>Ga0187893_10002000_pt1 | contig 46232 bp, 35 predicted proteins | sample MA1701074metaG_FD_139574 | JGI IMG/M metagenome (GOLD analysis project Ga0187893, IMG submission 139574) | White microbial mat communities from a basaltic lava cave in the Kipuka Kanohina Cave System on the Island of Hawaii, USA - MA170107-4 metaG ... | reverse complement strand
TGGGCCACGATCATATACAGCTTTTATTTCGTCACGGTTCATCGTTTGTTGAGATATTACCAATACTGGTCTAATTCCTCTCAGCCCCGTCTCCAACGGGCTGAGTAGTTACTTTCAGTTTTCAGTTTTCAGCAGCAGTTCCATTTCACAGATGAGGAGCTATTCAGGCCGTCATTCTCGACGCCCTGAAGCGATGAAAAACTGAAAACTGAAAACTGACGTTCATCGGGGCTGAAATAAAAAGAAATCGTGTACCGCGCGGGCGATTTCAGCTATCGCGCGCTCACGGGCCGCAGTCTCTTTTTCGGATGATTTGACAAAAACGGCGATGGCTATGTGCGTAGAGTCGGGCAGCGTTATGATGCCGACATCGTTGGTCGAGCCGCCGATGGTTCCCGTTTTGTGAGCGACCTCGGTTCCTTGAGGGAGCAATCCGCGAAGTCGCGCTTCACCCGTGCGGCACCTGCGAAGTATATCGATGAGAAGATCGGCGCTCGATTCTTTGAGCAGGTCTTTGCGAAAAATGCGAGCGAGCAGATCAGCCATCGCATCGGGCGTGGAAGTGTCGCGCGGGTCCGCCTCGAAACGCTTTGCCGCAGCCGCGCGGTCTTCAGGCTTGACCGAAGAGTATTTCTGCCGGAACAGGGCGGGCGTCCATTCATCTTCAGGCCCAAGGTCGGTCGCGCCTATCCAGTCGGATATTAGCTGCGCCGTAGAGCGATTGACGTTGATGCCTTCGATTCCAAGAGCGCGCATACGATTGGTTACCGCATCAGCCCCGCCAGCGAGTCGAAGACACACATCGGTCGCGCTGTTGTCGCTTATGAGCAGCATCAGTTCGATCAGGTTGCGAACCGAAAGCGCAAGCCCCGGCTTGTTGAAGAGATCGGCGAGGGTGCCGCTGCCGGGGTGAAGGTCTTTCGGTTTTATTTCGATCATGTCTTCGAGGCGGACTTCTCCCTGATCTATGCGAGTGAAGAGTTGAACGGCGATGGGGACTTTGTAAGTGCTGGCCATGGGGAATCGCTCGCCGCCGTCGATCGAAACTTTTCGACCTGTCTCAAGATGTATCGCTGTCGCACCTACAGTGCCGCCGCCCGTGCGAGCGAGTCGCGACATTTCGCGTTCGAGTCTTTCAAGCGCAGGGTCGCGACGTTGAGCGACGGCAGCGGAGTGAGCGGCGAAAAGGGCGAGACACAAGCATACGACTTGATATGATCTGAGCGTGCTTCGACTTTTCATAGCGTCCTTTCCGAGATCGATTAACGAGAGGGGACAATTCCTAACACAAACGCCGCCGCCGTTCAACCGGGAGGCGAATAAAGCGACGCGGAAAAGATCAGAGCAGTACAGAGAGAATCGAGTTTATAATCCCACCTTGAATTGCGTTGCTATTCACTGGCAGCTTCTATTTCGTTGACAGTTTTCCATCTTGCGTGTTAAGTTTCGCCTGCCATTATGGTTACTGATCTACAAGTCAGTGCTTAATGTCATTGAAGAGTGTATAGGCCCAATAGCAGAATCAATTTGGTTTAAGTCAAACTGATTAGGGAGGAACGCATGATTCCTTCTCTGCCCGTGAATCATTGGCTGAAGGCTGGCTCACGTGTTGCCAGGTGTGCGACTGCTATCATTTGGCCGTTTCTCTTATCAACAGCATTGATCTCGCAACAGGCCTGCAACGGATATGGCAAGATAATAAACCAGTCTCATGTGCTTGCCGAAAAGCTGACCAAACAACCCGAACCTTCAGCAAGCGAGACTACCTCTATAGAGCAACGTATCTATATTGATCACTCAGAATCGATGGCCGGGTTTGTCGGTGATCTCAGGTCCGGTAAAAGAACGAGCTTCGATCAATTTATAGACGCTCTGCCAGCTGTCCTGCCAAGTTGCAAGGTTTTCAAGTACGGGCAACCGCGTAGAGATGCGCCAATCAGGGGGCTTCAGGATATTGCCATCGAGGTTGAATTCGATGGTCGTCTGCACGACAAGAGAAATTATTCATTGGAATACAATCCAGATGAGGCTCTTATAGAAAGCCTGGTTGCGGAGAAGGAACCTATTCTATCCATTTTACTCAACGACGGGGTTGAATCCGACTCTATGGGCAGAGTTAACACGACGATGGTCGATGTGATAGAGAGATGGCTTAGTCAGGGGAAATCGCTGGCGATACTGATAATGAAGAGCCGGTTCTCAGGTCGCTTCTACTCCGAGAGCCAGCGCCGCATGATTGAGGACGTGACAGTCGAATCACGGCCTTTTTATGCTTTCGTATTCAGCCCCAGCATACGCGAGATCGATGATCTCATAGATAAACTCAACAGCGTCGGGGGCTTGCAGATGAAATCCATTATCTTTTCCGACCGATCTATTACGGGCCGGGTTGAGTTACCTGCTAACCTGCGCGCGAGCTACGCCACAGAGCAGCCACCGAGCAAACAATACTACTGGCAGTTGTTCGAAACGAAGAAGGTCAATCCTGAAAATGAGGAAGGTTTTATTTACAGGTTCATTTATGAAATCGGACCAAACTATCCGGTAAAATCTCTGGGACTGCGGCTGGATTTCAGGCACCACAGATGGGACGCAAACAGCGATCAATTTCAGGCAGAAGGCACTCTATTGCCGATAGAGATAAAGTCGGAATCGAGAAATGCAGGTTCCGACCATCAACCTGAAGGAACAAACCCTGATGATCCCGGCAAGGATACTCGCACAGGGCGATCCTTTTTTTTCAGCGGGAATGGCCTGTCTAATATCGATATTCAGAGCAACTATATGTTCTTTTCGGCAGAACCGTTTCCTTATGTTAAGGAAATTGACGATGATCTATTGAACCTATCAACGCGCGACGATGGCGAGCGGGAAAATGCCGGGAAAACTTACCGGCTTCAAGACTTGATTTACGCTATAACTAATGCTCATATCAAGAGCCGATTGATTCCACGTCTGTCACAGGGACTTTTCATAACAGGAGTGAACTGACGCCAGTCAACCTGAAGTTGTTTAAGCAATCGCCTTTCTGGAGGAGCTATGAAAGCTTTCAGATTCAATAGTGTCTTCTGCATTCTGTTCGTCATGATAGCCGCCACTGATGCAATGGCCCAAACGCAATCGCCAATAATCCAGTCGGTGCAAATCGATCAGTGGTTCAGCACCCGCTTTTGGATATTTGCCGTAATCGGTGTGCTTTTGGGCGCATTCGAAGCCGGTGTGCTTCTTCGCAAACAGCTTCCATTCCCTCATCGGGACGATAATCGAAGGGCGCGCAAACATGTTCTACTGTTTCTGCTCCTGGCAGCCATATTCATGTTTGCGGTTCTCGTTATCGATATAACGATGATTCACCAGTTCGGCGCGCGAACTTATGGGTTCTGGGAAACTTTTACTCAGGTATTTCAGAACCCGCAGCCGTGGATATGTCTGGTTATCGGGATAGTAACCTGCCTTGCAACGATCACGCTTTGGACCCGTTTCAGCGCCAGGGCTTACCGATATGCGTTCATTCCAAAATGAGGGTGAATGCACAAAGATGTAGATAGGAGGGTCTTATGTTGAGAGATTACGTCATAGGGATAGGCGGAACGGGCGCTCGTTGCGTTGAGGCGACGATCTACCTTGCTGCGGCAGGACTCTTCGAGAGACCGCTTCACATACTGCTGATCGACCCTGACCAAAACAATGGAAACGTCAGGCGCACGAAGGAACTGGTTTCAGCTTATCACCGATTGAAGATGTGTTCTCAACCGCAGGGAGCAACCCAACGAAGGAGGCTGGGAGGGAAAAGCAGGCTCCTTGAGCCGACCATTTTTCAAACAAGCCTCAACGAGAACCCGATACAATCATCCCAACAATCGCCCTTCTTCTGGCAAGATCCCAGCAACCCGCACAGAACGTTCAACGAAGTGATCGACTATGACGGATTATCACCTCAGTTTCGCAATTTCGTAGACCTCTTCTACGAAGAAGTAGACCTCAATATGAAACTGGGGAAGGGCTATAGAGGACGGCCTAACATTGGCGCAGTCACGCTGATTTCCGATTTGAGACGGACAGTCAACACCCCAGGCCGAGGACTCTTCGAACTAAAGACTTCGATAGAACTTGACGCCAAAGAGAACCCGGTCGTGAGAGTCTTCGTCTTTGGCTCAGTCTTCGGAGGCACGGGCGCTGCCGGATTGCCGACCATAGTGGAATTGTTGCTCGAATCCGTTCACGCCTCCGACAGGTTGCGTTTTGGCGGCGTGATGATGGCGCCGTATTTCACTTTCCCGGAAGCTGAAGCGAGCGAGGAAGGCCCCTCGCCAGACAGCAGGCTTCATCAGGTAGCGACCCAGGCGGCGCTGCTGCACTATGCTCAGGTTCCACCGGGCTATCAACACGTCTACATGGTTGGCGCTCCCAATCTGACCAACTCGAAAGCCGGGCACCAGGCAGGAGGAGAAGAGCAGGAAAACGACTCTCATTATGCGGAAGTCATGGCGGGGCTTGCTGCGCGCGATTTCTTCGCGCTCGACCTTATAGAGGTGGCTCAACGCGAGCTTCATTATGCGGACGGCGAGCATTTCGGATTCGACACTATGCCCGCGCTCTCGTCGGGCAAGGATGGAAGAAACATCGATGATCAAAAGAGAATCAAATCTCTGCTCTTAAACTTCACCTCTTTCGTCTATTTGTACGGCAACATTTTGCACAACGACTGCAAAGACATAAGGTGGTACTCAGGGCAGGCGTGGTACAAGGATAATTTTTTGAAGAAAGGTCTCTCGCTCGAAAAAGAAGGACAGTTGCTCGACGAATTGTGCAAATTTTCGAGGTCATACCTCGACTGGCTTGATATGATCGGGCAGCCGATAAAAACCGATGACGGACGACCCTTCAACTGGTCAGCTATCCCTATGACGGGCCTCGATGCCGAAAGGCAGGTTGGGAACCTGACGACTCCAGAGGCTGACGACGAACCCAGATATATCAACGTAAGCTATGGATCGATCATGGATCGCCTCCATGCACTACATCCGACTTACAGCAACGTGCCTCATCCGGTGGGCCTGCTGATCTACTTGCTTTATGAGGCTGTGAGCGAGTTCTGCAAGGAGAATTATCAACTGGCTGAACGAAAATCGGCCAGCGCCTGATCGAATGCTGGAGCCGCAATAGCCCAGCCTTCAAGGAGATTATCGCAATGGAAAAGAAATCCAGTTTCTTCCCTCCTCTTCAAAAACGCATCATTAGCTTTCCCGAATCGGGCGAGTGGCAGCGTAATACCAATATAGACAAGCTGTCTACGATTGCCAGTATGCTCGATACTTCCCGATCAAAGGATCATCCTGACAAACTTCACAGTGTACCGACTCCCTGGGCGCGACTCTTGTTATTTGAAAGCGCGCTCTACGACAGCGAGCATCCCGCACATGACGAAGTAGTCTCCCAATGGCGCGGCCTGCTCGGATTGCTCGGTCTTGCCGAGTACATGAGACTGCAAGGCAGGCTGAAATGTCAGATATTCGAACTCCTGAAACAGCAGGAGCATGATATTCAAAAAGCTTTCGTGAGCCTCAGGCCCAAATATCTGGTCAACAGGCCGAATGAATCCAGGCCCGTAGATGTTGAAGAAGGCAAGTGGGATACCTTCGATATCATATTGCTCGACGACATCGTTATAGGCGCATCTTCTCCGCGCACTATCGTATTCACAAGCATAAGACATCAGGTGCCGGAAGGAGTCCCGGAAGCGTTTCATTCCAGGCAGGGGCGACTGAGCGATCCTGCGCCGTATTTCAAAGCGCACGATGATAGATTGTTGAGCGTGCTTTCGCAATGGCTGGGCCGCCTGATCGAGTCGGTGGAAACGAATGCAGGCGTGGAAGAGTTTCTCGGCTTTATGCCATCGGCTCCTGATGCTAAGGCTATGTCTCGGCGCGGCAAGCTTATCGGCGCGCTCAAAGAATGGAAAAGCTCCCTCGGAAGGTCAATCAATCCGACATCCATCATCCTGTCAGCCAAAGCATACCTTTCCAAACCTTTCGATTTCATAAAACCGGTTGAGTACGTGCCTGTGAAGGAAAGCGATCTTTTCCTGAGAGGACGCAAGGATGTAATAGTTTGCTTCCGGCCAGAGGATTCTGTGCTGGTCGAGGAAGGCGGCAATCTGGTGAGGAATGTGTCGATCAGAGTCTACGAAATGCACCAGACGCGACCCGGACAACCATTGCCGGCTCATGTCACCAGCCTTGTTGATGAGGGCATAAGGGTCATAGAGAATCCGCTGGAGTTGCTCGAAGACTCGCTGATCGAAGCCTCGGTGACTCACAACGCTGCGCTATACCTGTCCGCAGATAGAAAACAATTCCTGATCCCTCTGCGCAAAGAGGTTCTTGATTTTCTCTCCGACGAGGAAGTGCGCGAAATCGTCAAAACGATGGAACTGCAATCCACCGCGAACTCCATCAGACTGGAGATGAAAATACCGCTTGAGAAGGGCAGAAGCATCAAGCTTTACAAAGACTACGACCGAGACAGAGAGGTGATACTGGATTCTTTCACTCAGAACCTGATCATGTGGCCCGATTTCATCTGCACCAAAGAGGATGACAAAGGAAAAGCGCCCTTTGAACACTATTTTTACTACACGAGCGAAGTCACACGAGGCGAACAGGTTGAGTTCACCCCATTAGGCGATTCCTGTCTCACCAGAGATATCCCTGAGAAAAGAAGGAGATGGTACCTGAGCAAGCGGCCTCTCCTTGGCTTCAGCGGGTCGATAAGAGGCAGGCAGGGAATGCTCTTGATAAACTATCCGCGCTCGATCAACCCGCCGTCGAAAGAATGGAAAGTCGGGCTTGATTTCGGCAGCACTCATACGAATGTCTTCTACGGGGAACCTAATAACTTTACAGACGACCTGAATAAGATCGAGATCAACCCGCTTCATATCGAGCCGCGCGTCAGAATCATCACCGGGGCGGATCAGGCGGAAATACAGGAGAACTTCTTTTTCTGGAGGAGGGAAGCAACAAACGGAGCCGCCGATAATGCACAGGAGAGTTCCATCACTACAGCCACCCAAATCATTCTCCCGATCTCCGAGCCTGAGCGATATGATGACTGGCTTCCTCGCGAAGGGCAGGCATTTCTGGGGTCTATCATCAACAGAACTTTGGCGAACAGGCATGAAACGGATCTGAAATGGAACAGAGGCAAAAATAATTTCATGACAGGAGTTTTCCTTCGCTCGCTGATGTTCATGGTCGAGGCCGAAGCAATTGCCAATAACGCCAAAATAAGCGAAGTTTTCTATGCTTATCCTACAGCTTTCCCCGAAGACCTGACAGACCTGCTGAAAGGCGAAATGATGAAAGTCAGCAAGGTTGTCGGAATCCCCGTCGACGGGGATCCCTCAAGCGAAGCCTTCGCTGTCTGCCGTCACCTTTATAAAAAAGAGCGCGGAAGGCCCATCATCAATACTATAGCTCTCGATATCGGAGGCAGCACGACAGACATAGCGGTTTGGGCGAGCGCAGAATTAGCCATACAGGAATCCGTCAAAATGGCAGCCGGAGCAATCAGCCGTTATATCGAGTTGAACCAGGATTTCCGCTCGTGGTTTGTTTCGACTCTCAACGATCAGTTATTTGACTATTCGCTTCCAAACAATCTGAACCGACTGGTCTTTCATGCTGTCCTCAACGATCTTGAAGCGAAAGGTCTCCTCAACCAGTTCATCAATACCTTCAAAGCAAACAGAGCGAGACCAGAGGTCGCTTCTTTTCTCGCGCACATGGTATTGATCTTCAGCGCCATTTCCTACTTTACCGGCATGCTGACTCGCAGGGCAGGCATAGAGGCAGATAAATACTATCCATTCTTCTGCGGTAAAGGTGGACAGTTTCTGAGGTGGATATTTGAGGCGGATTCACTGGTTCAGAAGATGTTCAACGCCGGATTTCTCGGGCCGGATGGCGATTCGGAATCCGAGCAGAAGGAGGTCAGCCTCCGAGTATCGGACTATCCCAAGCAGGAAGTCGGCAGAGGGTTGTTAGTACAATATGATCTCAAAGCACGGGGGGACTCAGATGAAACGGACATGATCCGGGAGAAAAAAGCTACCGTTACTGTAGGAGAAGACGGCTACCCGAATCTGAACTGGAATGATAATCTGACTTTTGAAAAGTTGAAGAGCCTCATAGAAAGCGGTTTCAGACCTGCTCCGAGTTCCCTACGCAGGCTCAACCATTTCATAAAAGTGTTCAGCGAATTTTCATTGACTCAAAGTCTGGCTACAGAGATGGGAATCAGCAAGGTTTTCCCGAGCGTTGACTACCGGGATGCGCTTATAAGCGCAATCCACGACAACATCAGAGACGGCCAGCACAGAGCGTTGATCGAACCGCTCTTCATAACGGAGGTGAAAGTACTTATAGAGCTTGTCACCGGAAGGACAACCGGACAGAGCGTTGATGATCTGTTCGATAAGACTTGAAGCTTGCGCGCACTGGAAGCAGTGCTTTAATCTGTTCAGCAACAAGCCCGACTCAGCACCTCTTGAGCAGGATTGATGAGGTAGCCCATTGACAGACATTACTATAGCAAGCCGGATGAAAGTGCCTCATGATGGGCCTGAAATAATCCTTTGGATTATCAGCGTCCTCGTGCTGGTATCGATCCTCCAGCCATTACGAAAGGCGCTTTCATGGGCGTATAAGGGGTTAAAAAAAATCATGAGTTGGTCAAACAAAAAAGGTTCGGTTGCTGAGATGGAGAAAAAGGACGTACTACAGGAGAAGGATTATCAGGAATTCCTTCAGCGTCAATCTTTGGGTCAGGAGAGCGAATCAGAGTGGCTCAAGAACCAGATTCTTGAGATGAATCACAGGCTCCGATGCATAGAGGACAGACTGTTGAAGCTTGAGTCGATAGATGAGACACTCCGGGAGATCAGCTATTGGTTGCAAGTCCTGGCTAAAAACGGGCCGGAGAGCGAGAGAAATACCTTTGCAGATTCAGGGCGAAAGTCGAATAAGCCAACGACTCGCTGGCCGGAACCTGAAGTCAGCGGGGCGGTAGTAACAGCGGCGAGAAGAAACGACCCTTACAGACAAGATGCGTGCAGGCTCTATCAGGTTCTTGCTGACAATGGGCTGCGCGCAGGCTCTGCTGATCTGATTTTTGCCGTATTGGATATGGAGTCGAGCGGCCCTACTCGATCCTTCGGGAAAGAGAAGTTCTACTTCCGTACCAGCGAAAAAAAGCAGAGCGCATTCGTTGTATTTCGGAAGGAGAACTCGAAGGAAGGATATCTGTTTCCCAACCCGATCATCGCCTTCACTGAAGCGATGAAGTATATATTTCCGGATCTGACCTACGATGGATTCGAAACCTCCAAAAGCAGAATCGAACCGGTCAGTGTGTCACAGGTTGGAAAGGACTCTTGGGAATTGATAGGCAATTGATTGGGGCATAGCCAGGGAAAAAGACTCCGTTTCCGACTCCTCCAAAAGAGAGAAAAGGAGTACGACAGTGAGTATACTCCATGCATATCTCACTCTGGCGCCTGCGATTGTCTTCCTCCACGGCGTGTTTTTGGCCGCGTGCGTCTGGATATGGGTCAAGGACTCGCTTCTGCTTCAACGAGAGAGAAAGGCTTACAGAGAACTCGAATCTCAAGGCTTCGATCATCCTGTGAAAAGGGCCGGAATCACAAGGATCAGCGGAGAGATCGAACCTTCAGACTCATCTTCCGTTCAGGCAGCGGCGGAAGTCGTCAGGCTCAACAGTGTACTCCTTTCAATGGCTGAAAAAGGCGAGATGCTCGGCCCCGATGCATTGAGGTCGCGCCTTAGCCAGTCGGTGGCGCGGCACGATTTCATTTTCCGCGTATTGTTAAACGCCTTCGTTATATCGGGACTGCTCGGAACGCTTCTCAATCTCTGGCATCTTGGCCCGGCATTCTTTCAACAAATGGTACAAGGGCAAAGCGGCAACAGCCAGGCGCAAATAGGCATGGCATTCTCCGCCAGCATCTTCGGGCTGGGGGTCGCCCTGTTTTCAACTTTGATCGGCTTATTCATTCGCTACCGCCGTGAGAAATTCGTCCGAAGCGCGGCCAACAGCATATTCGATAACGCAGCGCGAAAAATGCCGAGCAAAGATCACGCAGCGGTAGCGAAGGTTCTCAAGGATCTTGATAAGACCATTGAGGATTTTTATAGCAAGACGAAAGGGTTTCTGACCAATTTCAAAACCAAACAAGAAGAATTTGCAGGGCTATTCATCAAGCAGATAGAAAGCTCCTCAGACAAACTCAGCAATAACCTGAGCAATATCGTCAGCAAGACTGAAAGCTCGACAGAGTTGTTGAGCAGAAACCTGAACGAGATCGCTGCTCAGTGGAAAACGATTGCCGATACTGCAACCGGCAATATTGCTGATTTGGGGACAAGGCTGGGATCGCAGATAAGCAATCTGAGCGAAGCAACTGCAAAGACTCAGGAGACCTTGAGCGTTTCGCTTGACCGCATCGAGCAGGCTGAGAACATAAGACAGGATCTCTCGAAGGCTTACACCCATGCGGGCGCACTGTTGAAAGAACTCAAGGATGAATTTATCCGCTTCGGCGCTCAATGGCAGCAAGACCTCGCATCGTTGAGCCAAAGCCATGCGGAACGCCTCGAACAAACCTCTGTCAAGGTCGCAGATCAGGTTGCAGAATCATCAATCGGTCTGGCAGCGAAAATCGCAGATGCATCCTCCATTGCAGCAAACACGATCGAGCAATCGGCCACTTCGATGTCGGAGGAATTGAAAAGAGTGGCGCAGCAGGGCTGGGAACGCTACGAAACAGAATCAAACAAATGGCATGAGCAAAATGTCGAGGCGCTAAATCGCTTTGCCGATAATATAGCTACTTCGATGTCCAGGTGGTCTGATGAACGAAAACTCCTGGAAGAACAAATCAAGTTGATCGTAGATACATGGAAAAATGAGATTGATAAAACGATAAAGGCAATGCAGGAATCCTTGAAGGGCTTGAGCAAACAGGTCAAGGAGCTTATAACTGACACGCAAGGCGCGCTTAGAAGTGAAACGACATCCGTGCAGCTTGGCCTCAAAGATTTGACGGGCGGGATAACTTCTTTTGTAGAAAAAGCCGATAGTCTGGTCGCCTTGTGTACTGCGGTCTCTCAACAAGTAAAGGACCTTGAGCGCAATGTCAAAGAGTTCGGAGCAAATGTGGATAGCTCTTTCGGTAAATCCATCGATGGTATGACAAGGGCGGTCAAAGCCGCGGTCGGAGAGCTTGAATCTTCTTTGGCAAACGACCTCAGTTTCAGCCAATCCATCAATGCCATGACAAAGGCTGTGAAAGATTTTGAAACATCCCTGAAGAACAACTCCAACTCGCCGCCCGTTACGGTATTGCCTGGACTAGCTCCAACTCATATCGATGCGTCGCTTGGGCTAACTGCTGACAAGATCAAGGCTGCCGTTGATGAAATCAAATCTTTGGCTGGGGACATGGCCTCTTCTCTGGATCGAATTGAACGAAAAGCTTCGAACACGACCGGCAACGCCTTTTACCCCGCGTCTCAACAGAGAGATCAGGGATCCGGCATTGTGCAGACCAGCGACCCGATTACTCCTTACCGGGTGCAGCCTCCGAGAAAGCCTAATAATACGGACAGCAGCAAGCCCGACAAGCCTGTCTCCTGGCTCAGGAAACCATTCGATTGGCTGATCCGGTTCATAAGAAAATAGGTTACGCGATGATCAATAATGAAGATACCCCCCAGGGCGACATAAATGTCTGGATCAGCTTTGCTGACCTGTTCGCGGGCTTGCTGCTGATCGTAATAATCGGTATTGGCGCATTGTGGAAGCCCCAAATCGAGCAGAAAAAGGAGGACGTACTCTTCAGCGACAACCTGATTCGAGAGATGAACAAAGCCACGGCGATAAACAAGCAGATGAAAGATAAACTGCGCAAGCGGTTGCCCGAAATGGGCGACTCCGAAACCGAGATTGTAATACCGGCAGAGGCGCTCTATGCATCAGGTGGTTATGATGTGACAGACCCGTCGAAGCAAACGACACTGAAAACTATAAGGCAGGCTTTGCGCGAGGCGCTGGATCAGGCGGGCGAGGATCGCAAGTTCCTGCGGATCATAATTGAAGGTCATACAGATAGCGATCCGATCAAATCCAGCACAGCTACTAAGGAAATCCCAACGAACTGGGAGCTATCGAGCCGTCGCGCGACAGGCGTCTTGCGATTTTTTGAAGAGGGCGGACTCATTGCCTCTGATTACAACATAGTTGCCATGGGGCTCGCTGATACTGTGCCAGTTGCAACAGGCAACACTGAAAATGATAAGCGACGAAATCGCCGCATCGTCATACGAATCGAGCCTGATCTGGACAAGATAAGGGCAAGTCTCTACCCACAAGTACAAAAATAAGTTTAGGCTGTGAGATAAGACGAGGACTGGCCCTGCTAATTGGTACCCGTCAAAAACAGAGGATTCCTTCTCACGCGCTCCGTTCGCCTCTCTGACGTTTATAGTCCGCGAGTTTTTGATAGAGGAGCAGGTTTTCGGCGCGCAATCGCTTTTGAATAGAGTCGAATTCCAATTCGCCCTGACGGAGATACTTGATGAACTGGAAACAAAAAGAACTTGTGACCGTGCGTCGCGGCTGTGTAGCCGTCCGAGATCTGAAATCCGCGTTCGGCCAGAGTCTCCTGAACGAGCGGTTTATTATCGAATCTGTATTTGACGAAAGCCGCCCAGAAATACGAATCGTTCGGCTCGTCGAAGCTGCGGACATAAACTATCTCGAATCTTTTTTCGCCCTGTCGGTCGAGATAAAACTGAAGGGTGGTTCCAACTATCCCGTCGTCGGTATAAATGCGAATGCGCTGGTTTTGATCCATCTCCGTTTCGATCATCTGTTTGACGAGCGGCTCGACAGCGAATTTTTCTCTGTTGACCAACTCCGTCCAGCCTGACAGCGCGGCCCACGCGATCAATGAAGAAACTGTTATCGCTCTGACGAGGCGCGATTCGAGATCGAAGACGCTCATCGACAGGATGAGAAAATAAGCGACCGACGAAATGATGAGATAGCGCATCCCCCAGATCGAGTGCCGTAGCGCGTAGCTTGCGGCCATTGCAAAAACAGATGGAAGGAATGCCATCACTGCAAGCGCGATCATCTTTTGGTTTCGCTCCGTGCGATCCTGAATCAAACGGATCAGGAAACGAGCGATGGCGTAAAAAAATAAAAGGGTGAGCAGAGCATAAACGCCGAGCGACACCTTGTAGAACACGCCATAATCTTCCCACCTGTAGCTCACAGGCCCGTTGAGGTTGAGATAAAACCAGAAGAAATCTCCCATCCCCGGTCGCGGATTCCACGAGAGGTTCGCGCCCAATCCGCCTTTCTCAATCGAAGCTCGAAAGGCGAGATATACCCACGGGCTGAAGCATAAAACTAATCCGAGTGACGAGGCGATGAATCGTTTTAGCTTGTGTCTTTGAAGAATCACGAGGGCTGTCAACTGCGCGCCTACGAGCAGCCATCCGTAGTAGTGCGTGTAGACGAGAAGCAGGTTTGTGATGAACAACGACAAGTCTATGCCGATTCTGCTTTCAGTCGCATCGAGCAACTTTACAAACAGCCAGCAGGAGCAGGTGGATGCAAAAAGAAGGAGGCTGTACATGCGCAGGTCTTGCGCATAGACGACCATGTACATGTTCACGGCCATAAGCCCAAGAGCGAGACGTGATACTTTAGGTTCGAGTTTCAACTCGCGGCACAATAGATAAAAAGGCGCGAGCGAAGCAATCGAAGCGCAGACGGGAAAGAGCTTGACCCAGTAGATCGATTCGCCGCCAACATCGATCCACACTTTGAGCAGGACGTAAAAGAGGGGAGGATGAACCGCGTCGCGAATGACGTTTGCAAACAGGTCGCTCCAACTTGCAGCGGCAAGCCGGAGGCTGAAAATCTCGTCGCCGTAAAGCCCGAAGCGAGTGAGCCACCACAATCGGGCCGCAATGAAGAGGAGAAGCAGTGATGCGATGATCAGGCGCTCAACGCGCATAGGTGTTGTCTTTGCCAAGGAGCGTCTGGACATTGTCAATCGCTTGAGCAACATGTGTTACATCATCGTAGCGAGTCACAAGGTTATGATCTGAGTGAGCAAGGCGATTGCGTAAACCCTTGAGGTCTCTGATTTCCGAATCAGTCAGATCGTACAACCCATAGAACCGTGCAAGTTTCAGAATGTATGGAAACGAGAATACACCAGTCCAACCGACGTCGACATTGTGCTTGGCAGCATCATGACGTCTCTTCTCGAACCGGGAAACTTCGTTGGAAGTGAATGCACGTGATCGACAAATAGCGAAATTAACGAGAGAACATCTGTGTGATCACTGATGAGATCACCGGGAGCAATTTCATGATGATCGGATGAGGCACGAAGTAAATAGCCAGTTATCTGCCCTCGGCGCGGACTTGGAGCCACGTCGTATTCATGGAATAGTTTCGAGGTCTGCTCAAGAGTGTCCGCACGCATCAAGCGCGACGTAGGCGTCATCAACTCGTTTGTTGCAACTGTGTTCATATTCGTCTACGGTGCGACTGCAACTGTACCATAGCATCTACCAACAAGCATCTAACAAGTCTTAAAACAAATCCGTCGTTTTATCCGCATAGCAGGTTTCAGGTTCGAGCGGCATTTGTTAGCATACATCAAACACGAGGAGTAACCGTCATGAGCAAGAGCGTTGAAGGAATTTATCGCGACGGCAGGATCGAACTATTAGAGACGCCTTCGGACGTTCCTGAAGATACGCCGGTCATCGTAATATTTCCCGATACGAAACTCGGCCTGCGCGAGCGCGGGATCGATGAGGCGCAGGCCGCAGATTTGCGGGCGCGACTGAGGACTTTCGTTGAAGAATGGGAAAGCCCTGAGATGGACATTTACGATAACTATGACATCATCAAATCCAGGCCATAAACGCGGAGATGTCGCCCTTGTCCTCTTCCCGCATTCCAACCTGCGCACCGCCAAACCTCGCCCGGCGCTGATCGTACAGGCAGACAATCTGCAAACAGGCTTGCAGCAGGTCATCATCGCAATGATTACGAGCAGAATGTTTCGTGCCAATCATCCAAGCCGAGTAACGATTTTGCTGTCCACGGCCGATGGGCAGAATTCAGGTTTGCTCACGGATTCAGTGGTGATGTGCGACAATCTGGCAACCATCACAGAAACAGAAATAGATCGAGTGATCGGCAACCTTCCAATGGCTGATGTGGATCAGGCATTGCGTCACACGCTGGGATTATGAAAAAGCGCAATCAATTCTGAAGCGAACACAAACACTTTGCTGCAAACTGAAACCTGACCGCTTGACTTCGCCGCCGCGCGCTCTCAATATGTCCGACACAACACGACAGGAGGTGTTTTATGCGAATCTCGCTTATGCGAATCTCAACTCGCGCGCTTGCGCTCTGCTTCATTCTCGCTTTGATCACGTCGTCCGTCGCGGCGCAGGATAAAAAGAAGCTCGCGGCCGCGGACGCTTTCAATCTCGAATTCGTCTCCGATCCGCAAATCTCGCCCGACGGACGACGCATCATCTATGTCCGTCAGTTCACCGATATCATGTCGGATCGCAACTACTCGAACCTCTGGATAGTCAACTTCGATGGCTCCGACAATCGCCCGCTTACAACAGGGCTTCGCAGCGACTCTTCGCCGCGATGGTCGCCCGACGGAGCGAAGATCATTTACATATCCGATCAGGACGGCACGGCTCAAATCTACCAGCGGTGGATGGACACGGGGCAGACGGCGAGGCTGACGAATCTGCAATTCCCGCCCGCAGGCATAAGCTTTTCGCCCGATGGTCGTCAGATCGCATTCACCTCGTTCGTTCCCGAACGCCCACCGCACGTCGCAAACATCCCGTCGCCTCCTCCGGGCGCGAAGTGGGCCGACCCGGCGATGGTAATCGATAAACTGGTTTATCGATTCAACGGGCCAGGTTATCTCAAACCGGGATACACGCACCTGTTCGTCGTGCCTTCAGAGGGCGGCACGCCGCGCCAGATTTCGAGCGGTAACTTTCAGCACGGAGGCGCGCCCTTTCGCGCAAGCGAGGCCGCCTGGACTCCCGACGGCAAACATCTTCTGATATCCGCTAATCGAAGGGCCGATTATGAACTCGAACCATTAGACTCCGAGGTGTTTGAATTCTCAGTCGCAGACGGCGCGGTTCGCGCGCTGACCAACCGTCGCGGGCCAGACAATGGGCCAGCCATTTCGCCTGATGGAAAACTGATCGCCTATACGGGATTCGATGATCGATATCAGGGCTATCAGGTCGCGCGACTTTATATGATGAACCGCGATGGAAGCGGCTCGCGTTTATTGTCGGGCGACTTTGATCGCGATGTCGGCGCTCTGCGCTGGGCAGCAGACGGAAGCGGAGTCTTTTTCCTCTACGACGATCAGGGAAATTCGAAACTCGGATTTTACTCGCTCGACGGAAAGATGAAACAACTAGCCGCAAACGCGGGCGGGACGGGCAGCGCCTATGGAGGCGGATCGTTTTCGGTGAGCAAGACGGGAGCTTTCGCCTACACTTACTCGCGCCCCAATGTGCCTGCCGATATCGCAGTCGGATCGGCGAGCGGGGCAGCGAAAGTCATCACCACAGTCAACGATGATTTACTTGCGGCGCGAAAATTGGGCGAAGTGGAAGAAATCTGGTACGAGTCTTCTTTCGACAAGAAAAAGATTCACGGCTGGATCATCAAGCCGCCTGATTTCGACCCGGCGAAGAAGTACCCGCTCATACTCGAAATTCACGGCGGGCCGTTTGCCAACTATGGCGACCGATTCGATTTCGAAAAACAGGTATGGGCCGCGAAAGGTTACGTCGTGCTCTACACCAATCCGCGAGGCTCGACGAGCTACGGCGCAGAGTTCGGCAATCTGATCCATCACGCCTATCCCGGAAATGATTTCTATGATCTCAACTCAGGCGTAGATGCCGTGATAGCCAGAGGCTACATCGACACGGACAACCTGATGGTGACGGGCGGAAGCGGCGGCGGGGTTTTGACTTGCTGGATGATAGGCCGCTCGCCGCGCTTTCGCGCAGCCGTAACGGTTTATCCGGTCATCAACTGGTACAGCTTCGTGCTGACGGCAGACATTTCCGCTTTCGTCTCGAAGTACTGGTTTCCGGGGCTGCCGTGGGATAACGTCGAGCATTACGAAAAGCGTTCTCTGCTTTCGGTCGTCAAAAACGTGAAGACGCCGACTATGGTTTTGACGGGAGAGGAAGACTATCGCACGCCGATGTCAGAATCGGAGCAATACTTTCAGGCATTGAAATTACTGAACGTCGAGTCGGTGCTGGTAAGAGTACCGGGCGAGCCTCACGGAATTCGTCGGCGTCCGAGCCACTGGATGGCCAAGATCGAATACATCGGCGGGTGGTTCGACAAGCACAAGAAAAATAATCCATGAAGTAGTCTGGAGTCTGGAGTCTGGAATCCAGAGAGTGTGGAAAGTCGTTTGACGCAAAGCCGGCGCGATTCGTAGTCGCGCCGGCTTTGTTGTTTTCGCGGTCTCGCGTTGTGTTGCCCCGTCATCGCGGCTTTGATATTTTTACCTTTCACATACTTATCCGATATCGACGGAGTTTTATGTCAAACGAGAAAAGAATGGCGCTGCTTGCGCTCCTGCTTTGCATGATGTTGCAGGGGTGCGATAAAAAATCGAGTGCGACGACCAACACGTCTTCCCTGCCCGCGCAATCGCCCACGGGCGCAAGCCCCGATGTGCAAACGATGGAAGTCGCAAAGGCTGTGATGGTCACGGTCGAACTGGACTTGGGCAATAAAATTCCTACCATAGCCGAAGCTCTGGGCGAGATCGAACGCAGACATCAGCCCGATGACGGACAGGGCCGAACTTTCGCCGTCCTCGATGCCTACGGCGAGCCTACTGCTGATGGCAAGCTTCACATCTCGATGCACGTGAGCAGCGAGCGGCCCGGCATAGGATCGCTCGTCTTCAAGCGCACGGGCGAGGTTCTATGGACGGCGAGGATAAACGGTCAGCCCGTCTCGCCGAACAGAAATCTCACCATCTACATCGATGACGGCGCGGGAAAGACCTTCACCATCGATGGATCGAACAACCCGCAATCGATACTCGATGCGAAAATTCAGGGGCGAAGCGAAACCGTGCGCGAGTTCTGGCCCGACAAGGCGGAGCGGGAATTCACGTTCATCTACAGCGCGTGCGGATGTCCGGTGAAAGTGAAAGTGAAGCGCGCGGGCGATAAAACGGTTCGTTCATCCGATACGCCGGTCATATTCCCCGACGATCCGGCGGCGGTCGTGACCATCTCGCGGTTGATGCGATGGCAGTAGATCGAAGAGATGCCTCGAAGTTATTTTTTACAAGAAGCCCTATGAGTTTCAAGTCCGTCGGACTTCTGACTCCTGACTTCTTACAGGAGAACTCATGTCACGAATAGTCAGATGCGGTCTCATTCAGGCCGCCAATGCCGAGCCTAACGATAGTCCCGTCGAGCGGATCAAAGCCGCGATGATCGATAAACACCTCTCGATGATCGAAGACGCCGCTCATCAGAATGTGCAGATACTCTGTCTTCAGGAGCTTTTCTACGGCCCATATTTTTGCGCTGAGCAAAATCCTCATTGGTACGCAATGGTCGAGCGCATACCCGATGGCCCTACGACGAAACTCATGCAGGACGCGGCGCGACGCCATAAGATGGCGATGGTCGTTCCCATCTATGAAGAAGAGATGACAGGCGTCTACTACAACACTGCCGCCGTCATCGATTCCGATGGCCGCTATCTCGGCAAGTATCGCAAGACTCACATACCGCATTGCCTGCCGGGATTCTGGGAGAAATTCTATTTCACACCCGGCAATCTCGGTTTCCCCACTTTCGAAACCCGACATGCGCGCATAGGCGTCTACATCTGCTATGATCGTCACTTCCCGGAAGGCGCGCGGGCTTTAGGGTTAGCGGGAGCCGAAATAGTTTTCATCCCTTCGGCGACAACGAAAGGCCACGCGGATTATCTCTGGGAGCTTGAGCAACGCGCGCACGCCGTAGCGAACGGTTATTTCGTCGGCACGATCAATCGAGTCGGCAGGGAAGCGCCGTGGAACGTAGGCGAGTTTTTCGGCTCATCTTATTTCTGCAACCCCGACGGGCGAATACTGGCTAAGGGCAGCGAGGACAAAGATGAGTTGATAGTCGCCGATCTCGATCTGGACGAGATTCGCGAAGTGCGCACACACTGGCAGTTTTATCGCGACCGCCGCCCCGATATGTACGGCCCTATAGCCAGCAATCATAGTTGAATCGCATTTATCTCAAATCACCTGGGGGCGCACGCCCTCCAGCGTGCATGCTTGCGGAGCCGAGATCATAGGGATTTTATAAGCTCTGCATTTAATGTCTGGCACGCTGGTGTGCGCTTCCAGGATTTCGCAAGTCTGCCTTTGTGTTGACTGAGGGCTTATCATGCGTGCTATACGGAGGTGTTTATGAAAAGGTCGGCTTTCTCTGATCACGTGCATTCAAGCGCGAAGCTCATATCTCAGGTTTTGATCGCGATGACGCTCATCGCGCACACGGCCCCGGCTCAATCAAACAGACAGGTTGAAGCCATGAGGCCGCGTCGCGCGCTCGGCCCTGCAAGCCTTATTCGCTCGATCCGCACGGAAGCCCTGTCTCGCGGCCTTCGCATCATCATCGAGACTGACGGACTGGCGGAGTTTCGCGACTTCGCGCTCTCCGACCCCTATCGCGTGGTCATCGACCTTGCGGGCGTGCGCCCGGCGATTGCCAGTAAAACTCTATCAGTCGGTCGAGCTTCGATTGATCGCGTCCGCATCGGGCAGCCCGATTCAAACGCTGTTCGCATAGTTCTGGACGCGAGAGAAAAAGTCTCGTATCGCGTGACTCGCGACGGCTCATCGCTCATCATCACGGTCGGCCATGAAGCGCAGACCCCCGCTCAGGTCGAAGCCGCGAAGCCGGAAATCAAAGTCGCGGGCGCGCGTGTAGACAAGCGTGATGATGCGACCGATCGCGAAGAGATGAAAGTGATGATGCGCCGGATGGAAGCGCTCGAAGCGCGCATCCGCGAGCTTGAAACCGACAAAACGAAAACCGCTCGCCCGACGGAAGCCGACAATGCAAAAACCTCTCAGCCGACTGCTCCTGTGACGACTGCCGCAACTGAAGTAGCCGCTCATTCGACTCCGGCGGAAAAACACGATCAGACCTCTCAGCACGAAGGGCCAGCCACAAACACTCCGAGGATGCAGATTCAGGGCTATGCCGATGTCAGCTTTCACACGAGCAACGAAAAAGGAAAAACGTCTTCATTCGGCGTCGGCCAGTTGGATATCTTCATCACCTCGCAGCTTTCCGACAAGTTCAGCGTGCTGGGCGAGCTAATACTCGAAGCGCGCAGCAATAACAGATTCGATTTCGAACTTCATCGCCTCCTGCTGCGCTACACGCCCAGTGATTATTTCAATCTCGGCGTGGGCCGTTATCACACCGGCATAGGCTACTACAACACCGCCTATCATCACGGCCAGTGGTTTCAGACCGCGGCCAATCGACCTTTCATTTACGCCTTCGAGGGACAAGGCGGGATTCTTCCAATTCACAACGTAGGGCTGACCGCCACGGGGCGCATACCTTCGGGCGCGGCGGGGCTTCGCTACATCGCCGAAGTCGGCAACGGCAGGTCTTCGCGATCATCCATCGCCGTGCCTGTTCAGACGGCCGTGGATGAAAACAACCGCAAGTCTTTCAATCTCGGACTGCTCTCGCGGCCTGACCGCGTGCCGGGATTGCAGTTGGGACTGTCGGTCTATCACGACAAACTCGCGCCCGACGGCTTGCCGCGAGTCGAGCAAACCATATCAGCCGCGCATGTGGTTTATCGCAATTCGAATTATGAATGGCTCAACGAAGCTCTCGACATTCGCCACCGCGTCGAGGGCGGACGCACGCTGCACACTCCGGCTTTTTACACTCAGTTCGCGCGAAGAATAGGAGATGCGTGGCCCTACTTTCGTTATCAGTATACAAATGCGCCGGACGACGATCCGATCTTTCAAAATGTGGGCCGTCGCAACGGGCCTTCAGCGGGACTGCGTTACAACATCAGTGAGTTTGCCGCTCTGAAAATTCAATACGACCGCACCGAAAGGCGAAGGCTTCGGTCGCTCGATGAACTCGTGCTTCAACTCGGATTCACGTTCTGAAGATATGAGGAAAGGGCTGCTCATCGTTGTGTCGGTTTTGATCGCGCTCACCGGTGCGAGCGCGAACTCCGTATGGGTGCAGGAAGACCTCGCCATCATAGTCAACAAATCGAATCCGGTGGATAATATCTCGCTTGCTGATCTGAGAAAAATTTTTCTCGCTGAGAGAAGTCGCTGGCCCAACGGTCGCAAAGTTACCATCGTTATGCGCGAGCAGGGCCGAGCGGAGCGAGCGGCTGCGCTCAAATTGATTTATCAAATGCGCGAGCAGGATTTCAATCGCCATTTTCTCAACATCAAGTTCACGGGCGAAGCTCTGGACGAACCCAAGCTGCTGGCATCGACGGACGGGATGATAAAATTCGTCTTCAACGTGCAGGGCGCAATCGGATACGCGCGAGCGAGCGAAATCGATTCAACAGTGAAAGTTCTGCGCATCGACGGATTCGCTCCCGGCCAGCCCGGATACAAATTGAAACTTTGAGTCTGGAGTCTGGAGTCTGGAGTCTGGAGTCCGATTTTCCGACTCTCGACTCAGACTCCAGACTCCAGACTTTGAGGTTTTATGCCTGACCAACCGAATAGCCTGAAAACCATTTATCGTCGTTACAGTTCCGCTCTGGCCTTTATCCTGATCGGGGCGGCTATGGCCGGCGTCGGCGTCTTCGTAGTCAAAGACATCTACGAAGCGAATCAGGATGTAGAGCAGATGTACGCCGGATCGGTGCGCGGATTGGATCTGATCGGCGAGCTTCAATATCAGGCGCAGGAAGCCCGCCGCAGCATGCAGTATGCGCTCACTACGCCCGACAGCAATCTTCAGGTCGATTACGCCACGCAATCGCGCAACGCCGATGCTACAGTCAGCCGCATTATCGAGTCGCAGAAGAAGGACTCAATTTCGCCCGCGCTCGTCGAGGCCATAGAAAAGTTCGAACCGGAATGGGCCGCTTATCTCAGCATTCGCGACGAAGTCATAGGACTGATACTCGAAGGCAGCGTCCGAGATGCGCTCGATCTCGATCAGCAACACGGCGTTCCCGCTTTCAACAAAGCCAGAGACCGCATTCAGGAAATCAAGCGCGTTCACAACTCCGAGGCCGAGCGTCAGCAATCGCAGGTCGCTGCCGCATTCAATCGCTCGCTCATAAAACTGGTCATACTTCTCGGACTCACTCAACTGCTCGTGGTCATCGTCGTCCGCGCGGCGCAGAAAAACAAGATGCTCGACGCTTTGCAAAAGAGCGAGGCGCGGCTTCAGGAAGTGATCGAATCGATCAGCGAGGGTATGCTCGTCGTCGGTCACGACGGGCGCATCACTTTGTGGAACGAAGCGGCGGAACGGATAACAGGCCGCAAGCGCGATCAGGTTCTAGGTCGCCCGCTTCTCGAAGCTTTTCAGGGATCAGAAATGATGCAACTTGTTTCGACTATCAACGATGTAGTTCGCGCCCGTCATCGCGATGCGTTTCAAAATCTCTGCCTCCTGGGAGAGCAGAATGGGCGATTCTTCGAAGCGCGCATCTTTCCATTTCAAACCGGCACCACCGTTTTCTTGAACGATGCGACTGAGCGAAAGCTCGCCGAGCAGCGTCAGGCGCAACTGCTCAAAGATGTCGAAAGCGCCAACCGTGAGTTGATGAATACGCTCCACCAGTTGAGAACTACTCAGGTCGCGCTCGAAGACGCGAAAGAAGCCGCTGAAGCCGCTAATCACGCCAAAAGCTCTTTCCTCGCCAATATGAGTCACGAACTGAGGACGCCGCTCAACGCCATAATCGGCTACAGCGAAATGCTCGAAGAAGAAGCCTCGGATGCGGGCAGCGAAGAATTCATTCCCGACCTCAAAAAAATTCATCAGGCGGGCAAGCATCTCCTCATGCTCATCAACGACGTGCTCGATCTGTCGAAGATCGAAGCGGGCAAGATGAGCCTCTATCTCGAAACATTCGATGTCTCCCAGATGGTCGATTCCGTAGTCGCCGTAATCGACCCTTTGATCTCGAAAAACGCCAACACTCTGAAGGTCAATCGCGGCGACCATCTCGGCGTAATGCGCGCGGATATGACGAAGGTGCGCCAGTCATTGTTCAATTTGTTGAGTAACGCGGCGAAGTTCACCGAGTCGGGCGAAGTCACTTTGGATGTTTCGCGCGAAGCGGACTGGATAACTTTTCGCGTCCGCGATACAGGCATCGGCATGAGCGAAAAGCAGATGGCGAAACTGTTTCAGGCATTCTCGCAGGCAGACCGTTCGACCGCCAGCAAGTATGGCGGAACGGGGCTTGGGCTTGCCATCACGAAGAGGTTTTGCCGTATTATGGGCGGCGATGTCACGGCAGAATCGCGGCAGGGCAGTGGATCGAGCTTCACGATAAGGCTTCCGGCTGAAGTCCGGGAGACGGAAGCGAAGACCGCGCCACTGATAAAGGCGAAGATGGATGCGACCGAAAGCGCAGGCTCTATTCTTGTAATCGATGATGATCAGGCGGTGCGTGAGTTGATGGAGCGGTTCTTGATCAAGGAAGGATTCCGTGTCGAATGCGCCGCAGGCGGCGACGAGGGCATCCGAATTGCGAAAGAGAAACGTCCTGATGCCATCACGCTCGATGTGATAATGCCGGGGATGGACGGTTGGGCCGTGCTTGCCGCGCTCAAAGCCGACCCTGAGCTTGCTGATATTCCGGTCATCATGCTGACGATGATCGATGATCGCAACATAGGATTCGCGCTTGGCGCAGACGATTACCTCACCAAGCCCGTCGACCGCGAGCGGCTCTTCGGCGTTTTGAAAAAATATCGCCACGGCGCGGAAGGCTGCCGGGTGATGGTAGTCGATGACGACCCGGCGGCGCGCGATATGATAGGCCGACTGCTTGCGAAAGAAAGTTGCGCGGTGATCGAAGCCGCCAACGGTCGCGAAGCCATTGATCATATCAGCGGTCAGCGAGTCGATCTGATACTGCTCGATCTGATGATGCCCGAAATGGACGGATTCGAGTTCATCCGCGAGTTGGAGGCGCGCGAGGAGTGGCAACAGATTCCGGTCATAGTCATCACCGCCAAAGATATTTCAGGCGAAGATCGCTTGCGTCTCAACGGCCGTGTTGAAAAGATACTCCAGAAGGGCGCATACAGCCGCGAGCAGTTGCTTACGGAAGTGCGCGAGATGGTTGCGCTGCGCGTCGGCGAAAAGAGCGCGCCCCGAAGGTAGAAACCGACATGGCGAAAATACTTCTGGTCGAAGACAACGAAATGAATCGGGATATGCTGTCGCGAAGGCTCGAACGTCGCGGCTATGCCGTAGTGATGGCCACAGACGGCAATCAGGGCGTCGAGATGGCTGCTTCTCAATCGCCTGATTTGATACTGATGGATATGAGCCTGCCTGTGATAGACGGTTGGGAAGCGACGCGTCGCATCAAATCCGACGAGCGAACGAAAGCTATCCCTGTGATCGCCTTGACCGCGCACGCGATGTCAGGCGACAGGGAAAAGGCTCTGGAAGCCGGTTGTGACGATTACGACATCAAGCCCATAGAGCTTCCTCGCCTGCTCGCCAAGATCGAAGCTCTCGTTGGAAAGGAACCTCAGCAATGAGCGACGAGCAGATAACCGAGCTTTCGCGCCTGCGCCATGAGTTGAGAACTCCCCTCAATGCCATAATCGGCTACAGCGAAATGCTGATCGAAGAAGCCGAAGACGAAAACCTCGGCGATCTCACGGATGACCTCAAAAAAATTCACGGCGCGGGGCGCAACCTTCTCGAAGCAGTCAACCGCATACTCGACCCGTCCCGCTTCGAATCCCGCCATCAGGACATCGGTGCCGCGAGCGTCCACGAAGAAATCCGCCGATCTCTGAGCGCGCCGCTCGCTGAAGTTTTCCAGTGCAATGAAAGATTGCTCCGCAGCGTTGACGCGAGCCGGGTCAGAGAAAATTTCATCGGCGACCTTGAGCGCATCAGCGTCGCAGGCAATAAACTCCTTGCCTTCATCAATGGGCTTTCCCAGGCGTCGCAGAGTCAAACCATAATTCCGCAAACCATACTCAGGCCCGAACACAGAGCCGAACCGACCAGCATAGCCACAATTGGCAGGGCGACCGTCGCTATGGAAGCGGGCGAGATAGGACTCATACTCGTGGTCGATGACAATGAGATGAACCGCGATATCCTTTCTCGTTACCTCAAGCGTCAGGGCCACGATGTCGCCGCCGCCGCGGGCGGAAGCGAAGCGCTCGCGCTGATGAAGCACAGGCGATTCGATCTCGTGCTGCTCGACGTGATGATGGATGATATGGACGGCTTCGAGGTGATCCGTCGAATGAAAGCTGATCCTCTGCTTGCAGACATTCCTGTCATCTTCATCAGTGCGCTCGACGACACGGAGGGCAAAGTCCGCGCTTTCAAGGCAGGCGGAGTCGACTATGTCACCAAGCCTTTTCACGCTGAAGAAGTGGTCGCGCGGGCAGAAAATCAGTTGAAGATTTCTCGCCTTCAGCGCGAGCTTGCGCGACAAAATCATGAGTTGATGCGCAAGAACGATGAATTGATGGCGGCGCGAAAGAGAACCGAGCTTGTATTTTCAGCCCTCGCCGAAGCGTTGCCCGGAACTATGCTGGACGACAAGTATCACCTCGAACACAAAATCGGATCGGGCGGATTCGGGGCCGTCTATCACGCTCTGCACCGGGGACTCAATCGCCCGGTCGCGGTGAAAGTTTTTCGACCCATGCGCGGCAACGATAGCCCGGAAGGATTGGAAAGATTTCAGCGCGAAGGCATATCGGCGAGCCGCATCAATCACCCCAACGCCGTAGCCGTCCTCGACTGCGGCATCTCGACGGCAGGCATCGCCTATCTGGTGATGGAGCTTTTGGAAGGAAAGACGCTCACCGATGAGCTTCAGGAAAAAGAGCGACTCACCATCGCGCGCTCGATAGAGATCATCACGCCCGTGTGCGATGTACTCGCCGAAGCTCATCGCATAGGAATCATTCATCGCGACATCAAGCCCGACAATGTCTTTCTTCATCAGGCGAGAGAAGGCGAAATCGTGAAGGTGGTCGATTTCGGACTTGCGAAAGTTCTCGATGCTGAGAAAGGGTCTGACCTCAAGGCGATGACGATGGCCGGTAAAATTTTAGGCACCCCCGTCTACACCGCGCCTGAAAGATTTTTCGACAAGCCTTACGACGGTCGCGCCGATGTCTACAGCCTCGGAATCATGATGTACGAGATGCTCACCGGTCGCGTGCCTTTTCAACCCATCGAAGGCGGCATCTATGCCGTAGCGGTCATGCATCTGACGAAAGAGCCTGAGCCGTTGAGGGAACTCAACAGAGATATCCCTGAAGAAGTCGAAGCAGTCGTGATGAAGGCTTTGGCAAAAGACGCGGAAAAACGTCCGACGGCTGAAGAATTCCTTCAGATGCTCAAGTCATTATAGTCGTCAAAGTTATCTTTTTTTCCTCGCGGCGCTGCGAATCTCTTCAAGGAAAGATGTCACATCTTTGTCCAGATACTTCGCCACCAACGGGTCTTTCACGCGCTGGTTGGCAGGATGCACGACGCCATCGGTAATATCATACTGACCCTGCGGGCCGCCAGTAAGGACGTATCCTCTGTCTGCCTTGGGGTGATCGAGAAAGAAAACATAGGTTCGGCCATTGAGCGGATGTTTGTAGCCTTTCACTCGCACCATGACATCTACGGCTCCATCAGGCTCGAAGAATCGGTAGAATCCCCCCGGCGAACTCAGAAGGATCATCTCGTCTTTTTTCACATTCCCTTTGATCACCTCGACAACTTTAACGTGAAAGTCTGTGGTGACAAACTTGCCGTCGGGTCTTAGCTGACATCGATTGCTCTGGGTGTAGCCCACTATCACGACCTTGCTGCCATCGAGCAGTTCTTCGATACCGGAATAGATGATGCTTCTGTCCGGTTCGGGTTGATGTAGAAGCCTTCCTCCTGCTCGCTTGGCCTGTTCTTTGAGCGTCGATTCCTGAGCCTCGGCAGGCGCTTGTTGCATTGAGATATTTGATTTGGCAATAGCTGCGCTAAGAAATACGATGATTCCCATAGCGACAGTCGCTAGATTTATCACCTCTCTCTTTTTCATATCGAGTATCCTCCGGGCGTTGAGAATATTTTTGTTGCTTAGTTCAAAATGCACTCGTGTCCAAAATCTACCCAGCAATCAGTCGATGCCAGTTGGAAGAAAATGCTTTCCTGGTTGCAAGGTAATCTCGTGACTGAGTAAAAATTGACAGTGTCAATGCACCACGCTGAATAACCGCCATAACACGAGAAGTAGTCATAAGTGAGAACATGGATCAAGGTTGTCACTTCATATATGCAAGGTATTTCGGTTGGACAAGCTGGGCAGCAATTATAGGGTATATCGACAGTGGCTTGACAGGAGGTCTCCCCGGCAGTGCAGGTTCGGGGTTCGGGTCGAGTAAGAAAATCACCTAATTGGCTGAAGTTCAGAGTGGGTACTTGGATTGCACATACTGTGTTTGGATTGCACATACTGTGTTCGGCCCCTCAGTACAATTCACAATACTTACATCGCCCATCGCAAATCCGCAGTTGAGCGATTGAGTGATTTTGGCAGGAGCAGGAGAAGTTACCGGCTGATTATTTGCCAGCACTGATTGCATAACCAGCAAAAAGCAAAGGATTATCAGGCTTATCCTCATATTCACCTCTCCGCGTTGCGAATCGCCTTCTTTCGAGGTATGAAGGCTGAAACTCGATTATTGAATGGGCTTCCACTTGCGAGGGTTGTTGGGGTCGCGCCGCATCCAACCGCCGGATACCCACGCTGAATCGTCCTCGAATATAACCATGCTGAGTTCTATATCGGCAGACCTGATATTCGCCGACGGGACTCTTTTTTCTATAAAGCCCCTGAGAGAGTCATATACTCGATCTGAAAGCGTCAATTCCGCCGTATCGCCCGGCAAAAGTAGTTTCGGTTCTCCCGGAGCGTCCGGCACGGGAGGTCGACCGTAAGAGAATTGATGATTCAACAGCACTTGTGAAGAACTGTCTTCGCGAAACCTGAGATGGAAACTCAGATACAGGATCGGCTGGGAAGATGTGTTTTTGACTTTCAGATAAAAGCCTTTGAGCCAGTCTTCATCCCCTGCCATCTCGCTGTTGAGTTGCACAGGTTTCCCTTTGATCTTGATATCGAGTATCTTGATCGGCTCGTTCGGCAGGTCTCGCTTGGAGAGAGACCTCTTTGCCTGATTGGGCGACTGATCCTGCCAAATCAAATCCGGCTCGTGAAAAGCATCAGTATTCGACAGAGCAGAAAATAAAACGGCACAGCCAGCCGCTAATGCAAAGAGACGACAAAAGCTCTTAGTTGCATTTTTTACCATGCAATGTCTCCTCTCTGTATTTTGATGGCGGCATTTATACCATCATTTTATTTTTCGAGTCAACAAAATATTATTGGCTGGCGCAACGGGGGAATAAAAATCCGCTTAACAGCGGGACATAAGGAAACCCGGCTCAGAATTGCGCAAACGCATCTATCATAGCTCGCACGTCATCGCCGAGAGGATAAAGCACAGGGCAGGTGCAACCCGAATCGATGTATTCCTGAACCTTCGCGCGACACTCTTCCGCCGTGCCTGATGCGGTGATGAGTTGAACAGTTTCGTCCGGCACGAGTTTCATCGCTTCTCGAATCTCGCTCTCTTCGGCGGGCCACGTCATCACGTTATTGATTTCGTCGAGTAGCTCCTGACTGACGCCGCTTGCTTTCATGATGTGAGGTTGCTGGCCGAGGTATTGAGTGACAAGCTGGCGGGCGTTGTCCAATGCGCGCTCGCGGTTTTCATCCAGCGAGCAGACGATGAGTTGAGGCCGGTCGATGTCTTCCAATTTACGGCCCGCGCGTTCCGCGCCTGCGCGAAGATGCGTGATCGCTTCACGATTGTAAGCGGGCGAGACGAGATAATTGAGCAGCGCGCCGTCGGCCACTTCGCCCGCGAGTTCCATCATCTTCATCCCCGTTGCGCCGATGTAGATAGGAACCTGTTTAGGCTTTCTCGCAGCGTGAACGATGTCGATTTCTATGTCTTCGACCGAGACGAATTCGCCTTTGAACGTGACTTTTTCCATCGCGAGAAGTCTGCGGACGACTTCGACCGTTTCCCGCATGGCCTGAAGGGGTTTACGCCGCTCAACACCGACTTTCGATGCCAATGGTTCCCACCACACGCCGAGTCCGCAAAGAATCCTATCAGGCGCAAGATCATCGAGAGTAGAAAAAGTCTGAGCGATGAGGGCGGCATTGCGAGTCCAGTTATTGATCACGCCCGCGCCGACTTTGATCCGTTCGGTCACAGCGGCGAAAGCGGCCATAGGAACTATGGCATCGCGGACGAGGCGCGATTCAGCCTGCCAGACTGCTTCGAATCCGCGCGCTTCGGCATAGCGGACATACTCCATAGCCTCGCGCAGAGGATGTTTGTCTTGAAGATAGAGAGCGACGCGATGAGTCATAGCACGGGGATGATAGCAGAGTTCCGAGGGCTTGCAAGCCTGCGATTTATCTTGTGCCTTGCCGATGATAAGCGATGGTTGATGGCCGGGTATGCGAGTGCTAGTATCGGGCAGTGGCTTCTATCACCCGAAAGGAGGCGATTAGATGAGCAACGACGATCCGACCAAAAAACTTCCGGCAGAAGATAAAGTTCCAGACACGAAACCGACTCTTGAAACCGTTCTTGAGCGCATCAATCAGGTCGATGAAAAAGGAGAAAAAAGAGCCGACCAGATGGAACTCCGGCTCAACCGAATGGACAGCCGAATGGATCGAATGGAGAGCATACTTCTGGAAATCAGAGCCGACGTCAGAGACATGCGCGATCTGGTCAAAGAACTTTCCTTGCAGGTGAAGTGAAGATTTTGTCAGCATGTGTTTTGCGCTGATTTACTGTCGGTTCTGTGCATTCATCTACAAGAAAACGTACTCAAACTGTCTCCACTGCAAGCGGCATGAAGGTCATGTCTTCGAGAGATTTCTTCGCGAACAATATGCAGGCTCGAATATCTTCCTGAGAAAGCGAATCGTATTCCTGAATTATCTCTTCTGGCGTTGCGCCGTGCGCCAGAAGATTCAAAACGTATTCGACCGTCAGGCGTGTGCCTTTGATGACGGGCTTCCCCGTCATCACTTTCGCGTCGAGCGTTATTCGCTCAAGGAGTTGTTCGTCTGTCATAGTCCGCAATCTCCTTCTCGCCATCGAAGCGCGCTTACAAATTATATCTTCCCGCTTCGATCACTGCGTCGGCTATTCTTCGACGCGCCGCTATCATCTTCACAGGCGTGCGATGACTCATCTCATCGATGACGTTCTCAAGATCGTCTTCGCCGTCGGCAAGCTCTGCTGCAACCGTTCGCGCAGCCTTCTCTACCCTCAACGCCGCCTCGCGCGCAAAGACGCGAGTGATATCAGTTTGCGCCGCGCTCGCCTCTCCGCCTTGAGTCGCCATTATCTTCTGCGTGCGAAGCAGGGCGCTCTCCATCGCATACACGTCCATCGCCATTTCGGCGATCAATCCCAACAACTCCTGCTCTTCGCGCGCCTGCTCTCCGTAGGCGCGAAAGACGCCGCCTATCACGGCAAGCGTCATCCCTTTGGCCGCGGCAGTCAGCCTCAACTCGTCGGCAAACAATGCGTTCGTCAGATTCAACTTGAGTGTGTCGGATGATGGCAGGTCTTCATGAAAAATCTGATCCGCCGCATCGAGCAACCGAAGCTCCCCCGTGCGGGCGCGGCGCAGCAGTTGAGACGCGATCACTATGCGGTTGATTTCGTTCGTGCCTTCGTAGATGCGCGCGATCCGCGCGTCGCGATAATTGCGCTCCGCCGGATAATCCTTCGAATAACCGTAGCCGCCGAAAACCTGCACCTCTTCATCGACGACATAAGCGAGCGCCTCGCTCTCCCACGCTTTTATCATCGAGCATTCGATTGCGTACTGCTCCAACACCTGAAGCACCTGGCGAGGATCATCTTTGTCGACGCGGTCGAGCGCGCTATCGATCATGCCGAGCGTGCGATACAAAACCGCTTCGCCAACATAAGCGCGAATCATCATCTCGGCGAGTTTGTGTTTTATGAGTCCGAAATTCGCAATCGGCTGGCCGAACTGATGTCGTTCTTTCGCATACTGAACCGATTGACCCAGCGCGAGTTTCATCGTGCCTACGGATCGCGCGCCGAGTTTCAATCGCCCGATGTTCAAAACATTGAAAGCTATTTTGTGTCCGCGTCCTATCTCGCCCAATACGTTTTCAACAGGCACGCGACAGTCTTCCAACATCAGGGCGGTGGTCGATGATCCATCGATGCCGAGTTTTTTTTCTTCGTGACCGCTCACGAGTCCCGGCCCGCGCTCGACTAAAAATGCCGTGAATCGTTCGCCGTCGACTTTCGCGAATACTGTGAAGAGATCGGCGAATCCGCCGTTGGTGATCCACATCTTCTGGCCGTTGAGAATGTAGTGACGGCCATCCGGGGAAAGCACCGCTTTCGTTTTCGCGGCCAGCGCGTCCGAGCCGGAATGAGGCTCGGTCAAAGCGTAAGCTCCGATCATCTCTCCCGTGGCGAGATGAGGCAGATACTTTTGCTTCTGTTCTTCGGTTCCGAAAAAGACTATCGGCAGAGTGCCTATGTTGACGTGCGAGCTTTGAGTCCCGGCGAATGAAGATTGAAGGGCGAACTGCTCTCCTACGACCGCAGAGCTTACTTTGCTCAACCCAAGCCCGCCGTATTTTTCCGGTATGTCGATGCTGAGTAATCCGAGCTCGCCCGCTTTCGTCATCAACTCGCGATGCGTTGCGTAGTTCTTCGCATGAATTTCATCTTCGCGCGTGAGAACTTCCTTGCGCAGAAACTCTTCAGCCGTGCGCGCAAACATATGTTGCTCTTCGCTGATCTCTTCGGCGGTGAAAATTTCTTCAGGCGCGAGGTCTTCGATCAGAAAACCGCCGCCTTTGATCGGTTTCGCGTGCGCAGATTCGCTTGCCATAAGTTTCTCCGTCTCGGATGGAAAATTTGTTTTGAATTTCACACAAGTCCGGCGAACAACTCATCCGTCGAAACCCGCCAGCCCGCAAGCACTCTCGATTCGGCCTGCTCGCCGGCAAGGTAATGAATGCGTTCCCAGCGAGGCAACTGGCCTTCGGTCGCAGGATCGAGGCGATGGCGGACTTCTATGGTTCGAGTATCAGGGTCTATGAGCCACAACTCTTTCACGCCGAGCGCGAGATAAGTGTCGGCTTTGGTCGTGCGGTCATAGGTGGCTGTGCCTTTCGAGAGATATTCGAAGACGATATCGGATGAGGTGCGCCGCTCGCCCATACGCGCTCTCAGTTCGTGCGAGACGTACATCATATCCGGCTCAAGGTAAGAGTCGTTTACGTATATCGCTTCGCGGGGATGATAAACATCGCCGGGAATGTTGTGAGCGGCGAGGAAAAGCACAAGCGAGCGATTCAGGCGCGAGCCGATATCTCCGTGTGGCGGATCGGGCGGTGGAACCATATAGATAACTCCATCGATCAATTCGTAATGCGAGCGATCACACGGGTCGGGCAGTTGATAAAATTCTTCGAGCGAGTAGTGGCGCAGCAGCGGCGAATAGGCGACATCTCTGGTTTCGATCATCTCGATGACCGGCATAATTTCTTCCTCCGTTTGTGATGAGGATGGTAGCACAGATGCCCGATGGGTGAAACGCTGCGGGCGTTACGAAACGGAGTCGAAATCTTTTCCCTCGAATCGCCCCATCAATGAGCGCACCTCGTCAGGCACGCGCAGGGCCTTGAGCGTTTCGGGATCGACGCAGACGTAGATTGCATTGGCCGATGATACGAGCCGGTCTTCATCCTGCGGATAGATTTCGAAATCCATCACAAAGCTCGTGTTGCCTATCTTCGAGACGCGGCCATAGACTTCGAGTACATCGTCGAAGGTGGCCGTCGATTTGAAATCGAGCGTTATGCGCGCAAGCACGGTGTCCGCGCCTATATTGAGCAAGTCCTGAAATTTCATGCCTATGGCGCGGAAGTATTCGGCCTGCGCAACGTCGTAGTAGAGCATGTAATTGCCGTTGAAGACGATGCCCTGTTTATCGGTTTCCGCAAAGCGGACGCGAAGCGTGTGGTGGAATCTGAAATCATTTTTCACAGCGCAGAATGATGCCTGAAACCGGGCAGCTAATCAATCCGTCAGCCGAGAGGTCTGGCGCACATCGAGATCGCGGGTGACGTAATGGCCTGCCACAGGCGACAGGAAAGCTCGACGTTTGTGGCTTTCGATCTGGCCGATTATTGCGAGCGAGAGACGGTCGATTTCGAGTGTGAAGGATTCAAGCCTCGAAGCGAAATATTTCTGCGACCAGATGAGAGGCGCGGCGATGAGCAGGCTGAAGACCGTCGGCCAAAGCGCTTCTATCAAGCCGCCTGCTATGACTGATATGCCTGTTCCCTCGGCAGATTTCATTCCCTGAAGCGCGTCGATGAGAAGCGCGAAGAAAATGAACAGGCCCGTGAGCGGAATCATCCGCCCGACAATCGACAGACCGCACAACCCGCGCTTCAAATCCTCGGTCACATCGACTATAGCGCGTTGTCGAGCGTGCATCGCAGGTTTGATTTCTCCCGCTTCGTTTTGAAAGCTGGCCGCGATGACCGACGCAAGCGGGCTTTCCGGGTAGCAGGCCGCAAGCGTGACGACGGCTTCCGGGTGATCGCTGCAAATCGCATCGTCGAGCTTTTCTTTGAACTCGCGCGATTGCCTGCCCGCGATCCAGTATTTGAAGGTGCGCTCGATGATGACCGCCAGAGCATAAAGCGACATCACGAACATGATCAGGTCGCCCCAGACAGCTACCCAGTTATAGTTGTACGAACATACCATAGTGAAGTCTTCCGTCTGGCTACAACAAACGCTGCTGCCGGAGACGCATTCATTGCAGAGGCACTCAACCACAACGTCAGGCACGGAGTTGATATAGACGGTAAACGCGGTGATCGAGATGAAAGCGCAAATGGTCAGAATCAATGTGAGAAAATATCTGTGTTCGCGTCGCATACTCTCCTCCTCAAAGCACAGGTGCGGCGCTTCTTTTTTGATTACTGTGTTGCGGGATTCGATCGGCGCTGACGGTTTAGACGCCGCGTCGCGCCGCGGTGTTCCTCGATTTTGGCGCGCGCTTCGATCTGTGCTATGCTGACCGACACTTCGATAAGCTTTGAGTTCAGGCGTCGGCTGACTCCTGACTCCTGACTCCTGACTTTTATTGAGGAGGTGTGAAGGTGATAGTTCCGCTCAATGAATACGATTTTCTCAAACGCGCACTCGTCGCTCATTCGACCAAAGAAGCCGTAGTCTGCGGCCATACGCGGATGACCTACGCCGAGTTCGGAGAGCGGGTCAATCGCTGGGCCAATTTGATGACGAGCCTCGGCATAGCTAAAAGTGATCGCGTCGCCGTGCTTTCGCAAAATTGTCATCGCGTGTTGGAAGCCTTCTTCGGTACACCGCTTCTCGGATCGATACTGATGCCGCTCAACTTCCGATTAGTCTCCGAAGACTTTCTCTACATTCTCAATCACGGCGGCGCGCGCGTCGTAATAGTCGAAGAAGGATTGACTCATCTGATCGATTCCATTCGCGACCAACTCGAATCCGTCGAGCGATTCATCATCGCACGCGACGAATCGCAACCGGCGACTGACGAGTGGCTCGATTATGAATCGCTGATGGCTGAATCATCCAGCGATGCGCCCGCGCCCGTTGAGATTGACGAGAATGAGCCTTCCGCCTTGCTTTACACCTCCGGCACGACTGGTCGCCCCAAGGGAGTGATGCTCACGCATCGGAATCTCTACATCAACGCGATGAATTCGATCTGCGAGTTTCAAATACACGAGCGCGACGTTTACCTGCACACGCTCGCGCAGTTTCACTGCAACGGCTGGGGCGTGCCTTACGCCGTCACAGGAATGGGCGCGGCTCACGTAATCATAAAAAAATTCGAGCCTGCCGCTTTCTTCGATCTCGTCACGCGCGAGCGCGTAACTTTCGCCGCGATGCCGCCGACTATGATCAACATGGCTTTGAATCATCCTATTGATGAAGCGACGCGCGCTTCTCTTCCTCGTGATATGAAAGTGGCGACCGCAGGTTCGGCCCCCCCTATGGCTACGATTCAGGGCGCGGAAGAAAAACTGGGCTGGCGGGTGATTCAGATTTACGGGCTGACGGAAACATCGCCGTTTCTCACGGTCTCGAAGATCAAGCCGCACATGGACTCGTGGACTGCGGAGCAGAAATTCAGAGTTCAGGCGAAGACCGGCTATGCGATGATCGGAGTCGACCTGCGCATAGTCGATGATGACGGGCGCGACGTTGCGGCGGACAGTGGTGAGGTGGGCGAAGTGCTTGCGCGCTCGAATGTGGTGATGGCCGGTTACTGGCGTCAGGAGGAAGCGACGAATGCGGTCATCGTTGACGGTTGGTTTCACACGGGCGATATGGGGCTGATCGATAGCGAAGGCTATATCGAAGTCGTAGACCGCAAGAAAGATTTGATCATTTCAGGCGGCGAGAATATTTCATCAATCGAAGTCGAAGGACTTTTGTACAAACACCCCGCGGTGCTGGAAGCTGCGGTCGTAGCTGCGCCCGACGAGCGATGGGGCGAGGTTCCTTTCGCGCTCGTCGTTTTGAAGCAGGGCGCTGAGGCCAGCGAGCAGGAGATGATCGCGTTCTGCCGCGATCATCTGGCCCATTATAAATGTCCCAAGCGAGTAGATTTCATCGACGCTCTGCCTCGCACGGCTACGGGCAAGATTCAAAAGAATCTCCTTCGTGAACGCTACTGGAAAGATCGTGCGAAGCGGGTCAACTAAATTCGCGAGTCCGCCTGTATCGCTGTTTGCTCAGGCATCGAAGCTAGTATAATTGCCGTGTCGCTTAGATCAGGCGAGGTGATGTATCGATGGAACGATTGATTGTTGATAAGGATGGAAAAGTCACGATCCCATCAGAGGTGATTCAAAAACGCGGTCTTCGCCCCGGCGATGAACTCGCGCTCGTGGAATCCGACGAGGGGCTTCTGATTTATTACGGAGGGCTTGATTCGAAGACTATGCAATGGTGGAACGGCTTGACCGAAGAAGAGCGACGAAAGGCTGAAGAAGAAGCCCGCCGCTATGAAGCTATGAACGAAGAGGAACGCGACGCGATCTGGAATGAGGGCCCGGAATCAATCGGATAGGCCAGACCCTGAAAGGTCACATCAGCTTCGTGGGCCATCCGCGCAAACTCTCAGGGTCTGACAAGCTTTACTTCACACTCTCCTGTGGCGCTACCTCTGCTGAAATCGTTTCGGATTTCTCTCTGAGGTGACGCGCAAGCAAAGAATGACGGCGACTGTAGAGGAAATAAATCGCAAGCCCCAAGCCGAGCCAACCGGCAAGCCGCAACCAGTTTTCCGAAGGCAAAGAAAACATCAACAACAAACACGTCAATATGCCAAGTACCGGAGTTACTGGATAAAACGGAACGCGGAAAGGTCGCTCTGCCTCCGGGTGTCTGCGCCGCATCAACAACACTGCCGAGCATACGATCACGAACGCCAGAAGCGTGCCGATATTGACAAGATCAGTCAGCACTCTCAGCGGGAGCAGCGCGGCAAGAGTCGCGACAAAGCAGCCCGTCACGATAGTCGATTTCCACGGCGTGCGGAATCGCTCATGCACTTCGCCGAAAAACTGAGGCAACAACCCGTCTCTCGACATCGCAAGCAGTATGCGCGCCTGCGAAAGCATCGTCACAAGCACTACTGAAATAATTCCCGCGACGGCTCCCGCTGAAATCAACAACTGCGCCCATCTGAGTCCCACCTGCCCGAACGCATTCGAGACGGGCGCGTTGATGTCGATTCGCGTGTAGGGAACCATCCCTGTAAGCACCGCGCCCACGCCCATGTAAAGCAGCGTGCAGACGACGAGCGACGTGATTATTCCTATCGGTACGTCGCGCTGCGGATTGCGCGCTTCTTCGGCGTGAGTCGAGACGGAATCGAATCCGATGTAAGCGAAAAAGATCGCCGCCCCGCCCGCAAGCATACCCAAAGGCTGACCTCCTGCATCCTCCTGCCCGAACAGAGTCCAACCGAAGAAATTGATTCCCGTGTAGCCGTAGGGCGCGAACGGCTTCCAGTTGGCCGGATCGATGTAGAATATGCCGACTGCGATCACGAAAAGAACTATCGCTACTTTCAGGATGACCATCGCTGCGTTGAAGCGCGCGCTCTCGCGTATGCCGATGATGAGGATGACTGTTACCGCGCCGACGATCACTATCACGGGCAGGTCGAGAATTCTTCCCGTCGCTTCGAACCGCCCCAGCACGGGGTTGTAATCGAAAGGCGCGTCAGTGAGCGCGTCGGGAATTTTCCATCCGAATATGCCGAGCAGTTCCTGAAAATATTTCGAAGCGCCGTGAGCCACAGCCGACGCGCTCACGGCGTATTCGATGATCAAATCCCATCCGATGATCCACGCCATCAGTTCTCCGAGCGTGGCGTATGCGTATGTATAGGCCGAGCCTGCGACGGGAACCATAGCGGCGAATTCGGCGTAACAGAGCGCGGCGAAAGCGCACGCTATCCCAGCGACGACGAATGAAAGTATGAGCGACGGGCCAGCCTTGTTGTTTGCGGCAACGCCTGTGAGGACGAATATGCCTGTGCCGATGATCGCGCCGACGCCGAGGCTGGTGAGTTGAACCGGCCCCAGCACACGGCGCAATCGCTCTTCGCCCTTCATTTCGTCGAGCAACATGCGGAGAGGTTTCTTTGCGAAGATAGGATTGGCCATCCATTTAACCTCTGCAAGTTCTGGTTTCGAGGCTGAAACGCAGCGGGCAATATAATGGAGTCGGATTCGACGCGCGATGGTTTTGTCACGAAAGTGATTGAGGGAGGCGCGAGTCTACAAAAAAAGGGAACGAAGCCCAATACAGTCAGCGCGCTGTTGATTTCTACGCAAGTTCGGTAAGAAGTTTGCGGCTGTGCCGCGCAGATGTGCGGAACGTCTCGGACGTTCCGGCGGCTGTGTGCTATTTTCCTGCGGCTGCGCCGCCGATTTCAGGCTGAGGGGTAAGAGCGATTGCTTCTATCATTCAACCCTTTCCCGGCGAAGCCGGAGAAGGCATAGCCTTAAAAAATGAGAGTGAAGGTTGACGGAAAGCCGCAGGCTTTCCTCACATCAAAGCGGCATAGCCGCCGAAGACCGAGCGCGTATCTACACGTGCAGCCAATTATACGCGCTCCCGCGCCATCACAACCGTATCGCGGCGATGATGCGCTCGAATATTGGTTTATATGCGGAGAACTCGTCTTCGGGCGCGATGGTGATGAGATAAAACAGCCTGCCGTCATCGGTCACTGACGTGTAGATGACGTCGATTTCGGTCGCGCCTGTGACTGTCGAAGGCCCGGAAACGATGGTCGCAAATCCTTCACGGTTGCCGAACATGACGGGCTGCGAGAGGCTGGTGACGCGAAAATCAGGATTGGCTTTTAGCTGTTGCTCAACGAACATTCGATTAGCTTCTTCCAGAGTGTCGGCGTTTACTCCAATCGCGCCGATGAAAATTCCATGCGTGACTACGACGGAATCATTCATCCGACCGTAAGCGCCGCGCGGAGCCATTATCACGTTCGATGAGTCGGCTTCGAGCGCGTCCCAGTTGTCGGGGCGTGTGATGGAAAACGAGCGATCACGGGCTTCATACTCCGTGAAAGTTTTCGAGGGGAGATCGGGCCTTGAAGACGTGTGATCGCCAGCGGGAGCCAGTCGCGCTACAGCTTTCGAACTGCCCAGTCCGACGAGCCGCGATTTTGTGCGATTGAACTCTTCGGTTTCGCGCGTGGGTTTGGCGATGACCGGGAGCGCAGGCATCACTCGTTTGATGGCTTCGATGCGATTGCCGGGATCAGGATGGTCGCTCAGAAACTCAGGCGTTTTTTTTCCTTCGCCAGCTTCGAGCGTCTTGAAAAAGTTTGCCATGTCGCGCGGGTCGTATCCGGCTTCGGCCATGATGCGCGCGCCTTCGAGGTCTGATTCAGTCTCGGCTGTTCGGCTCATTTTCAGAAACACGATGTTCGCGCCCGCTCCTCCGATCGACTCTATGATCTGTCCCAAGTCAGTGCTGTCGCCGCCGCCGATTGAACTCAAAACGTCAAGCCCGACCTTCGCTATATAAGCCTTCGAAGCCTGATTCGTCCCGTGACGCAAAGCGACATGCGAAATTTCATGAGCTATCACACCGGCAAGCTCGCCTTCGTTTTTTGCCGCCGCAATCACGCCCGCGTTGATGTAGATGAATCCGCCGGGAAGCGCGAAGGCATTGATTTCCTTTACGGCAAGCACTTCGAATTTATAAGGGAACTTGTAGCCGGGAGCCTTCGCTGCGAGTCGCGCGCCGAGTTGCCGGACGTAAGCGACCGTGGCTTCGTCCCTGAGAAGGGGAGCCTGCCGGGAAATCTTCTGAGCCGAATCCTTGCCGATCTCAACGTCCTGTTCGGGAGAGAAGAGATTGAATCCGGGCTTGAAGTGCGGAGCCGTCGTCGTTTCGCCTTCGCGCCTGATGAGCGAGCCGCACGCGAGTTGAAAAACGATTATCGAAATTATTAGCGCGATGCCTGCGATTTTTCGTTTCATAATACGCCGCCTCTCTTTCACATCCTACCTGTCGGCTGCGAGAGGGTTCAACCTCTCGCTCGCGATGTGATAACTTCTATCCGTTCGAAATTCATTCGCGGAGAGAGACGCCATGCCGTTAAAAGTCCTGACCCTGTTTATCATCCTCGTCGGTTCGGTCATAGTTTCAGCCCAAAGCGGTCAGACGAGTTGGAGCGATACGACTCGCGACGTTTACATCGACGGCGAGCTAGACCCCAAAGCTCAAGTGCTTTCGGGCGATGGCGTCCGTCGGATCGCGCTCATCTCGCCGAGGCTCGATATGGCCATCATACTCAATCAGGACGATCAGACCGTTCACACCACGCTGAAGGACTTTTTCAGGTTTTCGGCAGACCACACGACGGCGACTATGGATGCGGGAGCGCCTTTGCAACAGGTGGGAGGCTACGCCGCGATAGACGCGACGACTTTTCTGCTCTCAGTAGACGGTAGGCCGATCTTTATTCGCGCTCACACGGGCTATCGCGGTGAGATGAGCGAGCAAAAAATGTGGGACTCTGTCCCTGTCTGGCGATACTTGATGGAGAACTATCAGCCCGCCCCATCGGCTGTAGCTGCGATCAAATCGGTCGAAAGGGAAACGAAAGTGACTGTGGTGATGGGAACGTGGTGTCCCGACAGCAAAAACTATGTTCCCAAACTGATGAAGGCGATTGGCGCAGCGGCGAACGGCAAAATAAAAGTTCAGGTGTTCGGCGTGGACAATCAGTTTCACGATCCGGTCGAGACGATTCAAAAGCTGAAGGTGGTAAACGTCCCTACGGTGATAGTCGAGCGCGGCGGGCGCGAGATCGGGCGGATAATCGAAACGCCCGCCCTTACGACCATCGAAGAAGACTTCGCGGCCATACTCCTTGAGAAGCCGCTCAAACACGATGGCCGATGGGATCGCGGGCCGAGGGTGGCGCGAGGCGAGTATACTTACAAAGACCGCGCGGGCCGAGAGAGAGGCAAAGAAGTGTGGGAGTTGTTCAAAACCGATGACGGCGGCTATCTGGCGCACAGCCTGATCACGGTTGCAGATGCGACGACTGAAGTATGGCACAGGGTCAATGGGACGATTCGTCCGACTTTCATCGAGGTGACGCGCCAGCGCGGAGCGAGCCTTTCGAGGACGCGATATCGTTTGAACGAACGCCTGTTGACGGCGCGTTTTCGCAGCAACGATGCCGGGGTGATAGATCAAAATCTCGACGTGCCTGATCGCATAAGCTTTCAATCGCCCGCTGTGGCTGCCGCCGGGTTCGAGTTTGTGAAAGCGCGCAATGAAAAGCAGACCGAGATGATGAGCTACCAGTCGCCTTTTGAATTCGAGCGGACAGTCGGGCGGCTATCGATTGCTAATTTTGAAGAGAAAGGCGAAGAGTCGGTGCGCGCGCCTGCGGGTCAGTTTCGGGCGAGGCGAATCATTCGACGCTCGGGCGAAGAAGTTTCGACGTGGTGGCTGCATGAGTTGGGTTTTCCTGTGCGCGGCGAGATGCGAGATATGGAATTTATACTCGTATCGCTTGAGGTGTCGAAGTAAGTATGGCTGACAGCTTCGGAGCGCCAGAGTAGTTTTGCGATTGAGAGGAGCGAGTATGAGCACTGTCACAAAATTTATGACCGAAGATGATCTTCTGCGGATGCCCGATGACGGCTATCGTTATGAACTCATCGAAGGAGAATTGCGACAGATGTCACCCACAGGATTCGATCATGGACGATGCACGGGCAATCTGCACAGACTGTTGTCAGCAGAGGTTGTCGCACGAAAACTCGGATACGTGCTTGCGGCTGAAACAGGCTTTATCATCGCTCGCACGCCGGACGGACGCGCAACGGTGCGCGCGCCGGACATCGCTTTCGTGGCCAGCCATCGCATCCCTTCTGATGCCGACACGCGCAAATATCTTGAGCTTGCTCCTGATCTCGTGGTTGAAACTCTCTCTCCTTCGGACGCCGCTTTGGATGTGGAAGAAAAGATCGCATCGTGGCTGAGAGCCGGAACGCGCGTTGCGCTGACAGTCAATCCATCGTCTAGGTCTGTAACCGTTTACAGGTCTTTGAGTCAAATCACCCGCCTCACCGATCAGGATGAGCTTGACCTCAGCGATGTCGTCGAAGGTTTTCGCTGTCGTGTGGCGGAGATATTTGATTGATCTCGCCTTTCTGTCAGGCTTCAGGGTGCGGTTGGAGACTCTATGCCCGTGCTGTTCCTCCGCACCCTGAAGCTCGGTCGAGCAGAATGATGAGTGAAGACTGCATTGACTGCTCGCCTTCTGTAGGGCAACATCTTTGTCCTCAAACTCACTTGTGTCTCGCCTGCCGGGACTGATTCGAAGGAAGAGAGAATACGGTGGCTTACCAAAGCTTTAGTTTGCAGATACGCTTTAAGCAGAAAGTTACTGCAAAGACCTCGTAAAGGTGAACCCAAGCGACTCCGAGCCATCTGAGTTCTTTACTTTCAGCGTGACCATCTGGCCGGGACTTATCAGATTTCCCGCTCTCTTCGATATTAGCTTTGTGGATGGAGACGCGGCGCTGTTTTTGGTTATGAGTAGTTGACCCTCCAGAAGTATCGATGCCCCTTCATCAAACGCCTCGCCTTCCACAACCAGCTTGCTTCCTTTCAGTGAAGCCCTGTTGATACTCGGAGTTTTGAAGCTTCCAATGCGAATAACAAATCCTGCCCGCCTCCGTATCGAAGCTGCTGCAGATGGCTGGAATGATTCTGGCGTCGTCGTGAAGTTCGCCGATGCTGTAAACCCGGTGATAAAAGCATTGCCCCGGTCGTCTACTGCAATGGCCTCTCCACTGTCGTTTGCTCCGCCGCCGAGGTAGGTTGAGTAGATCAATTCACGTCCAAGAGGATTAAGTTTTGCAACAAAAGCATCATCATTATCGCTATCGAGGCCCGCATAGACAGTCGAATCTAAAGGATTGACCGCTATTGAAGACAGCCTCGTTGTAGTCAGACCTGTGGACACCAATTCCCAACTTTTTCCTCCGTCATTACTGATTATGAGTCCTTCGATAGTTGCGCCGTATAGCAGCGAAGGATTATTCGGATCAATTGCCAGATTGAAAAGAAAAAGAAAACGCGGCTCCTCGTTAACCAGGTTCCAGGTATCGCCGCCATCTGTACTCTTGTACAAACCTGCCCCGAAGGTTGCCGCGAAAAACGTCCCAGGCGATTGCGGGTCGGCCACCAGCTTTCTTACATCCAGAACGACCAGCCCTTGATTCGCAGCCTTCCAGCTACCCCCATCGTCGGTACTCTTGAAAATCCCGCCTCTTGTTGTCGAAGCGTAAAGCGTACCTGGAGACAGAGGATCAAATATGATCGACGTGAGGGTGTCGCCCGCAAGTCCGACTTCGAGACCTCTCCAGCTTTCTCCTCCATCCGTGGTTTTGAATATCGATTCGTTGTTTTCAGGTCGAGCAGAGGTTCCTGCATAAACGATCTTCGAAGAGGATCGATCTACAAGTATCGATAATATGAATCCGCCTGTAAATCGGCTGCCGAGATCGCGCCAACTGGCGCCTCCGTCTGTACTCTTGAGAACTACGGTCGTGCCAGCATAGACCGTTGAAGGATCCGAGTGCGCAACAGCTATAGCGGTGTAGATATGATTACTGAGAAAAGGTGGAAGGTCAGTCGCGCCCCAACTTTCTCCACCATCAGTGCTCCTGAATATGCCGTGGCCGTCCGTAGCAGCGTAGAGATCGGATGGCGGCGTGATAGCAATGGCAGTCACTTCGACTGCAGATCGGGTAAAGCTATCACCCGCGATGATGCCTCTATCTGAGGATTGCCAGACGACGCCGCCATCGACGCTCCTGAACAATGCATTGCCGGACTTGACCCGTTGTATAGCATCAGGTGTTATAGGGAAGTCGAGAGACGTTGTCCTACCGGTTATATAAGCATTTCCGAACGAGTCAATTGCTATTGAATTGCCCCGTTCATTTCGTTTCCCGCCTAAGAATGTAGAGTAGATCAAGCGTGTGCCATCGCCATTCAGCCTGCTGACAAAACAATCCTCCAAAAAGCCGGAGTTAGTCTGAAACGCGTCCGGCGTTGTTGGGAAATCGAAGCCGGCAACGCCTGTCACGTAGGCGCTTCCGGACGAGTCGACAGCAATCCCCAAACCGATGTCGTCGCCCTCACTGCCGAGATAAGTCGAGTAAACGAGTCCGACGCCGTCCGTGTTTATGCGGGTCACGAAGACATCGAATTCGCCGCGATTTTCTCGCTGGAAAGTACCCGGCGTTATGGGGAAGTTTTCCGACAAAGTCGTGCCGGTAACATAAGCATTGCCTTCAGAGTCGATTGCTATGGCAGAAGCGATTTCGTAGGCGCTTCCTCCGAGAAAAGTGGAGTAGATGAGTCTTTTCCCATTGGCGCTTAACTTCGTCACATAGGCGTCTCTGACTCCTCCGAACCTTCTTTGAAATGCAGAAGCGGTAGTGGGAAAGTTCGCAGCTTCGGTAGTACCTGTGACATACGCTCTTCCTGACGAGTCTAATGCTATGGAGAAGGCTTCTGTTCTATCAGCAGCCCCGGTCGGATCTCTTGCCCCGAGATATGTGGAGTATATAAGGCTGCTGCCTGCAGAGTTGAGCTTGGTAATAAATGCATCGGAGAAACCCAGAGGGCCTGTACGAAAGGCTCCCGGCGTGGTGGGGAAATCGAATGATTCCGTCGTCCCGGTCACATAGGCGTTGCCTTCGGAGTCCACTGAGATGTCGAAGCCTATATCACAAAAGCTGCTGCCGCCGAGATAGGTCGAATAAATGATTTCTGTTCCCGATGGATTGAGCTTCGTCACGAAGGCGTCAAGCCCTGTGGGATCTCTATCCGGTTTGTCAGGCTGAAATGATCCAGATGTTGTGGGGAACTTTTCCGATGCAGTGACGCCGGTGATGTATACATTCCCGGCAGAGTCCGCCGCTATGCCGAACGCCACCTCTGCCGGGTCGCCCGCAAGGTAGGTCGAATAACTCAGCACCGGGTCGATCACGAGAGGCTTTTCTTTATCATAATCTCCTATTTCGAAGGCGACATTTTGTCCCTCTGTGATTACATAGCCTCCTGCAATAACCTGCCTGCCGCCCTCCGATTCCTGATAGATGTATGGTTTCTTCTGGCAGACGAAACCTGATGCGGTTTCAAGCCTCAAGTCGCCGCTATCATCGATCAGTATATTCCTAACCCCGTCAAACCCCAGCCTGATAACAGAGGCGCAGACTCCTGGGGCAACAACAAAATCATACTCAAGTCGTCTTTCGTTTCCGTAATAGACGATATCTATTCCTGGATAGACATTATGAAACTTCACCTTCGAGTAGGTTGAGAGATTTGTGCGCCATTGATTTGGGTCATTGCCTGTCAGATAGTTGACCTTGCCCGGCAACAAACCAATTACTTCCGGCGAGGCATTCGGGTCTGCGCCAAGCAAAGTTGTTCGGATTATATCGGGCGCATGTTCGGTATCGAGAGGTTGGATACTTCCGGCTTTGACCTTCTGATATTTGTCTATCGATGCCTGATGATTGTTGATCGCCAGCACTGATACGGATGAGGCCAGATACAGTGTGTACCGATCCCCGCGGGCGAAAAATCTCAAATCAGGGTGGGCCTTGTCGGAGTATTGTTCGAAGCGGAGAGGAAGTCTGCCAAAGGCGTCTGCAAGGCTAGCCTCTCTCGCCGCAGGGTACGTCGATACAGAGTCGGATTCTCTGTTTGGAACCTGTGCATCGGCCAATCCTACTCTTTGTGATAATGAACTACCAACGAGCGTTGCCCCGCCATCTGGCAGAAACATAATCGATATCAATAAGGCTTTGAGAAAAATGCGATGTTTAGTCTTTCCCATAAGAGCATTCCTTTTTCGATCATTGAAAACATCTACCGTTCACTATCGCGCAAACGAGACGGGCGCGCTTCTCAACCGTGTCAATCGATTGAAGAGAGTGATCTGAACCGATTGCCCGACTCCAATCAACTCATCCAATCGCTCGTCGCGGCTCACCGTTCTTCGAGTCGTCCCTCCGTCCTCTCG
>Ga0187893_10001999_pt1 | contig 46244 bp, 44 predicted proteins | sample MA1701074metaG_FD_139574 | JGI IMG/M metagenome (GOLD analysis project Ga0187893, IMG submission 139574) | White microbial mat communities from a basaltic lava cave in the Kipuka Kanohina Cave System on the Island of Hawaii, USA - MA170107-4 metaG ... | reverse complement strand
GATGGGTACGATGATCCAGACCTATAAACTGGATGAGGCAGGCTTCCGCGGGGAGCGGTTCGCCGACCATTCCCACGACCTGCAAGGTTGCAACGATCTCCTCTGCATCACCCGCCCGGAGATCATCGAGGCCATCCACCGGCAATATCTGGAAGCCGGCGCCGACATCCTCGAGACGAACACGTTCAATTCGACCTCGATCTCGATGGCCGACTACAAGCTGGAGTCTGTGGTCTACGAGTTGAATCTGGCCGGCGCCAGGGCTGCGCGCCGGGCGGTGGAAGTGGTCGGCGGGAAGGAGCCGGGCCGGGCCTGCTTCGTGGCCGGCGCAATGGGGCCGACAAACCGGACGGCCTCTCTGTCGCCCAACGTGAACAACCCCGCCTTCCGGGCGGTGACCTACGACCATCTCGTGGAGGCCTACACCGAGCAGGTCCGGGGATTGATGGACGGCGGGGTGGATCTGCTCCTCCTCGAGACGGTCTTCGACACGCTCAACGCCAAGGCGGCCCTCTTCGCGGTCGATCAATACTTCGAGGCCCATGGCCGCCGCGTGCCGATCATGGTGTCGGTCACGATCACGGATCGCAGCGGGCGCACGCTCTCCGGGCAGACGGTGGAGGGCTTCTGGAATTCCATCTCCCACATGCCTCTGCTCAGCGTCGGCATCAACTGCGCGCTGGGCGCGAAGGAGATGCGTCCCTACATCGAGGAACTGTCCCGGATCGCGCCGGTCTCCATCAGTTGCTATCCGAACGCCGGGCTCCCCAACGCCTTCGGCGGGTTCGACGAGACCCCCGAGATCATGTCCTCCGACCTGCGGGAGTTTGCCGCCAATGGCTGGCTGAACATCGTGGGCGGCTGTTGCGGCACGACGCCTGCCCACATCAAGGCGATCGCGGCGGCGGTCGGAGCGTTTCCTCCCCGCGTGCCCCCACGGGTCGAGCCGTACACGCGACTCAGCGGCCTGGAGGCAGTGACCCTCCGTCCCGAGTCCAACTTCGTCAACATCGGCGAACGGACGAACGTGACCGGGTCTCCGGCTTTCGCCAAGTTGATCCTCAGCGGGGACTATGAGGGCGCGCTGGCGATCGCCCGGCAGCAGGTCGATGGAGGGGCCCAGATCGTCGACGTGAACATGGACGAGGGGTTGCTGGACTCCCACCTGGCCATGGTCACGTTCCTGAACCTGATCGCCTCCGAGCCCGACATCGCCCGCGTTCCGATCATGGTGGACAGCTCGAAGTGGTCGGTGATCGAGGCGGGGCTGAAGTGTCTGCAGGGCAAGGGGATCGTCAACTCGGTCAGCCTCAAAGGGGGAGAGGAGGAGTTCAAAAACCAGGCGCGGCTGGTCAAACGCTATGGCGCGGCCCTCGTGGTCATGGCCTTCGACGAGGTCGGGCAGGCCGACACGCTCGAGCGGAAGGTGGAGATCTGCAGCCGCGCGTACCGCATCCTGACCGAAGAGGTGGGCATTCCCCCACAGGACATCATCTTCGATCCCAACATCCTGACCGTCGGCACCGGCATCGAGGAGCACAACAACTACGCGGTCAATTTCATCGAGGCCACCCGGCGGATCAAAGCCACCTTGCCTCTGTGCAAGGTGAGCGGCGGGGTCAGCAACATTTCCTTCTCGTTCCGCGGGAACAACGTCGTTCGCGAGGCCATGCACTCCGCGTTCCTCTACTACGCGATCCGGGCAGGCATGGACATGGGGATCGTGAACGCGGGCCAACTGGCCGTCTACGAGGAGATCCCCAAGGACCTGCTGGAGCTTGTCGAGGACGTCTTGCTGAACCGGCGCCCCGACGCGACCGAGCGGATGGTCTCCTTCGCCGAAACCGTCAAGCAGAAGGGCAAGGCCGCCGTCCAGGACGAGGCCTGGCGGCAGGGTACGGTGGAGGAGCGGCTCTCCCATGCGCTGGTCAGGGGCATCGTGGAGCACATCGAGGCCGACGTGGAGGAGGCGCGGCAGAAGGAGGGCCGGCCGCTGGCGGTGATCGAGGGTCCGCTGATGGCCGGCATGAACATCGTGGGGGACCTTTTTGGCTCCGGCAAGATGTTCCTGCCCCAGGTGGTGAAAAGCGCCCGCGTCATGAAGAAGGCCGTGGCCTACCTGTTGCCGTTCATGGAGGAGGAGAAGCTGGCATCGGGCGACCACCGGCCGCAGGGCAAGATCCTCATGGCGACCGTAAAGGGCGATGTTCACGACATCGGAAAGAACATCGTCGGCGTCGTGCTTGGCTGCAACAACTACGAGGTCATCGACCTCGGGGTCATGGTGCCCTGCGACAAGATCCTCAAAACCGCGCGCGACGCGAAGGTGGATATCATCGGGCTCAGCGGGCTGATCACGCCTTCCCTCGATGAGATGGTCCACGTGGCGAGGGAGATGACTCGCGAAGGCATGCAGGTGCCGCTCCTCATCGGCGGCGCGACCACCAGCAAGGCCCACACGGCGGTCAGGATCGCGCCGGCCTACGAGCAGCCGGTGGTGCACGTGCTGGACGCCTCCCGCGCCGTGGGGGTCGTCGGGAACCTCATCAACCCCGAGCTGAAGCCTGCGTTCGCAGAGAAGACCCGGCTTGCGCAGGAGCATGCGCGGCTGGCGCACCAAGGTAAGAAAGAGAAACCGCTCCTGTCGTTGGCGGAAGCCCGTAAGCGCAAGCTGCCGGCCGATTGGGCCGGGACGGACCTCCCCAGGCCGGCCTTCACCGGCGTCCGTGTGTTGGATGCGTTCCCGTTGGATCGGCTCCTGGCGTGCATTGACTGGTCGCCCTTCTTCCATACCTGGGAACTGCGCGGGCACTACCCCCAGATTCTGGACGACCCGACCCTCGGCGGGAAGGCGCGGGAGCTCTTCGAGGACGCGCAGCGGCTGCTCAGGGAGATCGTCGAGCGGCGGCTGCTCACGGCCCGCGGGGTCTACGGTTTCTTCCCGGCCAACACGATCGGTGACGACGATATTGAAGTCTATGCCGACGAGTCGCGCGCGAGGGTGCTGGGCACCTTCCACACGCTGCGCCAGCAGGGAGAAAAGCCCGAAGGCCAGCCGAACCTCGCGCTCGCCGACTTCATCGCGCCGAAGAGCAGCGGCTTGCCGGAGCACCTCGGCGCCTTCGCGGTGACGACCGGCGTCGGAATCGAGGCCCTCTGCGAGCGGTTCGAACGGGATCATGACGATTACAACTCGATCATGGCCAAGGCCCTGGCCGATCGACTGGCCGAGGCTTTTGCCGAGGCGCTGCACAAGCAGGCGCGCGAGGACTGGGGCTACGGGGTGGGGGAGCAGATCTCCACTGAGGACCTCATCCGTGAGAAATACCGCGGTATCCGCCCGGCGCCCGGCTACCCGGCCTGTCCGGACCACACCGAGAAGCGGCTGCTGTTCGACCTTATCCAGGTGGAGAAGCACGCCGGCATCCAACTCACCGAGACCTACGCGATGTACCCCGCCAGTTCCGTGAGCGGGCTCTACTTCGCCCACCCCCGGGCGAAGTATTTTGCGGTCGGCAAACTCGGCCGCGACCAGGTCGAGGACTATGCCCGCCGCAAGGGGATGGAACTCACCGCCGTCGAGCGCTGGCTTGGGCCGAACCTCAACTACGAACCCGCAAACGGATAAGGAGTTACTGTCGGGCGGGTCGGCCGGCAGGTGGAAAGAGGAAGGCCCGCCTTGCGTCTGCAAGGCGGACCTTCCTGTTTTCCGGGAGTGGAGGTATGGGGCGGTGCGGAGGAGCCGTCAGGCGCTGACGACAAGTTCCTCAGCCTGGACGCGGGCCACGGCCGACTGCAAGGCGTCGACGATCCAACCGTAGCGCTCCTCGGCCCAGGCATTGAAGGCGGCGGCATCGGGGAACATCAGCTCCCAGGCGCGCGCGGCGTCGAGCAGCAGCAGTTGGTGAGGTCGATTCTCGCCCGGGAAGTAGACCACGAGTACGGCTGAATTTCCGATCAGGCTGATGTCGGTGAAAATGTGGATCATGGATGAGTCAGGCAACGCCACCGCTCTCGTGGCGGCCTCGACGAGGGGGTTGTACACGCGCTGCAAAAATTGCGAGATCGCCTCGTAGGGTGCCTTGGTCTCATGGAGTCGGGGGTTCGGCGCCGTCCCGAACAGGTTTTCGGTCAGGTAGTCGGCGGCCTCCCACGAGGGCATGGCGCCTGTGGAAACAAGCGATTCGCACAAATATCCCATCCAGTTGCGCGGACTTACAGTCGTCTGCATGACACACTCCTTCGCCTTCTCAGGCGATTAGCGGTTAACCGTGGATCGTCGTAGACCGGATTTAGTGCCTGGCAGGGGATACCTGAGGAACTCACCGGCGTGCTTCTAACTGGGCGTCAGGGTACCGTGTGCCGGGTCCTTTTGTCAACGGGAAAGGGCCTTTTGCGTGGATTCCCTCCAGGAGTAGTGTTTGTCGGGGTGCTGGGGTAAGATGGGCCAACGCCTCTGTCAGGCCGCCTAAGGCACGAAGCGGAACGGCCGCGCGTCGCTTGAATTCAGAAGGGGGATCAGATGAGACAGATCGCGGCACTGGTTCTCGTCACCGGCTGGCTGCTGGTGCTCGGCTGCTCGTCGGAGCCGAAGAAACCGCCGATTCAGCAGCCCACCTACAAGGATGTCCGGGGCGACTCCGACCGGTTCTTCGAGAAGCAGAAGCAGGATGAGCGCGAGCATGGAGACAAGATGAAGGAGTCGATGCCATAGCACCTCATTCCGGCCCTCCCTCACTGGCTCCCAAGGCCCGCGCCAGGGGCTTCACCAGCGGCAGCTCCACGATGAAATTTCGGCGCGAGATAGGCTCGACGGCGCGGGTCTCTCGAAAGGTTCTCAGGAGGCCGAGCGACACCACGAGCCGCAGGACACCTGAGATAAAAAAGACCAACTGGAGATTCGACACCAGCCGCAGCTCCAGCCCTGCTATGACAATCTGAGCCGGAATCACTTCCGCCAGCCAGCCCCCAATCATCGCGCCGGCAAACCAGCCAACCGCATTCACTGTGTTCCAGACCGCCACGCCCTTCGCCCGATCTTCGGGGCGCACTGTGTCGAAGACATAATTCGGCAGGCCGAGCGAGAGCCCACCCCAGACCACGCCTCCAAAGAAGTTGATGGCCGCCACGAAATAAAAATTCGTGCTCAGCAGGTAGAACATCGGGAGGAACGGCACGAGCAACCCCGTGGCCACCATGATCTTCTTGTTCCCGAAGCGATCTCCGATCCGGCCCCAGGGTTTGAGGGTCAGGAACTGGCCCAGCACGCCGGTGGCCATCCAGGTCGTGTATTCGAGGTAGGTGAAGTGAAGGTCTCGAAGAAAAAAGATGACGAAGAATGGCCCGGCGATCACCGCAGCGGCATGCATGAAGCCCGAAAAGAGCAGGAAGTTCCGGAAGTCTACACTGTGCTCGTGTCGCAGGAAGGCCAGCAGCCCGAACTCTGTCTTTCGGGTTGGCCGCGCGGCCGAATCGTCTATGCGCTGGAGATAGCGCGTAGAGAGAGCGCGAGACCCAGCGACGACGAGGAAAATTACCGCGAACCCCGCCCACGGCGCTTCCCACATCTGGGCGAAATGCAAGACCAGGCCGGCCCCGCAGAGCGCGAGAAAGCTCGTCACCGTCATCACTTTGGCGCGGTGCGCGAAAAAAAGACCTCGAACACGGGGATCGACTAGGTCAGTGAGAAGGCTCGTCCAGGCCGGAATCGAGAAGTGCCCGAACGTAAAGTAAGCGACTGTACAGAAGATCAGGAGCCAGGAGCCCCAGTTCGGGAAAAGAAGGGGAAGAAGGAGCACAGGAATCCAGCAGATGGCCTGACCAACCGCGCCCGTCAAGATAAGGGCCTTGCGGTGTGGGAAGCGATGGGGAACCTTCACTGACAGCAACTGTGACCAGGTTCCCACCAGTTGCGGGAGCGCGGACAGGAGCCCGACCTGGAATGCCGTGGCATGGAGGAGCAGGGCGAAGGCCGAAAGGTAACTCTCGCCGCCTCCTTGCATGACGGCGGCGAAGGCGCCTTCGCGGATGCCGTACCGACGGTTTCGTTCCCCGGTGTCTTCGGATTGCGGCTGAGGCTCAGGCATGAGAGGGGTCTGGTCGTGCCGAGAATGGAGGAGGTGCTGTGGGTGGGCGCCGGCGAGCCATATCGATGGCCCATTATAGCAAAACCCGCACCATCAGTCCGGCGTTGACCAACTTCCGGGAGGGGGGTACGATAGCAGTGTGAACCTGCCGCCTGATGCACCTGGATATCGGAGACGCGGAGGTGGGCCATGAGCCGCTTTGCCGATAATGATCCCACGATACGCCGGACCGCCGGCTTCCTAGCTGGATGGGGTTTCCTCTTGGTCGGCACGACGCTCGGTCTCGTGGATCCCGGCCAGGGTCGAGAACTATTGCCCCAGAAGGAACAGGCAGAGACCGGCTATGGCCAGTTGCAGTTGCCCTCGTTTGATCAGCAGCGGCGGGATGTCCCTCAATCCCTGTTTGTCTGGATCGTGATGGCCAAGGGGTATGAGGTCGAGTGGGACAGCTTCGGGCGGACAGGATGGTATACGCAGGACCCTCGCCTTCGTCCGGTTGAGCCTGCGTCCAGCTTTGCCCCTGATACCCCGGCGATCTACATCGTGTTCGAAGTGCCCCCTCTGGAGGACCCCGCCCAGTTCAGCGCGGAGTGGTTTCTGGAGGACGAGAAAGGCCAGATTTCCGACAAGGCAGTCGGAAAGGATTCCCTGTTCATTCCCTGGCATGAGAAGCACGGCTTCCTCGAACTGAAAAAGCCGGCTAGTGAGTGGGCAAAAGGGAGCTACCTTGTGAAGATCTATATCAGCTCGGAGGGGCAACAGGTCTTTCATGCGGCCAACCAAGTCGGCACGATGCGGTTCAAGATCGCGGACCAGCCGGCCGCCGCAGTCACGCCTGCGTCGAAGTGAGTTTTCCCCGGACAGCCCCCGTCAGTCCATGGACGCGCCTGCGTTACAGTACAGGGGAGAAGCTATGCCGATGCATACCCGACCACAGCCACTGATCGTTCCAGCGGAGGAGGAGTGATGAATGAAACGGACCCGGAGAAGCTCGCGCTCCTCTATGAGCGCTTCAAGGATGTCTGTCTGGTCGAAAAGGAAGTCTGGCTTGAAATCTATATGCCGCGCGAGGTCAAACAGGGAGCCATTCTGACGAATGTCCAGGCTCGGTATGAGGTGATCATCGACGATCCGAAGATCGAAGACACCCTCGAGGCGAACATCCCGTTGGGCGGGAAGGCCTTAGCCGCGGCAATTCAGGAATACAAGCAGCATATCAGCTTCGTAAAAAAGACTTGAGGGAGAAATCAGTTCTTTGCCAGCGTGCGTTCGACATCGCGCACGATCTCGTCCGAGAGGGGCTTCGTGCGGTGATGGTAGCGTGCGATGACGTTCCCTGAGCGGTCCACCAGATACTTTTGGAAGTTCCATTCAACCTCGCCGGGGAACGGGCTCTGTTCGGTCAGATAGCGGTACAGGGGGTGCTTGTCCCCGCCCTTCACACTGATCTTGCTGAACAGCGGGAACGTCAGGCTGTACTTCGTATAGCAGAAGCTCTTGATTTCCTCATTGGTCCCTGGTTCCTGCTGGCCGAAGTTGTTGGCGGGGAACGCCAGGATCTCAAGCCCCTTCTCCTGATACTTGTCGAACAGGGTCTGCAGTTGTTCGTATTGCGGCGTATTGCCGCAAAAGCTGGCGGTATTCACGACCAACAGCACCTTCCCCCTGAACTTGTTGAGGGGCAGAGGTTTGCCGTCAATGTCGTCCAAGGTGAAGTCATAAATGCTTCCCGGTTGCGTGCTCACCAAACGCACTCCTTCGGTTTTCTGTGAAAGTCGTCCCTGATCCCCGGCCTGGGCCGATCCCGGCGTCAAGAAGTAGCCTGGACCGCATCCGGCGAGGATGCCCAGGCCCATCGCGACCGTTCTACCTGTTGCTTTGAGCAGGTTCATGGGCTGACCTCCTTCCAGAGATGCACTCGTGACGGGCCTGTCAGAGCCGCTGAAGGGCCGCGACCCGGTCCTCGATAGGCGGATGGGTTGCAAACAGCAGCATGAATCCGCTCGACTTTCCGGAAATCTTCATGGTGGCCAGCGCGTCGGATGTGCTGTACTCCATCTGCGCACGGTTGACCCACCGATCAATGGCTTTCAGCGCAGAGATCATCGCGTCCTTCCCGTAGACCTTCGCTGCGAAGGCATCCGCGCCGTACTCACGTCGCCGCGAGAACCAACTGATGGGGACCATCGCGAGGATCGACAGCACGAACTGCAGGCCGTAGTAGACGCCGATGGCCAGGGCTTCGTTGCGCTCCGCCAGGTTTCGGTAGACCCACCGGCTGATCATGTACACGAAGGTATTCATCAGGCCCGCCAGCACCGTGGTCGTGAACATGTCACCGTTGTAAACATGGCCCATTTCGTGAGCCAGTACGGCGCGGACCTCCTGCTCCTTCAAATTGTTGAGCAACCCGGTGGACACCGCCACCATCGAATTATTCTTGCTCGGGCCGGTCGCGAAGGCATTGGGGTCTTCACCCTCATACACCCACACTTCCGGCATCTTGATTGGCAAGCGCTGGGCGATCTCTTGAACCGCCCCGTAAATCACATGTTCCGCCGGCGTTCTCGGCTGGCTGATCTGGTAACAGTTCAGCGATGCGCGGGCCATCTGTTTGGAGAAGGCCAAGCTGATGAAGGCGCCGCCGAACCCGAGCACCAGCGCCCACAAGAGGTCCTGCTGGTTGACGGCGCCTCGAATGTCGATGCCGAAGGCCGGTAGGACGATGTTGACCAGCAGGTTGAAGGTAATCGACAGAGTAATAAAAATCAGGACGTTGGCGATGAGCAGCAACGTCATACCTTTCAGCCACTTCATGTATGCCCTCCTTCAGGACTGAACCGGAGTTGAAATCTAACGGACTTGATTATACAGCCAGGCACCCCGAAAATCACCACCGGATGCGGCCACCGGTTAAGGTCCGTTAAAGATAAGGCTCTCTCTTCACCGGTCAAGGCAGTTCGCAATGCTCAGGGGACATGCTCGGTTGACGGGTCTGATTGCATCTGGTAGAACCAGCGCCGTGGGCCTCCAAAATCCGCGAAACAGGCTTCTGGCTGCGGGTCTTCTCGCTCTCCTTGGCGGGGGCTCCGCCGGTTCTCTTTCGGTGGAAGCCCCGACGGTGGTCGCGGCGGGGCCGGATGGTATTCAAAGAGCCGCCGTCACCTTGGATAGTTACTCGTACGCTCCCAACCACCTGATCGTGCAGGCCGGTAAACCGGTGGAGTTGACCCTGACCAGCGTGACCTCGATCACGCCGCATAATTTCATCTTGAAAGAACCGGCTGCCGGTCTGGATGTGGAACTGGACATCGGCGCGGGTAAGACCGTCACGGTCCGGCTCACGCCCAGTCAGGCCGGCGTCTTCACCTTCTACTGCGACAAGAAGCTGCTGTTCTTCGCCAGCCACCGGGAAAAGGGGATGGAAGGTCGGCTTGAAGTCCGATAAGCCACTGCTCCTGCAGACAATCCTCAAGCAGGTCTCCCGCTCGTTCTACCTCACGTTGACTGTGGTTCCGCGATGCGTGAGGGACCAGATCGGTCTGGCCTATCTGTTCGCCCGGGCCGCGGATTCCATCGCGGACACCGACCTCATCGAACGCAGCCGGCGACTGCTCCTCCTGAACGAGTTCAGGGGGCAGTTTGCCGCGGAAAACGGGGTGAACTGGGAAGCGGTCCGCACGATCCAGACCGCGCTGATTCCGTATCAGGCCGACTCGGGCGAGCGGCGGCTCCTGGAGCGTCTTGAGGAATGTTTCCGGCTCTATGGCGACTTGGCCTCGGAAGACCGGGAGCGAATCCGCATGTTGATGGCCACGCTGACCAAGGGCATGGAGATGGACCTCACCCATTTCCCGGGCGACTCGGTCGGGAAGCTCGCCGCTCTCCGGACGATGGAAGAACTGGACCTTTACACGTACTACGTGGCCGGCTGTGTCGGGGAGTTCTGGACCGGCATGATGTGCGCCCACCTCCCGTCGCTCTCGCAATGGAATCAAGAAGAGATGGCCAGGATCGGCGTGCGGTTCGGCAAGGGCCTCCAGATGACGAATGTCCTAAAGGACTTGGCGCGTGATCTGCAGAGGGGCCGCTGTTATATTCCGGAGAGCCTGTTGCAGGAGGCAGGGTTGGCACCGCATGACCTGCTCAAGCGGGACACCCTTCCCGCACTCAGACCGGTCTTGCGGAAGCTCCTGACCATGGCCGTCGAGCATCTCGATCAGGGATGGTATTACACGCTGGCCATTCCGCGACGTGAACTTCGCCTGCGGCTGTCCTGCATGTGGCCCATTCTATTCGCCGGGGGTACTCTGGCGCGCATCGCCTCCTCAGCCGACCTGCTGAACCCGAACGTCATTCCGAAGATTTCCAAGGGCGAGGTCTACGGGGTGATGGCCGCCACGACGCTCAGCGGAGGCTGCGGCTACGTCGGCAGCGCGTACTGGGGGATGCTCAGAAAGCGGATCGTCTAGAAGAAAGTCAGGGCGAGCGCTACTTCTTCTGCGGCTCCAGCAGCTTGTCCCCTTTGCGGAAGACCGCGTAAATCGCTTGCGAGGGGCAGGCGTCGAGGCAGAGCCGGCAGGCTTCCAAGCAGCGTGAGGAGTCGAACTTGAAGGGGGGCGTGGAAAGCCAGGCACCGGTCGGGCAGACCGGAATGCAGACCGCGTTATGGGTGCAGCGATCGGGATGGCGGACGAGGTGATCTCTGCTGACCATCATCGGCGTGACCCCCTCAAACAGGGCTTTCGAAAACAGCTCCAGCATGTTCACGGTGCCGGGTCCTCACTTCCATTCATCCACGAGGCGGCGGAGCCGATCCTTTAGCTCAGGAATTCGCTCCAGGTTGTTTTCGATGGCGCCGATGATTTTCTCGAGCCGCGCCCTCCGAAGCGCCTCTTTGTCTTGGTGCGTCAGGCGATCAAATTCAGCATAGGCGTCAGGGTGCTTCGGCTCCAGCGCCTTCCGTGCGACCCCAAGCCCATCGGTCAATTCCCAGGGCTCCGGCGCAATGGGAGGGGCGACGACGAAGGAGCCGTCCGAGAAGACGAGAACCGCAGCCCCGGCTTTCCCGGTGAGGGGAGCGACGGCCTCCACGGTTTTACCCCGGAGCGGTGTCCAGGCCAGCGCCAGTCCCGGGAACTGTTTCATGAACGCCACCTTCGCCTGGTTGGCCTTCCATTTGTCCTCCACCGCCATGGCATGCCTCGCTCTGCTCAGAAAATACGTGGAGAAATGGGGACAGATTTATTTTCTCGAAGAGATTTCGAAGGCCGATAGAAGAGAAAATAAATCTGTCCCCATTTCTCCTGATGGCTGATGGCTTCTTCACTTTCAGGCTTTCTGCTCCGGTTTGTGCCCCGGCATCAACAGCCGCTCGACGACCTCACCCTTCATGATGTGACGCTCCATGATCTCGGTCACGTCTGCTTCCGTGCCCACCCAGTACCAGATGCCCTCCGGGTAGATCACGACGCTCGGGCCGTACTCGCAATGGTCCAGGCAGCCGGCTTTGTTGGCACGCACGGTGCCCTTGAGCCCGAGCCGGTCTACCTCCTTCTTGAAGAAAGCCTGGAGTCGCTCGGATCCGTTGTCGGCGCAGCACCCGCGGGGATCCCCCTTGGGCCGCTGGTTGATACAGACGAAAATGTGATGCCTGAAGGTGGACAAGGGGTGGATCTTCGCGGAATCAACCGGCCACGGATGACAGACCGGCTCGGGACTGGATACGGCCGAGGAGGCCGTTGACCTCAGCGGGATCGAGCAAACGCACTCCGGCGGCTGGACCACTGAGGAGGGCCGCGACTTCCCGGAGGCGAAGCTGCGCACGCTGCAACTGGTCGGCCGTCGCCAGTTCAGACGGCTGGCCCGCGTTCAATTTGTCGAACTCCGCCCGAATATCCCGGAAGTCACGTTGGAGATTTTTCTGCATGGAGCAAGATTCGCAGTACCACTTGGGACTCTGATCTGAAGAAGGTGAGAGGCGATCATAGACCCGGCCGAAGAAATCCTTGCCCAGCGACAACTTCAGCAAGGGCCCTTCCAGCGACCCACAGGCATCACATTTCCCAGCGGAGAAGCTCGGTGCGGCGTCCGAGGACATTGCCCCCACCTCCGTGAAAGTGGCCCGATCTTACACCAAGCCTCACCGGACTGTCCACAGAGTATAATGGGTTCGACGTCGGTCAGGGGCGGCGAGGCCCGGTGAGGAGGCAGCATGATTATCGGGGTGCCGAAGGAAATCAAGGATCATGAGTATCGGGTGAGCCTGACCCCCGATGGCGTGGAAACCCTCTGCGCCGCAGGCCACTCGACCTGGATCGAGCCCTCGGCCGGTGAGGGGTCCGGCTTTTCGGATGAGGAATATCGCAAGGCCGGTGCCATGATCGCTTCCTCCAAGGCAAAGTTGTTTGGGGATGCGGACCTCATTGTGAAGGTCAAGGAGCCGCTGGCCCCGGAGTATCCGTTGTTTCGGCCGAAACAGGCACTGTTCACCTACCTGCACCTGGCCGCCTCCCCCGAACTGACGCGAGCCCTCATGCGGTCCGGAGCGACGGCGATCGCTTACGAGACGACGGAGTTGCCGAACGGGAGTCTTCCCATGCTCGCGCCCATGAGCGAGATCGCCGGCAAGCTGTCGGTGCAGATCGGAGCCCACTATCTGGAACGGTCCCAGCGTGGGCGCGGCCTGCTGCTGGGCGGGGTGCCCGGTGTTGCGCCCGCCCACGTCGTGATCCTGGGTGCCGGCGTGGTTGGAAGCGCGGCCACGCAAATCGCCGTCGGCATGGGGGCACGAGTGACAGTGATCAATCTGGATATCAACCGCCTGCGCCAACTGGACGAGATCTACCTGGGACGGATCACCACGCTCGCGGCCAGCCGGAATACGATCGAGCGGTCGGTGGTGGATGCCGACCTCGTGATCGGGGCGGTGATGGTGCGGGGGGCCCTGGCCCCGAAGCTGGTCTCGCGATCGATGCTATCCCGCATGCGGCCGGGAGCGGTCTTGGTTGACGTATCGGTGGACCAGGGCGGCTGCTTCGAAACCACGCGACCGACCACCCATTCAGATCCCGTATACGAGGTGGACGGCGTGCTGCACTACTGTGTCCCGAACATGCCCGGCATCGTGCCACGAACCGCTACTTTGGCCTTGACCAATGCGACCCTACCCTTTATAGTCCGGATTGCCGCAGCCGGAGTGGATGCTGCGGTTCGAGCCAATCCTGGCCTGGCGAAGGGTGTCAACGTGACGGATGGGAAGATTACGTGTCAGGCCGTGGCCGCAGCCCACAACATGCGATTTGATCCGCTGGTCTGACGCGGCACACACTGGTGGACTTTTTTGGATCGGGGCGTAGCGCAGCCCGGTAGCGCACCGCGTTCGGGACGCGGGTGTCGGAGGTTCAAATCCTCTCGCCCCGACCAAACCAAACTTCGTTCGTACCGCCGCATTCGATATATGCGGCGGATAAACACCCTAATTTTATTGTCCGCGTCAGATCCAACGCTTGCTCGATCGGGAACCCCCTCTCGTTCCTCGCGCTCTTCACGTGGCCCGACCATCCCGACCTGATTTTGCAGATGTTGCAAGGACTGAATCCAGTCGCATGGCCGCCAGTCCAGGTCTCCTGTGGAGTTCCAAGGTGCGTCGTCGGCGTTCTCCGCACAGTGCCTCCGAGGGTCGCTGATGAGCGGCGGACCAGCGGCCGTCGTACGTGCGCGGGTGTGGGTGCGCGGGCGAGTGCAGGGCGTGGCCTACCGGGCGTTCACGCAGGACGCAGCGCGGCGCCGCAGGCTTACGGGCGGGGTTCGCAATCTCGATGATGGGCGGGTCGAGGTCGAGGTCGAGGGGACGCGGTCGGATGTCGATACCTTCCTTGGAATTCTCCGTACCGGGCCCCCGAGAGCGGAGGTCGTGGATCTCGAGGTGCAGTGGGAGTCGCCGACCAGGCAGCATGCGGACTTCGTCATCTGGTACTAACGGGTTTCCATAGAGCGGGCTGTTGATGAGCAAGGGCGATGGAGAGCCGAAGCGACGGAAGCACCAGGCGTCCGACCCGGAGCGGGCCGGGCGACGGGCCGCGTCGGGGTCCAAGGGTCGTCCGAAGGGGGAGCGGTCCAGGGCCGGTGAGTCCGAGTCTCCTGATGCGGTTCGGAGCTACCTGAAGGCCATCCGGACCAACGCTCTGTTGACGTTCGAGCAGGAGCAGGAACTCGGGAAGCGGATGCGTGCCGGCGATCCGAACGCTCGAACACGGATGATCGAGGCGAATTTGCGGCTGGTCGTGAGCATCGGGAAACGCTATATCAATCGAGGGCTTCTCTTCTCCGATATCATTGAGGAAGGAAACTTGGGATTGATCCGGGCCGTCGAGAAGTTTGATTACGCCCGTGGGTTTCGTTTCAGCACCTACGCGGCCTGGTGGATCCGCCAGTGTATTGAGCGGGCCATCGTCAACCAGGGAACCATGCTCCGCTTGCCGGTGCATGTGGCGGCGCGGCTCAATCACTACCTCGCTGCGGTCGAAGAACTCGCGCAGGAATTGGGTCGGGAGCCGAGGAGCGAGGAAGTCGCCCGGCGGTTGAAGATACCGGAGGAGGAGGCGATCGACCTTCAACAACTGATCCGGACCACCTCCTCCCTGGATAGCCCCATCAGCACGCGGACCGATACCTTTCTGCGCGATGTGATCGAGGACCAGACGTCGGTCGCGCCGGACGCGGAGGCGGAAGGCGTCAGGCGCCGCGAAGCGATCCTGGGGTGGATCAAGAGACTGGAAGAACGGGAAAAGATGGTGGTCATCTCCCGTTTTGGGCTGGATGGTGGCGAGGCGCTTACTTTGGAGGAGATCGGCCAGACCCTCGGACTGACGCGGGAGCGTATCCGGCAGATCGAAGTCGGGGCCCTGGCGAAATTGCGGGGCATGATTGCGGAGCGGACCATGAGCCGCGAAGACCTGTTGTGAAGGGGACCACGGGCATGGAATACAAGAAGTTCATTCGTGAGGTGCCCGATTTTCCGAAGCCGGGCATCCTCTTCTATGACATCACCACGCTCCTGAAGGAGCCCAATGCGTTCCGGAGCATCTTGGACGAGCTGACAGGTCGGTATCGAAGGCAGTCCGTCACGAAAATCATCGGCATCGAGTCCCGCGGGTTCATTCTGGGAAGCCCGCTGGCCGACCGGCTCGGAGCCGGATTCGTGCCGGTCCGGAAGCCTGGCAAGCTCCCGGCTGATCTCTTTGAGGTCAAATACAATCTGGAATACGGATCGAGTTCCCTTGCCATCCACCGCGATGCAATCAACATGGGAGAGCGGGTGCTGATCGTGGATGATCTGCTGGCCACAGGCGGCACGGCCGACGCCACCGTCCGCCTGGTACGCCAACTGGGCGGCGAGATCGTGGGGTTGGCCTTCCTGGTCGAATTGATCGGGCTGAAGGGGCGGGACAAATTGAACGGCTGCGATGTCCACGCACTGATCACGTACCCGTGAACCGAAACTCATTTCTGCTATCGCGCCGAGGCCTCCCGGCACGGGCGTGATCCATCTTCAGGTTCTCCGTCGGGGGCTTGTCATAGCCCGGGTGCCGTGGTATGAATGCCGAACTTTTTTCGGTCCAGGGGGAACGAACGCAGCGGGAGAGTGAAACGTGCCAGAGCGAGGCCGGTCCAAGAAGAAAGGGCCAGTGGCGTCGAGAGCGGTGAAACCAGCCGCGATGAGGCACACGTCAGCCGACGGCCTGCGCGAGACGGCCGGCCCTCGGTTCACGAAGGCAGCGCAGGCGCGCCGCAATGCTTTGCGCCGGATGCTTATGGCCAAGCGCCAGGAGATCATGGACGAAATCAAGGGCGTGCTCGGCCAGACTTTGACGGAGGATAACCAGCGACGTCTCGAATCAGCCATGGATGTCGGCGATCAGGCGCTGGCGGACCTCGAAAGGGAACTCGGCATCTCGCTCATGGAGATGCGAAACCGCAAGCGGCAATTGATCGACGAAGCGCTTATGCGGTTGAGTGAGGGGACTTACGGGATCTGTGCCGACTGCGGGGTGGAAATCAGCGAAAAGCGGTTGGACGCCGTGCCCTTCGCCAAACTCTGCGTCGCTTGTCAGTCACAGGAAGAGTTGCTGGAAAAGATTGAGAAGGAAGAGGAACGCGACTAGCAGGATGCTGAAAAAGGCCCCCAACTTTGTCCTTATCACCCGTTGCAAGAAGCCAAGCAACGGGTACCCGAGTTCCTCCTCACCGTACCCTCCGGGTACGCCTCGGAGTTCCTGCTCCCTGCGGCCGCGTTGGATGGCCTTTTTGAGCTCCTGCTCCTCCGCTGATTCCTAACCGGCCAGTAAACCGAGATCCTAATGAACGCCGTGGTGCTGGCCAGCGGAGGACTTGATTCGACGGTCACGGCCGCGGTTGCCAAGCAAGACGGTTGTGTCCTGCATCTGCTTACCATTGCTTATGGACAACGTCATCAGGTTGAAGTGGAACGGGCCAAGCAGGTGGCGCAGGCTCTGGACGCCGCGGGCCACGTTGTGCTGAACCTCGACCTCCGTTCGATCGGCGGCTCGGCACTCACTGCCGACCTGGCGGTGCCGAAGGATCGTTCCGAAGCGGAGCGCGGCCAAAGGATTCCGGTCACCTACGTGCCGGTCCGTAACACCATATTTCTCGCACTCGCGGCGGCCTATGCCGAGACCCTCGATGCGCCCCGCATTTATTTCGGCGCAAACGTCGTGGACTATTCCGGCTACCCCGACTGCCGGCCCGAATACATCCAGGCCTTCGAGCAGGCGCTGCGACTCGGAACGAAAAGGGGAGCGGAAGGGAAGGAGGCCGTGGCAATCGTGACCCCGCTGCTGCTGCTGACCAAGGCCGAGATCATCCGGCTGGGACTGGCACTCCGTGCTCCGCTACACCTTACCCATAGCTGTTACGACCCGGCGGCGGATGGGAAGGCCTGCGGCCGGTGTGACAGTTGCCGCATCCGGATCGAAGGCTTCCTGACTGCGGGTGTGGCAGACCCGATTGCGTATGCGAGCGCGTGAACCATGTCCGCCGAAGAATTTCTCATGTACCTGACCGCCGGGCAGGTCCGGCACATGTTGCGCCAGGAGTTCGGCAGAACCGGAGCACAAGGCCGGCCCCAAGACTCCCAGTAAGGACCTATGATCATGCACGCGGAGCAGGTCGGGAAAGCGTTCCGCCACAGGCAGATACCCCTCCTATGCCTCTGGGTCGTGAGGGTGGGCATCCTTCTGATCGGGGTGCCGACGGCCTGTTCAGCTGGATCGACCGGCGAGCCCTCGAAGACCCCGGCCGAATTCCAGAAGGGAGAGGCCAAGTTCAACGCCAGTTGTGCTCGCTGCCATGGCGAGCGAGCGGTCGGCACGCTGCAAGGCCCGCCGCTCGTACACCAGGTTTACGAACCGAGTCACCACGGGGATGCCGCGTTCCAACTTGCAGCGGGCAGGGGCGTCCGCGCCCACCACTGGAAATTCGGTGATATGCCGAAAGTCGAGGGCGTTACCCCGGACGATGTCACACAGATTACCGCCTACGTGCGGTGGCTCCAGCGGCAGGCCGGGATCCAGTAGGACGGGCTCGCCCATTCTTCCCATCAGGCTTGCCCACCGGGCTCAATCCCTCGTTGACTCAAGCGGTTGCCTGCTTGGTTGACAGGGCTCTCCGCTTGTCCATAAGCTGACCCTAAGTGTACTCCGGCCTGCAGACACGCAGCCAATCCGTAGGAACCTGGGGGATTGCGCCAACACATGGCCAGGGCGGCCCAGTGCGGGTCCGCCCGCATCGAGGGAGGGATCAAACATGGCAAGCTCAGGACAAAAGTTTGGACTCGCAATGGCGGCCCTCACGCTGCTCTTGACGAGTTCCGGTTGCGTTCTCGTAGCCATTGAAGCCGGCCACGAGGGGGTGCTCGTGGAGAAGCCGTTCTTCTTCGGTCATGGCGGGGTGGATCCGATCCCGGCATCCACCGGCAGGGTGGCGGTTGCGCCGTCAACGGAGGTGATCGATGTCGACGTGCGCCCGATCCAGTACTCCGAACATTTCGAGATCATCTCGGCGGAAAATGCCCCCGTCTCCTTCGATGCCTTCCTGATCGCCAACGTGATCGAGGGCCGATCGCCCGAGTTGGTCAGGAAGTTTGGTCCCAACTGGTATGTGAATAACGCCAAGGAGGCCTTCCGCACCTTTGTCCGAGAGGAAGTGCAGAAGTATCCGCTCTTCGCGCTGACGACCGACCCGACCACCAGGCAGAAACTTCAGGACGCGATCGCGCAGGAAATGCGGACCAAGCTGATTGAGAAGAACGCGCTGCCGGTCCATTTGGTGCGGGTGGTGGTCGGGAGCATTCTGCCCCCCAAGGGGGTGGTGGAACAGACAACCCAGACGATCATTCAGGAACAACGCAAGATCACCATGATCGAGTTTCAGAAGGCGGAAGAGGCTCGCGAGAAGGCCGAACGGCAGCGCGGGCTGGCGGACCGCGCCTATCGCGCAGAGCTGGGGCTCAGCGCGCCGGAGTTCGTGGACTTGCGGCGCGTCGAGGTCCAGAAGGAGATCGTCCAGCATGCTCCGGCGGCGCTCACGATCATCATGGGGATGGAAAAAGTCGGCGTCAACCTGCCGCCAATTAGCGGGCCTGGCGGCGCAGGGCTGAGGTAGGCGGGAGGGCGTCTGTGGAGCGCAACAGATCCACGAGCGCCTGGACCGTCAGAGGCGCATTGCCCTCCGCCCGATTATTGGCCAGCACGTAGATGGATCGCTGCTCGCCCACGGCCTGTCGGATCAACTCGACGGTCTCCGTTCGCATGCGGGGGAGGGATTCGACCAGCTTCGTGTAGGGTGCGGCGCGTTTGAGCGCGTCCGCGTATGACATTCCCAATGGTGTCAGGAGGCGCACCACCACGAACGCCGCCGTGAATCGGTGCGCAAGGGTGGCATGCTGAGCGGCTAGGGGCGGCATGGTGCTCCAATGGTTGTACACGTGGGAGACGCCGTGGGCGCTCAACAGGTCATGATAACGCGGGCCGAGAAGCGCCGGGTTTCGGATCTCTACGGCATATTGCGGGCCGGAGGGTAATCGCGGGAGAAAGCCGTCCAGCTTTGCGAGGAACTCCTCCGGGGGAAGGCCGGACCGCTGAAACTCGAAAATGAACGGTCCCGTGAATTCAGCGAGCCCTTCCATCGAGGGCCGGAGCACCAGCTCATCACAGATCGAGGCATCCAGAAACCGGGGGTTGGTCGTACCTCCCTTGCTGCCGTACCTCGGGAGGCGAGCATAGACGGGGATGGTAATCTCCTCCCAGACTTTGGAGCAAATCCGGAACCCTTCCGGTAACTGTGCGGCATAGTGGGCCAATTGGGTCGAGGTCGGTGGCCGATAAAAGGTGTGATCGATCCCCGCTGTCCTGAAGATTCGCAGTCCTTGGTATTCGTAGGCTGCGTATTCCGCCAGACTGTCCTTCGTAAAGCGACTTTTCGGGTACCTCCTCTTGTAGACCTGGCCCTGCCACCCTTCGTAGGCCCAGGAACTGGTGCCAAGCCGCACCTCCTCCGGGATGGTGAGCACTGCATCCTCCTCTCTGAAACGACCGGGCAGGTCCTGCGATTCTACTTGATCTCCGGGTTCCGGGGCGAGGATTGCTTGACTTGCTCTCGGGCTTATCCCTATGCTCCACATCATGAGTGAAGAGGCCCTGCTGGATGTATTGGCGGACGCCTATGGGATTGCCTCGGAGTATTACGACATCTGGGGGCGCCGCCATACCACGAGCCACGAAACCCAGCGCGCGATTCTCACGGCGATGGGAATTCCCGCCGCCACAGAAGAAGGTTTGGAGCGGGAGCTCGCCGAGCTTCGAGATCGTCCATGGCGAGCGGCGTGCGATCCGGTGCTGGTTGTCCGGAACACTGCCGCGGACGTACGCTGGTCTTTTCGACTCCCTGCGGAGGAGGAAGAGGAATCGAGTGTGCGTGTGCGCTGGGAGATCCGGGACGAGGGAGGGCAACTCTGCCACAAAGCCGAGGGTGCGCCGAGCCTCATGCCAGTCGAAACCCGCGTCGTGGACGGCCGGCGGCATATTCGACTCGAGCTTCCGCTACCGCTTGGATTGGAGATCGGGTATTACGATCTGGCAGCCTACGCAGTGACTCCCCAGCGCTTCATCGACGGGGCGCTTCGCCTGATCGTCGTGCCCGACCAGTGTTACGTCCCACCCTCATTCTTGGAGGGGGGCAAGACGTGGGGACTCACTCTCCAACTGTATGCGCTCCGGTCCGCTCGGAACTGGGGAATAGGGGACCTCAGCGATCTGGCTCAGGTGGTCGAGTGGGCGGCAACCGACCTCAAGGCCGGGATCATCGGCCTGAATCCGCTGCACTCCCTCAAGAATTCCCGCCCCTACCATATCAGCCCCTATGCGCCCGATAGTCGGTTCTACCTCAACATGCTCTACGTTGATGTGGAACGGATCGCCGACTATTACGAGTCGTCTGCGGCCCGGCAATGGGCTGAAGACGGGGCCTTTCGCTCCACCCTGCAATCGCTCAGGGCCGACGACATGGTGGACTATGACGGAGTAGCCTCCGCCAAAAACGCCATCCTGGAGTTCTGCTTTGCCAGCTTCGAAGAGAAGCACTTCACCCCAGGCCACGAGGGTACTGGGCCGCAACCGGCCACCGAGCGCGCTCGCGCGTTTCAACGCTACGTGCGCGAGGAAGGAGAGCCCCTGGAGCACTTCGCGCTTTTCCAGGTGCTGACCGAAGCGATGCGCCGGGAGCACCCCGATGTGTGGGTGTGGCATGAATGGCCGGAAGGGTACTGCGATTTGAAGTCCCCAGCCGTCGCGGCCTTCGGAGCTTCGCATCAGTTACGCATTCGCTTTTATAAGTATGTTCAGTGGGTCGTGAGCGAACAGTTGCGGCAGGTGGCAGAGCGGGCTCGTGCGATGGGGATGCCGATCGGGCTCTTTCATGACCTGGCGCTCGGCAGCGACCGGTCGGGAGCCGATGCCTGGGTCTTTCAGGGCTTGTTCGTGTTAGGCGCCGACTGCGGCTGTCCCCCGGATGCCTTCTCACCCGAAGGGCAGAACTGGAGTTTTCCTCCCGTCAACCCTCACCGACTGCGGGAAACCGGGTACCGGATGTTTGTGGATCTGCTGCGTCATAACCTGCGGTTCGGCGGCGCGCTTCGGATAGACCACGTGATGGCTCTGTTCCGCCTGTTCTGGATTCCGCGAGGCCTGCCGGCCTCGGCCGGCGCTTATGTCCGTTACCCTGTAGAGGACCTGCTGGGCATCCTGGCTCTCGAGAGTATCAGGCACCAGGCGTTGATCGTAGGAGAGGATCTCGGGACCGTGCCGAATGAGGTGCGGGACCGGCTGGGTGCCGCCCGGGTGCTCTCTTACCGGGTTCTGTATTTCGAACGGTGGGACGACGGAACGGAGAAACTCCCGAATGCCTACCCGGCGCAGGCGCTGGCCGTGGCGACGACGCATGACCTGCCGACACTGAGCGGGTTCTGGGCCGGCCAGGACATCGAAGCGCGGGCAGGAGTGGGCTCCTATCCGGACGACGCAGCGAAACGCGCGGCTTGGGAGGAGCGCTTTCGCGACAAGCTGCGGATCTGGAATGCGTTGAAGTCAGAACATCTGCTGCCGGCCGGCCTTCCGGATGATCTTGCTGCCGTGCCTGTGATGACGCCCGAACTCTGTGCCGCGATCCACACGTACCTGGCTCGCACGCCCTCCTGGGTGGTCTTGGCCGCCCTCGACGATGTGGTAGGAGAACTGGCCCAAATGAACCTGCCCGGCACCTTGGACGAGTACCCGAACTGGTCGCGCAAGGTCTCCATCGCTCTCGAAAGTCTTCAAGCCGATCCCAGGCCTAAGGCGCTGGCCTCTTCGTTGGGAGTGCTTCGGCCGTTGCAATAGGGACCGCCCCACAACCCCCCTGTGGGGAAGGCACCTCGGATCATGACCCTCCTTGCTCCCATCCGCCGGATCGTCGAAGCCAACAAGAATCTCTGGCTCCTCGGGGTCTCCGCCGCCTTTTTCCTGATCATCGTCGCGGCCGAAATGGTGGCCCCCGCCAACGTCGTGGTGGCCTACGGCTTCGTGCTGCCCATTCTCCTGATCGCCACGGCCCGGAACCGCCGCTTAATGTACCTGACGGCGGTATCGTGCATACTGGCGACCTATATCGGGCTCTTTCATCCGACCAAGCCGGGCCGGTTCGTGTCGGCCCTGATCAATCGCACGATGGTCGCGGGCGTGCTGATCGGCGTGGCCTATTTCGCGATGACACGTGAGGAACACAAGGCCAGGGAGGAGGCGGCGCGGGGCGAGTTGGCTTTGCAGACCGAGCATCTCTTGCGAGCCAACACGCAGTTGGTGGAGGTGAAGGACGCGCTGGGCCGCTCGGAGCGACTGGCGGCGATGGGCCAATTGGTGGCTTCGGTGGCCCACGAGGTGGGGACACCGCTCCATTCCATTGCCTGGCATGTGCAGGCGCTCGGAGAGGACCCGGACGCTACGCCGGGCCAAGTGAAGCGCATCGCCGTCATCGACTCGCAGATCAGCCGGGTGGTACGGATCATCGAGGATCTGCTGATCTCGACCCGCCAACGTGAACCGGTGCTCGCGCCTCTCCCTGTGGCACGTCTTGTCGAATCGGTGGTGACGTTGATGCAGCCGGCCTTTGTCGGGAAGGGTGTCACGCTGCGCGCGGACCCGGTTAAGGACACCCTGGCCGTCTGGGGAGACGCGGAGCAACTCCAGCAAGTCCTGCTGAATCTTCTGACCAACGCGTTGGCGGCCACAGGTGAGGGCGGCGAGGTTGTGATCTCCGTCGGCTGGGCCGAAAGCATGATGAACGAGCAGGAGCGCCGGCGAGAGGATGGGACACTCGGCGCCGATCATGCGAATTTGTTCAGGGTGACCCTGACGGTTCGGGATACGGGGTGTGGGATGCCCGAGGAGCATCTGGACCGGGCCTTTGAACCGTTCTTTACGACCAAGGCCATCGGTAACGGGACGGGGTTGGGGCTCTTTCTGAGCCGCCAGATTGTCTCCTTGCACGGCGGGTCCTTGACGATCGAGAGCCGGCTCGGAAAGGGCACCACTGTGGTGATCGCGCTCCCGCCGTGCGGGGAGCCGGCGGAAGCGCAGACCGAGGAGAGAGGGCATGGAGTCTGACGCCAAAATTCTCGTGGTCGATGACGATGCGGTGGCCCGTGATCTGTTGGTGGAGGCCCTGCAAAAGGAGGGCTATCACGTGGAATGGGCCGCCGACGGGACTGAGGCCATTGAGCGCGGGCGTCAAACGCGGTTTGATTTGGTCCTGACGGATTTCCGGATGGGTGAGGTGAGCGGCATCGAGGTCCTGCGTGCCTTCAAGGAGACAAGCCCCGACACCTGCAGCGTCCTGTTGACGGCCTTTGGTTCGATGGAAGGCGCGATCGACGCGATCAAGCAGGGCGCTTTCGATTACTTGGCCAAGCCGTTCAATAAAGAAGAGATCAAACTTGTGGTGCGTCGCAGCCTCGAACATGCCCGGTTGGTCCGGGAGAATGCACGGTTCCGGGAGGAGCTGCGGGAGCGCCAGGACATGTCGCTTTTGGTGGGCAGCAGCCCGCCGATGTTGGAGATCTACAAGTTGGTCGCCCGCGTCTCGGCTACCAGGAGCACGGTTCTGCTGGAAGGCGAGAGCGGGACAGGGAAGGAGTTGGTTGCGCGTGCGATCCATGCGAACAGCCCGCGACGCGACCGGCCGTTCGTGCCCGTCAACTGTGCGGCCCTGCCGGATACCCTACTGGAATCCGAGATGTTCGGCCATGAAAAGGGCTCCTTCACCGGCGCGATCGGCGTGAAGCACGGGCTCTTCGAGGCGGCTCATGAGGGCACCCTCTTTCTGGATGAGATCGGGGACGTGGGGCCGGCCATCCAGGTCAAGCTCCTTCGGGTGATCCAAGAGCAGGAAGTGCGGCGTGTGGGGGGGACTGCCCCGCTGAAGGTGAATGTTCGTATCATCGCCGCGACCAACAAGGACCTGTCCGGCTTGGTCAAGGAGGGCCGGTTCCGGGAGGATCTCTTCTATCGCCTGAATGTCGTGCGGATCGTTCTGCCTCCCTTGCGGGAGCGACGGGAGGACATCCCGATGCTGGCGCACCATTGCTTGCAGAAGGTAACCGTGGGGAGCGGGCAGGCGATTCGTGGATTCGTGCCTGAGACGGTGGACCTGCTGCAGCGCTATCACTGGCCGGGTAATGTGCGTGAGTTGGAGAACGTGATCGAACGAGCTGTGTCGCTGGCCCATGGCCCGCTGGTGCTTCCAGGGGATCTCCCGGAACCCTTTCGCCGGGCCGGCCCAGTCCCGGCGGAGGATGATGGGCTGATCACCCTGGAAGAGTTGGAAAAGCGGCATCTGGTCAAGGTCTTGCGGGAGACCGGCGGAAACAAGGTCAAGGCAGCGAGAATCCTGGGCATAGATCGCAGGACACTCTATCGAATGGCGCAACGGTTCGGGTTGCAACTGGAGGAGGAAGGCGGCGAGGGAAGCTAGGGGTCTTCTAGAGGATGCCCAGGGCGTTCTGGATTAATCGAATATTGTTCTCCGCGGAGTGCTGCAGGGGCGAGGGCGATTCGCTCCACGAGTCGAAGATCCGGTTCTTGCTTTCGTAGGTCACCTGCAGCGTGAGCCTGGTGGCAGTCTCGCTTTCTGCCATGACGGTTGCGACCACGGAGCTTCGGCCGACCCCGAACCGAGTTCGAAGGAGCCAATCCCACGGGCCTTCCGTTTCTTCCCGATAGCCGGTTGTCAGGGTCCGACCCTCGTGGTCTTCCTCCCGAACCTCATAGCCGTTCGCGGTCAGGAGATCGATGACCGCCGCCCGCACCTTGCCCGCAGGAACCGGAAGGGTCACCTCCGCCGTATCCGATCCGTGCTGGACCGGTGGCGCCGAGCATGCCAGCATCAGTATGGTCGCGGCCAGCGGAAGCAAGCCCTGCAGGATGGAATGGGAAAGGCGCATGGGGATCATTTCAGACGGTACACGAGATGCGTATCCGTTTGAGCCACTCCTTCGATGGCGTGAATCTTGGCCAGCACCAGGCTGGTGAGTGCATCTTGATCGGTGACCTCGACGATGATAAAGAGATCCGGCTTCCCCCAGCAGGGATCAATGCTCTTGATTTCCTCGATCTCCCCCAAGGCTTTCACCACGGTTCCCGTTTGTCCAGGGAGAACATTGATTAACACGTAGGCGCGTTCCGACACAGGGGAGCCTCCCTTGAAAAAACCCTAGCGGATGCTCCTGAGACAAGTCAATAGAAATTCGGAATCGTGCAAGACCAAGGGGGTGGGACTCTGATGTCACGCAGGTTCGTTTTCCTTGGAGCGGTGTTTGCGCTGCTGGGTGTGGCCGGAGGGGCGTTCGGAGCCCACTCGCTGAAAGCCATCCTCTCCCCGGAGATGCTGGTGGTCTTCGAAACCGGCATCCGCTACCAAATGTATCACGCGCTTGCCTTGTTATTTGTCGGATCGGCGGGCGACCGCTGCTCCTCTCCACACGTGCGCCGGGCGGGCTGGCTCTTTGTGGCCGGGATTGCGTTGTTCTCGGGGAGCCTCTATGCCCTGTCGTTGTCGGGGGTCCGTTGGTTGGGAGCCGTGACCCCTCTGGGTGGAGCCGCGTTCATCGCCGGCTGGGCGTTCCTGGCTTTGGGCTGCCGGTCGGCTCGGTCTGGGGAGTAGGCGGGGATGGTGTGTCGCTCCGGCCGCAGGCGGCTGCGCGCTTGGCAGTAATGGAACCCCGGGGGCCGCTGGTGTTGACGAAGGTGCCTTCCAGTCGCTGGCCTTCACCGGCGAACAACAGGCTATCTTCCTGAGTGATCCCCCGTTCGAATTCCCATCGCAGGTAGACCGCGTCGCCCAGGACGACTATCTTCGCGGGACGAGGCCCCGGGCCATTCGGTGCGTCCGGAGGGGCGAAGGAGACCATCAGTTTGTATTCCTGGTGATTCTGGTGATTGTGGACCGTCCAGTGCCAGGTGCCGCAGAGGCGCGCAAGTCCTTTGCGTTCGATGAGTTGTTCGCGCCAGTGGCGGAGGTGTCGCCATTCCTGGCGTACCCCTTGCTCCGCTTCCGCCTCGGTCCGGATGGCAGACGCTGCCAGGTGTGCCGTCAGCACTGAACGGAGACGGGTCTGGAAGTATCGCGATGCGAACCCCTGGCGTTCCGATTCACTGCGCCCCTCGGTTCCATCCAGCAGGCGGCGGGCGATGCCCTCTTCACCCTCACGCTGGGCGAGCGCAAACCACGAGTCATCCGGTCCATTGAGCTTCGGGTAGGTCTCGTCGAGACGAGTCGCATAGTCATGGTACTCTTTCGAAGGATCGGACCCCGGAACCTGACTTCCCAGCTTTCCTCCGATCACAGAAGCAAGTTGAATGGCCGAGCGGAGATGCGGGTGCCGTTCTGAGGTCAGCAGCCAGTCGCGCTGCGCAACTCCTTCACGGACCGCGTCTTGGAGGCGGGCTCGGTCGCCGTCGGCTGCCTCTTTGAGGCCGCCGGCGAGACGCCATGCGGCGAATTCCGTCGCCAGCTTGATGGCTCCGTCGTTGAGGTCCGCGGGTGGCGCGGGGCGTTTGCCGGTGAGAATCGCTCCGCTGTCTTTGAGGTCCAGCGCCGTGGCGAAGGGAGTGGAGAAGAGCGCGAGGGCCTGGGTATCGGACGTGAGCGAAGCCAACTCCCGGGAGTAGACCCGCAGCACTGCGGCAAAATCAGGTTCCTCAACGGGAGTGGGCTCTGCGCCCACAGCCGTAAAGGGGGTGTTGAACAAAAGCGCGCCGATGGTGATCAGCAAGGCGCTTAGTCTGCGAACGACGAGAATCCCCGGATGCACAGTGGACTACCTCTTCCTATAGAACCCGATTATTGTCCGGTATTTACCGGCAAATCTCAATGGGAGTGGAGCGGGCTGGGTGCTTTCGGGCGGAGAGTCCCGAGGTCCGCAAAGATGCGCTTGCTTTCACCGGGGCGGTGAGTTAAAAGGGCAGTCTCCTGGAATTTGTAAAGACGGACCGTGCGTTGGGGAGGCCCTGCGGTGGATGGGTTCAGGAAGCTGATTCCGGAACAAGTCGATCGGTACCGCGACGCCGGCTACCTCGCCCCCGTCAATGGGCTCTCTCACCACGAAATAGAATACTACCACCAGTCCTTCCGTGGGTTCCTGGCTGCGGCCGGATGGCCGCTTGACCGGGGGGTCCAGCACAAGCCGCATCTCTATCTGAAGTGGGTCAGTGACTTGGCGCGCCATCCGAGCATCGTGGATGCGGTGGAGGATATCCTGGGCCCGGATCTTCTCGTGTGGCGATCATCATTCTTCATCAAGGGTCCTCGCGATTCCAGTTATACGGCCTGGCATCAGGATAAGAGGTACTGGGGGTTGAGCTCCGACGAGGTGGTCACGGCCTGGATCGCGCTCACTGACAGCACGGTGGAAAATGGCTGCCTGCAGGTGCTTCCCGGGTCGCACCGTCAGGGGGAGGTGTCCCATTCCGTCAGGCCGGGAAGGGGGAATTCCCTGTTGCGTGGCCAGTCGGCAGACGTGGGGGTCCCGACGCACTTGGTCGCCAGCGTCGAACTGAAGGCGGGGCAATTCTCTCTCCATCACGTGAACATCCTGCACGGATCCCAGTCGAATCGGACGGGTGAGTTCAGGGCCGGCCTGGCCGTGCGTTATATTCCGACTCATGTTCGGCAACTGGGGCCCAGGCAGAGCGCCACCCTGGTCCGAGGCTTGGATCGTTTCGGATATTTCGATCCGGAGCCGATCCCCCGATACGACTATGATCCCGTCACTCTGAGGACCCACGCGAGGTCGGTTCGGCGGTATGCCGTGCAGGTGGTTCGAGAAGCGCTGGCAGAGCCCACGCTGGCCCATTTGATCATGATCGGGCGGATCGCTCTTCATCCCAGGACTTGGGGGTTTCTACGCCGGGGCGCGGCGCGTGTGGCCTGGAGAGTGGCCGGCCGACAGCCGGTGGGACGAGGAGGGTGATGGGTTGTCCGTCGATATCATTCTCCCGACCTGCCGGCGGCCGCATACCATCGCCTATGCGATCCAGGCCGTGTTGGGCCAGACCCATCGCGATTTTCACCTGCACGTGGTCGGCGATGGCTGCGACGACGCCACCGAATCCGTGGTCCGTTCGTTCGAAGATGCGAGGGTCTCCTTTTATCGCTTCCCCAAAGCCCATGGCTATGGCTACGCGCATCGCAACACAATCCTGCGCCGGACGTCGGCGCCCTATGTCGCGTACAGCACCGATGATGACCTCTGGTTTCCCGATCATCTCGAGCGGGCATTGGGGGAGTTGCAGCGCGGCCGGCTGGGACTGGTGGCCTTTCGGTCATGCCACGTCCAGTTTCCGGACCGGGTGGACCCGTACTTTTTTGCCTTTGACTGGCGGACGGGCCGGTTCTCGCGCTTCCTGCGGAATTGGTTCATGGGCTCCGTCGCCTGTGTTCACCGACGGGAGGTCTTCGACCGCGTCGGCTATTGGAACGATCACTTGTTCCGGTTCGGCGACCGTGAGTTCTACAATCGGGTGAGACGCTCCGGGGTTCGCTGTGAATATTGCGACTGTATCACCGTCCTCCGCTTTTACGCTCAGCACTGGGATATCCGGTACCAAACGTTGGTGGGTGGGCCGCCGCAGAAGCGGTACATCGAGCAGTTGTCCGATCCGGCGTGGAAGCAGGCGATCCGGGAGGCTCCGACGTCTCGGCGGCGCCCCCTCGCCGTTCGGAAACAGCAGTGGCAGGACTTCCTCCTTTTCGCGATTCGCTCTGGCCCGAAATTCTTGCGATTCTGGTTTCAAACCCTGACGTCCCCTCGGCCCCTGTGAGGTGCCCTATGCTCCCTGGAGCGAAAAAGGATACGCAACGGATCACGAATAGTTGGGCCAAGCTTCAACGGCTGATCGAGGGCCTCTCGGTCCATGAGGTCCGGCATGTGCCGGGAGACCAAGGCTGGCTCACCGAGATATTTCGTGCGGAATGGGATCCGCTCGGCGAACCGGTCGCCCAGGTCTTTCAGGTGAGGCTCTTCCCCGGCGCGGTTAGTGCCTGGCATTGTCATGCGCAGTGTACCGATCGCCTCTTCGCGAATCAGGGTCATTTCAAAATCGTGCTCTACGACGGACGTCCGGAGAGCTCCACGTGTGGGCTTCTGAATGAGTTTCACATCGGCGACGCACGGCCCTCGTTGATCATCGTTCCCCCGCGGATCTGGCACGGTGCCCAGAATCTTGGGCACTCCGATGGCTTGTTCCTCAACCTCCCTGCGACCGCCTACAACTACGAAGATCCGGACCACTATCGCCTGCCGCAAGACACCCCCGAGATCCCCTACCGGTGGATCGGCGACAAGAGCAGCCTCCCCCGGTCTGACGAACGGGAATGAAACAGCCCGCAGGGCCCCGGGTCGGGCTGGTGGGCTGCGGCCGGTGGGGGCGATTGATCCTGCGGGACCTTCTTCGCCACGGCTGCGAAGTCCTCGTGGCCGATCCTTCCGAGGAGGCGCGGAGGCAAGCCATCCATGACGGGGCCGCCGGTGCTGTTTCAGGTCTGGAGAGCCTGCCGGACATTGCCGGGGCGCTGGTTGCGACGCCGACCACGGCGCACGCCGGCGTCATCGCCCCCTTGCTCAAGCGCGGGATTCCCGTCTTCTCCGAGAAACCCCTCACCGCTGATCCGGCCAGCGCGGCCTGCCTGAGTGCCTTGGCACCGACCAAACTGTTTGTCATGGACAAGTGGCGGTACCATCCGGGCATCGAGCTGCTGGGACAGATCGCCCGGTCCGGGGAACTGGGCCCGGTGGTGGGGCTCCGCACCAGGCGCATCGGCTGGGACCACTCTCATTCGGACGTGGATGCGATATGGATCCTCGCGCCGCACGATCTTTCAATCGCGCTGGAGGTGCTGGGGTATGTTCCGGAGCCTCGGGGCGCGGTGGCCGAGCGGTGGGGCCATGTCGCGACCGGCCTGGTCGGCCTCCTGGGGACGGCGCCCTGGATGGTGCTGGAGGTCTCCGGGCTCGGCCTCGCGCGGGCCAGGGAGGTGCGGTTGCATTGTGAAGGCGGGGTGGCCCTCGTCGGAGACCCGTATAGCCCCTATGTCGAGATCGCCCGCTCACCTGCCTGGCACGAGGGCGGGGTCCCTCTCATAGAACGGCGAGCGATATCCCCGGAGTTTCCCCTGGTGCGGGAGCTCCGGGCTTTCCTGGAATATCTTCACGGGGGGCCGCCACCTCGCAGCAGCGCCGCTGAAGGTGTCGCGATTGTCACAGCCCTGGGTCGCCTCCGGGAACTTGCCGGTCTGGAGCTGTCGGCCGGCAAGGGGTAGCCGGGCGGTCGGCCCGAGTACCCTACCCGTTCTCCAACAAGGTGACGAGGCGTCGGGCATGGTCGGCCCGCGATCCCTCGGGCTCAAGCTCAAGGTACCGAGCAAGGAACATCCTGGCTCGATCACGGTCCCGCACCTTCAGGTATGCCAGGCCAAGATTGTAGGAGGCAAGGCCTTGTTCTGGTTGGTTCGCATAGGCGTCCTCTGCCAGACCAATATGCATCCTGGCTTCGTCGGTGTTCTTGTGTTCAATGAGATGTGAAGCCCATTCGAGATGGTAGCCCCCCTCGAGAACGGCAGCCTCGGCGACCGCACCGGCATTGAAAAATCTCCCTGGTGAGGCGGCGAGACCGCGCTCTGCCTTCCTGCGGAATTGCACAAGCTCATTCACGGCTCGGTCGAACTTTCTCTCGGCGGCATAGGTCTTTGCCGCGTAGACATACTCAGTTTGTCTAAGGAACTCTTCGGATCTAACCACGGGTGCCCACAGTTGTTGAATCGCGGCAAAAACGAAGACGAGAGCGAGGGCTCCCGCGGCTTGGACGAGCTGCCGGCCTCGGATCCGATCGAGGATGCTCACGATCGTGAAAGCAGCGGCAAGGATGAGGACCGGCACGAAGGCAAGTCGAAAGCGCGCCAGAATAAAGGTAGCGAGCTGGACGACCAGGGCGGCGGCCAGGTACCAGTACAGCAGACTCGACCGAGGGCCGCTTCTGAGCAAGAGCAGGAGTCCGGCTGCCCCGAGTGGAAAGATCAGGCTATACCCTAGCGTGAAGGCCAGCACCGGCGAGATCTCGAGACCGTACGAGTAGCTTTCACTGTTGGGCATCTCGAAGGGCTCCACGAGACCTCTGAGCTTGAGAAATTGCTGGCGGAACAGTCCGGCATAGTCTCCCTCGTGGGTTCGCAGGGCCTCTCGGGCAGCGGCAAAAAGACTGTGCCCGGCCCGCTCGCGAATTGGATCCATTAAGGGGTTTGGTGTGTACCCGACCGGCAAGTTCCCGGCGGACAGGCCGGCGAGAACGTTCCCTGGGCCTTGGACGCTGACGGCAAAGGGAGGTGCTCCCACTGCGATGTTGCGGAGCACGAGCGGGCTGAGACACAACAAGAGTCCCGCACCGACGAGGGCGAAAGACCGAACCGCCTCCGGCCAAGCCCGGCGAAATTGAATAGCCAACCACACGAAGGCGACCCCGATCAGGGCCAGCGCCGTCTCCTTGGCGAGTATGCCGAGTCCCATGACGACACCAGCCGATAGCCACGCCCCCGCATGCCCCTTTTCCTTGGCCCGTAAGACCGAAAGCAGGATCAGGGGTTCCAGAACCGGGGGCAACCAGTCGCGCAGAACAATTCCTTGATAGAAAATGAAGGGCCCATAGAGGGCAGCAAGGGTTGCCGCTATGAGTGCCACCCGATCATCAAAGAAGCGCCGCGCAAGGAAAAACAGGATCAGGGGCTGCAACGAGCCGAGCAGGAGCTGGGCAAGGGTGACAAAGGTGAGCGAGTCCCTAAGGCTCAGCAGGCTTGCGAGCAAGTACGGATAGAGAGGAGCTTGATGGAAGATTTCCTTGCCGCCCCACCACCGGTACCAGGTCTCCAGTGGCGCAATTTGCTGCCGCCATTCAAAGTTCGGGTGGTAGGTATCCCGGCCAAGCCAATCTCCGTCGAGTATTCTTTGTGCCCATTGCCAAAAGGCATACATATCTGATTGATCGATGACCAAGGGGAACTGAAGGAAGGCTGTCTCGGAGATCGCCCAGAGATGGAGGAGGCGGACCCCGAATGCCAGGGCCAGAATCGCAAAGAGCAGGCGACGGATGTTTACAGACAATGGTTCAGACCGGCAGGGCTTCGTGGCCGAAGAGCGTGGTCACCGAGGCACGTGTCACGCGGACCGGAATCAGATCGCCGGGCCTTGTCGCGGACCCGCCTTTGTCCCAGACGACGGTGAGGTTGCCGTCGCTCTTGCCCATCCACTGGGCCGATGACTTTTTGGCATCGCCTTCGACCAGCACGGCCACCGTGTGGCCGACCAGTTCCTGGTTCTTCCTCAGAGAGTCGGACTTCGCCAGGTCGACGAGGCGGGTCACCCGGTGGGCCTTCACCTCCTCGGGCACATCGTCGGGATACTTGCGTGCGGCAATGGTGTTTTTGCGCTCCGAATACTTGAAGATGAAGGCTGCGTGATAGCTCACCTCTTGCACCGTTCGGTAGGTGTCCTCGAAATCCTCCTCTGTCTCGGTGCAGAACCCGCAGATGATGTCGGTGGAGAGGGCAATACCGGGGCTCCGGTGCCGGATCTCGTCCACGAGCGTCAGGTATTCCTTTCTGCTGTAGCTCCGATCCATGAGCTGCAGGATCCGGTCGTTACCGGCCTGGAGCGGGAGATGGATGTGCTTGCAGATGCGCGGATGCCCGGCGACTGCGTCCAGTAGGGCCGGGGGAAAATCCTTCGGATGCGGAGAAGTGAACCGGACCCGCTCGATGCCCGGAATCTCCGCCACGGCTGTGATGAGGCGGGCAAAGTCCCAACTCTCGAATCGGTAGGAATTCACGTTTTGCCCCAGCAGGGTCACCTGTTTGTGGCCGCGTGCGGCCAGGTGCTCTGCTTCTCGGAGGATCCCCTGCGGGTCACGCGAGCGCTCACGCCCGCGGGTGTAGGGCACCACGCAGAAGCTGCAGAAGTTGTCGCAGCCACGCATGACCGCGATCCAGGCATTGACCCCGCCCGTCCGCTCCGGGAGAATTTCCTGGTACGTCTCATATTCGGAAAGGTCGCAAGCCATGCCTTTGCGGGTCAGCCCGGCTTCCTGTGCCTCGATCGCCTGCGCGATCAGGCCCGGCAGTCTGCGGTAGGCATCCGGCCCCACGAGCACATCGATAATGGACTTGGCCTCCAGCAATTCCTGCTTGAGATTTTGGGCCATGCAACCGAGGACACCCACGACCAGGTTGCGTTGCCGCTTGAGCGCCTTGAGATCCGCGAGGTGCCCGTAGACCCGGTTATGAGCGTGCTCGCGGATGGCACAGGTATTCATCAGGACCACGTCGGCACGTTCCTGATCATCGGTGAACGTGAAGCCTTCCGCCTTGAGCAACGAGCGCACCAGTTCGGTGTCATACTCGTTCATCTGGCAGCCGAATGTCTCGATGTGGACGCGGTATGGGGATGCCATGGTGCTCATAGTGTGCATTCCGCGAGGCCGACAAGCGGAAGGCCGATAGGCCGACAAGGCACAAGGTCACCGATCGCCAACCCGTCCATGACCCCGGTGATGACGACGTCTCTGATACGATCGGCGAGGTCTTCTGGCGACTCGGTAACCACCCGGATGAAGTTGCCGGTGAGGCCCGTCCACCGACCGCGTGGCTCTTGCGACTCGAACAGCACGCGCAGCGTCCTGCCGATGTGCCGTTGATAGGAGGTCAGCCGCTTGGCTCGGGAAAGTTCCGCGAGCCGGTCGCGGCGGGCCTTGATGGTTCGGGAATGCGCCGGCTGCCTCATCCGGGCCGCCGCCGTTCCTGGCCGCCTGGAGAAGGTAAACACATGAAAGTAATCGAACGGAAGATCGTTGGCGAGGGCGAGCGTGTTGGCGAATTGGGCCTCGCTCTCGCCCGGAAACCCGACCATGAGGTCCGTCCCGAGCCCTAGCTCGGGAATGCGACGTGCGGCCTTCTCGACGAAGACGCGGTACTCGCGGGCCGTATAACGCCGATTCATAGCCTTGAGGATGCCCTCATCGCCGCTCTGGATCGGCACATGCAGGTAACGGCAGAGTTTGGGCGAGGTGGCCATGTAGTCGAGCAATTCATCAGGAATCGTCGTCGGCTCGATCGACGAGATACGGATGCGGTCCAGCCCCGCAACCTTCTCGAGACGCTGGATCAAATCGAGCAACGAGCAGCCGTCGGAATTGTATTGTCCGATGTTCACTCCCGTCAGCACCAACTCCCGGTGACCCCGAGCGGCTAGTCCCTCCGCCTCCCGCACGGCGTCAGCTAGGCGGCGGCTCCGTTCATGTCCACGGGCAAACGGAATGATGCAAAAAGAGCACATGAAGTCGCAGCCGTCCTGAATCTTCAGGCAAGCCCTCGCGGAACTGTACTCGCCGGTTCCAGGGAGGGTGAATTCCTCCCGCTCTATGCGGCGCGTGTGGAGGATTTGTGGGGCTGGTGGCTTGCGCAAGGCCGTCGGCGCCGGCAGGTAGTCCGGCAATTGCATCTTGTACTGGGTCCCCACGATCAGGTCGATCCCACCGATGCGGCGAAGCGCGTCCGCACCCGTTTGGGCATAGCAGCCGGTGACGGCGACAAAGGCGTGGGGAGAGCGATGGAGCGTGCGCCGCACGAGGTTCCGACAGTCGGCTTCGGCGCGTTCGGTGACCGAGCACGTATTCAGAACAAGCAGGTCCGTCGGTTCCCCGAACTCGACGAGGGCATAGCCCTCCTGCCGCAAGCGGTCTGCGAGGAGGGCAGTCTCGGCCTGGTTCAGCCGGCAGCCGAGGGTATGCAGTGCAGCTCTGGGCTGCGGCGCTTGGGGTGATGGCCGGTCCGGTTGCATGGTCGTGCCATTATAGGGAGAGCAATCGGAGGCGGCAAGGGCCGGGGAAGTGTTGACACAGCCACGGAGGGTCGCTAAGATTTCGTTCGGATCGCTCTGGGGCAATCCTAAGTAGGGAGACGCCTTCATGAGGGGATGGCAATCGGGATTCCGGGGCGGTTTGTTCGTAGTTATCCTTCTCCTGCCTCTTGCTTCCTGGTCGAAAGACACCCTGCCCGTCGAACCGGACGAAAATGCGCGCGTGGATGAGCAGTACGACCATGAGGGACGGATGTTGTTGATGCTCTATTCCCTCAAGGGGGATGGGGTGGTGGACTATGTGACCGCCCGTATGGTGCAAGAGCATGCCCGCAGCCATTACGGAAACCCCGTCTATTACACGGAGCAGTTCCCCCTCTTTTATTGGTGGAATCATACGATGTGGAACGATCCGGAGCAGGACGGCGTGAACGGGAACGAGCGGGTATATCAGGAGAACATTGATTTCGACGTGACCCGTTTCAAACCCTGCGTGTTCAACGGCCAATCCTGCTGACTCGACACCGCACCGTTCTTCGAGGACTTACCCCGCTGGATCTCGCTTCCCAACCGGCCAGGGACTGGGTCTCCATGCCCCTCCAGGGCATTTCCTACGGCGAGGTCCGATGAAGCCTCCGGCGGCGTGGGCGAGACTCGGCAACCTTCGCATCGGGGTCATGCTGCCGCTGGGGTTTGCTTCGGGGCTGCCCCTGGCGCTGACGGCCGGCACCCTCCAGGCCTGGCTGACCGTCGATGGAGTGGACCTCCGCACGATCGGGTTCTTCTCCCTCGTAGGGCTTCCCTATACGTTGAAATTTTTGTGGGCGCCCCTGATGGACCGTTTCGTGCCTCCATGGTTGGGACGACGACGCGGCTGGATGCTGACCTCCCAACTCGGGCTGATCGCCGGCATCGCGGCCCTGGCCCTGACCGGTACGGGACATGCCGCGTGGCTGCTGGTCGGGGTGGCCCTCGTTGTGGCGTTTGGCTCCGCTTCGCAGGACATCGTCTTCGATGCGTATCGCACCGATGTCCTGCGTCCGGAGGAGCGGGGCTTCGGCGCGGCGGTCTCGGTGACGGGATACCGGATCGCCATGCTCGTCTCGGGGGCCGGGGCCTTGATCCTGTCGGAGCGCCTGGGCTGGTCCGGTACCTATTTGGTGATGGCCGGATTGATGTTCATCGGCGTCGTCACCACCTTCATCAGTCCTGAACCGGTCGCGCCCGCTGCCGCCCCCAGGACGATGACCGAGGCGGTCTGGGGGCCGCTGCAGCAGTTCTTCGCACGGTCACCCGCCGTAGGAATCCTATTCCTGATCGTGCTGTACAAGATCGGGGATGCCTTCGCCGCAAGCCTGAGCACGGCCTTCTTGATCCGGGGTGTGGGATTCTCTGCGAGCGAGGTGGGATTGGTCAACAAAGGGTTGGGGTTGTTCGCGACGATCCTGGGCGCCCTCGTGGGGGGAGCGCTGATGACCAGGATGGGGCTCTTCCGGTCGCTCCTCCTGTTCGGCGTGCTCCAAGCCCTATCCAACCTGACCTTCATGGTCCTGGCCTGGACAGGGAAGAACTACGCCGTCATGGTATCGGCCGTGGCTTGCGAGAACATCGCCGGCGGTATGGGAACCGCGGCGTTTGTCGCCCTGATGATGTCCCTCTGCGACCACCGGTACACCGCCACCCAGTTCGCACTCCTGTCCGCACTCGCGGCGCTGGGACGGGTGCTCGTGGGACCACCTTCCGGATATCTGGTCGATGCGGTCGGGTGGGGCCAGTTTTTCTTCGTGACCTTTTTGGCCGCCTTACCGGGATTATGGTTGCTGTGGCGTCTCCGGGAGCATCTCATCGATGAATCGGCGTAACCATGCTATTTCGGCCGCTGCTGGAGGTAGAGCAGGAAGAACGCGAGGGTCGGGAGGGGGGCGAAGAGAAAGGGGACCACCCAAACCCAGAGGTGCTTCCCGCGCATCCGTGCCTGATCGCTGATCCAGACGAAGACCCAGATGAGAAGACCGGCATAATTCAGGATGATCCACCGGGTCGTGTGCGCTTTGAGTGCGCTGGCTGCCTCGCCCCCGCCCAGGGCGAGAAAGAGGGTCATCAGGATCCCGAAGGTCGCCAAGAGTCCGATTGCCAAGGTCTTGCTCCAATGAAGGTACATCGCAGCCTCCCTGATCCTGGTGGTGATCCGCCCAGCCGGCACTCGTCGCCGGCATGATTCCGCAGGAAGATAGGGAAGGAAAACGAGGCTGTCAAATGCGTACGAGCATTCTCATCATCATTGTGGTGCTGCTGGCCCTCTGCGTGGGGTTTGCGGCGACGAACCCGACCAAGCAGGAGTACGGAGTCTTTCTGGAACAGCAAGTCAGCCACGCACTTGAAAAAATGGATCGCGCCGAGTCGCGCGAGGGCGGGATCATCCGAGATGTCCTCAAGTCGCAGGGCAGAAAACTCATTCAATCCGTTGTCTGGTCGAACACCGTCCGGCGGAACTACGGCCTCTTCAGCATATTCGAGACCCGCGCCCTCGATGTGCGCATGTCGTTCGTGGGCATCGGGCGGAGATTTGTCCCCCTTGATGATATGGATGAGGTGACCCGCAACCTCGGTCGGGTCATCATGTCCCCTGAAAAAAATAGGGAACCCCGATAGCCAGCTCCTCGCATGTTCCCCAGAAATGAGTTCCCGCCCTGTGGATAACTCGGAATTAATCCCCGGTCCAGCCTTTCCACGAGCGGGGATTTGACCATCCCCAGGTTTTCCGAGCAATTCACAAAAAACCACAATATTTGGTATTGACAAAAGAGATCAGTCGCTATATATAGCAACCCGCTGTCGCTCTTAAATTCATCATTCCGCCTTTTTCCCCTCGATGCGTGAGCACAAATTCAACCTTCGATTGACCTAGGCGACTTTGCAAGTCAACTGCTAGTCCGGCGATAGACCAGAAGGGTCTTGTAATTGATCCGGGTCACCATGGGAAATTCCCCCGCGCTTCTTTGGTTAAGAGTCGCGCCGGAGGGGTTTTCAGGCTTTAGAGAGACGATTTAAGCAGCTTGGCCTAGCTAAAGGAGGGCGGACGTGAGGATTGAGCGAAGATTTACCAGGCGAGGTCAGAGCCCGTACGAAGGTATCACCTTCGTCAAGCGTTCTTCCGAGATCAAGAATCCCGATGGCTCGACCGTTTTTAAGCTCGACCAGATCGACGTGCCGGAACAGTGGTCGCAGTTGGCCATCGACATTCTCGCGCAGAAGTATTTCCGGAAGGCGGGGGTGCCGCAGGTCGGCCCGGAGGGGAACCCCCTGACCGGCCCGGACGGCAAGCCGGTCCTCGGAGGCGAGCGGGATGCGCGCCAGGTGTTTCACCGGCTCGCCGGCTGCTGGACCCACTGGGGCAAGACGCATGGCTACTTCAGCACGGATGAGGACGCGTCCGCCTTCTACGATGAACTTTGCTACATGCTCGCGCGGCAGATGGCCGCGCCCAACTCGCCGCAGTGGTTCAATACGGGGCTGCACTTTGCTTACGGGCTGTCGGGTCCGTCTCAGGGACACTATTACGTGGACCCGAAGAGCTATGAGTTGGTCAAGGCCACCAACGCCTTCGAGCACCCGCAACCTCATGCTTGCCAGCCCTACCAGGCTCTGGTGTCCACCCCGCAGGGTCCGGTACCGATCGGAGACATTGTCACGAAGAACTTGGTGGGGTTGGAGGTCTATGACGGTGGGAATGAAGGATCAGGGACGACGCGCATCGTGGCTGTGAAGACCAATGGGTACAAGCCTGTGTTCAAGGTTGTGCTCAAGAACGGGGTCTGTGTCGAGGCGACGCCCGACCACCTTGTCTACGCCCTCGATGAGCGGCGCACAACAGGCGCATGGCGTCGGGTGGATGCTCTCGCTCCCGGCATGCGCCTTCAGGTTTCGACCAGGACGGCAGTTCTGCAGGAGTCGAGTGAGCGGGACGTGGACGAGGCAGCGCTGGCCGGCTGGCTGCAGGGGGATGGGTTTGTTGGTCAGTACGACCAAGGTACGAACCGCAGCCTGACAGTTGAGTTCATGACGATCGACAAGGATGAATTTAATTTCGTGGTGGAGCGAGTAGATCGGATCTTCGAAGGGCAGCATTATCACGTGCGAACGGTGGAGACTCGGACACCAGGGTTGGACGTCCGGCGGATTCGTCTCTACGGGGAGGTGCTCAGGCCCTTTGTTAAGAAGTATGAGCTGTTGCGAAGCGGGGAAGACCGGTGCGTACCGCCGCTGGTTCGCACCTCCGGCCGGCAAGCGCAGGCTGCCTACCTGAAGGCTCTGTTCCAGGCAGACGGGACGGTCGGGCTGCGCGCCAGGTCAACCAGGACTGCGGACATCGTGCTGACGACCACCTCTCCATCTCTGGCGCTGAGCGTCCAGTCCCTGCTCCTGAACCTGGGCATCTATGCCCGTATCCAGCAAGGGGTCGAAACACGGGAGAACCGGCGGACTCCCTACTTCGTGTCCATCGGCTACGCTGAGGCCCGCGTCAGGTTCCGGGATCTGATTGGGTTTGTGTCCGAGGACAAGCAAAAGAAGTTGGCGGCTGCCTGTTCAGTTCGGTTCCAGGGCAAGCGATTGCCGGGCCTGCGGGAGGAGACGATCGTTCGCATCGAAGCCATGGGCGCCCAGCCTGTGTACGACATTCAGACAGAGAGCGGCCGGTACCTCTCCGGCAATGTCGTCGTCCACAATTGCTTCATCCAGTCCGTCGACGACGATCTGGTGAACGAGAACGGGATCATGGACCTGTGGGTCCGCGAGGCCCGGCTGTTCAAGTATGGGTCTGGCACAGGCACCAATTTCTCCAAGCTGCGGGGGGAGAACGAATCCTTGTCCGGCGGCGGGCGGTCGTCGGGGTTGATGTCGTTTCTCCGCATCGGGGACCGGGCAGCCGGTGCGATCAAGTCCGGCGGTACCACGCGGCGGGCGGCCAAGATGGTCTGTCTGGATCTGGACCATCCCGACGTGGAGGAGTTCATTGACTGGAAGGTTGTGGAGGAGCAGAAGGTGGCCGCCATGGTCACGGGTTCCAGGATCTGCGCCCAGCGGCTGAACGCCGTGCTGCAGGCCTGCCACGTGCCGGCCGGCGAGGGCGGAACGAAGGTCGAAGTGGATGCGGAGCAGAACCCGGCGCTCAAGCAGGCGATCGCGGCCGCGCGGCAATCGGCGGTGTCTGAGGCCTACATCCAGCGGATGTTCTCGTATGCGCAGGAAGGCTTCTCCCATTTCGTGTTTCACGAGTACGACACGAACTGGGACGGCAGGGCCTATCAGACGGTCTCCGGTCAGAACTCGAACAACAGCGTGCGCATCCCGAACGAGTTCTTCGAGATCCTGGAGAAGGACGGAGACTGGCCGCTGAAGCGCCGGACCGACGGGAAGGTCGTCAAGACCGTCAAGGCGCGCAAACTCTGGGACCAGATCGCCTGGGCCGCCTGGATTTGCGCCGATCCCGGCACGCAGTACGACAGCACCATCAATGAATGGCACACCTGCCCCGAGGATGGGCGCATCAATGCGTCGAATCCTTGCAGCGAGTACATGTTCCTCGACGACACGGCCTGTAATCTCGCCAGCTTGAATCTCGGCGAATTCTATACGCCGGACGGGCGCTTCCTCCTCGAAGACTACCGGCACGCGATCCGGCTCTGGACCATCGTGTTGGAGATCAGCGTGCTGATGGCGTCTTTCCCCAGCCGCGCGATCGCGGAGAGGAGTTTCGTCTTCCGGACGCTCGGCCTTGGGTACGCCAACCTGGGCACGATCCTCATGCGCCTGGGGATCCCCTATGATTCGCCGAAGGCGCTGGCCATCTGCGGGGCGCTGACCGCCGTGCTCACCGGCGAGTCCTACGCCACCTCGGCCGAGATGGCGGCGGAACTCGGACCTTTCGAGGGGTATGCGCGGAACCGCGAGCACATGCTGCGCGTGATCAGGAATCATCGGCGGGCCTCCTACAACGCACCGCCGGATGAATACGAGGGGCTGACGAGCAAGCCGCAGGGCATCCGGCCGGAGCACTGCCCGCCGGATCTCCTGCTGGGCGCGCGTCGCACCTGGGACCGGGCGCTGGAGCTCGGTACTGCCTATGGGTTCAGAAATGCGCAGGTAACCTGCATCGCGCCCACCGGCACGATCGGGCTCGTCATGGACTGCGATACGACCGGCATCGAGCCGGACTTCGCCCTGGTCAAGTTCAAGAAACTGGCCGGCGGGGGATACTTCAAGATCATCAACCAGAGCCTCCCGCCGGCGCTGAACACCCTGGGGTACACCGAGGCGCAGATCCAGGACATCCTGACCTACTGCAGCGGACGGCGGACTTTGAACGGCGCGCCGTTCATCAACCATGAAGCCCTGCAGGCGAAAGGCTTTGACGGCGCGGCACTGGATCGGCTGGAAGCGGCGCTGGGACAGGTCTTCGAGACCCAGTTTGCCTTCAACAAGTGGACGCTGGGGGAGGATTTCTGCCGGGAGAAGCTGAACCTCACGGATGCCCAACTCAACGACCCAACGTTCAACATGCTGAGAGTCTTTGGCTTCACCCAGGAGCAGATCGCGGCCGCGAACGAATATTGCTGCGGCACCATGACCGTCGAGGGGGCCCCGGAGCTGAAGGCCGAGCACCTGCCGGTGTTCGACTGCGCCAACCGCTGCGGCCGCACAGGCCAGCGGTTCATCCAGGTAGATGCCCACATCCGCATGATGGCGGCAGCCCAACCCTTCATCAGCGGCGCCATCAGCAAGACCATTAATATGCCGGCCGATGCGACTCTGCAGGAGGTGAAAGACGCGTACCTGCTGGCCTGGCGGTTGATGATCAAGGCAGTGGCCCTGTATCGCGATGGGTCGAAGCTCAGCCAGCCGCTGAATGCCTCCACCGAGGCGGGGGCGGCGGCCGAGTCTCTCACGAGCGGCGATGTGATGGCTGCGGCGGAGCGGGTGACGGAGCGGGTGATGGTGCGGTATCTGGCCAAGCGGCGCCGGATGCCGGAACGGCGGGTCGGGTATACCCAGAAGGCGATCGTGGGCGGCCACAAGATCTATCTCCGGACCGGCGAGTATGGCGACGGGACGTTGGGCGAGATCTTCCTCGACATGCACAAGGAAGGGGCGGCCTTCCGGAGCCTGATGAACTGTTTCGCCATCGCGATCTCGCTGGGCCTGCAGCACGGGGTGCCGCTGGAGGAATTCGTCGAAGCCTTCGTCTTCACGCGGTTCGAGCCGAACGGCCCGGTGAAACTGAACGACCACATCAAGATGTCTACGTCGATCATCGACTACATCTTCCGCGAGTTGGCGATCACCTATCTGGGCCGGAACGATCTGGCGCAGGTAGTAGCGGACGACCTGCGGATGGATACCGTGAAGCGGGACGAACAGGATGCGGAGTGCGCGGACAGCGAGCCGGCGGACCCGCAAGCTCTGGCCTCCTCGGCGATCAGCACGGAGATGTTCCCGCGCCGGGGCAACGGCAACGGGAAACCGGAAAATGGAATAGGCAATGGGGGCATGGCATCCAAGCTGGAGCTCAAGCGCGAGACCCAGACGCTGACCTACACGATGATCGAGTTGGCGCGACTGAAAGGATACGAGGGCGATCCCTGCCAGAGCTGCAAGGAGTTCATGCTCGTCCGCAACGGCACTTGCCTCAAGTGCGTGAACTGCGGGGCCACGAGCGGATGTTCATGATTCTCGGTAAGGAAAGGGTTATGGGAACAAAGAGTGTCTATACATGTGCCTATTGCAAAAGGCCGATTTTGAAGTTCGATCTTGTGAGCGGACGACCGATTTATCCCAAGCATGGAGTCAAGCATGTTAACGGCAACCGCGCGATGTGGTGTCCAACTTGCGAGAAGTACTCTAGCTTCGGCGATTGGAATCCTCTAAGCTTGGGATAAGAACGGATCTTGCCGCTAACAGCCCGCCCGTCCTCATGTCTCGCTACTGGTGGGTGGGCGCCCAGGCCAGCGTCACTCGCTGAATGCCGTGTCGTAATCAGGGCTGCTATGGAAGGCACCGACGCTGCTCGTGGCTAATCCGAGGGGATGCAGGCTGACGGCCGCATCCCCTCTGTGTTTAAATGGGTCTTAAAAAAGGGGTGATAAGGAATGATCGAAAAGGATTTTGACATTCCATTCGTGGCCAGGATGGCCTTGCGAGAAAAGCAAATCCAACAGAACTACCGACCGATCATCGCCGTCCATAAGTGGTTCGCGAGGCGCCCAGGAACGCTATTTCGTGCACTGATCCTCTCCGAGTTTGCCGCTGCGCCTCTCCGCGACCGGTACTTCACCGCCACTGTACTGAAAGGCGTTCGAATCGCTGATCCCTTTATGGGAGGAGGCACACCCCTGCTGGAGGCTAATCGTCTGGGGTGTGATGTCGTTGGTTACGACATCAATCCGATGGCGTACTGGATTGTTAATCAGGAGATCGGTCACCTGAATCTAAAGACATACAGGGAAATGGCGGTCACGCTAACACAGTGGCTGGAAGGAAAGGTCGGTCGTTTCTACCAGACTCGTTGCCTGGAGTGTGGGGCGCTCGATGCCAGCGCCAAGTACTTTCTGTGGGTTAAGACACATGCCTGCCAGCAATGCGGCATGCGTTTCGACCTATTTCCAGGGTATCTACTCTCCGAAAATCGGCGTCACCCACAAAACGTATTTGTCTGTCCCGATTGTGGCGAACTCACTGAGGTCAGTGACAGGAAGAATCCAGGCAAGTGTCACTCTTGCAGCGCACGACTTGTCCTCTCCGGTCCGGCGAAGCGCAATCACTGCAAGTGCCCCCATTGTGGTACGTCCAACGGCTACCCGAATCCCAAAGCCGGTCCACCCATGCATCGTATGTACGCAATCGAGTATCACTGTCGCCGGTGCAAGGTTCGGCATGAAGGGCGCTTCTTCAAGAAGCCAGACAAGGAAGATCTCTCTAAGCTAGCTGAGGTGGAAACATTGTGGGGAAAGGTAAAGCCGGCTTTTGTCCCAAACGATCAGATTCCATCTGGCGACGAAACCGACCGGCTCCATCGATGGGGATACCTGAAGTACCGGGAGATGTTCAACCCAAGGCAACTCCTGGGTCTGGAAATGAGTTGCTGTTGGATTGGGAAGGTGGCCGATACCAGAATTCGCAATGCCCTGGCCACGAACCTGTCAGACCTTCTGCGATACCAAAACATGCTCTGTCGCTATGACACGATGGCGCTCAAATCGCTCGACATTTTTTCTGTTCACGGCTTTCCAGTCGGGCTTGTGCAATGTGAGTCCAACTTCCTAGGGATAGCAGGCGGAAGCGAGGGGGTGGTGATTGGCAGTGGGGGATGGGCCAACATCATTGAGAAGTATGTTAGGGCCAAGAACTATTGTACGGAACCGTTTGAGGTAGCATTTCGTGAGGGACGCGAGGTTCGCGTGTTTATCCCTGGTGAGTGGATCGGCGACCAGAGAAATGGGGAGGGACCGCCGGAAACACGCTCCGTTACACTTCACTGTGAGAGCGCAACAAAAGCCTGTGTCCCCCCAGCTTCCCTGGACGCTGTTTTTACCGACCCGCCCTATTTCGGCAATGTCCAGTATGCGGAGTTGATGGACTTCTGTTATGTGTGGCTGCGTCGTCTGGTGGGAGACATAGGCGCTGCGTTCACATTCCCTTCGACGAGGAATGCCGATGAGCTTACCGGAAATGTCACCATGGATAGAGGGCTTGGCCATTTCACTCAGGGCCTGTCGGAGGTGTTTTCTCGTATGGCTGAGGCCCTGAAGCCTGGCTCGCCGTTGGTGTTTACTTACCATCACAATACGCTGGAAGCCTATTATCCGGTCGCCGTTGCTATCCTCGACGCAAAGTTGACATGTTCCGCCTCCCTTCCTTGTCCGGCTGAAATGGGCGCTTCAATCCATATTAATGGGACTGGCTCGTCTGTGCTGGACACAGTATTCGTCTGCCGTTCGAGGGGGAAAGCTCCGGCTCGGTGGATCGTTAAAACTCCTGAGGGGTTCGCGAACCTTGTCCGTGGTGACATTGAGCAACTACGGGCTGGTGAGGTCACTCCGACGCGTGGCGACCTACGGTGTCTCATCTTTGGCCACTTGGTAAGAATGGCCATTTGGGAACTACGGAAGTCCTGGGGGCGCGATAAGCCCGTGGAGCATAGGTTGGGAGCGGTTGAGGAACAAGCCAAGAGGTTCGGTGGGCTTGAGGCTGTCGAGCGGGTTTTAGGGGAGGATTTCCTGGAGGCGCCCAAGGTTCAGAGAGCATCAGCCCGTGAAGCGGAGGCCATATACGAAGTGGGGCACGATGAAGTTCTCTTTTGAGGTGCCATATGCTCAAGTCGAGGCGAACTCTGATGAATATGTATCGGCGGTGTTCTCTTGTCTTGAGTCTGAATTTCTAGTTCTTCCCAAAGGGGACGGATTTATTGACTATCCCGTATTTGAGAATGGATATGAGGCTCTGAAGCAGGCGACTGCAGGCTTCACTAATATCAATACGAGTTGCATGCTCCGTGCTGCCCGCGAAGTACCAATTTCCCTAATCGTGATTCGGACAATGCTTGGGTTCACTCCTCCGGAATGGGCGTATGTCGCCACGCAACGTACGGGGGTCTTAATCACACAGGGGTTCATAAGATCACTGGACCGCAAGATTCGCATGGATCCGTTAAGAGCGATTTCAAAGAGCGGGGTGACTCCAGATAGAATTGAGGCGCTCATCAAGACGGCCTGCGAACTTCTTTCGGAAGGAGCACCTCATGTAGAATCCGACAAGATTCACCGGCTTGAGAAGGCGGATACGAAGGTCGGTTCCGATGGAATTCGGACAATGGCAGGCATGGGGGTACCCTATGCTATGCTCCTGTACGAGCGTTTTCTCGGGCGCCCATTTGCCGGTCACAGGGACTCTGTCTCTGAGTTGGTTGGTGACAATATGGAGTCTGCAATTGAGGATGTTCTAAGTGCAGCAGGTATCAGTTATCGCAAGACCAAGAGGAGTCAATCCCATTCTTAGTTGAAATTCCGAAGCGGCCTCCAGCGTGGGGCGTGCCTGATGCCGTTCACACTGAGGGTCATCGGGCGTGCGGCTGGAAAAACGGCCTTCGCATTTGCCCT
>Ga0187893_10001997_pt1 | contig 46274 bp, 35 predicted proteins | sample MA1701074metaG_FD_139574 | JGI IMG/M metagenome (GOLD analysis project Ga0187893, IMG submission 139574) | White microbial mat communities from a basaltic lava cave in the Kipuka Kanohina Cave System on the Island of Hawaii, USA - MA170107-4 metaG ... | reverse complement strand
GAGAATCCCATCCGGCTTAATTCCCAACTCGGCGGCAACAAGACTGCCAAGCCAGGCATCGATCGAACCTGGGCCGAAGTCGAGTACCGCAAGGTGATGGGGTATGCCGTCAAGAGTTACAGAAGCCCCTTCGACAATCTCAAATCCGAGACCCTTCGCCGTTGGTCCGTACGTGGCCAGATCGCAGAGCGAGAGGTAGCATCTCCGCAGGCGCGGACGGAGCTCCATGTAGGATCGCTTTGCGTCAAGCCAGCACACCGCCTGCACCGGAGAGGGTAATTCCCCGTTTGCCGCACTGAGCCAGCGGCGCAAAAAAACCGCGGTCTGCTCCTTGGGAATCGGATGGGACATGAGATGGTGCCGACACGCCCGGGTCAAGGGGTCTTCTTGCATGCCCGGCAAACTCTTGTCGCGCAGTTCAACGAAGATGTAGAACCCGCTCATATCGCCGGTGGCGGCGTTGCGAACGGAGCGGAATGCCGAGGGCGCCTGTTTCCACCAGGCTGCAAGAATGCTTGCCGCAGCGGGAGTTTCGTGTGCGCCAATAATTTGAAGGATCGCATCGGCGTCTTTCGGTCCCGCCTGGTCCACGTTCACTGGCTGAGAGCTCGTGGGAAAGAAAGCTTCCCGGATCACGGGATTCTCGAGTAGAAAGATCATCCCGCTGGTGTAGCCCCACATTTGTTCGCGGCTGGCCGCTCCGGCTTCCTCGCAGAGCCGGCGCCACGCGGCTTGGCGGTACATCTGATAGCGATGGGGATCGGACGAACGCAGACTGGCCGAAATGGCCTCTCGAACAACGTCATGCAAAACTAAGCCGTCGCGTGTCGATTCGATGAAGCAGGAAGTTCCCAGCCGGTCGTATGTATCCGGAGGGGCGTTGGGCAACATGGCTTGCGCCAAGGACCGGGTGAAGCGATACACCACCGAAGCCGCTTCCAACGCCGCGCGCGAATCCGGATCCAAGGAGCTTTGCAAGTATAGCCCCGCAAGCTGCCGGACGATGGCCTGCGCGGCGTCCGCCTCAAGTTCGTCCCCGGACGCGGCCGGGGCGGCCAGCATGGCAAGCCGTAGCGCCAACGGATTCCCACGCACCAGGCGATTGAGCCGCTGGGCCTCGCGAAGATCCATTCCAGCCCTTGTCAGCAGCTGGACTGCGTCCACATCCGGAATCTCGCGCAGGGTCAGAACACGAAACAGCCCTTGCCATTCCAGCGCCACCAGCCAGGAAGCACTCGGTGCATAGCGGCTGGCAAGCACTAGCCGAACAGACTCATCCAATTCCGGAATGAAGGTCTGCCTCAACCATCCGTCGAGGAGCAGAAACGACTCGTAGGAGTCGAGAACAAGGAGCTTTCGTTTGCCGTCCGCAGCCTCATGGGCCCCCTGTAAGGCGCGTTGAAACCCGTCCGGGGTCGGTTCAATCAGGCGACAGTCAAGCGCCACGACGCAGGCGCCAGTTGCTTGCGCCCGGGCTCGAAACTCGGCGAGCAGCGACGACTTGCCGATGCCCGGAATCCCATGTATCCAGGTCACCAACGGGCCGCCTTCCCGCAGACATTCAAAAAGCACGGCGAGTTCTTCGTCGCGACCCACAAAGTTTTCGGATGCTCTGGCCGCAAGGATGTTCTTTACACGGCGCGCCTCAGCCATGGTCTTCATTAGATTGTACAATCCCATTCGTCATGTGGATTGTTTGTTCCAGGACTCCGAACTCGAGTTCGGATTCAAGGGCCGTAGATCGTGTTGCTCGTCTGTCTAATTCGTTGCTTCTTTGAACATGAATTGGTTGCCGCCGGGATCCGCGCAAACGGCGAAACTAGTGTCGGTACAGGGACAGGTTGCCTCCGGGATCACGACTGAGCCACCGAGAGCCTCCAGCGCCTCTAAGGACTGCTTCACCGAATCCACCTTCAGGATCGGGATCGTTCCGTGAATCGGGTTCGCAGCCGACTTCTCGAAAACGTTCACCAGCGTGACGCCGTCCTTCATGATCGAGATGTACTTGATACCAGCGAAAACGCCTTCGATTGCCTTGTAAGGATAGAGGCGCTCATAGAATTGCCTTGCGGCAGTCAAGTCCTGGGATACGGCGGCAAACCCGAAAGGATCCGGATGGGTGGGGCCGGTGACGATTCCATCCAAGACGCCAAAGTTTGTCGACGTGACCTCAGTGAGATTAGGGTGGTTTTGAATTGACCGGAACAGATCCGACGCCAGGTAAGCATCCGCCGCGGCCTTGTCTCGCCACGTGTAAACGCCGCCGTAAGTATTCGTCTCGGGGTTGCTGAGCCAGACCTTCGAGATGAGACCCGGCATGTCGCGAAAGGCCGGCGCGAACTGTTCTTTACAAGCCTTCATATATTGTTCGTGGCTCAGGCCCTGGAGCTTGAAATTGACGACTTGGATATGCATGGAAGCCATTATAAGACTTACAGCAATTCCTTAATTAGAAGTGTATGAGAAATTTATGAGATTTCCCGTGCCGCTGCAAGCGCGGTATAGGAATCCGTCGACGACCGCGAGTTGCTGAAGGCGGAAGGTCCGGTTGGCTTGGTTCAACGGGCAGAACCAAAGTGAATAAAGCGCGTTGGCCCGGGCCCGGCGGATGTTGATTCGCACCTCCCCCTGCCGCCGAACTTCGACGCTACCTGAACTCAGCGTGTCAGAGCCATTTGCGACGAACGGTGTCAACAAATCTCCAACGCCAAGCTCGGATACCCGAATCAGTTCCGCCTCAACAACTTGTCGTTTTTCTTAGAGTCGTCATCGTCGTCGAATCCCATCAGAAGGCGGATTCCGCAAGGGTCCCGGCGGCGGTCCCGGCAAAGGGCCGGGAGGTGGTGGCCGCGGCGGACCTGGTGGGAATAGTCTGCGGAGAGCGTTGGTTTGAAGCATGAAGATCCGTGTAGTATTTAACGTCATATCCTGTTTGCAGGAACGAAATGCGCGTTGCAACTATCTCCTCCGCAGCAGCCGGTCCAGCCATCCGACCCGGCGGTCGAAATCTTCCATCAGCCAGATGTCTCCTTTGATTGCAAGAACAGAAGTCAGAAAGCTCTTTCCATCCGAGCGCATGCTGAACCCCCTGTAAGGAAAGTCTCCCTGAGAATCGGCTAAGTCCAGAGCGCCCGGCATTGGACCCAAGTCGGCCGCCACCTGGTCACGCGCGCCTGTGATCTCGACGCGCCCCAAAATCAGCCGGCGGTTTTCCGTCACACCAATCCCATATAGTGCATGGCCGTCCTGCGACCATCCGTAAGTCAGCCATTGCTTGTGGCTCAAAATCCGCTTCTGTTTGCCATCCGGACTCGCCAGAGCCAGCTTGTGGCCATCGTTCCAGGCGATCCAATCGCCCCGAGGCGACCACCGCACCGGATTGAGATTCGAAGCGTGGGCGACCAATTCCGGCTCACGATTCGCGCCTACCCGGGCCTTCAGCACCGAGGGCTTACCGTTAAAGGCTGAGTAATAGGCGATCCAGTTGCCATCCGGAGACCACGAAACCCCCCTCTGAAAAACGTTGCGTGGATCGTTATACAAGCGTACGGGAGTACCTCCCGCTAGCGGGGAAATCCAGATCTCGACGCTCGCGCCGACGGTGCGCCGGTAGGCCACGCGCGAGCCGTCCGGAGAAATCGCACAGTCCAGGAAGCTGTCGGCCTGGCCATCGGGAAAATCGTGCGCGCTTACGATCCTTCGCTCCGACCCGTCTCGCCGGTTGCGAAGCCAGATCTCGTAAGTGCCGTCACGATCGGTGGCATAAGCGAAATGCAAACCGTCCGGAGCCCAGCCAGGCGCCACTTCGGTCCGATCCGTAGCCAGCACCGGGGTAGGTGGCGCGCCATCCAAAGGGACCTCGATCAGGTCGTAGCCAACCTCTCCGGCTTGAAACGCCAGCGTGCGGTCGTCCATCGAGATAGCATGATACCGTTCCTGCGATGCACCCGATGTGATTGCCCGGTCCTCGCCGCTGCGCAAATGCCTATGCATCAGGTGGCCGTCGCCGCTACTGTTGTCCGCCCACACGATTTCTCTGTCTGACAACCAGCCAAAAATGGGGCTGACCCCCCTCAGATATTTCTGAGCAAGCACATCCGGCGAACCTCCATCCATGGGAATCTTCCAGAATTCCCATCGCGCACGGAAATTGGTGAGCAGTCCCAGGTACTTGCCGTCCTTCGTGAATTGGAAGGTCATTCCCCATCTAAAAGCCGTGCGCACACTCGATATCAAGGCTTGCGGAAACGGACGCGGTGGAGAGCCCGGAGGCGAGGAGATCATCAGCGCATAGGTGTTATCCGGCTGCCTCGCCGCGACAACCAAGGTCTTCCCGTCCGGGGAAAGAGAGGCCCGCCCAACGCCATCCAGAACTTTTTCCGCGTCCCCACCCGCCACGCCCGTGGACCACAGGCTTTGGTCCACCCCTTGCCGATCTACGATGTAATAAATCCTGGTGCTGTCGGGCGACCAGAAAGGAAGGAAGCACGAAGCGTCCTGCCGCGTAATCTGTGCCGGCGTCGAGGATCCGATCTTGCGCACGAAGATCTGAAAGATGCCGCTGGCTTCGCCGGAATAAGCGATCCGATCCCCGGCGGGCGACCAGGCCGGCATGGTTTGTATACCAGGTTCCGTCGCGAACGGGATGTATCGTGCAGGAGCCGCCGGCCCTTCGAGCCAAATCATGGCGAGCGCGAATCCAGCGGCGAACCCGGCCACAATTGCACCCGGCACGAAACGCCAGGTTCGCGCGGATGACTCCGTGGTTTGTTGCCTAGGGGCTACCGCCTCCTCCACGGGACTACCAAGTGCAATCCGTGCTTCACCGATGGCCTGAAGCCGCTGCTTACGATCTTTTATCAGACACCGGCGAAGCAGCCTACGGATCGCCGGCGCCGTTTGCACCGGCAGTCTGGCCCAGTCGGGATCGCTCTTGACCACCGCTTCCAGCACGTCTGGCAACGTCGCGCCCGCGAACGCGCGCTGGCCGGTCAGCATTTCGTAGAGCACCGCGCCGAAGGAAAAAATATCGCTGCGCCGGTCCGCGTGGCGGCCCACGGCTTGTTCGGGCGCCATGTAGGCTGCCGTACCCATGATCACACCGGATCGCGTGCGTCCAGCCGTCACCGTGGGGGAGTCGCCGGGCGCCGCGGCGGGCGGCTCGTCTTCCAGCACCTTTGCCAGCCCGAAATCCAGTACCTTCACCACTCCTTCCAGATTGATCTTTATGTTGGCCGGCTTCAGGTCGCGATGAATTACGTTGTGTTCGTGCGCATATTCCAGTGCTTCGATGATTTGCTTCGCGATAGCAAGCGCTTCGTCAGGGGCGATAGGTCCTGCGGCAATTTTATCGGCCAGTGTCGGTCCTTCGATCAAGGCCAGCACCAATGCGCGAGCGCCTCCGGATTCAACGATGCCGTAAATGGAGCCGATGTTGGGATGGTCCAGCGAGGCCAGCACTTCGGCTTCGCGCTGGAAGCGCGCCATCCGCTCCGGATTCCTGGCGAAATCGGCCGGCAGTAGCTTAAGCGCCACGTCCCGCTTGAGCGTGGTATCGCGGGCGCGATACACCTCTCCCATGCCGCCCTTGCCGATCATCGACAGGATCTTATAGTGGCCTAGTTGAGCGTCTGGGGACAGCGGCATGATCCGTGCTCGATTTGCTCGATTGTATCCCATTGCCCACGCGGCCTGATGGAGTTAACATGGAACGCCAGGAACAACAACAAGGAGACGAATGATGCTCGGAGTCAATCCATACATCGCGTTTAAGGGCAATTGCCGGCAAGCGATCGAATTCTACAAGAGCGCGCTCGGCGCCGAAGTGCTCTTTACGCAGACGGTCGGTGAATCGCCAATGTCCAACATGGGTCCGGCGGAAAACATCATGCACTGCACGCTCAAGGTGGGAGATTCGACGATCATGATGTGCGACGACCCGAGGCCTGACGCAGCAGCCGGTGATGGTAATATCAGCTTGGCTATTGGTCTGAACGATCCGGAACGCGCCAATCTGCTTTTTGGCAACCTGGCCAAGGATGGCTCCGTCATCATGCCAATGGAAAAGACCTATTGGGCGGAAGCCTTCGGGATCGTAACGGACAAATTTGGCGTCAAGTGGATGGTGAACTGCGACGCCCCGAAGTGATCCGAAGGATAGTGGCGCCGGAACTTCCTGCTATCGGGAGCCGGCCGGAGGCTGGGCGAAGTATCCCTTTCGAGCCTGCACACGGTAGTCTTTGTTCTTTGGCCGGATCTCGATCTTGCGAAAGCCGCCGTCACGGGCCGGATTGGTGGAAGAATAGGCGAGCGAATACTGGCTGCGCAGCTCTTGTTGCAACTCCTGAAAAATCACATCGAGCGGGTATTTGCGCTCCACCCGATAGACTCTGCCGCCAGTGTCCTCAGACATTCTCCTTAGGTCGCCGTCGCCAGGCGCAAATGCCCCGTAGGCACGCCAATCGACGTAGTAAATGCTGTAGATGATCGTATCGGATTTGTGTGCCGTATCGATCGCTTCCCGAAGCTTGATCCGGCTGCCTTGGTCCACCCCATCGGTGATAAGGACGATTGTCTTGCGGCCGACTTCCCGCTTCAGCTTCTCGTTGGCCGCCAAATAGACAGAGTCAAATAGAATGGTTCCCCTGGGGCGGCTCGCCGTAGGCACGGGCCCGGGATGCAGTCCGCCTACCTGCGCATCCACGCGCAACTCTTCGAGCGCCGCTGTCAGCAGCTTCGCCGAATTCGTATAATCCTGCAACAGCTCCGCCTCATGGCCGAAGCTTATAAGGAACGCCATATCTTTGGGGCGCAGGACATGTTTGAAGAATTGAGCCGCCGCCCGGCGCTCAATCTCGATGAGGTTTTCCTGAGACCGGCTCACATCCACCAGCAGACCGATGGTCAGCGGCAGATCCGTTTCGCGGGTGAAGGCGCGGATAGGTTGCTCTTTGCCGTCCTCAAGAACCTCGAAATCATCCTGGCTCAGATTGGCAATCAGCCCGCCGCGTTTGTCGCGGACACTAAACAGTACGCTGACCAGCTCGACGTCGACTTTGATGATGGCGCTGTCGGTGGGAATCTGCGCCTCCTTTGACTGCTGCGCAATCGCGGTCGCGATTAACGCCATCAAAACCAGGATGCCCGCCAGTATCGCCCTCATACGCACTACAATGTCACACTAATAGATGCGCGCGTGGCGCGGTCCGGTTCCATGAGAAAAGCGATTCTGCATCTAAAGAAGGCCGATCCGTTGTTGGGGCGGCTGATCGAAGCGATAGGGCCATACCGGATTGAGCTCCGGCCGGCGGAGTTTGAAACGCTGGTGCGTAGCATCGTGTTCCAGCAACTGAGCGGCAAGGTCGCGCGCGTGATTTATCAGCGGCTTGAGGCCGCGGTGCCGGGTGGAAAAATCACCCCGGAATCGATATTGAAGCTGCGGCCCCAGCGCATGCGCGGGATCGGCCTCTCACAGCAAAAGGTCTCCTACATTCGCGACCTCGCCTCCAGGACGCGCGCAGGAGAAGTGAACTTCGCTCTCCTGCCGGCCGCTTCCGACGATGAAGTGATCACCGCTCTTACCGGCGTGAAGGGCATCGGCGTGTGGACGGCGCAAATGTTTCTGATCTTCGCGCTGGCCCGCCCGAACGTGCTTCCGACGGGCGATTTGGGAATCCGCAAAGCAATGCAGAATGTCTACGGGTTGCCGGAACTGCCAAAACCTAGCACTATGGAAGAACTGGCTGCGCCGTGGCGGCCGTATTGCTCGGTGGCAAGCTGGTATCTGTGGCGAAGCCTGGATGGGGTGGCAGGATTATGACTCGACGAATACTACTGACTCTTTCTATCGCTTGTTCTCTGTTTGCCGGAGAAACGGCATTGGACCGGTACGTGAAAACGCCGGATCCGAATTACAAATACGAAATCGTCAAAACGATCCCTGGAAACGGTTTCACGGCCTTTGTGGTCGAGATGACCTCGCAGGCCTGGCTGACCGAAAAGGAGGTCGACAAGCCCCTTTGGAAGCACTTGCTGACCATCGTCAAGCCGGACAAAGTCGATCACTCGACGGGATTCCTTTTTATCACCGGCGGCAGCTCGCGCGACCGCGCATCGGACCGCGTAGATGCTTTCACCTCTCAGATGGCGACGCTGACCAATTCGGTGACCGCCGAGCTGAGGATGGTGCCCAACCAGCCCCTCATCTTCCATCAGGACGGCAAGCCGCGCGGGGAAGATGATTTGATCGCCTACGGTTGGGACAAGTATCTCAAAGGCGGCGACCCGATCTGGCTGGCGCGGTTGCCGATGACCAAGAGCGCGGTGCGGGCTATGGATACGATTACTTCTGTTGCCGCCGGCCCGCAGGGTGGCGCAGTGAAAGTGGAGAAGTTTGTTGTCTCGGGCGGATCCAAGCGCGGCTGGACGACGTGGACCACAGCGGCGGTCGACTCCCGCGTGGTTGCCATCATGCCCGCAGTCATCGACATGCTCAATGTCGAGCCTTCCTTCGAGCATCATTGGCGCGTTTATGGATTCTGGGCGCCGGCGGTAAAGGACTACGTGAACCACGACATCATGCGTTGGTCCGGGTCGCCGCGATACAAGGAGATGCTCAAAATTGTCGAACCGTATCAGTATCGCGACCGGCTCACGATGCCGAAATTTATCGTCAATGCGGCCGGCGACGAGTTCTTTCTGCCCGATTCCTCCCAGTTCTACTTCAAGGATTTGATGGGCGAGAAGCTGCTGCGCTATGTTCCCAATGCAAAACACAGTCTGGCCGGCTCGGATGCCCGCGAGAACATGGCCGCCTATTACTCAATGATCCTCAACAACCGCCCCCGTCCCCGATTTGACTGGAAGTTTGAAAAGGACGGATCGATCACGGTGAAAGCCGACGGCAAGCCGGCCGAAGTGAAGCTGTGGCAGGCCACGAATCCGGAAAAGCGCGACTTCCGGCTGGACAGCATAGGCAAGGCTTATCAGCCTACGACCCTCACCGAAGCCAAGCCTGGCCTGTACGTAGCGGCCGTTCCTAAGCCGGCCAAGGGCTGGACTGCGTTTTTCGTCGAATTGAGCTACCCGAGCGGCATCACCCATCCCTTGAAAACTACCACCGCGGTGCGCGTCGTTCCGGACGTGTATCCCTTTGAGACGCCTAAGCTCGGAGGACCTGGCGGGCCGGGCTCGTCTTCCACGCCTCCGGCAATGCCCGCCGGCAGCCGATAGAAGAAGATGGAAACGCACGATCCATCTAATTCGGATATCCTTGCGGCCCTGGATCGCGCGGGCGGAAGCCAGCCATTCCAGCGGGCGGCGCGGCATCGGAGTTTGTTGCGATACCTGGTCGAGAAAAAGATCTCGGGCAAAGCGGACGACATCAAGGAGTTCACGATCGCGCTCGAGGTCTTCGGCCGCGAATCCTACGACCCGCAGGTGGACTCGCAGGTTCGAGTCGAAGTGGGGAAGCTTCGTGAAAGGCTGGATCGCTACTATACCGGCGAAGGCAGCGGCGAAACTCTCCGGATCGAGATTCCGAAAGGAAGCTACGAGCCGGTGTTTCGAACCGTCGCTCAACCGGCGGCCGGGCAGGTCAGCCAGGCCCCGCCGGGAATGATATCGCCGGAGCGCCGGAGCCTGCGCTGGATTCTGCTATCCGTTGGCGCAGCGGCCGTATTGTCAGGGCTGATGTGGGCGCCATGGCGATCCCCAACACCATCGCGCATCCCTACGGTTGTGGTCCTTCCATTCGAGGATTTCAGCCCGAATAAGGATCTGGAGTATTTATGCGGCGGACTGAGTGAGGAACTCAGCAACAAACTGACCAGTCTGCAGATCTTCCGTGTGCTTCCGCGCAGTTGGGCGGCCCAATATAAAGGAAAGCCCAGCGACGCCCGCGAAATCGGCCGGAAGCACGACCTGGACGCCGTAGTGGAAGGATCGGTCCGTAAGGCGGACAACCGGATCAGGATCGCCATCCGGCTTGTCGATGCGCGCCAAGGACTCCAATTCTGGGCCAAGACCTACGACCACCAATCCGGAAGCCTCCTCGACATCGAGCGGGAAGTCGCCGAATCGGTCGCGCGGGCATTTCATCTGGACTTGCCGAACGCCATGCGGGCACTGGTCCGTCAGAGAACGCGGAGCGTCGAAGCCTACCACCACTATCTGCGGGGCTCCTACCTGTACGCCAAGGAGCCGGATAAGTCGATCGAGTTCTATCGCGCGGCAGTGAGCGCCGATCCTGGCTACGCTCTGGCGTGGGCAGGACTGGCCAACGCCTGGTCGCGCAGCCACGAGTGGAATGTCATTCCGACGGCAAAATCGCGCCCCGAAGCCCTTGCCGCTTCTGCCAAGGCGCTGTCGCTCGACATTGGCATGCCCGAAGCCCACCACTCCAGCGGCATTGCCAAGCTGTTTTTTAAACGCGACTGGCGCGGCGCCGAAGAATCGCTTCTCAAAGCCATCGAACTCGATCCGGCGCACGGCGAGTTTCGATCGGAGTATGCCAGACTGATCCTCACGTCGAAAGGAAGGTTCAGCGAGTCCGTGGAGATTATGCGCAAAGCGGTCGCGCTGGAGCCGATGGTAAATGCACTTCATAATGTGCTCGCCAACACTTACCTCAAGGCGCGCCAGTACGAGGCCGCAATCCCCCACATTCAGGCTTCCAGGAAGCTCACTGCCAGGGCGCCCGCGGCCATCGTCTTCGAGGGAATCGCCGCGCACGGTCTGGGTCGCCCCGCCGAAGCCCTCCAACGATATGAGGCGCGGCTAAGATCGTGCGAATCAATTGGGTGCTTGGCCATCTCGGCTTCTCGCTCGGCAAACTGGGCCGGCACGATGAGGCGAGAGGGGTGATCGCGGAGTTGCAGAAGAAAGAGATTCTGTCTCCCTTCGACATTGCAGTCGTCCACGTGGGATTAGGCGACTACGAACGCGCCATGTCATTGCTGGAGCAGGCCGAGGCCGAATTCAACCATAACATGCTCTGGATCAACGTGGACTACCGCTTGGACGAGCTCAGGAATCACCCCCGCTTTCCGGCGCTTGTAAAGGCCGTGGGGCTTTAAAGGCCCCGAGCCTCAACTCTAATGCGTCACTACTAGCGTCGCTGCCCGAACATGGAGCCCGCCTGGTGAGACCGGCGAGCAACAACTTGCCACCCGGATGCGAACCGTGTGCAGGCCCGGCACCACCGAAGCAAAGAACGTGTAGGACACCATCCGCGAACGCGGATTCAAGTTAGATGTGTATACCGGGACAAGATTTGACTGATTCGTCGCATCGAAGACAATCGGTGTCGCAAACCCGTACTCCGGTTGCAGCGACCCATGCCCCGCCATCGGGATGTCGTCGATTGAGGCTTGGTAGACGCCGTAGTTGTCAAAGGGATCCGCCTGTGCGCTGAAAGTAACGGTCACGCAAACAGGCCGTCCAGGGATTCCCGTTACCAGGACATTGGTTTGAAGAAGAGGCGCCGGGTCCAGGTTCCCACCGGATCCAACGAAGTCCACCACGGGACCTATCCTGGGCGCAGCAAGCGCCACCGCCTTCTTCTGAATAGCGAGCCCCTGGCATTCTGGAGATTGTGCCTGAACCAGGGCGGGCAATACCGCTATCGTGGCCATTGCCACCGCCGCTTTGTCTAGTCTGCCGAAAAATCGGAAACGTTGTGGATGCAGTCGCATCATTTCACCTCCAGCAAAACTATGCACTCGATAGCCGCTTGTATTGAAGTGAAACCACGTAAATTGGCACGTTACGATTACGTTACCCGGTCCTTCGCCCCAGGCGCAGGCGGACTTGGCTACAACCAAAGGAATTGAAAACGAAGAATTTAGCGATCAATCCGGATCAGGCTGCGGTCAATGGAGGCGATGGCCGGCCGCCCCGCCAATCCCATGGCCCAAGCCAGTTCGTTACGCATCAGTTCGAGCACACGCTGTACTCCCTGCTCTCCAAACGCGCCTAATCCCCACAGCGGCGGTCTGCCGACCAAAACCGCCTTTGCGCCGATGGCCAGCGCCTTCAGCACATCGGTGCCCCGCCGGAAGCCGCCGTCAATCACCACGGGAACCTTGCCGGCAACGGCATCGACGATTTCCGGCAACACCTCAATGGTCGAAGGATCGCCATCCAGATAGCGGCCGCCATGATTGGAGACTACGATCCCGGCCGCGCCGTGCTGAATCGACAATAAGGCATCCTCGGGCGTGAGAATCCCCTTCACCAGCACCGGCGCTTTTGCGTATCTGCAGACTTCGTCGAGAAAACTCCAGTTCAACTGCGCTTGAAACCGCATTCCCAGTCCGTAGGGGTTTTGAGGCGGGGCCGCGCCGCGGCGGCGCGGGCTGTAATCGACGCTCGGGCGCGACAACCGGTTGCGAATGTCCTTCTCTCGCGGGGCGTTGTACTGCGTATCGACCGTGAAGCAGACAGCGCCGCAGCCCAGCTCAACCGCCCGCTCGACTTTCTCCCGCGTCGTTTCGCGATCCGGTCCGGCGTAGAGCTGAAACCAAATAGGACCCTTGGCCGTCTCGCGGATCTTCTCCAGCGGGAAACTGGAGCTGTTGCTCACTACCATAAGGGCGCCCGCCGCGCCGGCTCCACGCACCGTGGCAAGCTCGCCTTCCTTGTGAATGACTTCATGCGTGCCGGTGGGAGCGACGAGGATGGGCATAGTCAGTTTCTGCCCGAACAATGTTAGCGACAGGTCAAGCCGGTCCACTTCGCGAAAAAACCGCGGCCGGAAGGTAATCTTCTCGAATGCCTGACGGTTGCGCCGCATAGTCCACTCATCCCAGGAACCACCCGAGACATATTCGTAGGACGCCTTCGGGATTCTGGACCGGCAGACCGGCTCAAAGTCGAACACATTCACCATGTCCTCAATGCGAGGCGGCTCGTTCTGCGCCCGGACCAGAGGAGACCCTGCCAGGAATAACGAGAGCTGTCGAACGGCGTGCCGGCGGTTCATGGTTTGAAATTGTCTCACATCCCTACTCCAGAATATCGCGCGGTGTTTTCTGGTAGCCCCAAAGACCCTCCGCGTACCGCACTCCACACGTCTTGCCGCGGTAGGAGGCAATGGCCTCTTTGGCGTCCACGGCCGCGTCGGTGCGGCCGGCCTCATAAGGCTGATTGCGCATTAGAGCCATCAGCCTGCCGAGCCACTCACGCGCGACGGCCCACTCGGCGCTGATGTCCACGAAAGTATCGGGTTCAAAACCGATGGTGTGACGCGGGCCGTTGTCGTAGGCATAAATCGAGCGCGGCGGCCGGTAGGAATCGTCGCCGGCCAATTGCCCGCCATATTTGAGCGCGATTTCACATAGTTCGGAAGCAACGCGATGGTCGTCATGATGATCGCTGGGCCAAAGAATGAGGCTGACGTCCGGGCGGACTTCGGTGACCAGTTGGGCTACCAGCTTTTTATTCTCCGTAAGTACATCGAAACGGTGGGAGGCGAACTTGAGGAACCGCATTTCCGCCCCGTATTGATGAGCCAGATCGGTGGAGCCTTTCACCAGCTCGGCGTGGCGGCCTTTGACCGGGGGCCAGTCACGGTAATCGCCGATCAGGGCCACGATGACCACGCGCCATTTCTTTTGAACCGCCTTTAACAGGATGCCGGGCACGCCGAATACACAGTCGTCATAGTGAGCGCCCATCGCCAGGAGAGTCTTTGCCATGGGTTCGATTGTATCGGACGGTTGCGCGCGGCGGCGTGAAGGGCTACCTTCTTGAGAATGAGTCTTCTCAATCGCCGCCGTTTTCTTCACCGCATCTCATTACCGCCGCTGGTGTGCTCGCTTGCCGCGAATGCGAAGCCGCTGCTCGCCGCGCAGGCGTCACGGACACCGCAGTTTGACATGCTGATCCGAGGAGGCCGCGTCATCGACCCGGCGCAGAATCTTTCCGCGGAATCCGATATCGCCATCGCCGGGGGAAAAATTCTGCGCATCGCCCCGAAGCTAAATCCCGCCGAGGCGCGGCAGGTGCTCGATGCACGCGGGATGATCGTGACTCCCGGCTTGATAGATGTCCACGTTCATGTCTACGATGGCGTGGCGCCGCTGGGGATTCCGGCCGATCCCAACTGCATCGCCAAAGGCGTGACAACCGTAGTCGATGCGGGTTCGGCGGGCGCGCATACCTTCCCGGGGTTTCGCCAGTACGTCGTTCGCATGGCGGAAACGCGCGTCTACGCGTTGCTCAACATTTCCGTGATCGGCCAATCGACGCTTTCCACGGATAATCCCCACGGCGAACTGCTCGATCTGCGCTACGCCAACCCCAAGCTTGCGATTCGCACGATCGAGCAGAATCGGGATGTGATTCTCGGCGTCAAAGTTCGATTGAGCCGCAACATCGCCGGTGAGAACGACGCGCGCGCGCTGGGGCTGGCCCGCGAGGCGGCCGACGCCGTGGGTCTGCCGCTGATGATTCACATCGGCGATACGCACACTCCGCTGCCCGACATCGTCTCCCGGCTCAAGAAGGGAGATTTAATCACCCACAGCTTCCGCGGGGGGAATGGCGGAATCCTGGACGATCGCGACCGTGTCTTACCCGCCGTTCGAGCGGCCACCGAGCGAGGCGTGATGCTCGACGTGGGGCACGGAGCGGGCAGCTTTTCGTTTCGCACCGCGGAGAAAGCTTTCCCGCAGGGTGTTTCGCCCGGCACGATTTCCAGTGACGTGCACCAGTTCAATGTCGATGGTCCGGTGTTTGACCTTGCCACAACGCTTTCCAAGTTCCTGATCCTTGGCATCAGCCTCGAAGAGGTCATCCGCCGCGCGACCTCAAGCCCCGCCGGCGTATTCGCTTTCCCAGCCGGTACCGGTTCGCTCAAGCCCGGCGCGACGGCGGATGTCGCCGTATTCGAGCTGCGCGAAGGCAAGTGGGAGTTCACCGACTCGCTCGGGGACAAGCGCGCCGGAAACCGCAAGCTGATCCCCGTCGCCACGGTAAAAGCGGGCCGTGTTTACGGCAACGCCGTAATTCCGGTGGTTCGGGGCTGATTTTTTTCTTGACATTGTATCACTCTCGTACTAAATATTTAGTATGAGATCCTCAAGCGGCATGCTGACCGGCCAGGAGCTCGAGATCATGAAGATCGTCTGGGAGCATACTCCCGTAACGGTTCGCGACGTTTATGAAAAGCTGAGGCAGCGGCGAAAAATCGCCTATACGACCGTGCTGACGATGATGAAGATCCTCGAGCAGAAAGGGCACCTGAAGAAATCGGACGCGGATAAGGCATATCTGTACACGCCCGCGCGGCCGCGCAAGCAAATGGTGAAGGCCATGGTGCGCGACTTTATTGAGCGGGTGTTCAACGGGTCTGCCGAACCGCTTGTGGTGCATCTGGTGGAAGAAAAGCACTTGTCAGAGGAGGAGATCAGGGAGATTGAACAACTGCTGCGAAACCGGAGGAAGACATGACTTCTCTGCTGGCGGACAACCTTCTGAGGTATTCCGCCCAGATCGCGCTGCTGGCGGCGGCGGGACTGGCGCTCGCGGCTCCGCTGAGACGCAGCCCGGCGCGGCTGCGTCTGGCGGGCTGGCAATTGCTTCTGGCGTTGTGCCTGTTGCTGCCCGCCGTGCAGCCATGGCCGCCGCGAACTTCGGACGATGGCGGCGTATCGGTTTCCGTTTCTTCCGTGGCCACAGTGCGCAGCGCCGGTCCTGGAGCGCAATTTGATTGGCAGCGATTCCTTCTGCTGGCCATCGCGGCCGGCTGCGGTTTTTTCTTTCTGCGGATTGCCTTAGGTGGGATTCGCATCCGTATGATCCGGCTGCGTGCCAAGCCGCTATCCCCTGCCCCATCAGGCGAGGCGAGCTTTCTTGTTTCCGGCGAAGTGCGCAGTCCATTGACATTCGGCTGGAGAAGACCTGTGATCCTTCTGCCGGAAAGCTTTGAATCGCTGCCGCCACAACAGCAAGCCGCCATTTGCACGCATGAGTTGATCCACGTACGGCGCGGGGATTGGCTGCGTGCATTCGGCGAGGAAATCGCACGGGCCCTACTATGGTTCCACCCGGCGATCTGGCTGGTGATCAGCCGCATTCAGCTATTGCGCGAGCAAGTGGTGGACGCCGAGGCTGTCGCGAGCACGGGCGATCGGGAATCCTATTTGGAAGCGCTATTGGTGGTGGCCGGAGTGAGGGACCGAATGCGGCTCCACCCGGCGCCGCTGTTTTTGAAGGACGGCCATTTCGCGCAGCGGCTGGCCGCGTTGGTTCAGGAGAAATCGTTTATGACCAAGTCCAGAATTCTTTTTTCCGCTGCGGCGGGGGCGATGACGATCGCACTGGCGGCTGTAACTGTGGTGACCATGTTCCCGCTCCATGCCCCGGCCCAGCCTCAACAGGCGGCGCCAACCGCGGAGGTCACTCCGCGATCCGATGCGCCGCGCATTTTACACAAGGCGGAGGCCGAATATCCCCCGGCAGCCAGGATCCGGCGTATTGAGGGCGCAGTCCAGTTGGAAGTGTTCATCGATACGCGCGGCGTCGTTTCCGACGCCCGGGTGCTGAGTGGCCCTGAAGAGCTGCGCAGCGCGGCGCTGAAGGCGGCACTGCAGTATCAGTTCGCGGCGCCCGAGTCGCCCACTCGCACGGAATTGGAATTTCAGTTCCGCCTCAAGGAGAATCCCGCGATCTCCCGTCTCCCCTCGGTTGTGATTGCCGGGATCGAATACATCAACCTTCCGGCCGGCCTTGAAGCCCGTACCGCACCGCGCTTGCCGGCTCGCAAGGGCGACGTTCTCGCTCCCGGCGACCTGACGGATATCCGCCGCGAGCTGGCTGCAATCGACCGCCGCCTTTCCGTCTCGATGGCGCAGAACGGAGTGCTTCAAATCTCCTTCCGCGAGGAGATTGCCGTTTCGTCCAGCCTGGCTGCCGCTGACTTCGAAGGCACGCCGAATCGCATTCGTGTTGGTGGAAAAATACAATCTGCAAAGGTAGTGAAGAAGGTAACCCCGCAATACCCGCTCGAAGCCAAGCTGGAAAGGATTCAAGGCACGGTAAGGTTTGAAGCGCACATCGGCGCGGATGGAAAAATCGCCGGCCTCAAGCTGGTCGCCGGCCATCCCCTGCTTGTCCCCACCGCGCAGGAGGCAGTGCGGCAGTGGGAATATGCAACGACTCATCTCAATGGCAAGCCTGTCGAGGTAGTCACAATGATTGACATCAATTTCACGCTGAGTCAGTAAGACGGAGGGATCAAAAATCGGCCATGGCGAGCTTGACTTGAGCGTGCTTCCACGCGCGGTGGAACTCGACGTCCACCAGTTCCGCCGCCCGCATCCGTTTTTGAGCGCGCAGCGATTCGCCGAGCAGGAACAGCGCGCGGCCGTTGCGCGGGGCGAGGTCCAGTTCATGACGAAGTGTGCGCTCTGCCTCGGCATGGGCGCCGGTGCGAATTAGCGCGGCCCCGAGCGATTCGCGTACGGGAAAGTACCACGGTGGCGGCTCGTCATAGACGAGCGCGTCCTGTAATGCCGCCGCCTTTCGCAGGTGCGGGATCGCGGCCCGGTCTCCATTTGCCAGCCGCGCCTGAAGGATCAGGCCGGCGATGTCCAGCAGGGCTTGCGCCCGGTTATTGATCCAAAGCGCATCGGCGGGGACGGCGGCGCGGGCTTTTTCAAACGCGGACTGCTCGGCGCGCGCTTTTTCGAGATCGCCTTTCCCTTTGAGCGCCAAGGCGCGGCCATAACGCCAAATAGCGCGCGTCACCGGCAGCTTTTCATTGGAGGGCGCCGGTTCGGCGAGCATTCTATCCCATTTTCCGAACCGCAGCAGAACAAACCATGGCGTGGGGACGAACTGATCCATTACGCCCGGCGCCTGTTCGATGAATGGCTTGGCGGCATTCACCATTTTGCGGGCCGCAGCTTCAGCCTGCTCGAAGCGTCCTTGCATCATTCGCGCATAAGCCAGGAAATGCTGGTTGTGCGCGTAATAGAAGCCCATATAGCCGCCATGGACGCCTGTGTGGTGGAAGTACTCCTCATCCACCTGAATGGCGCGCTCATTCGAGGCGGCAACGATTTCATAATCCCCCATGCGCAAGTAAATATGTCCGGCCATGTGCACCAGATGCCCTGCTCCCGGAGCGACTCCGCCCATCAGCCGCTGCGCCGAGGGCAGCGCGTACTCCGGATGGGGCGACATCTCGATCGCATGAACGTAGAAATGGTTGGCGCCGGGATGATCCGGATTTCGTTTCAAGATCTGCTCAAGGACGCGGATGCATTCCGCCATCTCACCCTGTGGCTTGCCCTGCTGCCACCAGCGCCAGCGCACCGGCACCATAAGTGATTCGGCAAACAGGGTGGCGGCATCGGGATCGTCGGGATAGCGTGTGTAGAGGGAACGCAGCGCCTTGCGGTGCGCCTCTTCGCCCTGGCATAGCGCCAGTGCTGCTTCGATGTAGGCTTTCTCATGTTCCGGCCCTGGAAGGTTGGCCGCGGCGCGGGCGGCTTCGCAGGCTTTCTTAGCGTTCACATCCGCATCGAGATCCATATTGATGTGCGGCGACAGGCTTTGCGCCACACCCCAGCGCGGCATGAGTGCTTTGGGATCCAATTCCACTGCTCTTTGAAAAGAGCGCAGTGCTTCGTAACGGTTGAAACCATAGAGCATCACCAGGCCCTGATCGAAGAATTTCTGCGCCTCAGGATTGGATGCCGTTATGGAGTGGTGGTAGTTTCCCAATCCGCGCAGCAGGGTAACGGGTTTCTCCTGGCCGTAGAGGCCGCCTGCGAAGCCAATGGTAATCAAGAATATCCACATCCCACGATCCTAGAATGTTGGGGCGGCATGGGCAACTCTGGATCAACCGGACACCTAAGATTGTGGTAGTGTGCCCTCTATGTGGGCACCTTTGGCGCTTCTCGTTTCCGCCGCCGTTTGTCTCCAGGCGCAGAGCCCTCCTGCGGAGGCCGCCCGCAAGTGGCGCCAAATGAACGAGCGTGCCATATTGGACGAATTTGCGGGTTTGTTGGCGATCCCCAACATCGCTTCGAACATTCCGGACATGCGCCGCAACGCCGCCCACATCCGCGCCATGATGGAAAAGCGGGGCGTGCGGACGGAGCTTCTCGAAGTGCCGGACTCGCCGCCGGCCATCTACGGCGAGCTACTGACGCCAGGCGCAAAGCAAACCCTGATCTTCTATGTTCATTACGATGGCCAGCCCGTTGAGGCGCAGCATTGGAAAGATGCCGGCCCGTTCGAGCCTATTTTCCGCGACGGGTTACTGGAAGACGGCGCAAGGCTCGTAACCCTGCCTGCCTCGGGCCCTGTGCCGCCGGAATGGCGCATCTACTCCCGTTCCGCAAGTGACGACAAAGCGCCCATCATCGGCTTGCTAACGGCGCTGGATGCACTGAAGCAGGCGCGCATTCCACTGCGGTCCAACATCAAATTCTTCCTCGATGGAGAAGAAGAAGCCGGGTCGCCGCACCTTGCCGCTCTCCTCGAAAAGTACAAAGCCAAGCTTCAAAGCGACGCCTGGATTTTCTGCGATGGCCCCGTGCATCAGACGCGGAGGCAGGCGATCACGTTCGGCGTGCGCGGCTCGACTGGTTTTCAACTTACAGTCTACGGCCCGCGCCGGGAGTTGCACAGCGGCCATTACGGAAACTGGGCGCCGAATCCCGCTCTGATGCTGGCCCATCTGATTGCAAGCATGCGGGATGAGGATGGCCGCGTCCGGGTGGCCGGGTTCTATGACGATGTGGAGCCACTCAGCGAATCGGAAAAGCGCGCCATTGCGGCGATGCCGGAAGTGGAGACGAAACTGAAGCGAGAACTGCTGCTCGCCCGAACCGAGGGCGCAGGCAAGCGCCTGGATGAGCTGATTGCGCTCCCGGCGTTGAACATTCAAGGGATCGCTTCGGCGGGGGTAGGGAGCCAGTCCCGCAATGTCGTTCCCGCTTCGGCGACTGCTTCCATCGGCATCCGTTTGGTGAAGGGAATGAATCACCGCCGCACGCTCGACAAAGTGATCGAGCACATCAGGCGCCAGGGTTACCACGTCGTGGAGACCGAACCGGATGAGGCCACGCGCCTCCGCTATCCCAAGGTCTGCCGCATCTCACGCCGCGATGGGTACAACGCCGTGCGCGCTCCCATGGATTCCGCTATTGCGCAAAAGGTGATTGAGGCAGTGCGCGCCGCGCGAGGCGATCTGGTTCTGATCCCGACCGCGGGAGGAAGCCTTCCTATTGCGCCTATTGAGGAGACGCTGCGGAAGCCGGTGATCATGGTGCCGATCGCAAATCACGACAACAACCAGCACGGCCACAACGAAAACATCCGCATCCAAAACCTCTGGGACGGGATTGAAACGATGGCGGCGCTACTTACGATCCGTTGAGGCCACCCAGGCGGCCAGCGCTTCGAGATTCGCGGCAAAGGTCGACGAACGGATAAGGCGTTCGCGCGGGGGCTGCGCTCCCTGAAACAGCTCGATGAGGACAACAGTTGGCGCACACGCTCGCTCGCCGCAGCGCCCGTCAAGCCCCGGCGCGGCTGCCGCGCATATCCGCGCGATGATGGAAAAGCGCGGGGCTGATGCGGCAGATGCGCGAGGTCGCCTTGACATCCACTCATCCCTGTGGTACGGATTGCTTCGTCACCGCCGTTTGCCAACCCAGAAACAGAGGAGGAGGCCACAAATGATGAACCGGCGAGTTTTCAGCATGGCGGCGCTCGGCGCCGCGGCGTCAGCCAGGCCGGCCTTGGGTCAGGCCCCGACCTGGAGCCACTTCAAGCCGTACCCGGGTTCCGTGAAGGAACGAATTCACACCGGCAAGCCACCGGTGCGAATGGCCTCGGCCCCGGTTGAGTCCACGCGAAGCCAGCTCGAGGCCATCATCAAGAAAGAAGGCAAGGTGGACCTGTTGAGCCTGGACAGCCAACACCGGCCCGCGCCCAGAGAAGAGGACTTGGTCAAGTTCTGCAAGCTGGCGGAAGAGCTGGGGGCGGGCGTTCAGCTCCGCATCCCGCATCAACGATTAGCGTTCCTGACGGGCCGGTATGCGGACCTGGGCGTGCTGTCGATCGTCGTGCCCCTGGTCGAGGAGGAAGAGACCGCCAACGACGCCATCAACAATTTTTACTTCCCGCCCTTGGGCAACCGGAGCTGGGGCGGAGAATTCCGGTACGGCGAAAAGCCGCCTGTGGATCGCCTGAAATACTCCCAGTGGTGGAACGGCCACGGGATACTGGGTTTCCAGATCGAGACCCTGCGTGCTGCGCTCAACGTTCGCAATATCGCCAAACCGGGTGTGGATTTCATCTCCTGGGGACCGGGCGACATGGGATTCGACATTGAGAGGCACTTCAACAGTCCCTTTAAGACGTTGGATGAGGTCCATGCATTCGTGATCGAGCAACTGAAGGGATTTGACGTGCGGGTTCCGAGAATGGGGCAATAGCAGGACGTGCGGCTGGCACGCAGGATCTGAGCAAGAAGTACGAGTGATTTCGCAGAATGTCCGCGAGTCCTATCAACCAGCTAAGGTCACAATGAGAATATCCGTATCCGCGGCGCTACTTACGATCCGTTGAGGCCACCCAGGCGGCCAGCGTCTCGAGATTCACGGCAAAGGTCGACGAGCGGATAAGGCGTTCGCGCGGCGGCTGCGCCCCCTGAAATACCTCGATCCGATCGTTCTCCCGGATCGGATACGGCTTGTTATTGATCATCAGCACCATTTCACGAGCCGCTGTCACGCTCATGATTTGATCCGCTTTGCCGATGATGCCTTCTTCGGTCCATGCGCCGCGCTGGTCCATGGCGGAAAGCAACTGGCGTACGCGCTCCGCCGGCGGCGTGCCCCGCCGCGACTGCCGCTCACTCCACGGCGACAGCCCGCGCAGTTTATCGGGCCGCCGAATCGATGCCGGATCGGCCGCGGCCAGCCGCTTATGTTCCTCCTCGATTGCCGGCAACTCGGCGCCGCTGGTGAGCACGCCGTAATGGGTAATCACAGATTCATCGGAATAGCTCAGCTCATAACCGTCGATACGCGCCGAGCCGATCCCTTTGCCTCGAATCTGTGTGCCCTTGGTGATGTAGAGCGGGCGGTTCGTTTTCAGTTCGTGGAAGCGCGCAAGCGCGGGTCCGCCGCGTGCCGCCCGGCGCCGGATCTCGGAAGGCGAATCGACGGGCGGCAAGACGGATCGCTTCAGATACTCGAGTGCGCGAGGCACAGGCTCGAGGTATTTCCTGTCGCCGGTCTCCCGGTAAAGCAGCATCAGTGTCCTGAGAATGCCCTGCGATTCGCCGCCGGTCACCGAAGGCGGCTCGAAGACGCGCGCCCACGCCGGGTGCATGTTGGCATCGTATTGCTGCGCCCAGGCCGGCTGCGGCTCGGGCATCTGCGCCAGCAGAATAAACTGACCGCCTTGTTCGGCCGAAGCCCTGTAGCGCGGCTCCTTGTAGATACGAGCCGCCTCCAGCATCATGTCGATCGCATCGGAAATCGAGTTGTCGTTGAATGTGTAGTGCGACTGGTAATTCTCACCAGGCCACTTCTTTGGCCATTGCTGGGGATAGCTGGCGCGCTTTACGGGAAACTTCGACGGGTCCGGAAACTCGCTATATCGCTGCGGCCACGCCCCTATCGGATACTGCGCCTTCACCAGGCTGTCCAAGGCGAAGCGCGAAGCCTCATGAATCGCCTTGTCTTCGAAATTCAAAGCCCGGTCCACGCGCATGATGAGGCGCGCGCAGGCTTGCGTTACATTATCGTCAAGCGTCGTTACGGGTCTGCCTCTACGTTGCGCCGGAGCGCAATTGTTGTCGGAGCGGTAAGGATAATACGGGCGCTCGGCCGGATCAAACTCGATCCAGTAATCCCAACCTCCCGAGCAGAGCTGTCCTTTTACCAGCGTTTGCGCCACTCGCCGCGCCGCCTCCAGAAAGAAACGATCGCCAGTGGCGTCAAAAGCTTCCAGATAGGCCATGCCCACGCGAGGAGTGCCGTCACGTTGCAACTCGACGCGGTTCGGTGTTTCCGATGCTTCCGAGCGTCCATAACTGAGGTCATCCGTGTAAGCGAAATGATACCCGCCGTGAGTGGAAACCCTTTCCTGAAAGAACCCGGCGGCCTTTTTCATCGCCGCCAATACCTCAGTGCGCGAAGGCTCCTGTGCCTTCAATCCGCAAAGAAACGACAAAGACAACAACAGCACCATGCGCGCCACTTTATCACAGCCTGCAAGGGACTATGTTGCCGGATTGGCCGGCAAAACGCTTATCTTTCAACAATTTGTTGGACGAATGTAATGCGAGTCGGTAACGAATCGTTAAACTTCCGGCAAGAATTTGCCGATTGTGCTAGTGGTTCCGCACTACACAACTATGCGTTGGGATCCAAATTCGAGAATCTGGCCTATTCTGACAATTCCACTGGCATTTTTTACGGTTCTCCTCGCATTGTCCCTGCTCAATTCCGACCAGCGCCAGACGCTGTTGGTGGTAACATGCTGCATGCTGGGCATTGTGCCTGTCATCCTGTTTCACGGCTACCGCAAAGACCAGCAGCAGCTTGACCAGCGCTCCAACGCCCTGCGCGAGACGGAGGACCGGTTCCGGCGCTTCGTTGCTTTATCGCCGATGCCAGTTGCCAGGCTGCGCGGCGGCCAGTTTCAGGATTGGAACCGTGCGTGGGAAAAGCTGTTAGGGATCGACTCGACCGAGACGTTGCTCAAAAAGGGGGTTGGGGATTGGTTTGCGCCCGGCTCGCGGCAGGAGATACTTGACCTTATTGATGATGTTGAGAATCGCCGCCGCGAGACCGCCGTCTGCGAGCAGCAGTTGGTGCGGCAGAACGGGCAGCGCGCGGACCTGGAAATCGTGCTGTTGCCCTCAATAGCGGCAGGCAAACCGGCTGTGCAAATGATTGTCCGCGATCTGACCGATCGGCGGCGGGCCGAGGAGGCATTGGAGCAGGCGCGCCGTCAGGCCGAGGACGCGCGAGCAACCAAAAGCGAGTTCCTCTCTAATGTCAGCCACGAATTGCGCACGCCGATGAACGCGATCCTCGGCATGAGCGGGCTTCTTCTGGACACGCCTCTTAGTCAGGACCAGACGCAGTGCATCGAGACCATCCGCGGCTCAGCCGATCACTTGCTGGCCCTGGTGACTGACATATTGGATCTGTCGATGATCGAAGCGGGTCAGTTGCAGTTGGAGAACACCTCTTTCCGGCTCCAAAAATCGATTGCCGAAGTGGTTGATCTGCTGGCGCAGAAAGCGCAGCAAAAGAATCTCGACCTGGCATTGATCTGTGGTTTGGGCATACCAAAAACCGTGATCGGCGACGCGGGCCGGATACGGCACATCGTTTTCCACCTTGTCAGCAACGCGATCAAGTTCACCGACCGGGGACGAATTCTGGTCACCATCGAGGAGGAGCGCAGAGTGGAGAACCGCACTCTGCTTCGAATCGCTGTGACCGACACCGGGATCGGCATCGCGCAAGACAAGCTGAGGCACCTCTTTGAAATGTTCACGCAAGTGGATGGGGGAACCAACCGCAGGTACCCGGGGATAGGGCTTGGCCTGGCATTATCGAAGCGCCTCATCGACCTCATGAGTGGGAGCATTGGCGTCATCAGTAAGCCCGGCTTGGGGTCGACGTTTCACGTCAGCCTTCCGCTTCTGATGGACACTTCAGCCGAAGAGAACGGCGATGCCCCGGCGGAAGGGCACGCCGACGACAGCCGCCTGTTTCGTGGACGGCGAATCCTGCTGGTGGACGACAACCTCGTCAACCGGAAGTTGGGCGCCCGGCTTTTGGAAAGATTCGGCTGCCGCGTGGATCTGGCAGGCAGCGGCAAAGAAGCGGTACAACTTGCCGACAGCCTTCCCTACGATGCGATATTTATGGATTGCCAAATGCCGGAGATGGACGGCTATGAGGCCACCAACGAAATCCGCCGCCGGGAATCGGGCCGCCGGCGCACTCCTATTGTCGCCATGACGGCGCAGGCGCTCACCGGGGACAAAGAAAAATGCCTGGCCAGCGGCATGGACCACTATGTCAGCAAGCCCGTAAACATCGACGACATCCGGAATCTGCTGCACGCCCTCTCCCAATACCCCGGCGGCAATGTGGAGCCGGGACTGCACCCGAATGTGAAAGCGGGCGCCCCGCCGGCATCCCGCGCTTGATACAATCGGCGCGTGCTCATCACCACAACGCATACTCTCGATGGGAAGAGGATCACCCGGTACCTGGGCCTGGTCAGCGGCGAGGCAATCCTCGGCGCCAACATATTCAAGGACTTTTTTGCCGGCATCCGTGACATTGTCGGCGGCCGTTCGGCGGCCTACGAAGGCGAGCTGCGCAAAGCCAAAGAAATCGCGTTGAGTGAAATGACGGAGCAGGCGCGGCAATTGGGCGCGAACGCCGTCATCGGCGTGGATCTCGACTTCGAGGAGATTTCTCCTGGGCAGGGTACAATGCTTATGGTCAGCGCCAGCGGCACGGCTATTGTATACGAGTAGATATATGGCGACACGAAGGGAATTTCTTGCAGCTTCTCCCGCGCTTGCCGCGTGGGCGGCAAACGCGAAGGATGTCATCTCACTGGCAGCCTGGTCCATCAACCGCAGCTTCTTCCAGCACCAGCGCTGGAAAAATCTCGATCTGCCGCGCATCTGCCGCGACGAATTCGGAATCAGCGCCCTGGAATTCGTCAACCAGTTTTTCGAGAATCCAATGATGCGCCACTTGCAGCAGTTGCGCCGCGCCGGCAGCGACGCCGGCGTCGCTTTTATACGCATCATGGTGGACGGCGAGGGGGATATGTCGGCGCTTGATAAGGCCGAGCGGCTGCGGGCGGCGGTTGCTCATCGTAAATGGGTGGATATTGCGCATTTCCTGGGCTGCAAAGATATCCGCTGCAACATGCGCGGCGGTCCCGCCGACTGGCGCAACGACAAGGACCTGATCAGCCGGGCGGCGGAAAGCTTCCGGGATCTTTTGGACTATGCGCGCGGCTCCGGCTTGGACATTATCATCGAAAACCACGGGGGCGCATCCTCGGACGCCGATATCCTCGCCGGACTGATGAAAACCGTCGGCGATTCCCGCTTTGGCACGCTCCCGGATTTCGGCAACGTGAATCAGGGCGATGATCATGCCGTGGTTCTCAAAAAGCTGTTGCCTTGGGCGAAAGGAGTATCCGTGAAAACCATGTGGGCCGAGGACGGCGCCCACCCCGTTTTCGACCCGGAAAAGCTGATCCGCATTTGCCTGGATCATGGCTTCCACGGCGCCTGGGGAATTGAATCGAACTACGGCCGGCGCGGCCGCGGCGCGGAGGTGAAGCGCACGGCGGAGGAAACGTGGCAAGACGAAGTGAAAGGCGTGATGCTTACTAAGAACCTGATCGAGAAAGTCGTATTTCAAGGCAAGAAGTAGGAGGGATTTATGAGCGCAACCCGGCGTGGGTTCACTAGGGCTGCCGCGCAGGCGGCCATCGCCTATCGCTTCGTGGAAGGTGGCGCGCAGTTGAAAGCCGCCGGCTCGGACCTCGGCTTCGGGTTCATCGGCATCGGGATACGCGGCATGTATCTACTCGATGAATTCCGCAAGTTGCCGGGCGTCCGCCCGCTCATTGCGGCCGATAGCTACGACGGACATTTGACGCGCGCCAAGGAGGTTACCGGCGGCGTCATCGAAACCACCAGAGACTACCGCCGTGTGCTCGACCGCAAAGACGTGGACGTGGTCGTGATCGCAACGCCCGATCACTGGCACCGCCGCATGGCGCTCGACACGCTTTCGGCGGGTAAACACGTCTATCTGGAAAAGCCGATGGCCTGGAGCATAGAACAGAACCTCGATATTGCCCAAGCCGTGGAGCGATCGAAGCTGCTGTTGCAAGTAGGAAGCGGCGCGAAGACTTCGGCCGTTACGGCGAAAGCACGTGAAATCGTGAAATCGGGCCAGCTCGGCAAGATCACCATGGTGCGCATGGAGATGCACCGCAACTCCCCGGAGGGAGCGTGGGTCTATGCGGTGCCGCCCGATGCCTCGCCGGAAACCGTGGATTGGAACAGCTTCCTGGGACCGGCGCCGAAGCGAGCGTTCAGCGCGGAAACCTTTTTCCGCTGGCGCTGCTGGTGGGAGTACTCAGGCGGCGTCGCCACCGATCTGTTCGTTCACATGCTCACCCAGTTGCACGAAGTGATGGATGTACCGGCTCCCAAGTCCGTCGTTTCCCAAGGCGGCCTGTTTCACTGGAAGGACGGCCGCACGGTGCCTGACGTCCTGAATTCGATTTACTACTACCCCAACGACTTCGTCGCCGATCTGTATGTGAATCTGTGCAACGCGCAGGGCGGCCGCGGCATGACCGTAATGGGAACCGAGGCCACGATGCAGCTTTCGATGCGCGGGATCACGATCCACGAAGACAACAAATCACAGGATGTGCAGCGTTACGCCACCTTATCCTGGCCCGAACAGATGCGGCGTCAATATTTCGAATCGCGCGGCTACACCGCCGAGGGGCGTCCCGTGAACCCGCTGCCCCAAGCCAAGAAACCGAAAGAGGTGACCATCGAACGCGGCCTTTCTCATACGCAGCATTTTCTGGTTTCGCTGCGCGAGGGTAAGCCGGTACGCGAAAACGCCTGGGACGGCCATGCGGCCGCGGGCGCCGCGCATCTGGCAAATCAGGCGTTCCTCAAAGGCCGGCGTCTCGCCTGGGAATGGAAAACGGGAAAAGTTAGCGAGTCCTAAATTTCCTTACGGACCCGTATGCCGCGATTCGTAGCGCAGCCTTCAGGCTGCCGGGTCGAGACTCGTCTCGACCCTTGTGTGTCGAGAGATACTTAGTTCGGAAAATCCCTCTTAAGCTCCACCGCGATCACTTCGAAACTTGACGTGCTCAGATTTCTTTCCGAGTGTCTGGCCGGTCCGGGCATCGCTATGTCTCCGGCCTTGCCGGCCACATCCATGACCTTCCCATCCTCGGACGTTACCTGTAGCCGGTAGTCCGTGAGAAATACGACGACGCGGGGCAGACGATGCTCGTGCAGCGGCACTGCTTCGTTTCCTGACAACCGCGCGCGGACCACGCGAACCTGCTCATTCTCCATCTCTACGCGGTACTGCTTAGGCGCCACCTTCACAGGGTCGAGCTCACCAAAAACGGCCGTACCCGCGCCCGGTTTCTTGATCTCGACCTCGACAATCCGGAAACCGCCGCCACCGGTGTTCTCGCTGGTGTGCATCCCGCCGGCAGGATCCCATCGCACCTGGCCTCTGCGCCAGGACAGATCCTGCTTTGAGCCGTCTTCGTAGCTCAGCCGCATCTTGCCCGCATCCAGGTGCACCATCACCCGATTCACGGTGTGCCGGTGGAGCCGGCTTTTCTGTCCCGGCGTGTTGGTCACGTCCAGCACGCGAACCAGCTCCGTGTCGAACTTGACAGGGTTTGATTGGCCCCAAAGGGCGGCGATCGCAAGCGAAAGCATTCCAAGAAGCATAGGCGTCAATTCACCGTGACCGTGCGAACATTATCGCTGGGCACTCGATCCACCAGCAGCAGAAAAGGATCAATCCCGGCCTTCTCCGGCAGCCCCGCTGTAGTAAAAGTATACGTATTCTTTCCCGAAACTACCTTCACGCGCTGCCGGTGTAGCGTTGCACCATATTTCTTGCCTTTGGCTGGCTTGGAGAACGCGCCGATTTCGATCCAGTCGTTAAGCGCGACTTCCTGCTCGGTTCCCTTGGCGTCGGCTTTCATCTTCTTCGATTCCACCTCTATGGTCACATCATACCGGTCACCGTCCCGCTTGACGGCAGACGCCTTCAGCGTGCGATTCGAGAACAGTGTGATCTCTTCAAACAGGTCCTTGATCAGATATTGCAGATCGGGAGGAGTCTGCTGCCTTAGGGCATCCACCAGCTGATGCGCCGTGGGGTATGGCGGCGGCGCGTAGGCGAACTGCTGGATCATGCGCCGGAGCGCGCGATTGACCGCTTCTTCGCCGATCATCTCTTTAAGATAGTAAAGCACCACGCTTCCCTTCTGGTAATGGATGTAGCCTTGACCCGACTCTACTGTCAGCAGCGGCCTTTCCTTTAGCAGCTCTCTGCCGCGCGAACGTAGATAGCGGTCCATCTCGTATTCGAGAAATTTTCGCATCAGGTCGCGGCCGTAGCGCTTTTCCATCACCATCAGCGCCGTATACTGCGCCATCGTTTCCGACAGCAAAGTAGCCCCCTGCATGTTCGCTCCAATCACCTGGTGCGCCCACCACTGATGCCCCATTTCGTGCGCCACCACGTAATAAACCATGTCGATGTCGTCGGGGTTTTTCAGGTCGGCGATAAACCCGATCCCTTCCGAGTAGGGCATGGTGCCGGGAAATGCCTGCGCAAACCGGCCGAAACGCGGGAATTCGATAATTCGAGCCTGTTTGTGCCCGTAAGGCCCGAAATTCCGGGTGCAGTAATCCAGGGTGTCGCGAATCGAGGCCTGCATCTTGGGCACGTTCCAGGTGTGCTCGGAATGGTAGTAGACTTCCGACTTGAGGCCGCTCACCTCTTCCCGCGACGCCCGGTAACGGGCGGAAATGAAGGAGTAGAAATTCAGCGAGTCCCGGTCCAGCCGGTAGTGAAAATACCGGCGTCCGTTCTCCCACCATTCGCGCACAAGCGAGCCGGGAGCGACGGCGATCTGGTCCGGCGAAGTGCTCATCACCGTTTCCACGCTCACCCAGTCGGAATTGTTGCTTATATACGTGTTGCGGCAATTCGCATCGCAGCCTCGCTCCAGGGCGGGCATGGTGTCCTTCTCCCCTAGTCCCTGTTTTCTGCGGTCATTGCGGTTGGTCAGTTCCATCGACGGCTGGTAGCCGATCTGTGGAGCGATGGCGTTATTGAAAAATGTACCGTTTTGCACCAGGTTGCGGTGCCTCACCTCGTTCTCAAAGCCGCGCTTGATCGATTTCACCGAGAACTTCATCCGCAGCGCGCCGCCGGAATCAAGCGGCGGATTCAATGTGTAGATCCGGTAGCCCAGCCGTTTGTCCTCTTCTTTGAGCGAAGCGCGCTCGATCTGCACTTCTGTTTCAAAGCTGCGGTCCAGGGTGAGGTGGATCTCCGAAATCGTGCTCCCGGCCGTATTGGCGATCTCCTGATCTCCCAGCAGGATGAGGTTGCGCTGCTCGGGATAGACATCGATGGTGTAGCGGACCCCGCGAATCCTCGGCTGGGCAAGCGTCTGGAATTTCTTATATTTCTTTTCGTAGTCGGCGGCGATCCGTTCCCCGGCCTTCTCTGTCCGGATTTCGTTCCGCGCTTTGGTGTTGTAGAAGACCCAGCCGGCGCTTGCGGCCCACGCAAGGCCGAGCAGGGAAGCCGCAATTCGCAGAGGTCTCCGGAAATTGATCCTGGCGCCGCGCATTCGCGAGCCCGCCGATGTCTCCTTCCCCCGCGGCCAGAAGGCAACCGTAGCCACGGCCAGAAGACCGCAAAACAGGAGCCAGTAAAGATTGAACCAGAACAACCCTTCAAGGTAAGGCGCGAAAAGATAGAAATCGGAATACGTCCGGCTGGGAGTCTCGCCGAATTGAGCCATGTTGCTGGCAACGTCCAGCGGACGCCAGATGAAAACGTTGATGATCAGCGCGATGATGTAAGCGAAATAGCCGGCGTACTTATTCGGCGACAGCACGTGAATGAAGAAGGCGAGCACGCTCAGATAGACAAAGTCCAGGAAATCGAACAGCAGAAGTTCGGTGCCATAGAGACCGGGCTGAAAGCGCTGGTAGTTGTGATAGGCTTGTACGGCCACCCCGGACAGGATGCCGGTCGCCAACAGAAGGAACAACACGCCCAGCAGCGCCGTTAGCTTCGAGGCGAACGACACCCATTCCGGATAAGGGAGCGCGTCGTGGATTTCGTCGGCCCGCGCGTCGCGTTCCTTCCAAACCAGAACTCCCGCAAAGTAGACCAGGATCGCAATCAGAAAGAGATAGGAACTGCCGCGGATGATGTCGATCATCAAATACGTGACTGGCAGCGACGGCGTACCGTATCCCTCCCTGGAAGTCAGAATCAGAGACGGCACTGTGTTCAGCAGCGACGCCGCAAGAAGCACCAGAAACGTTGTGCTTTTTACCAGGCCCCAGAACTCCACCCGCGCGTTGCCTAAAAACTGGGCCCATTGCGCCGCCGCCCCATGCGACATTGCTACATCGCCGGCGGCTTTTACGAGCGGCGGCGCCTGCTCCTGCTGGAGAGCGCGCTTCTTCGCTTTTTTGCTTCTCTCGGTGAAGGAAAACCACTTCACGCCCGCGGCCAGAATCCCGAATCCCACGCTAAGCCATAACAGCCGGTTCCAAAGCATCATGCCGCTCAAGCCGAGCGTGTTCGCGTTCTTGTCGGCGACGGTCCAATACTTGGTCATCAATTGAAACGTGCGCACGCCAAACGGATCCACCAGCATGGCGAGGGTTTCATTCTCCAGATCGGTAGTGAGCGCTTCGGAAACGCCATAACCCACCAGCAGCAGCAAAGCGCCGAGAAAAGAAGTCAACGTGCTCCGCGTAAGCGCCGCGATGGTGAACATGATACCCGCGACGAACAGCGTGTTCGGGATGGCGAAAACGAGAATTCCCATGGCATGCGCGGACCAGTCAATCGGTCCCCAGCGCTCCGCATCCACCCACGGCATGTATTTGGCCAGCAGAATTCCCAGAGAGACGCCAAGCACGGGAATCATCGAGATGACGCTGGAGCCCCAGAAACGCCCCATCAGGTAGTCGAACTTCCTCAGCGGCGTGGAGAACAGGATCTGATGGGTATTGTGTGTGAAATCCCGGGCCGCGGCGGAGTTTACAAACGCCGTGACCATGAGCAGCGACAGCACGCATGCCATCGAGTAAAAACTCTGAATCACGAACGGCGCATTGCGATAGGTATTCTCGAGCGCCTGACCCACGGTCACCTGGTCTGTGCTGGCCGCGCCGAAGAACATGGCGCCCATCACCAGCAGAAAAACCCACAACATGATGGACCGCAGCCAGTAGCGTACTTCAAACCAGAAGAAATGTGTGAGCATGGCCATCCTCACTGCCGCGGCTGATGGATCGCCGAAAAGAAGACATCTTCCAGATCCGGCTGCACGCTTTGAAATCCGTCGCCTGGGTCTTCGCCGCTGTGAATGTGAATCTGCGGCCGGCCGGCGATCAGCTTTGCCGAAATCACCCGATAGTGCTTTTCGTAATCTTCCAGTTCCGCCTTGGCAATCGATTTGCGCCAGATTCTTCCGGACAACTCCTGCATGGCCGAATCCGGGCTTCCTTCCAGCAGCACCCTGCCGAGATGGATCACGGCCATGCGGGTGCAAAGTTCCTTTACGTCATCGACGATATGCGTGGAAAGGATCACGATTACGTTTTCGCCGATCTCGGCGAGCAGATTGTAGAAGCGGTTCCGTTCGCCAGGGTCCAGCCCGGCGGTCGGCTCATCGACAATGATCAGCCTCGGATTGCCAAGCAAAGCCTGGGCGATGCCGAATCGCTGGCGCATGCCCCCGGAAAAGCCTGTCAGCGCTTTCTTTCGATGCTCCCATAGATTGGTGCGCTGAAGCAGCGCGTCCACGGTTTCTTTCCTCTGCTTGTGGTTGACGATGCCTTTGAGCAGCGCCAGATGGCTGATCATGTCCTGGGCGGAAATGCGCGGATACACCCCGAAATCCTGGGGCAGATAGCCAAGCAGCTTGCGCACTTCATGCTTTTGCCGAAGCACGTCGATTTCGCCAAGCCTCGCCTGGCCGCTGTCGGCCTCTTGAAGCGTCGCAATGATGCGCATCAACGTGGACTTGCCGGCGCCGTTCGGCCCCAGTAGGCCATACATGCCTCGCGGAATGGTGAGCGAAACGTTCTGCAACGCCTTGACGCCATTCGGGTAGGTTTTTGAAAGGTTCTCTATGGTCAGTTCCATGGACGAAGAGGGGAAACTCCCATTCTATGACGGATCAAAGCAGATGAAAGTTCACTTCAATCAGTGCCTTGACGTCTTCCGTTGTCACTGGCCGCGCGCAACGGAAAGTGGGAAACCCGTAATCGCTCATCTCAATGGCCGCTCCTTTCGCCCCACCCGACGATTGGAGAATGAGATCCCCGATCGCGCGACCCAGGCTCAGGTTCCGGTCGCGTGCGATGGATTTGGCGATGTAGTACGCCTCATCGGGGATGTCGATCGTAGTTCGCACAATGACACAATAGCATCAGTGCCGCTGATCGATACGCCGGTTTGGTGACGCCACGCTACTGAGGCGTTGGGGCGGTCACAAACTCTGGCAGCGTGATGATGACGTTTCCCTCCAAGTCATCCGAGATCACGGAAGCAACTCCGGCAAACGAAGCACTCACCCTGCTCGGCTTCGCCCCCCCGTACGAAACTCCAAAAGCCAACGACAGGATGGCGCCCAATGATGGATTGCCCATCACTCCGTCCGCTCCCCATACGACAGGGCCCGTGAGCGTCACTCCATGCGCCCGAGCGTATCGATTGAAGTGTATCCCATCCACTTTCACCACGTACTTGGCAAGGACCGTGGGGCTCCTCTCATCGGGAATTGCCGGTGTCGGAAACGGCGCGCCGCGAGGGACCACGAAATGGGTAAGCTGAATCAGGTTCCGTTCAAAAGCAGGATCGAGAACGGCATGTACTCTAAACTCGATTTGGCCTTGGCGGAGTTGAGCCACCAGTGCGGTAAGCCCCAGAATTCCGTCCGGAGCCACTCGTGTTTCGACTACCATGCCCGTGATTTTGGGCAAGTACGAAGATTGCCCAAATAAGGGATTTGCGAACGCTGCAAGTGCCAGCGTCGCGATCGAAAGATATCGGTTCATTTTCACACCTCCTGATGCAATCTACCCTGGGCCGCAGCCTTGAAGGAGTAAGAGTGGGTTAGATGCGGGGTTAGCCCGGCTCCTTTCCCTATCGGATCTCATTGTAAAAACGGGCCGTTTGGGGTACGATTCTTGCGAGGGGCCAAGATGTCTGGTCCAGCGCTTTCTCCTTCCCTTTCGCCAGATGAGGTGCGCCGCTCCCTGGAAAGAATCCTCGAAAGCCGTGAATTCGTACTTTCCGGCCGCCTCAGCCGGTTCCTACGCCTGGTAGTTGAAAAGCAGCTTTCCGGCCAAGCCCACCAAATCAAAGAAGCGGTGATCGGAGTGGAGGTCTTCGAAAAGGCCCCCGGCTATGACCCGAAACTGGAGCCCATTGTTCGCGTGGAGGCGCACCGGCTAAGGCGCAAGCTTCAGAGCTACTACAGCAATTCAGGGAAACACGATCTGGTTCGGATCGAAATCCCGACCGGCAGCTACGTTCCGGTCTTTCGCTTGACGGGGAACAACGGTGGGCTACCGAAGCGGGCGGTCCTTTCACGGCGTGGCGGTCTGCTGGTTGCTGGCTTGGCCGCCGCCGTTTTGGTTGCCGCCGGTCTCGTTTGGCAGCAGCGTTCCTTGCGGGCTGTGTCGCGCCTGGTCGCGCCGCTGGTTCCCGTGCCGTTGACCACCGATCCGGGAATGGAATGCGCGCCCTCCTTTTCCCCAGACGGCCGCCGCATTGCCTTTCAGCGGCACCAAAGTCTGACAGGCCAAGACATGGATATTTATATCAAAGAGGTTCGTGGTGAATCGATGCGGCGGCTGACTTTCGATTCCCGGCCGGATTTCAGCCCTGCCTGGTCGCCGGACGGCGCTAGCATCGCGTTTCTGCGCGACATCGGAAATCTCACTTCCGAAGTCCGGCTCATTTCGATCGACGATAATGCGCCCGAGAGACTTCTTTTCACCACCTGGACGGGTAGGCGTGCCTTGGCGTTTGCTGATACTTACCTTACTTGGACGCCGGATGGCAAGGCGCTGATAACGCCAGGGCGCGAGTCGGGCAAGCCCGGCCTTTTTCTATATCGTGTTCCCGATGGCTCACGGACCCGGCTCACCGAACCGGAGGAAGAGAATACACTCGATCGCAGCCCATCGGTATCTCCGGATGGACGGTTTCTTGCCTTCAATCGCGCGGCGGACTGGGCGCGAAGGCGAACATGCACGGCTCCACTAGCCGCCGGACCGCCCTACAAAGCGAATTGCTCCACTGCCGGGGGAAGCCGTGTGCACTCGGCGGCATGGACAAGGGATGGCAGGGAACTCCTGTTTGTTCGTGGACCTTTTAACGGCTCAGCCATCTGGCGCGCGAGACCCCATTCGCTGGATACTGCCAATCGCCTCAACCTTACGGAACAATCGGCTTATCAACCGGCCTTGAGCGTGCGTGGAAACCGGCTGGCCTACGTCAAGGTTTCCCTCGATCTGGAAATCTGGCAATTCCCGATCGAGAATGGCGCGGCCGTTCAAAGCAAGGGCAGGAGGTGGTTGCAAAGTTCACGATTCATGAATTCCCCGGCGCATTCACCGGATGGCACAAAGGTTGTCTTCCAGACCGGCTGGACGGGAACGCCCGAGCTCTGGGTTTCAGGGCACGATGGCGGCAACCCGAAACAACTGACCCGCCTCAACGCCTCCACCATACAACTCGTTTCCTGGTCGCCGGCGGGATCCTGGATCGCCTTCACCGCCTTGCCCGATAAAGACTGGGAGCTGTTTGTCTTAGACATAAATTCCGACCAGCCGCCGCGGCGCATTGCAGCCCTCGGGGCTGGGACCGTTCCAGAGTGGACCCGGGATGGAAAAGCCCTGCTGGCGAGCACGATATGGAAAGGCAAAACGGGCCTTTTCCGCTTCAACCTGGAAGGGAATAGCGCGCCGGCCTTGCTGGTGGAGGGCGCCGCCGGCGGAGCCGGTGTCTCGGCTGATGGGCGCTTTCTCTACTTCAAGATGGAAGCAGAAGGTCCCATTCGCCGTAAAGATTTGATCAGCGGCAATGAAATCGTGGTAACCACGGGCCGAAGCGATCAATGGTTTCGGTTGGGTAGGAGTGGAGTGTATTTCGTGACTTCCGGCGAAGGCGCAAGCCGCCTGATGTTCCAACAATTCGGCTCCCGCTCTCCGGAGCTTGTGTTGCCCCGCCTGGCGGCATCGTTTTCCGTATCCCCCGATGAAAAGACGTTACTGGCCGTTCAGCCAGGTAACGCAAACGCCGATTTGATGCTGGTGGAAGGCTTCCGCTAACCTCTCAGACCTGCCACAGCGAACTTCGATTAAGATACGGTATTCGCTCTATTTCATGACCAAACGGCTTTATTACGACGACCCGTTCCTCACCGAATTCTCCGCCACGGTAACCGGCTTCGGCGACGACCCGCGCAAAGTGTATCTCGACCGCACGGCTTTTTACCCCGCCTCGGGCGGCCAACCCTTTGATACAGGCTTGCTTGGCGGTGTAGCTGTCCTCGACGTCATCGATGAGGAGGACCGCATCGCGCATGTGCTGGCCGAGCCGATCGGCCCGGGTGAAGTGGAAGGGTGCGTTGATCGTGCGCGGCGCTTCGATCACATGCAGCAGCATACGGGACAGCATCTTCTGTCGGCGGTGCTCGAAGAGTTGTTTCAGGCGTCCACGTTGAGCTTTCATCTTGGCCAGGACGCTTCGACGATCGACCTGCGCGCCACTTTATCGCCGGACCAAGCCGTAGCCGCCGAGCTCCGGGCCAACCAACTGGCTTGGGAAAACCGGCCAGTTCGCGCTCTCTACGAGGAAGCCTCCCAGGCTCAGGGGCTTCGGAAGCCGTCCGGGCGCGCCGGTATTTTGCGCATCATCGAAATCGAAGGAATCGACCGCAGCGCCTGCGGCGGGACGCACGTAACGCACACAGGCGCCATAGGGGCGATCCTGATCCGCAAACTCGACCGGGTGCGAGGTAATACACGGCTCGAGTTTCTGTGTGGCTCCCGGGCGCTCGCCCGCGCCCGCAATGATTACGATGCTCTTTCCGGGGTGGCGCGCGTTTTCTCGGCTACTTTGGATGAGGCCCCCGGTCTGGTCGCGCAGCTCTCCGGGCGGGCGCAGAAGGCCGAAAAAGACCGGCGAAAGCTCGCCGTCGAGCTGGCTTCCATCGAAGGAAAGCAACTCTATGAACGGGCCGATAAGGACGCCGCCGGCAGACGCCGCCATACGCTGCGCACGGCAACCGGCCTCGATGACGAGGTTCGCGCACTGGCGCAAGGATTCGCCGCCGGTTCGAACGCCGTTTTTCTCGCCATCTGCGAGCCGGCTCTTTCCTTAATGCTGGCTTGCTCGCCCGATAGCGGCATCGCCGCGGGCACGATCCTCAAGCAAGCCCTCGACGCCGTAGGTGGACGCGGCGGCGGCAACCCCCAACTGGCGCAAGGCAGCGTGCCCGCAACAGAGGCCCTCGATGGCGCGCTTGGGTTGCTCGAACAGGCGCTCGGCTGAGAAACTGGATAGGATGTCAGTTATCCCGGCAAGCTTTCGCATTGGTCCCATCAACGTGGCGCCGGCCACCGTTCTGGCGCCCATGGCTGGCGTGACGGACACCATTTTCCGGCGGCTCATTCGTGACCAGGGCGGCTGCGGACTGCTGATGACGGAGTTCACCAGCTCGCACGGCGTCGTTAACACACGAAAAGCCAAGAAACCGCGGCGCGGCTTCCGTTACCTCTACTTCGAGCCGGAAGAACGCCCCATCTCGGCGCAACTGTTCGGATCCGACCCCGCCGTCATGGCCGAAGCCGCCAGGATCTGCGAGGATCTGGGCTTTGACGCCGTTGACATCAACTTCGGTTGCCCGGTGAACAAGGTCGTCAAGTGCAACGGCGGTTCGGGACTGCTGCGGGACCTTCCGCTGGTCGAAAGCTTGCTCCGCCAGGTTCACGCCGCGATTCGCATCCCCTTGACGATGAAGTTCCGCGCCGGATGGAACGATCAGCAATTGGTCCACCTCAAAATGGGGCGGATCGCCGAGCAGTGCGGTCTGGCGGCCATCGCGCTGCATCCGCGCACCCGCGAGCAGGGCTACTCGGGCAAGGCCGATTGGACGCGCATCGCCGAACTGAAGGCGTCCGTCAAAATCCCCGTAATCGGCAACGGCGACATTCTATCGCCCGAGGATGCCTGCCGGATGGTTCGCGAGACCGGATGCGACGCCGTCATGATCGGCAGAACCGCCTCGGCCAATCCCTGGATCTTTCGACAGATTCGCGAGTACGTAGCCACGGGGGCATACTGGCGTCCTTCTGAATCGGACCGCTACGACATGATGCGAACCTATTACGGCATGCTGGTTTCCGGAGAGGCGCCCGATGTGGTCGGGAAAATGAAACAGTTTGCCAGCTATTTCACTCATGGCGTTCGCAACGGCTCCAAACTCCGCGCCGGGATCTATCATGCCACCCAAGCAACTCAAATTCTCGATCTTGTCGACGAATTCTTCCAATCCGAACTCAGCCGGGCCGCCGCTTGAGGACTCCGGATTGACGCGCAAGACCGTTCGGCTGATCACCGACGGTTCCTGTCTGGGGAACCCCGGACCGGGCGGCTGGGCCTGCATCCTTCGCTACGGTTCGCACAGCATGGAACTCTCCGGCGCCGAGCCGCACACCACCAACAACCGGATGGAGTTGATGGCCGCCATCAAAGGACTGGAAGTTCTCAAGCAGCCGTGCATCGTGGAAATCGTCACCGATTCGGAATACCTTAAAAACGGCATTACCCAGTGGATTTACGGCTGGAAGCGCAAAGGCTGGGTCACGTCCGGCAAGAAGCCCGTGGTTAACCAGGACCTTTGGAAACGGCTGGATGAGCTGGTGGAAATGCACGAAACCACCTGGGCGTGGACAAAAGGCCACGCCTCCCATTCCGACAACAACCGCTGCGACGAGTTGGCGCAGGCCGCGGCGCGCCAGATTCGCGCCAATCTTTCTCAACCATGATCCTTGCAACGTTTGCTTTACTTGCGGCGGCCGCATTGGCGGCCGACATCGAAGTTTCCCGCATCTTCGGTCCGGAAACTCCCACCGGCCCCTATAAACATCCGGCCTCCATCACCGAGCTCAACAACGGCGACCTGTACCTGGTCTACTATGGCGGCAAGGGCGAATACGCCAATGACACGGCCGTTTTCGGCGCGCGGAGAAAGAAGGGAGAGACCGCATGGTCCGCGCCGCGGGCGATCGCGCGCGATCCGTTCCGCTCGGTCGGCAATGGTGTCGTCTGGCAGGCGCCGGACGGCCTCCTATGGTTGTTTTATGTAATCCGTTTTGGAGAAACGTGGTCCTATTCCCGTATTGCTGCCAAAATATCGACGGATAACGGAGAATCCTGGTCCGATTCTTCCCTTATTGCTCTCGAAGAAGGCATGATGGTGCGCGGCCGGCCCATTGTTCTCTCCACTGGAGACTATCTGCTGCCGGTCTACCATGAGACCGGCAACGATCGGCAAGCGGTGGGTCCCGACAGCACGTCCCGATTCCTTCGCTACGACCCGAAAGCGAAACAGTGGGCGCCGCACGGCATCATCAGGTCCGCGAAGGGCAACATCCAGCCCGCCCCGGTCGAAATTGCTCCCGGGCGTTTGATCGCCTACTGCCGCCGTGGCGGCGGCTACGGACCCGTTACCGACGGTTTCATCGTGCGCTCGGAATCGAATGACGGCGGCAAGACTTGGCAGGAGGGCGGAGACTCTTCGTTTCCCAACCCTAACGCTGCCGTCGATTTCATCAAGCTCCGCAACGGACACTTGCTGCTCGTCTACAACGACAGCATGACGCGCCGGACGCCTCTCACCGTCGCCATCTCGACCGATGGAGACAAATCCTATCCTCACCGGCGCAATATCGCGGAAGGCCCGGGAGACTTTGCCTATCCCGTCGCCATTCAAACCAATGACGGCCGTATCCACGTCATCTTTACCTCCGACCGGCGCAGCGTCATCCGGCACGCTGTCTTCGAGGAAACAACGATTCTGAAATGATCGACGCCCATCACCATTTGTGGCGATACGAACCGTCCGAGTATCCCTGGATCGCCGACGGCATGGCGCCGCTGCGCCGCGATTTTTTGCCGGCGGATCTGATGAAAGAAATGGCCGCCGCGGCCGTGACGGGCGCAATCGCGGTGCAGGCAAGACAAAGCCTCAGGGAAACGGAATGGCTGCTCGAACTGGCTTCGGAAAACGATAAGATGCTGGCCGTAGTGGGCTGGGTTCCGCTGGCCGCCGCCGGCGTGGCGGCCCACCTCGAACGCTTCTCCCAGAATCCCAAGCTCAAAGCCGTCCGGCACGTGATTCAGGATGAACCCGACCCGGCCTTCATGCATCGCCCTGATTTTCGGAACGGATTGCGCCTGTTGCCGCGTTATGGATTGGTGTATGACTTGCTGATCTACGAGCGCCAGGTACCGGAGGCGATCGCGCTGGTGGACGCGCATCCCGATGTTAGCTTCGTGCTCGACCACATCGGGAAGCCGCGGATCAAGGACGGCGTGCTGTCGCCATGGCGCGAGCGCATTCACGAGCTGGCGCGCCGCGACAACGTCTTCTGCAAAATCTCCGGCATGGCGACGGAAGCCGATTGGGGCGACTGGTCGGAATCCTCTCTCACGCCGTATTGGGAGACCGTTCTGGACGCATTTTCTCCACGACGCCTCATGTTCGGAAGCGACTGGCCAGTACTGCTTTTGGCGGGAACCTACGTCGAATGGGCGAGCATGGTGCGAGGCTGGATTGGCCGGCTTACAGAGACGGAACAGAACGCGATCCTTTGCGAGACGGCAACGCGCGTTTATCGCATCTAGGACCAGCGCATCAGCGCCTGATGAAGCTTTTCGATTTGCACGGGCTTGCTGAGAAAGTCGTCCATGCCGGCGCTGAGACACTTTTCCCGGTCCCCGTCCAGAGCGTTGGCCGTCATGGCAACGATAGGCGTTCTAGGTTTCCCGAAAGAGTTCTCCAGACGCCGGATCTCGGCCGCGGCCTCATAGCCGTCCAGCTCGGGCATCTGGCAATCCATCAGAATCAGGTCGTAGCGGGACTCCTGCCATTTCTCCACCGCTTGCCTTCCATCGCCGGCCATCTCCACGCGGCATCCGAATTTCTCCAATACCCTGGTGGCGAGTTTCTGATTCACGGGATTATCCTCGGCCACCAGAATCCGTTTGGGGACTTTGGCGAATGATGGAGAGGGCAGATTGCCGGGGCTGCTCTCTTTTTCGGAAGCACCGTTGAGAATTCGCGTGATCTCACCCAGAAGCTCACGCCTGCGCGCGGGCTTGATCAAGACGCCGTCAATAATCCCGGCAGCGCGGTTGCCGGACACGCCTTCTCTTCGGCGCCTTGCCAGCGCGAGAATGCGCGGCGTGGAGTTTGCCAGCGACTCGCGGATAAGGGGGGCAAGGCGGAACGGGTCTATGTTTCCGCCATCGTCAGCGACGATGAGATCATACGGCGCCTGCGTGGAGGCGGCTTTGGAAACCTGCCGTAGAGCCTCCGGCCCGCTTCCCGCCGTATGGGTCACAAAGCCCGACTCCTGCATCATGCATTCCAGGGCCAAGCGCTGAGGATCTAGGCCGGAAACAATCAGAATTCGCTTTCCGTGCCCCGTTCTTGCTATCCGGCCCCCGGTCTCGTCCTTTCCGGCCGCGGGCAGTTCCACGGGCAGCACAAAACGGAACGTCGCTCCCCTGCCAGGCTGGGATTCCAGTTGAATCGTGCCGCCCATTAACGCAACCAGACGCCGGCAGATGGCCAATCCTAACCCGGTGCCGCCGTACTTACGCGTTGTGGAGGCGTCGGCCTGAACAAACTGCTCGAACAGTTGCGATTGTATTTCCAACGGGATTCCGACACCCGTGTCTTTAATGGTCACCGCCAGCTCCGCCAATCTCCCTGCACCTGCAAGTTCCATGTGAATACTCACATACCCCGCATCGGTAAACTTGACGCCATTTCCGACCAGGTTGACCAGGATTTGCCGGAACCTGGCCGGATCGGCAATCACCTCGCGGGGCACATTGGCCTCGACGCGGGTAACCAATTCGATCGATTTTTCGTTCGCTCTTACGGCCAGCAAGCCCACAACTTCCTCCAGAATACGCTCTGGCTGGAATGCGACAGGCTCAATCCGCAGCTTGCCCGCATCGAGCTTGGAAATATCGAGAATGTCGTTCAATATCACCAATAGCGCTTCGGCGGAATGCCGGACCGTCTCGGCGTAATCCCGCTGCTCGCTTTCAAGGTTCGTTTCCTCAAGCAGAGCGGTCATGCCGAGGATGCCATGCATGGGAGTGCGGATCTCGTGGCTCATATGCGCCAGAAACTCGCTCTTGACTCGACTGGCGGTCTCCGCTTTCTGATGAGCTTCACGCAATTGCTCGACAAGGTTTTTCGACTTCTGCTCGGCCTGCTTACGATGCGTGATATCGCTGATCGACCCCGCCATTCGCGTAGCCCGGCCCGCGCCATTGCGAACGGCCAGTCCTTTTGCCCGGAACCACCGGTATTCGCCGCCCTTCATTCTCAGCCTGCATTCGACATCGTAGGGAACCTGCTCTCTGAGATGAAGGCGGATCGCGGTGCGGATTTGCTCTAAATCCTCCGGGTGAAGGCGATCCGGAAAGAAGCTCATGGAATCGCCAATGTCGCTTTCCTCAAGGCCCAGCAGTTCCAAAAACCGCGGCGAGAAGAATACGGTGTTGTTTCTGATGTCCCAATCCCAGATCCCGTCGCTCGAACCGCGAACGGCAAGCTCGCATCTGGCCCGGCTGGCGCGAAGTTCGCGCTCGGCTTCCTTGCGCCGGGTCACGTCCATCAACACCCAGACTTCACCCTCCGCGCAGATGTAGGCTGCTACTTCAAAATAACGGATATTCCCATTCTTGTGGTAAGTTCTTACCGTGCGAGGCGCGGGGAAACCACGGCTGCGCTCCATTTCGTATTGCTCACGCGATTGAGCGGCGTCCTCGCGGGCGAGCAGCCGGAACCAGTCATCGATATTCGCCACCTCGCCCCGCCAATAACCCGTCATCTCCTCGACCGCTTTGTTAACCACCAATGCGTCTTCTTTGCGGAAGACCGCGCCGGCGGGCAGGTTCTCCACCAACTGCCGCAACTGCTGTTCGGAAGCGCGCAACGCGTCCTCCACCGTTTTGCGCGAGGTGATGTCCATTAACGTACCGATGAAACCGGTCAAGCTGCCCGCCTCGTTGCGTAAGGCAACGGTGCGGTTCACCACCCAAATCTCCTGCCCGCTCTTTCTTCTGATCCGCCACTCGTCGGTGAACGCTTCCGTGGTTTCCATGGTGCGCCTCCACCGGTCAAGAACGCCCTCTTTGTCCGCCGGATGTAATACGCTTATCCAGCCTTCTCCCTGGACTTCTTGCGGTTTCAGGCCGGTTAGTTCGGAGTAGCGTTCGTTTGCATAGAGACATTGTCCCTGCTCGTCGTAGAGCACTATTCCGACAGGCGCCTGCTGGGTCAGAACTTCAAACCGGTGCTTACTTTCCCACAGTTCGGCTTCCTGCCGCTTGCGATCCACCGCAATGCCCGCCAAATCCGCCGCGGCTTCCATTGCACGAATCTCGTCGTCCTGCGGCTTGCGGACACACCGCTGATAGACAGTGAAAGCGCCTACTACACGCCGCTTGCGATCGCGAACCGGAATCGACCATGAACCCCGCAGCCCATGACGCAAAGCAGTTTCCCTGCAACCTTCCCATACCGGATCCGCCGCGATGTCGTCCGCCACAACCGTGCGGTTGAAGAATGCCGCGGCCGCCGCCGATCCGGCCGATGGCCCTACGCCGCACTCGCTCATTTGCGTGAGGAAGGACCCGGGCAAGCCGGGTGCAACCGACCAGATAAACCGTGACCGGTCCCGATCGAGCAGATCTACCGAGCAGAACGATTCAGCCAATACGGAATCGGCGTTCTCAGCCAGCGCCGTCAGCAATGCTTCGATCGGTTCTCCCGCCGCGAGCATGCGCAGGATCTCACGCTCGGCTTCGAGAAAGTTCATCGCCGTCTCCAGCCGGCTGCTGGCTTCCCACTGCTCCGTAATGTCCTGGGTGGCCCCGACTAATCGCTCCGCGGCGCCAATAGCCCCCGAGATCACTTTACCTACTGTGCGGCAGTGGCGGATTTCCCCGTTGGCGCGATGGAGCCGAAATTCGCACTCAAATCCCCGGCGCGTCTTGAGTGCCTCGCGAATCGCCTCACAAATCACCTCCCGATCGTCACGATGAACCATTTCCAAAAATCGCGCCAGATTGAGTTTTTCCGAAGGGGCCAGTCCCATCAGACCGTAGTTTTCTTCCAGCCACGTTTCCCGGCCGGTCACAAGATTACATTCCCACCCCGCCAGGCGGGCCATTTGCAGGGTTTCCGAGCGCAGACTCTCCTCGAGCCGCCTTTCCCGTTCCGCTTCCTCTCTCTTGGTGACATCGATCCGTTCTTCACCGCCCGCAGGCGAGTTGCGCCGCCCCGCTTCGGCCTCCTTGTGCGCACGACTGGTTCGGCTGTTCCCCACACTCTTCCCATCGGCATAGTCGAACCGTGTCTTAAAAAGACACACGCCGTTTCGCATCGCTCTATCAGAAACGTTGCTGATTGTTTTATGCAAGCGATACAATAACACTCAGTCCCCCATGCAGAAGCCTTCGCGAAGGATGTTCTTACAGGCTTCGGCAACCACCTTGGCCACAGCCCACGCCGCCCAGCGCCGCCGGAGTCCCAACATTCTCTTCTTTTTTCCGGATCAGCACCGGTTTGACTGGCTGAGCGGGCGGCGCGATTTGCCCTTGAAGACGCCCCATCTCGACTCAATGGCCCGCTCTGGAATTCGTTTCAAGTGGGCATTCACCCCGTCGCCGCTCTGCGCTCCGGCTCGCGCCTGTTTGGCTTCCGGCAGGGAATACCTCCGTTGCGGCGTGAGGAACAACGGCCAGGACTATCCGTTGGAGAACATTACCTTCTACCAGCTCCTTCGCGATGCCGGATATCACGTCGCCGGATGCGGCAAGTTCGACTTGCACAAAGCGACGCTCGATTGGGGCATTGATGGGAAGCGTTTCCTGCCCGAGTGGGGGTTCTCCGATGGAATCGATAACGCCGGCAAGATCGATGCAATTGTCAGCGGCGCCGTGGAAGCGCGGGATCCTTACATGGCTTACCTGCACCGCCGCGGCCTCGCCGGCCTGCATGTAGACGATTTCAGGCAAAGGACGCAGGCGTCGAGCTATTGGAACACGCAGCCAACCCCGCTTCCGGAAGAAGCCTATTGCGACAATTGGATCGCGCAAAACGGCCTCGATCTGCTGCGCGCCGCCCCGCCGGGCAAACCCTGGTTTTTGCAAGTCAACTTCGTGGGGCCGCACAACCCGCTCGACATTACACGCCGCATGGAGAGTGCCGCCAGAAACCGCCGAGTGCCCGTGCCCGTGGAATCCGAGCAATACAGCGCGGAGCGTCATACGGCAGTGCGCCAGAATTACTCCGCCATGGTGGAAAACGTGGACCGCTGGCTGGGAGTCTACCTCGATGAGGTGCGCCGGCGAGGCGAATTAGAGCACACGCTACTGGTCTACAGCAGCGATCACGGGGAAATGCTTGGCGATCACGAGCGCTGGGGGAAATCGGTTCCTTACCAGCCCTCAACCGGCGTCCCGCTTCTGGTTTCCGGACCCGGAGTACGGCATACCGGCGATTCGGACGCCTTGGTCAGCCTCATCGATCTCACGGCGACGTTTCTTGACTGCGCCGGCATCGCCCGGCCCAATGACATGGACGGCATCAGTCTGCGTCCGCTCCTTCAAGGAAAGGCAACGGCGCATCGCGATTACGTCCGTTCCGGGCTCGATCGCTGGCGCATGGTTTTTGACGGACGCTACAAGCTGATTCTCGGTTTCGGCTCCGAGGCGGCTTCAAAATCGAAGCGGGCCGCTCTTCCACCCCGGCCTGTGCTATTCGATCTGAAACTCGATCCGGAAGAGACTGCGGATCTCGCGCGCCAGGCGCCCAATCAAGTCGAGAGACTCTCACGCCTGATCGCCGCGCCGCTGACCCCATAATCAAAAAGAGGCCCGGCCTCCCCGGCCGGACCTCTTTCTGTTTCGGTTTTCCGTTTCGATTACGGGAAGAACGCGCGCACGATGAACGTCATCAGCTCACCGCGCGTGATGTTGGCTTCCGGCGAGTACGTCCCCAACGCGGACGGAGTCGACAACGCCGTCCCGTTGGTGATCCGCAGCTCCCGCAGCTTCTGGATGAACGCGAAGAATACGTGCGTATTC
>Ga0187893_10001996_pt1 | contig 46301 bp, 36 predicted proteins | sample MA1701074metaG_FD_139574 | JGI IMG/M metagenome (GOLD analysis project Ga0187893, IMG submission 139574) | White microbial mat communities from a basaltic lava cave in the Kipuka Kanohina Cave System on the Island of Hawaii, USA - MA170107-4 metaG ... | reverse complement strand
GCGCACGCCGAGGAGGCGGGCTTGGACGCGCGAGGTCGTGTCGCGCTCTTCGCGCAGGTGTGCGACGCGGTGGAGGTCGCGCACCGGGCGGGCATCGTCCACCGCGACCTCAAGCCTGGCAACATCCTGGTGGACGAGGCGGGACAGCCCAAGGTGCTGGATTTCGGCCTGGCCCGCTTCCTGGAGGCGGAGGCGGATGCGGGCCCGCGCACGACCACCACGGGCCGCCTCCTCGGCACGCCGCAGTTCATGAGCCCGGAGCAGGCGCTCGGCGACCAGGCGCAGGTGGACCTGCGGTCGGACGTCTACGCGCTCGGGGTCCTCCTCTACCGCCTCGTCACGGGGAGGCTGCCCTACTCCCTCGACGGCAAGCTGCTCCCCGAGGTCCTCCGCACGATCTGCGAGGAGGAGCCGACGCCCCTCTCGGAGAGCGCCCCGCGGCTGCGCGGCGACCTCGAGACGATCCTCCTCAAGGCGCTCGCCAAAGAGAAAGACCGCCGATACCCGAGCGCCGGGGGCTTGGCGGGCGACCTGCGACGATACCTCGGCGACGAACCGGTCCTCGCGCGCCGTCCGAGCACCTGGTACCAGCTGCGGAAGTTCGCGGCGCGCAACCGGGCGCTCGTCATCGGCGTCGCCGCGGTCATCGTCATCCTGGCCGTAGGTCTGGTCGTCGTCGGCGCGGCCCTCCGCCGCACCCTCGTCGCGGAGCGCGACGCGGTGCGGGCGCGATCGACGAGCGTGGATCTCCTCGCCCAGGCCACCGACCTGAGCGCACAACGCGGGTTCTGGCAGCGCTCCCTCGAAGCGAGTGACGGTGCCCTCGCAGGCGGGCACGCCGACGCAGCGGGACTGCGGGTTCGCAAGGCTGAGGCGCTGATCGCGCTCAACCGGTCGGTGGATGCAACCCGCGAGTTGGATCTGCTCGAGGGGACGGCGGTCCCCGCGGCGGGACAGCGCGCGAAGATCCTGCTGCTGCGGGGCGAGCTGGCGATGGCGGATGCCGCGGACACGGGCCCGGGCCTCGCGCTCGTGCGGAAGGCGCTCGACTCGGGTCTCGCCCCGGCTGAGGCCGCCTACGCGCAAGGCCTGCTGGCCGAGACGGCGCCGGAGGCGGTGGAGCGGCTCCGCGCGGCCCTGGAACTGGACCCATTCCATTACCGGGGCAACAAGCTCCTGGCGGTGCTGCTCACCCTTCTCGGGGAGTACCGGGAGGCGGAGGAGCGCATGAGCGCGGCGCGCCTGCTCTATCCGGAGGATCCCGGACCGCGCCTCGTGCTCGCGTTCGTTCGCACGCTGCAGGGGGACGAAGCAGGGGCCGCGGGCGCCGCGGCGGGGGCCGAGGAGGCTCTCGGCGCGGAACGGGTGGCGGCGCTCCTTCGCGTCTTCCGCTTCACGCGCCAGCTGCTCGTGGAACTCGAGGCCACGGCCAGCTTCCCCGGCGGAGGCGCCGGCAAGCCGGTCTGGGAGCCGATGCGCGACTGGCTGCAGGCGTTCGGGGAGGCGCCCGAGGCGTTTGCAAAGCCTGAGTCGACGAGGGTCGCCCAGTCGGCCGGACTCGCCTTCCCCGTCCCGCCGGTTCTCGCCGGCACGCTGCCGGAGTTCCAGCGCGCGTTCTTCGCGCTGCAGTACTCCATGGATGAGCCGGCGGCGACCTCGTTCCGCGAGGTGTATCGTCGCCATCCGATCGCGCTCTTCGCCTACCTGGAGGGATATCTCCGCTTCGGCAGCGGCCGCTGGGCCGAGGCGCTCGAGCGGTTCGCCGAGGCGGAGCACGCACGCACGCTCACCCCGGGCATCCCCGACCAGGCGCGCGTCGGGGCGGCGCTCTGCTTCTGGAATCTCGCCCGAGAGGAGCCGGCCCGTCGGGAGGAGTTGCAGCGCCAGGCCGCGGCGCTCGCGCGGCGTCTCGAGCGGCCGGACGAACTGGACGTGCAGGCTGCATGGGTCTTCGCCGCCGTCGCGGATTGGGCGGGCGAGCGCGGCATCGCGCGCGCGGTCCTCGACTCCTGCGAGCGCCGCCTGCCCGACGACCCGAACGTCTTGCGCATCCGTGCACGCGTGGAGCTGGGGGCCCGCGCCTACCGGCCGGCGTGCGAGGCCGCGGACGCCTTCCTTGCGCGCCACGGGGAGAACGCGCAGGTCCGGGAGTACCGCGAGCGGGCGTTGGCGGAGGCGCGTGCCTGGCTCGAGGCGCCTCGCTGAGGGCCGGCCCTGGCGGACCGGGAGAGGGCGTTCGAGCGGCGGGGCGCGGCCGGGGCGCGTTCCTGGGGCAGGCGAAACCCGCTCCCTCGGTTCGTCGCGCCCTCCCCGCCCCCTCCCGGCGCGTTCCCGGCCCCGGGCGGGTAGCCCGCGGCGAACGCCGGGGCATCCACCGCGTAGCGGGGTGGCACGCTCGGGGAGGGCAGTCTAGCGCTTGGCGGCTTCCTTGCGCTTGCGGCCCTCGTCGAGCTTCTTCTCGGCGAGGAGGATGGCCGCCCGGCTGGTGGCGATGTCTTTCGCGTCGGCGGTTCGGAGGATGTCGCGCACCGCGTTGTGGATGTTGCGCACCTTGGCGAGGGCGCGCTCCTCGTTGTAGCCGTTCTTCTCCAGCTCCACCGAGACGTTGATGATGCCGCCGGCATTGATGACGAAGTCGGGGGCGTAGACGATGTCGCGCTCGCGGAGCCGGTCGCCGTGCTCCACGGTGAGGCACTGGTTGTTGGCCGCGCCGGCCACGATGCGGCACTTGAGCCGCGGGACGGTGTCGTCGTTGAGCGTGGCGCCCAGGGCGCAGGGGGCGTAGATGTCGCAGTCGACGTCGTAGATCGCCTCCGGCTCGACCTGCGCCGCGCCGTATCGGTCGGCGATGAGGCGCGCCTTCTCCGGCACGATGTCGGTCACGGTCAGCAGGGCACCCGCCTCGTGGAGGTGCTCGATGAGGTGGAGCGCGACGTTTCCGCAGCCCTGGATCGCGACGCGAATGCCCTTGAGGTCGCTCGTCTTGAGCGCGTTCTCGGCGCAGGCCTTCATGCCCAGGTAGACGCCGAGGGCGGTGAAGGGGGAGGGGTCGCCGCTCGATCCCATCTCCCGGGGGAGCCCGGTGACGTGGGAGGTCTCCTGGCGGACGATCACCATGTCCTCGACACTGGTGCCCACGTCCTCCGCCGTCGTGTAACGCCCCTTCAGTTCGTTCACGAAGCGGCCCATGGCGCGGAAGAGCTTTTCGGACTTGTCCGTTTTCGGGTTGCCGATGATGACCGACTTCCCCCCCCCGAGTCCCGTCTCCGCCACCGCCGACTTGTAGGTCATCCCCTTGGAGAGCCGGTTGACGTCGGTGATGGCCTCCTGGTCGGAGAGGTAGGCCCACATGCGCATTCCGCCGAGGGAGGGCCCGAGGGTGGTGTCGTGAATCGAGATGAGGGCCTTCAGGCCGCTTCCGGGGTCGTCGCATCGCACGACCCTCTCGTATCCCGTGACGGGCATCTCGGTGATCTTCATGGCCTCTCCGTGGCACCGGTTAGGACGCGGGGCCCTCCTGCCACCAACCCAAAGCGATGACCCCTACCCGAACGCCGCCCGAGTCTATGCGCGCCCCCCCACCGGGGTCAATTCGATGGTACTGCCGCGGTTCTCTCCAGGTGGGGCGACAAGCCCCGGGCCGCAAGGGCCACGGCCGGATCGCGGAGGGGATCGCCGTAGGCGCCGGTCGCCAGGGCCTCGCGTCGTAGAGCCACCCGCTCGTCGGGCTCGACCCCGACCCCCTCGACGCGCGTTCCGTCGAGGCGGCGCAGCTCCGCCCCGGAGGCGTAGTAGAAGAGGACTCCTCCCGGCAGCAGCGCGGTCTGGCGCGTGCGGGTCGAGCCTGCTGTGGGCCAGCCGAAGATGCGCGCGCGCCGGCAGTCCTTCAAGGCGACGGCGAGGAGTTCGGCGGCGCTTCCCGTGCGCTCGTCCACGAGAATGGCAAGTCGGCCCGGATAGCGGGGGGAGGCGGGAAGCGTGGAGAGCGTCTCGGTCTTGCCCGCCTCGTGCAGCGTCAAGATGACGGTCTCCTCGGCGAGGAACAAGCCGGCGATGCTCTGCATCGTCTTGATGCGCCCGCCGGGATTGCCCCGCAGGTCGAAGACGAGCCGCGGCAGGGGAAGCAGGGAGCGGAGGGCTGCGGCGGTCTCCTCCACCCGCGCCTCTTGGAAGTCGGGCAGGGCCAGGTAGCCGGTGGCGAGGTCGAGGCGGCGGGCGACCACCGCCTGCCGCACGAAGCCGAAGCGGAAGCGGTCCTCCCCCTCGTCGTCGAGGAGGAATCGTACGGGATAGGCGAGCCGCGTCCGCCCGTCGACGCCCACCACCGCGACCTCCGCGGGCACCGCGGTTGGGCCGGCGAGGAGGTTGGCGACCGCCCGGGAGCGGCGCGCGTGCGGCGTGGAGCCGGCGGCCTGGGTTAGTTGCCGTTCAAGAACCTCGGAGACAGGGACACCGTCCACGGCGAGGATCGCATCCCCCGGGCGGAGGCCGCCGCCTTCCACGCCGGGCGCGACACCGGCCACCACCATCTCCCCATCGATCTCGAGAAGGGCCACCGGGGGCACGGTTTGCAGGAACGAAACCCCCGCGGAATCGGCGAGCCCGGTGTGGCCCTCCTTCAGCGTCGCCAGGGTGCGGGAGAGCCGCTCGTAGAAGCCCGCGGCGTCGCCCGTCTCGTGCACGATCCCCTCCAAGCGCCCGGCGAAATCGCGGCGCACCGCCTCCTCGCGGAAGTAGTGCCCCTGTTCGTCGAGGGTCCGGAGCAGGCGGGAGGCCACGGCGGCCCGGGTGCCGCGGTCCTGGAGCGCGCTGGCGGGGGCGAGGCGGCAGGCGGGCAGCAGCGGGGGAAGGAGGAGGAGCGCGAGGAGGGGGAACCGCATCCGCGTGCAGCATAGCGGGAAGCGGTGCGGCGTGGGGGGGAGCGCAAAGCTCGGGTACCTTGGGAGGGACGCCGCCATGCTCGCGACAAATCCCGCTCAACCCGCCGCCTCCCACTGGCAGAGCGTGACGGGACCGCTGCGGAGCGAATTCCGCGAGCTGCTCGATCCCGGGCGGCTGCGCGCGCTCCACCGGGTCTCCGGCTTCCGCCACGCCCTCGTCGCCCTGCGCCAGGTTCTGGTGGGCGCGCTCTGCGCCTGGCTCATCCTGCGCTTCCCCGGCCGCGTCTGGATCTGGCTCCCGGCGGCGGTCCTCCTGGGGTTCGTGGTCTTCTCGTTCACGGTCCTGCTCCACGAGGTGGTGCACACCGACGTGTTCCGCCGCCGGCTGGGGCGTCTCAATGCGCTCTTGGGCTGGCTCTATGCGCTCCCGAGCGGACTGAGCCGCAGCCAGTTCACCCGCTGGCACCTCGACCACCACGCGGAGCTGGGCGCCAGCGACGCCGACCCCAAGCGCCACCGCCTCACGCCGCGCATCGTGCGGCGCTGGTACAAGGCTCTCTACCTCACGCCGGCGCTCTTCCCCATCTACTTCCGTGCCGCGGCGCGGGAAGCCGCCGGCTACGAGCCCGCCCTGCGGCGGCGCATCGCCCTCGAACGCGCGGTGACGATGGCTGCGCACCTCGGGCTGCTCGCCTGGCTCTGGTTCGCCCAGGGGCCGGGCGTAGCGTTGCGGCTCTACATCGTCCCGATCTTTCTCGTCTTCCCGGTCGCCTTCACGATCAACCGCTTGGGCCAGCACTACGACATTGATCCGTCCGACCCCGCCGCCTGGGGGACCATCATCAAGAGCAACCCCGTATGGGACTTCCTCTTCCTCTGGTCCAATTTCCACATGGAGCACCACTACTTCCCCGGCGTGCCCTGCTACAACCTCCCGGCGCTCCACCGCGAGCTGCGACCGGTGCTCGACCGCCACCCGATGCGCGTCCGCACCTACGGCGGGCTCCTCTGGGATTGGTTCGTGAAAAATCGCGTCCCTCATACCCACTGGTAGCCGAGGGAACCGCGGAAGTTAGACTTGACTGCCATGCGGAATTGTTTAGACTTCCGCGCGTGTTAGTCATACCTACCAAACTCGGAGGCCGCGCCGGCAGCGGCTCTTTGGCCATACTCCTCCTCATCCTCGCTGCGCGCGCCGCCCCGGCGAAGGAATGCGAAGAGTCGCACAGCCTCTCCCGTCCCACCCCCAGGGAGATGCTGCGGCCCATGAGCACCGACCGCCCCGACGCCACGGAGAGCCCCTACACCGTCGACGCCGGCCATGCGCAGATCGAGTTGGAGGTCCTCTCCTACCTCTCCGACCGCCGCAACCCGGAGCGGAGCTCGACCAGGGTGCGCGAGCTGTCGCTTTTCGCTATCAATCTCAAGGCGGGGGTGAGCTCCACGGTCGACGTCCAGCTGCTGCTCCTGCCCCACTCCCTGGTGCGCACGAAGGATCTCGCGACGGGGGCGAGCGGGGAGAGCGAGGGGTTCGGGGACGTCGGCCTGCGGGTGAAGATCAATCTCTGGGGGAACGACGAGGGCAAGACCGCCTTCGCCGCGCTGCCGTTCGTGAGTTTCCCGACCGCCGAGGACGGTCTGGGGAGCGGCGACTTCGAGGGGGGGGTGGCGTTTCCCCTGGCGGTGGAGCTCGGCGGCGAGTTCGGGTTCGGGGCGATGCTCCAGCTTGCCGCGGTGCGCGATGCTGCGGACGCGGGCTACGTCCTCGAGTTCGTCCACACGACGACGGTGAGCCGCGCGATTGCGGGCGATCTGAGCGGCTTTCTCGAGATCGCGGGCGCGGTCACCGTAGAGTCGGGGTCGCGCTGGGGGGTGACGCTGAACTTCGGATTCACCTACGCCGTGACGGAGGACCTGCTCCTCGACCTCGGGGCGAACCTGGGCCTCACCCGCGCGGCCCCCGACGTCCGTGTCTTCTTCGGCGTCTCCCGGCGGTTCTGATCACCAGGTGTAGCGCACGCTGTAGGTGACCACCGTCTCCCCGTCCTTGGGCACCTTGACCGCAAACTGGATCGTGCGCGCGTCTTCCTTGGTGAATTCGTGGCTGTTCGCCTCGAGTTTCCAGTTGCTCCAGCGGTAGAGGTTCTCCTTCACGATCACCTCGACGTCCACATCCTTGTGGTTTCTCAGCCGGATCTCGAAGCTCTCCTTGAGCCAGTGCGCGCGGGTGTCGACCTGGAAGTCGGTCTGCTTGCGCTCCCCGACGAGATCGAACGCGCTCCCAAGCTTCAGGAGCACCTTCTCGTCCTTGGGCGTGTGGTCGATGGCGTCTTCCCCGATGAACTCCAGCGCGCCGTCCGCTTCGTCCTTCTTGTAGACGCGGACGCGTCCGGCCGGGAACGGCTTGCCGAGGCCCTGCTCCCTGCCGTTGCGGAATTGCAGGAAGATGTCCACCTTCGGATTGGAGGTGATGCCGAAGTTGCGGTCGAAGTAGGGCTGTCCGCCGTAGGGCTGCCCCCCGACCCCCCCGTAATAGAGAAAGATCTTGCGGACCGGCACCCCTTCCGCGGGGCTCAGCAGTTCCATCTGCTTGATGGAGCTGTCGGGCAGCGTGGTGCGCCGGCCCAGGGTGTAGAGGTGGTACTCGAAAAACGCCTTCTGCTCGAAGCCGCCATCCGCCTCGGAGCGCCGCGATTTCGAGGCCAGCGCGTCGCGATCCCCTCCGCGCCCCGGCTCCGTGGCGCGGTGGACGTCGCCGGCGACCAGCTTCAGCTCCGCGTCCTCGTACCGTGCCCCGGACTGGTTGGTGATCGTCACCCATCCGGAGAGATCCATGAGGCTGTCGTCCGGGGAGAGGACCACGGAATAATCCGCGGCCCAGGAGAGGCCGGTCGTCTGGTAGGTCACCTTCGCGAGCTGCTCCCCCGCCTTCTTCACGTCGAGGAGCCAGAGAAGCGTGGGCTTGGTGATGAGGCCGCCGGGCAGCGCGCCGAACCGGAGCCCCTTGACGTTGCCCCCGCGCTGGAGGATCTGGATGGGGGTCGCGGGGTCCTCGGTCTTGAGCACGATCTGCGCGCCGTCGAAGGAGAGGAGCGTGCCCACCACCGTCTTGCCGCCCTCGAGGTCGACGCTGAGTTCCCGGTCGATGTAGCGCGAGAGGATCTTCTCCGCGCTCACGAGGTCGTACTCGAAGTTCTGCTCCATGACGTAGGTGCCCGCCGGGTCGGCCAGCGAGCGGAAGTGGACCGTGGTGGCGTCGATGCGCGCGGCGACGTCGGTGAACCGAACCGTGTTGCGCCCCTGCTCGAGGCGGAGCTTGCGCCACTCCTTCACCACGGCGTACCCCGATTCCTGCATCTCCCATCGCTGGGCGCGGGCGTTCCAGACCTGGCGCGGGGCGTTGGCCGCGAAGGGCGAACTGTAGATCGTGAGTCCCACCCCCTCGGTGGTCCGTTCGCCCGCCCGGGCGAGGGACGGGCAGAGGAGGGCGGTCAGCAGGACGAGAGTGCGCATTACGACGTGCTCCTTCCTGGCGTTTCGACGAGTTTCCCGCGTTGGGGTTCCCTCGCGATTCCCGCCGCGGCGAGGAGGAAGAGGTAGGGGTGGTAGGGGGCGCGGTAGCGCGGAATGGCGAGAAAGAGGAGTCCGACGAGGGTCATCACCGCGAGGAGCGGGGCCACCAGCGGCACGGCGAAGCGGACGCCGCGCGCCATGGCCCACCAGGCGAGGAGGACCGCGGCGGCGTAGACGATCGAGGTCACCTTGCGTTGCAAGGGGCTCCAGAGGAGGACCGCCTTGGCGGCGGTGATGGTGAGGGCGGGGGCGGGGTGGGAGAGGGCGTAGTCGATCGCCTGGCGCGCCAGCTGCCGGTCGTCTTCCACTTCGTCGCGCGAGGGCGCCATGGCGAGGGACTCCTTCCAGTTGGGCCCCCGCCCCTGTCCCATCTTCCGGAACGGGAGACTCATTTCGCCGGGGTTCATCCCCGCCACGAGGGTGATGCCGCCACTCGTCGTGAAGGGGACGAAGGCGCCGAAGGTGCGGGCATTGCGCACCGCCCAGGGGGCGATCGCGAGCGCGACGCCGGCGAGGAGGAGGCCCGCCGGGCGCGCGCGCCGGCCAAAGAGCGCCACCGCGAAGGGGAAGAGCGCCGCCTCGGGCCGCACGAGCGCCGCGAGACCGCAGGCCGCCGCCGCGCGGAGGATGCGCCCGTTCGCCCAGGCGAGAGCGAAGAGGAGCACCAAGAGCGTGAAGAGCGGTTCGGTGAGAAGGCTTCCCGCCAGCGCGGCGTGGTCGAGGTCGAGGGCGAGGGCGGCGAGGACCAAGAGCGCGACGCGTGGCCCCGCCAGACGGCGTGCGAGGAGCCAGGCGAGGGGAAGGCAGGCGGAGGAGAAGAGCGCGTTCAGGAGCTGGGGTTTGATCCCGCGCGGCAGCACCGCGAGCGCGAGCGGCCAGAGCGGCATGCACTGCGCCGTGGCGCGCCCCTCAAGGGCGAACCCCTCCCCCCGACGAAGGCTCTCCGCCACCGGCATGTACCGCAGCTTCTCGTCGTCGCGCAGTTCGCCGTCGCGCAGCGCGGAGCCGAACCGGAGGGCCATCCCGAGCAGGAGCGCCGCCGCCGCGAGCCGCCGTGCCGTCACCAGGCGTGCCGTGACTCCACGTGCCGTCACTCGGCGTGCCCCATCATCGCCGCCAGCCTGCCCCTTCCCTCGTCGGGATCGATGCGCACGATGCGGAGCGCGATTCCCGCGGCGAGAAGCGACATCTCCCTCCGCTCCTCCTCGACGCCCTTGTCGGTGCGATGGGCCAGCTCCTCCTGCCGGTGCAGGACCAACGCGAGCTGGCGGTAGAGCGCCTCGAGCACCTCCGGCCGGCGCGCCTCCACCTGCTCCTGGGTATCCGGCGCGGAGGCGCAGGCGCAGGCGAGGAGGAGGAGGCGGGGCGCCCGCCGCTCGGGCCGCGCCCCGGCGCGACCGTCCCACCCTCGGGCGCCCGCCCGGAACCACGCGTCGAGGCTATCCCCCCGCCGGGCCGGCACGCGTGTGGATCCTCACATCGCAGCGCTCGCGCAGCTTCTCGGCGGCCGCGTCGAGGGACTCCTTCGTCACCTTTTCTGAACTGTTGATGAGCACTACCGTGGGCCTCGGCCCGCCCTCCGGCGCGAGGGCTTCGAGCAGCTCCGCGGCGGTCTTGTATCTCTCCCGCGGGACTTCGCGCAGAAACGTCCCGTCCTCCTCCACGAACACCGTCTCGAGAACCTCCCGCTCCACGTCGCGGAAAGGGTTCGGAAGGTCCTCCGCGGGATCCGGTTCGTCGAAGAGATGCGTCGGCTCGTCACGGAACCCCTCGCGGGCATGGGCGCGGGAGGGGAGCGTCGCTCGCGTGATGACGATGGCGAGGATCACGGCGACGGTGCCGGAGATCGGGATCAGGATCGTGCGGTTCATCGGGGCGGACCCTCCTCTTCGGCCGGCGGGGGAGGAAGCGTCCGGCGCATCCACTCCTCGTGGAGGTCGGGGTGGAGGCGCCGGATCCTCTTGCGGAAATGGGCGTAGCCGATCACCCACCCCGTGGCAAAGGTGAGGGGGATGATCCAGGCGTGAAGCTCCCAGTTGAACCCTCCGAGCATCGGGCCGGTGATTCTAAACCCGGGGGGGCCGTTCGATGCGTGGTCCTCCGCGGGATTCAGGGCTTTCGGCGGGCCCGCGCCGCCGGCCGCCCCGCCGGGACTCGGACGGCGGCCGGAGGCGCTCTCGCCACAGGCCGCCGCCCTCGGTGGGGCGCAGGCCGGCGGTGGAAGTCGATGGAGGATCACGAGTTGGGATCCCTGAGGCACGGGAGTGCAAGCCGCGAACTAGCGGAGGCGCTCGAGGGCCCGATCGGCGGCATAGGCCAGGTTGAAGTCCGGCGAGTCGAGGGCCTTCTCCAGCGCCGGGATGGCGGAACGCGCCGCCGGTCCGATCTTGCCGAGGGCGCGCGCGGCTGCGGGGGCCGCGCGCTCCCCGCCCCCCTCCAGGGCTTCCAGGAGGGCGGCGACTGTTCCGGCGGCATCCGGCCCGAGCTGCCCGGCGACATCGGCGGCGGCCTCCCGCGCCACGTCATTTTGGCCTTGCAGCACGCGGACCAGGGCCGGAACGGCGGCGGAGCCGAATTTCGCGAGCGCCGCGGTGACGGCATTGCGCACGTAGGGTTCCTCGTCGCCCAGCGCTCCGGCGAGCGCCGGGATCGCCACCGCCGCCTCGTCCCGCATTCCACCGAGCTCCTCCGCGGCCTGCGCGCGCTGGCGTTCCTCTCCATTGGCGAGTGCGAGAATCGCGTCGTACGCGGGCGACTCCTCGAGCGACACGGGATTCGTCTTGGCGATCCGACGCCGCATCCGCTTGAGATCCCCGGCCCCTTTGGCCAGATCCAAGTAGTAGCCGCCCGTCTCGCTCGCGAGGGCTTCGAGCAGCGCGCGATCGTGGTCGCTGCCGAGGCCCACGCAGTGGATCACGAGGTCGATCGGCTCGTTCCACATCCGCACGAGCATGGCGAGGTCGGCGCCATCCTGGAAGCGACCGCAGGTCGGCTCACCGTCGCTGAGAAGCACGATCGTGTCGGGCAGATCGAGAAAGCGCGTGGCACCGCCGCTCAGCCCGGCGTAGTCCTGGAACGACAGCTCGAGGGCGGCATAGATGTTGGTCAGCCAGTCGGTGCGCGGCTTGAGGATCCAGCGGATTGCTTGCGTCCGCGATGCCGAAGAAGCCTTCACGAGGCGAGGCGCATAGGTTCGAGCGCTGCCGCAATAGACGATGATATTGAACAGCGCGCCGTCGGGGAGCGCCCGGAGGGCGCGGATCAACTCGGCCTGCGCGTAGCCGAGCCGGGTCGAGTCGAGATTGTGCTCGGTGCGGATCCGATTGGTGACCTGGTCCGCCAGCACCATGCGCTCGTGCATCGAGCCGCTGAAGTCGACCGCAAAGAGGACGCGCGTGGACTCGATGGGCAGGGAGAAGAAGGTGGCAACCGTGCGCGTCTCGCCGGGGACCGGCGCGTCGCCGGGGGAGGGACGGAAGGTCCCGTCCTCGATGGCCGCACGATGCGACGCGTACCAGGCGGGCCAGGCGGCGGGGCTCTGGCGGAAGCTCCTTCCGGTGAGGGTCTCGAGCCAGCCGTCGACGCGCACGGCGATCTCTCCCTCCTCGCGCGCCGCGGCGAGGACGAGGATGGGGATCGCGACGGCGGGGGGCGCGCGCGCGATCGCGTCGTAGGCGCCGAGACGGACTTGCCACGCTGCGTCGTGTTCGAGCGCACGCAATGCTTGCACCACGCCCGGCTGTCTGGCGAAGGGCCTCAGGGCGCGCACGGCCCCGGAACGCACGCGCGCATCCTTGTCCGACGTGAGTTCGATGAGCTGGGGAAGGCTCTCCGCGCGCGTCGGGTGGCCGAGGCCCGCGAGGTACATCTGCCGCAACAGGGGGTTGGTCTCCCCGCGAGCTCCCGCGACCATCGGGAGGATCGCCTCCTTCCCCCGGAAGCGCGTCATGGCCTCCCTCGCCGACGAAAACACCTCGAGATGCCCATGCATCTTCGCGGAGTGTCCGGCCAGGCGCGCGGTGACGGTTTTCGCTCGCTGAACGAGCGCGTCGTAGCGGGCGGCAGCGGTCTGGTCCTCGCCCTTGAACAACATGTCGACGATCTGCACGATCAGGGCGGCATGCTCCGCGTCCACCTTGTCCAGGGTGGCTGCGAGTCCGTTCATCTCCGAGACGACTCGCCGGACCGCGTTCTCGATCGCCTGCACCGCCTCCTTGTTGTCGAGATGGACGGCCTGTTCGATCCCTTGGAGGCGTTCCTCGGTCACCTTGGACGCAAGGAGCCGCAAGACTTCGGCGAGCGAGGGCGCTTCACCGGCAGACCAGCCGGCCAAGGCAAGGAGAGCGCCCGCACCGAGGGCGGGGTGAAGGCGCAGCGAAACTCTGGCCATCAGGAGAGAGATTATAGAGCTCGCCCCGATTCCGAGGCCACCAAGGGTGATCCCGGCCGGCCGCAGCAAGGCGGCCCCGTCGGCGCGGCGTTCCGGGCGGGCAGCCTGCCGGGAGCATCCGCGCCCTGGGCGCAGGCACGACGTGTGCTACGAGGCGCGCCGCCAGAAATTCCGACCAGCCGCGCAGGCCGCGCTACACTGTTCCCGCGAGGGTACGGGAGGCGCATGGCGAACGAACTGGATCGGCCGGATCCTAGTCCTTACATCCACAATCTCGGGGCGAGCGATGCCGTGCACCGCGAGGCCGCGGCGTGGTCGCTGGGCGAGATCGGGAGCCCGCGGGCCGCGCGGCCGCTGGCGGGCCTGCTCCTGCGCGAGATGCAGGCGGTGGAGCGGAGCGGCGTCTTCGCCCACAGCGCGGTGGTGCGCGCGGTGGCCGTGGCGATCCGCCGCATCGGCGCCCAGGAGGCGCTCTACGCCGTGCTCAAGGCGCTTTGCGTGCTCTCCCGCGCGCGGGCGGTGGACGACGAGACGGTGAAGGACCTGGTCGAGACGCTCGCGGAAGTGGGCGGCCCCGGCGCGGTGCGGGAGGCGGCCGACAAGGTCGTCGACGGCGCGCGCAGGAACCGCCCGGCTCCCGGCCTCGAAGCGGTAGGCGCGATCCTCCTCGAGCGGCTCGGGCTCTGCGGGGACGCCGCGCAGGCGACGCTCCGGCGGGTGGCCGAAACGGGCCCCGCCCCCCTCCGGCCGCTCGCGCGCCGCTACTCGGCCGCGCGCGACTCGACGGCATCCTCGGACTCCTTCTTCTCCTCGCCCGGCTTGTAGGGCAGCGTCTTCTTGCACTTCGGGTAGCCGGTGCAGGCGATGAAGCGCCCGCGGCGCCCGCGGCGCACGATCATGTCGCTGCCGCACTCGGGGCACTTCACGTCCGCTTTCTCGGGAAAGACCGGGTTCCCCTCCTTGTCCACGCTCAGGGTGGACTTGCACTCCGGATAGCCGGAGCAGGCGAGGAACTTCCCGAACCGCCCGGAACGCAGGATCATCGGCTTGGCGCACTTGGGGCAGGCGTGGCCGGTGATCACGCGCAGCTTCTCCTTGCCGTAGCGGTCGAGCGAGATCGTCGTCTTGCACTCGGGGTAGTCGACGCAGGCGATGTACTTGCTCGCCCCGCGCCAGCGGTAGACCATCTCCTTGCTGCAGTTCGGGCAGGCGCGCTCCGCCTTCTTCGGCTCGGCGCGGAGGCTGCGCATCTCCTCCTTCGCCTTCTCCAGGTCCTTGGTGAAGGGCTCGTAGAACTCGCGCAGCACGTCGACCCAGTTCGCGCCGCCCTCCTCGATGGTGTCGAGCTTGCCCTCCATTGCGGCGGTGAAGGTGACGTCGAGGATCTCGGGGAAGTAGGGCTTCAAGAGATCGGTCGTGATCTCGCCGAGTTCGGTGGCGTGGAACTTGCGCTCCTCCTGGAAGACGTAGCCGCGCTGCTGGACCGTCGAGATGATGGAAGCGTAGGTGGAGGGGCGTCCGATCCCCTGCTTCTCCAGCGCCTTGACCAGCGTCGCCTCGCTGTAGCGGGGCGGCGGCTTGGTGAACTCCTGCTCCGCCTTGGGCGGTCCCGCCCGCTCGAGCGGAGTGGAGGATTCCAGGGGCGGAAGCTCCACGTCGTCGCCGCGCGCCCCCAGCACCTTCTGGTAGCCGTCGAAGACGCCGATGCGTCCCTGGCAGCGCAGTTCGTAGGAGGGGGCGGCCGCGTCGGCGCCCTTGGCCGTCGCCCCCGGCGCCGCCTCCACGCTCACGTCGGTGATGTCGAAGACCGCCGGAGTCATCTGGCACGCCACGAACCGCTCCCAGATGAGGGTGTAGAGGCGCAGCTGGTCCTTTTGCAGGTACTTCTTGATCGCATCGGGCGAGCGCGCCGCGGAGGTGGGGCGCACCGCCTCGTGCGCCTCCTGCGCGCGCTTGCCGGCACGGAAGAAATTGGGCTTCTCGGGAAGGTAGTCCGCGCCATAGCGGGCGGAGATGAACTCGCGCACCTGCTGGATCGCATCGGCGCTCAGGTTGAAGCTGTCGGTGCGCATGTAGGTGATGAGACCCACCGAGCCCTCGTCCCCCACATCCATGCCCTCGTAGAGTTGCTGCGCCACGCGCATGGTGCGGCTGGCGGAGAAGCGCAGGGTGTTGGAGGCGGCCTGCTGGAGCGTGGAGGTCTTGAAGGGGGGCGGGGCGCGTTCGGTCTTGCGCCGGCGCGTCGCCTCGAGGACGCGCCAGGAGGCGGCCTCGAAATGCTTCACGACGGTCTCCGCTTCGGTCCGGTTGACCGGCTCGAAGAGTTTTCCGTCACGTTTCTTCAGGTGGACGGTGAACACCCCGCCGGGGGATTTCAGGTCCTGCGCGATCTTCCAGAACTCCTCCGGCTTGAAGGCGCGGATCTCCCGCTCGCGTTCCACGAGGAGGAGCACCGTGACGCTCTGCACGCGCCCGGCGCTCAGGTTTTTCGCCACCTTCTCCCAGAGGAGCGGGGAGAGCCTGTAGCCAACGATGCGGTCGAGGATGCGGCGCGCCTGCTGGGCGTTCACCTTGTTCGCGTCGATGGAGGTGGGGTGCTCGAACGCCTCCTTCACCGCGCGCTCCGTGATCTCGTTGAAGGTGACGCGGAACGCCTTGTCGTCGGGGACCTTGAGCGCCTCCTTCAGGTGCCAGGCGATCGCCTCCCCCTCGCGGTCCGGATCGGGCGCCAGATAGACGCTGTCGCACTCCTTGAACGCCTTCTTGAGGTCGTCGATGACCTCCTTGCGGTCGCGCAGCACGAGATACTTGGGCTCGAAATCGGACTCCGGCTCCACCCCCAGCCGCGACTTGGGCAGGTCCCGGACATGCCCCATGGACGCGCGCACGAGGAACCCGCGTCCCAGGTACTTGTTGATCGTCTTCGCCTTGGCGGGCGATTCGACGATGACCAGGGACTTCTTGCTCGCGGGCTTTTTCTTGGCTGCCATGGTGCGTGGGGGTTCTAGCGCAATGGATCGGCCGCCTTCCGGGCGATTCTTAGCGGCGCGCCTTCCTCTATTAGGTGGGGGACCGGGGCGCGTCAACCCTTGGCGTCATCCTCCGCCATCCGGCGCAGCCGGTCGAAGCTGTAGATTCCGGTGTCGTGGCCGTCCGACCAGACGATCTTGAGGGCGTAGTTGCCCATGCTCGTGATCCGCACAGGCCGGACGTCGGGGCGCACGCTCGCCGGGTCGAGGCGCCGCCGCCCCGTCATCTCCTCGACGCAGCTGGCGCAGGGGCACGCGAGCCGCAGCTCGCGGACATCGAACCGGCTCGCGACCCCGTCTCCCCAGGTGATGGAGAGGGCCGAGGGGCCATCCTGCCGCACCTCGCGGGGGGTCGCCGACGCGTCGGAGGTCATGCCCGCGACGGTATCATGAAGCGCGACGAATCCCGCCATGGACCCCCGCCAGGCCCCCCGCATCGCCGAAGAGCTCCGCGCGCGCATCCCCCAGATCGCGCCGGCGGAAGCGTGCGCGCTGGCCGGGAACGGGGCGACCCTCCTCGACGTGCGGGACGCCGACGAACTGGGCGCGGGAATGGCCGAGGGCGCCACCCACCTGAGCCGCGGCTGGCTGGAGGCGAAGGCGGAGGCGCAGCTCCCCGACAAGGAGCGTCCGCTCCTCGTCTACTGCATGACCGGCTGGCGCTCCCTCTTCGCGGCGGACGCGCTGCAACGGCTCGGATACCGCGACGTCCGCTCCATCGCCGGCGGGTTCACCGCCTGGATCCGCGCCGGGCTTCCGGTCGCCTCGCCTCACGGCGGGCTCGGGGCGGGGGAGCGCCGCCGTTACGCCCGCCACCTGGTCATCCCCGAGGTGGGGGAGACGGGCCAGCGCCGCCTCAAGGAGGGGCGGGTGCTCCTCGTCGGGGCGGGCGGGCTCGGTTCCCCCGCGGCGATCTACCTCGCATGCGCCGGCGTCGGGACCCTCGGGATCCTGGACGACGATGTCGTCGACGAATCCAACCTCCAGCGGCAGATCCTCCACACCACGCCGCGCATCGGCCAGCGCAAGGTCGATTCGGCGCGCCGCACCGTGGAGGAGTTGAACCCCCTCGTGAAGGTGGAGACCTTCGCGGAGCGGCTCACCGCGAACAACGCCGACGACTATGTCCCGCGCTTCGACGTGGTGGTGGACGGCGCCGATAACTTCCCCACGCGCTACCTCGTCAACGACGCCTGCGTGAAGCACGAAAAGCCCAACGTCCACGGCTCGGTCTTCCGGTTCGACGGCCAGGCCACGGTCTTCTGGCCGGGCAAGGGCCCCTGCTACCGCTGCCTCTACCCCGAGCCCCCGCCCCCCTCCCTCGCCCCCTCCTGCGCGGAAGCGGGCGTTTTGGGCGTGCTCCCCGGCGTGGTCGGGCTCCTGCAGGCGGTGGAGACGATCAAGATCCTGCTCGGGCAGGGCGACACGCTCGTCGGGCGGCTGCTCCTCTACGACGCGCTGGGCGCGCGGTTCCGCGAGCTGAAGGTTGCCCCCGATCCGCGCTGCCGCGTCTGCGGGGAGGGGGTGCCCTTTCCCGGCTACGTCGACTACGAAGGGTTTTGCGCCGGAGCCCGCTGACGCCGCTCACTCCGCGACGCTGCGGGCGAAGGCGATCCCCTCGTGGGTCGGGCGCAATTGCGCATCGGGGCCTTCGACGAATCCCCTCGCGCGGAGCAGGGCGAGGGTGCGTGCCAGCCGCTGCGGCGCCCAGGCGAGTCCCTCGGCGAGGCGCGGAAGGGGGGCGGGGGCGCGCAGGAGCCGTTCGACCAGGAGCGCCCCTATGACCCGTTCCCGCATGGTGCGCAGGGAGAGGAGGCGGGAGAGCAGCCCGTCCCGTGGCGCGAAGACCCAGGCGAACAGGAACACCACGCCCATGGCGCCGGCCATGCAGCCCGCGATGGAAGCGTCCACCGCGCTCGCCACCGCGTAGCCCGCCGCCGCGGAGCCGGCGCCGAGGAAGCAGGCAAGCGGCAGCATGCGCGAGATCCGGTGAGTGAGGAGATGCGCGGCCGCGGGGGGAACGATGAGGAACGCCACCACCAGGATGGCGCCGATCGACTCGAAGCTGGCCACCGTCGTGATCGAGACGATGCCCATGAGCAGGTAGTGGACCAGGGCGGGGGCGAGGCCGACGGTGGCGGCGAGGGCGGAGTCGAACGTCGAGATCTTGAGCTCCTTGTAGAGGAGCAGCACGAAGAGCAGATTGGCCAGCGCCACGACACCCAGCACGAGCGTGGGGCGCGCGACCTGGAACCCGCCCAGGGCGAGGGTGCGCAGCGGCGCGAAGGCGATCTCGCCGTAGAGCACGCAGTCCTGGTCGAGGTCCTTCTGGCCGTGGGTGTATTGCGCGATGAGGAGGACCCCGATGGCGAACAGCGCGGGGAAGACCACCGCGATGGAGGCGTCCTCCTTCACGCGCCGCGTGCGGTGCAGGGTCTCGATGAGGAAGACGGTAAAGAGCCCCATCGCGCCGGCGCCGATGAGCACCGGCAAGGAGGCGACGCTCCCGCTCACGAAGAACGCGAGGACGATGCCCGGCAGCACGGCGTGGCTGATCGCGTCGCCCAGGAGCGACATGCCGCGCAGGACCAGCCAGCAGCCGGGCAGCGCGCAGGCGACCGCGGCGAGGGCGCCGGTGAGGACGATGATCGCGCCGTCGCTCACAGGGGGCTCCCGCGCGGGATCGGGCGTCCATGCGGGTCCGCACGGGGACGCCCCAGGGCGGCGTCGATCTCCTCCCAGACCTCGTGGTCGAGGGCGTGCTCCATCTCCTCCGCGTCGCGGTGGAGGTGGTCGTCGGGCAGGTCGAGCCGGCGGGAGAGGTAGAGCTCCCAGAGCCTGTGGTTGCGCACCACGCGCCCCGCGCGCTCGGCGCCCTCCGCGGTGAGGCGCACCCCGGTGCCCTCCAGTCGGACCAGCCCGTCGCGCCACGCCCGCACCACGTCCGGCCTCCCCGCTCCGCGCACGGCGCGCAGATCGCTCAGGGCGCGCACGGCGTCGAAACTCCCGTCCCCCTCCCCGAGCCGCCAGAGATCCTTGAGGAGGTTTTCCACGCGCACCCTGCGCCGGTTGCGGGCGCGGCGCAGCGCCGCCCAGAGGAGTCCCCGCCGCGGTGCGAAGAGGAGCGAGACGCCGAGGATCGCGGTGGCGCAGAGCACGACCACGGGGCCGGTGGGGAGGCGCGAGCGCAGGGAGGAGATGGTGGCGCCCAAGACCCCTGCCGCGGCGCCGAGCAACCCCGCCAGCAGGACCATCCTGCCCAGGCGGTCGGTCCACTGCCGCGCGGCAGCCGCTGGCGTGACGATCATGGCCGCCATGAGGACGACCCCCACCGTCTGGAGGCCCACGACCACCGCGATGACGAGGAGGGAAGTCAGCAGGACCTCGAGGCGGCGTACCGGCATCCCCAGGCTCGCCGCATAGGCGGGATCGAAGGAGAGCACTTGGAACTGCTTGAAGAGGAGAAAGAGCGTCGCGAAGACGACGAGGCCGAGCACCGCCATGACCTGCAGGTCGCGGGGGAGGAGGCTCGCCGCCTGCCCGAAGAGAAACTTGTCGAGACCCGCGCGGTTCGCGCCGCCCACGTTCTTGAGGATGTAGGTCAAGAGCGCGATCCCGATCCCGAACAGGACGCTCAAGACGATCCCGATGGCCGCGTCCTGCTTGAGACGCGTGGTCCGCGCGATGCCCAGGATCAACAGCATCCCGATCCATGCGGTCGCGAGGGCGCCGGCGAGGAGCAGCAGGGGATGCTTGGGATCGATGCCCAGAGCGCTGCCCGCGAGGAAGGCGAGACAGACGCCCGGAAGCGACGCGTGGGCGAGGGCGTCGCCCAGAAGGCTCTGCCGCCGCAGCACGGCGAAGCACCCCAGCGCGCCGGAGAGGAGTCCCAAGAGCCCCGCGCCGAGCAGCACCGTGCGGAGCGTCGGGTCGCCCCACGCCGTCACTTGAGGCTCGACGCCCCGCGCGTCTCCCTCAGGAGTCGCGTGGCGGCGGTCTCCAGGCTGGCGAGGCGGCCGCCGTAGGTCCGCTGGAGGTTCTCTGGGGTGAAGGCGTTGGCCAACAAGCCCGCCGCGACCAGCCGCATGTTGAGGAGCACGACCCAGTCGAAGTACTCGGGGGCGGTCTGCAGGTCGTGGTGGACGCAGACGACGGTGCGTCCGCGGTCGCGCAGTTCGCGCAGGAGCGCGATGATGGCGCGCTCGGTGACCGCATCCACTCCGGCGAAGGGCTCGTCCATGAGGTAGAGCCGGGCGTCCTGGGCCAGCGCTCGCGCCAGGAAGGCGCGCTGCTGCTGCCCGCCGCTCAGCCGGCTGATCTGGCGGTCGCGCAATTCCGCGATGCCGACGCGGCGCAGCGCGTCGAGGGCGATCTCCTTGTCCGTGCGCGAGGGGCGGCGGAACCATCCCATCTGGCCGTACCTCCCCATGAGCACGACGTCGAGGACGCTGGAAGGGAAATCCCAGTCCACCGATTCCCGCTGCGGCACATAGGCGACCTCGCGGCGTATCTCCGCGTAGCTGCGCCCGAAGGTGCGCACGAAGCCCGAGGCCAGGGGCACGAGATCGAGCGCCGCCTTGAGGAGCGTCGATTTCCCGGCGCCGTTGGGACCCACCACGGCGACGAGCTTTCCTTCCGGGATGGCGAGATCGACGTCCCAGAGGACCGGCTTGGTGTGGTAGGCGACGGTCAGGTCGTGGAATTCGAGGGCCGGCGTCTGCGCCGGGGCCGCGCTCATCGCATGGCCTCGACAAAGGTGCGCACGTTCGCGCGCACCATGCCGGGGTAGCTGTTGGCAGGCGGCTCGCTCCCCATCGCGTCGCTGTAGAGCGTGCCGCCTTCCCGCACCTCGTGGCCGCGCTCGCGCACGGCATGGATCACCGCCTCGATCGCCTTGGAGCTGACCGAGGTCTCCACGAAGATCGCCTTGAGCCGGCGGGCGACGACCAGTTCGGCGATGCGGCGGACATCTTCGACCCCAGGCTCGTCCACGGTGCTGATGCCCTGCAGCCCCGCGACCTCCACGCCGTAGGCGCGGCCGAAATAGCGGAACGCGTCGTGGGAGGTGACGAGCACCCGCGACTCCTTCGGGATCGACGCCACGGCGTCGCGCACCTCGCGATCGAGGGCGAGCAGCTGCTCGCGGTAGTCCCGGGCGCGCTCCCGGTAGGTGGCCTGCCGATCCGGATCGACGTCGGCGAGGGCCTCGGCGACGGCGGCGGTGGTCTCCGCCCAGAGGGCTGTGTCGAACCAGACATGGGGGTCGTAGTGGCCCTGCAGCTCCTCCGGCTCGAGCAGCCGGTCCTGCGGGAGGCCCGCCGTCACCGCCGCGACCTTTCGTCGGCTCGCCATCTCGACGAAGAGGTCTCCCATCTTCCCTTCGAGGCTGAGGCCGTTGTAGAGGATGAGGTCGGCGGCGCGCAGGCGCGCGAGATCCCCCGCGCTCGCTTTGTAAAGGTGCGGGTCGACGCCGGGTCCCATGAGCGCCTCGACCTCCACGAAGTCCCCGCCGATCCGCCGGGCGAGGTCGGCGACCATCCCCGTCGTGGCGACGACGCGCAGCTTCCCCTCCTTGCGGCTCGAGGCGGGGGAGTCGGCGGTGCAGGCCGCCAAGAGGGGAACCAGGAACAAGGCTGCGAGTCTCATCGCGTCAACTCCACAAAGACCCCTTCCACCCCTTCGCTTCCCGTGACCACCACACGCTCCCCGATGCCTAGGTGCATCACATCCTCGAGCTCCTGGCGCGCGCGCATGACGATCTTCGAACCCGGCACCAGGCCCAGCTCCTTGAACCGGTGGAGCCGCTCCGCCTCGTTGGTGCGCACTTCGCGCACGACGCCCTTTTCGCCCGAGCGCATCCGGGCGAGGGGTTGCAGCGGCCGCTCCCGCATCGATCCGTTCTCGTCGGGGATGGGGTGGCCGTGAGGGTCCTCGGTGGGATGGCCCAAGGCCCGGTCGATCGCCTCCACCATGCGGTCGGAGAGGTGGTGTTCGAGCACCTCCGCCTCCTCGTGGACCTCCGACCAGTCCAAGCCGAGGAAGCGCACCAGGAACGCTTCCACGAGGCGGTGCCGCCGCACCACGCGCATCGCAACCACGCTGCCAGCGGCGGAGAGGACGACGCCCTGTCGCGGGGAGTACTCGACGAGCCCCTCCTCCCCGAGCTTCTTGAGCATCGCGGTGACCGAGGGCTTCGAGACCCCCAGGAACCGCGCCAGTTCCGTGGTCAGGACGCGGCGGCCTCCACGACCGAGGTGGAACACCGCCTTGAGGTAGTCTTGCTGGGAGGAGGAGCGAGAGTCTGTGGTAGTCATGCCTAATCCGCCAAGAAGATTAGGCGATCCAAGCAGGAAGTCAAGACTAACTCTCGGTGGCCTCCTCTTCGGGCGCCTCCCCGCCCCCCTCCTCCGCCTCCATATAGGGGCTGCGCGCCACCCTCACCCAATATTCGTACGCCTTGTCGACCGCCTGACGGAGAAGCGTCCCCTCGGGGTAGGTGCCGTCTTCCCCCCGCCTTCCCGCGATCGCTCCGGTGAGAACCTCGAGCGCCTCCTCGATGGTGTCCACGGCGTAGACATGGAACTTGCCCGCGCGGCACGCCTCCACCACATCGCTGCGCAGCATGAGATCCCCGGCGTTGGTCCGCGGGATCAAGACGCCCTGTGTGCCGGTGAGCCCCAGGTCGGCACAGGTGTCGAAGAATCCGTCGACCTTTTCGTTGACCGCCCCGATGGCGAGGATGTTGCCGCGCTGGTCGATCGCCCCGGTCATGGCGAGGTCCTGGCGGATGGGCATCCCGGTGAGCGCGCTCAGAAGACAACACATCTCCGCGCCGGAGGCGGAATCGCCGTCGATCCCGCCGTAGCTCTGCTCGAAGGCGATGGACGCGCTGAACGCCAGCGGGTGGTCGGTGCTGAGCAGATGGCGCAGGAGACCACCCAGGATGTAGAAGCCCTTGGTGTGGATCGAGCCGGAGAGCGCGGCCTCGCGCTCGATGTTGATCACTCCCGCGGTCCCGGCGCCGATGGTCGCGGTGATGCGCGCGGGGAAGCCGTAGGTGAGCGGGCCGGCGTGGACGACGGCGAGGCCGTTGATCTGGCCCACGACGGTGCCCCGGGTGTCGACCCGGATCGTCCCCTCCTTGAGAAGCGCGCGGAAGTGGCGCGACGGCAGATCGGCGCGGCGCTTCCCTTGCCGGACCGCCTCCCGCACATCCTCGGAACCGACCGGGCCGGGACCGCGGCGGCGGGCCAGCCAGGCGGCCTCTCGCGCGATGTCGGCGACCCGTCCGAACCGCGTCGTGAGGCGGTGCCGCCGCCCCGCCACGCGCGCGCCATGGTCGATCAGCGCTGCGACGGCGTCGCGGTCGAACGCCGGCAGGTTCTCCTCCTTGATGATGCGCGCCATCACGCGCGCATACTGAGCGAACGACTCCGGGCTTCGCTCGATCTCGGTGTCGAAGTCGGCGAGCACCTTGAAGAGGTTGGGGAAATCGGCGTCGTGGGCGTCCAGGAGGGCGTAAAGCGAGGAATCGCCCAGCAGGATCACCTTGACGCGGAGCGGGATCGGTTCCGGATTGAGGGAGGGCGCCATCCAGGGAAGCTGGAACTCCCCCGGGACGATCTCGAGCATGCCGCTGCGGAGCGTGCGGACGAGCACCTTCCATGCGCCCGGCTCGCCGAGGAGATCGCGCGCTTCCAGGATGAGGTAACCGCCGTCCGCCTTGAGGAGCGAGCCCGGCCTCACCATGGAAAAGTCGCTGGCGCCGGGGCCGCGCGCCGACCACTCGCGCTCGACGGATCCGAGGAGGTTGGCGAGGGTGGGATGGTTCTCGATGACGATGGGGCAGTCCCGCCCCGGAGGGTTTTCCAGGACCACGTTGACCCGGTAGAGCTGCGTGTAGTCCCCCTGCTCGGTTCCGCCGTCGAGGTGGTTCAAGACGACGTCATCCACGATGGAGCTGAGGAACCCTGCGGCCTCCTCCCCCTGGAACGCGGCCAGGATTTGCTGGACCTGCGCCGCGAGGAGCGCCCTCGCGGCCTCCTCCATCACCGCCGAAGTCTCCTTGCCCTGGTCGCGCCTCACGCGGCGCACGCCCTCCGTCACCTCCTCCAGCTGCTTCCGGAACGCTTCGCGGCGATCCTGGAACTGCGCCTCCTGCGCGGCGGTGACCTTGCCGGCGGCCTTGAGCGCCTCCAGTTCCTCCGGCGCCACCGGCTTGCCCTCCACGACGGGGAAGAGCGCGGCCTGCGCGACGGGCCCCATCTGCAGCGAAACCAGGGCGAGGTTGGCAGCGCGCAGCGCCTCCTCGAAGGGTTTCGTGATCCTCTCGACCTCGCGCTGGGCGCGTTGGTCCAAAGCGACCCTGCGCGATCGGAGCGCGTCGGTGGCGAGGCTGTCGCTCAACCCGTCGCGAATGAAGTCCGCGAGCGCGTGTACGGCGCGGCGGAATGCGCGCGCCTGCCCCGGCTTGAGCGTCACCAGGCGCGGGCGGTCAGGCTGGGCGAAGTTGTGGACGTAGCAGCAGTCCTTTCGCGTGAGGCAGACCGGCTTGAGCTCCTCCAAGAGCCGCCGCACCATGGTGAGCCTTCCGGTGCCCACGAGCCCGCGGATGAAGATGTTTTGGCCCGCGGCGTCGGTCTCCAGGCCGAACCGCAACGACGCGAGCGCGTTGTCCTGGCCGATCACGCCGCGGATCGGTTCGAGATCCGCGGTGGTCTTGAACGCGAGCTTTGCGGGGTCGCATCTCCAGCGGAGCGCGTCACAAGGAAGCGGATCGACCATGCCCTACCCCGCCGCCGCGAGGAAACGGCGTTCCGCCTCTTCCCAGTCAACCAGGTTCCAGAACGCGGCGACGTACTCCGCGCGCCGGTTCTGGTACTTGAGGTAGTAGGCGTGCTCCCAGACATCCAGTCCGATCAGGGGGACCTTTCCCTCCATGATCGGGCTGTCCTGGTTTGCCGTGCTGGCAAGTTCGAGCCGGCCGCCGGCGAAGGAGAGCCATGCCCATCCCGAGCCGAACCGGCCGAGCGCCTCCTTGCCGAACGCCTCGCGGAACTTGTCGAAGCCGCCGAATGCGGATTGGATCGCGCTGCCGAGCTTGCCCTTGGCCTCCCCGCCCTTGCCCGGGGCCAGGGTTGCCCAGAACTGCGTGTGGTTGGCGTGGCCGCCGCCGTTGTTGCGCAGGGCGGTGCGGATCGACTCGGGGATCGCGCCGAGGTCGGCGAGGAGCGACTCGATCGACTTTCCGCGGAGATCAGGGTGCGCTTCGAGCGCCTTGTTGAGATTGTTCACATAGCCGGCGTGGTGCCTGCCATGGTGGATCTCCATGGTCTTCGCATCGATGTGCGGCTCGAGGGCGTCGAAGGGGTACCGGAGGGGGGGGAGGGCGAAGGAGGGGGGCGGGGGATCCTCCCCCCCCCGGGCACAGCCTGCCCCGACGGCGGCCAGTCCCAGGGCGGCCGCGGGGACGGCTGCGAGAAAGTCGCGGCGATTCAACATCTCGGGTCTCCTCCTCTCGGGGTGCGATCCGATTCTAAGCCAGAGCCCCTTGCGGGCGCCAACCCACCTGGGCTAAAGTGACCGGGGAACCAATTCTGGTGTGCGGCTGCGAGGCCCGGAGGTGCTCTATGAGGGTGTTTCTTGCCCTGGGAGGGCTGGTCGCCCTCCTCTTCTTCGCGGGTTGCGGAAACTGCAATTCCCTCACCTCTTCGCCGGGACAGGTCCTTCAGCGCTGCCCGGGCGTGGACATCGTCTTCCTCATGGATACCTCCGGCTCGATGGGGGACGAGGCGGCGGCGCTCTGCGCGGAACTGAGCGGCGTCTCCGCCCAGCTGGCCGCCCTCGGCCTCACCGACTTCCGGGTCACGATCCTGGGTCTCACGGAAAATGCCGAGGAGGCGGGACCGGACTACTCCTGCCTCTCCAACTCCGTGCTCGCCCTTCTGGGGGACGCGATCCCCGGAAGCCCGGCCCCCGGCTTCGAGTTCCTGGACGACAGCGAGGATTGGGCGCCGGCGACTGCGGTGGTGGCCGCGCGATTCAGCTGGCTCTCCGGAAGGCTGCGCGTCATCGTGCCGATCAGCGACGAGGCACCGGAAGACGGGGACGACTGTGACGAGTTCGATCAGTCCGCCATCGACAATGCGATCTCGGTAGCAGGCGCCAACGGCGTGATCGTCTCCCCGATCGTCGCGGATGCCGGCGCGGTGGACGCCTGCATCATCGATTTCGCGAACCAACTCGCCGGGGGGACCGGCGGCACGGTCTCGTTCTCCAACGAGCCTGGCGCCGACTTCGCCCAGATCATCTTCGATCTGGTCGTCGCCGCCTGCACGCCGATTGAGTAGTGACCGGCTTCCCCGCCCCCGTGCCGCGCGGCACGGGGGCGGAGGCGGTCTCTAGAGCGACTTCTTGTTCAGGTAGAAGTCGAAGCGCTCGTACTCCTTGTGCGACGCGCGCTCCTTGACGTCGGTCACCGTCTTGGGCGGCGGCACGACGACCTTCTCGCCCGGCTTCCAGTTCACCGGCGTCGCCACGCTGTGCTTGTCCGTGGTCTGGAGCGCCTCGACCAGCCGGAGGACCTCGTCCACGCTGCGCCCGACGTTCAAGGGGTAGTAGATGAGGGCCCGCACCGTGCGCTTGGGGTCGATCACGAAGACCGTGCGCACGGTCACCGTCGACGACGCGCCCGGATGGATCATGCCGTAGAGCGAAGCGACCGCCATGTTGCTGTCGGCGATCATCGGGTAGGGGATCTCGGTCTCGAGGATCTGCTTGAGATTCTCTTGCCACGCGAGGTGGCTGTGGATCGAGTCCACCGAGAGGCCGATCAGCTTCACGTTGCGCTTCTCGAATTCCCCGGCGCGCTGCGCGAAACAGGTCAGCTCCGTCGAGCAGACCGGCGTGAAGTCCGCCGGGTGGCTGAAGAAGACGACCCACTTGTCGGTCTGCCACTTCGAGAATTCCAGCTCGCCGTGGGTGGTGACCGCCTTGAAATCGGGAGCCGTGTCGCCGATGCGAGGGATGCCGGTGGTGGTGGTGTCTGCCATGCTCTGGTTCCTCCCTGGTGTGCTAATTGAGCGCGCACTCGTTGCGCCCTCCTTCGAGTTCGTCGGATTCCGCCGGGCTCGCTTGTTCGAGCCCGAGGTTGATCGCCTTGATGCGCCGGTACGCCTCGGGGAAACTCCCCGCCCGGCTGCGGACCCACGCGCGGAACTCCGGCTCCCCGGGCAGGCCGACGGGTCCGTTACGGGCGAGGATCTGCGAGAAGCGCGCGCCCACGGAGCGGTCGGGACGCCGCTCGGCGTCCGAGGCGTAGTGCGCGGGACAAATCGTCATCTCCCCCGGCCAAGCACGGCGCGCGCGCTCGATGCTGCCCCACAAGACCCCGCTCCACTCCTCGGTCTTGCCTCCGAGATCGGGGCGCCCGACCGAGCCCACGAACAGGAAATCCCCGGTGAGGGCGAGCTCGTTTCCGAGCCTGTAGGTGACGCTTCCCTCGGTGTGGCCGGGGGTGTGCGCGACCTCCAGCTCCGCCTTGCCGAACCGGATGCGCTTGCCGTCCCGCACCGGTTCGAAGGAGATCTTGCCGGGCGTCCCGTCATAGGGGTAGACGGCGTCGGCGGGATGGAGGTAGTAGAGGACTCCCATCGCGCTCGCCAAGGCCGGCCCGCCGCTGATGTAGTCCGCGTGGGCGTGGGTGTCGGCCACCGCGACGATGCGCGCTCCCGCCTCGCGGGCCGCGGCGACGAAGGCGGACGGATCGCGCGGGGGATCGACGACCATCGCCTCGTCGCCGCTCACGAGCAGGTAACCGAGCGCCCCCTTGCCGATGCGGTCGAACTGCACGAAGCGGGTGAGGGGGGCGGGGGCAGCCTGCTCGCGCGCAATGACAGCGAGCATCCACGCCGTCATGCCCCCCTGCAGGGAACGCGCGCTAAAACCGTGGCCGTTGAGCCGCTCCGCGACCTTGCGGCTGTCGCTCCCCACTCCGCAGACGACGGTGAGGGGCTTGAGTGGATCGAGGCCGGAGGCCGCCGGGTCCTCCAGGGCCATGATCTCGCTTCCTTTGATGTTGTGGAAGCGCTCGTCCGGCACGATGTCGATCCGTCCTCCCGCCAAACGGTGCGGCGCGCGCACGTCCAGGATATGAATGTCGTCCCCGTCCTCCACGGCGGCGACGAACTCCCCCGGGCTGATTTCGACACCATCCGCCGCCATGTGCGCAGTGTCGCCGCCCCGCGCGCGGGGGTCAACGGCACGCCCGGGCGCTAGCGTCCGACCGCCCGGAGCAGCTCGCGACCCACCCACGCCAGCGCGGGGAGCGGATCGCTCCAGCGCCAGAGGGTGTGGGTGTCGGCGCGCAGAGCCGCGCCTGCCGCGCGGCCAGCCCACCGAAACCCCTCCATGGCCGTCAGTTCGTGCCGCCGGATCGCCCGCGCGAGCCCGGCGAGGTCGCAGGAGGTGCTGGCGAAGCGCAGGCCGGTGCGGATCCGGGCAGGGGGGGCGGGGCGCGGGGATCCGACGCCGGCGAGCTCCAGGGCGAGCCTGGGGAGGTCCAAGCCGGACCGAACGGCGATCTCGCAGTTCGCCCCGAGCCGCGCATTGAGCTCGAGGAAGACGGCTTGCTCTTCTCCCGGCCCGGTGAGGAACTGCGCGCAGCCCACACCGGTGTAGCGGAGGTGGGAAGCGAGGGCGGCACTCTGGACCAGCACGGAGTCCGTGGGCTCCTTCGTGACGCCCTCGACGGCGAGCCCCGTCCCGTCGCGCGCGTCCGTGCGAGAGACCTCCACGGCCAGGTGGTCCAGGAGGACCCCGTCGCGCGCAGCGAAGTAGAAATTCGTGCGCGGCCCCGGCACGAAGGCCTGGAGCAGCGCGCCCCCCGGGAGGTCGGCCCACCGCGCGAGAACCTCGTCCAGCTCCCCCTGCCCGCGAATGAGGATCGCCTTCCTGCCCAGCACGTTGCCCAGCTCGCTCGCGCGCTTGAGCACGCAGGGGAATCCGAACGCGCGCGCCCCCCGCGCCAGGTCTTGCCGCGTCCAGACCGGCAACGTTTGCGGCAGGGTGAGGCCTGCGTCTCGCGCTGCATCCAGGCACCGTGACGCGCCGGCGCAGGTCCGCACGGCTGCAGGATCCGGCATGACGAGGCGGACTGGGCGGGGCAGGCTTGCGGCCTCCCGCGCGAAATGTTGCATCTCCGTCTCGCCGACCGGAAAGAGGGCGGAGATCGCTTCGTCATCGAGGAGCAGGCGCGCGAGCGCCTCGCGGAACGGTTCTTTCGAGCCCTCGGCGAGAGGGGGGTGGTTCCAACGCCCCGCCGCATGACGGGAGCGTGCGGAGGGCGGTCGGGAGCCGGAGACCCCGACGAGGACGCGGTGCCCGGCGCGCGCCAGGGAGCGGACCACGGCGACGGACTGCCGGTGATCGCCCAGCACGAGCACGGTGCTCGTGCGCGACCTCTTCCGGAGCGTCCTGGTGGCGGCGATGCGGGTCTGCAGCATCTGGCCTCATGATCGGCCTCCGCGGGCGGCCCCTGAGCGCCCCGGGCCCGGTCCGGTGGACACCGGGCCGCTTCCCCTGGTATCACTTCCCGGGGCGCAGGAGCGTTTCATGGGCAACCAGGCCGACCGAGTCGAGGACCGCCGCGCGTTTTTCAGGATCCTGGGCGCGGCCGCCGCCCTGGGGGCGGCGGGGGTCGGGCTTCCCGGCTGTTCGCGCGCGAGCGCATTCCCGTCCATCCTGACTCCGTCGCAGCGCAGCGAGGCGGCCCTCGCCGTCCGGATCGCCGCGGCACGGATGGCCTTCGATCGGGGGCTGCCGATCCAGCTCGCCAACGGCGACGAGACGCGCCTCCCCGCCTATGCCGCGAGCTACTCCAAGGGCCTTCCCCACGATGCCCGCGGATTCGTGGTCCCTTCCGCCTACGAGACTCTTCTCGCCGCGGTGCGACGGGAGGAGAAGGGCGCGTTCGAGGCGGTGCCCCTCGCTGGTCCGCGCAGGCTCGTGAACCCGATGGCGGGGGCCGCCTTCGACCTCCAGGGGCCCGACTCCCACGCCTGCGCGATCGCTCCCGCGCCGCGCTTCGATTCTCCCGAGCAGGCCGCCGAAGCGGTGGAGCTCTACTGGATGGCTCTCGCGCGCGATGTGCCGTTCGCCGCCTACACCGCGGATCCGATCATCGCGGCCGCCAGCACAGAACTCTCCGCTCTGAGCGATTGTCGCGCCCCGAAGGATGCGGGTCTTGTGACTCCGGCCACGCTCTTCCGGGGCTCGACCGCCGGAGATCGCGCGGGACCCTTCCTCTCCCAGTTCCTGTTGCGCGACGCCCCCTTCGGCGCGCTCACCATCTCGCAGAAGATGCGGACGGTGGTCCCGGGCGTCGACTACCTGACGGACTACCCTTCCTGGCTCGCCGCGCAGAACGGCGCCGCCGTCCCGCCCTACCCCACCGATCCGGTGCCGCGCTACATCCGGAGTCTCCGCGATCTCGCGGAGTGGGTCCACGTCGACGCCCTCCACGAGGCCTACTTCAATGCCTGCCTCTATCTATTCTCCATCGAGGCACCCTTCGACCCGGGCAATCCCTATGTCGCCTCCGCGACCCAGGATGGATTCGGCACCTTCGGCCCGCCCCACGTCCTCGCGCTCGTCACCGAAGTCGCCACCCGGGCGCTGAAAGCAGTCTGGTACCAGAAGTGGTATGTGCACCGCCGCGCACGTCCGGAGGAGTTCGGCGGCCGGGTCCATCTCCACGTCACCGGCCAGGAGGTGTTTCCCCTCCATCCCGAGCTGCTCTCCTCCGCGGCGCTCGCGGAGGTCTTCTCCGGGCATGGGAGCTACCTGCTTCCCCAGGCGTATCCGGAGGGATGCCCCCTCCATCCCGCCTACGGCGCAGGGCACGCCACCGTGGCCGGGGCCTGCGTCACGATCCTCAAGGCGTGGTTCGATGGCCGCCATGTCCTGCCGTCGCCGGTCGTCCCGTCGGCGGACGGGACCCTCCTGCTCCCCTACGGCGGCCCGGAACCGCTCACAGTATCGGGAGAACTGGACAAGCTCGCGGCCAACATCTCCCTCGGCCGCTCGGCGGCGGGCATCCACTGGCGCACCGACTACCTCGCGTCGCTCTTCCTGGGCGAGGCAATCGCGCTCGCCATCCTCGAGGAGCAGCGCCTGACGTACGAGGAGAGCCCTTCGTTCACCCTGACGCGGTTCGACGGCACCACGGTGACGGTCTAGGGGGCGCGGGGGCATGCATCGCGCGGCTCTGGTCCTTCCGGTCCTCGCCGAGGCGCCGCTCCGCTTCCTGCGCGCCGCGCTCTCCTTGCCCGACACGCGAGTCGGCGTCGTCACCCAGATCGCACGGGAGGCGTTTCCGCCAGACGTGGCATCCGCCTTGGCCGGCCACTGGCGCGTCTCCGAGGCGCTGGATCCGGGCCAGCTCGTGGAGGCGGCGCGCGGGCTCATCTCCCAGATGGGTCTCCTCGACCGCTTCTTCGGGGTGCAGGAGCAGCTGCAGGTTCCGGTCGCGGAGGCGCGGGCCCGGCTCGGCATCGCCGGGCTCGATCCCGCAACCGCCGCCAATTTCCGCGACAAGGCGCGCATGAAGGCGATCCTCCGCGCCCACAACGTCCCCTGCGCCCGCTTCCTTCTCGCGAGCGATGCCGCCGCCGCGCGCGCCTTCGTGAAGGAGGTGGGCTTTCCGGTGGTGGTCAAGCCGCCGGACGGGGCCGGGGCCGTAGGCACCTACCGCGCCGACGGCCCCGAAGCGCTCGAGCAGGCGCTGCGGGCCTCCTCCCCCGCCCCCCTCCGCCCGATTCTCGTGGAGGAGTTCATCGTGGGGGAGGAGTTTTCGTTCGATGCCGTCTGGATCGACGGCCGGCCCGTGTGGCACAGCATCGGCGCCTACCTTCCGCCGCCGCTGGAGGTGCTGCGAAACGACTGGATCCAGTGGACGGTCCTCCTTCCGCGGCGCATCGACGGGCCCGAGTTCGCGCCCATCCGCGCCGCGGCCGCGGCGGCGCTGCGCGCGCTCGGATTCGTGAGTGGCATGAGCCACATGGAGTGGTTCCGGCGGCGCGACGGCAGCGTGGCGATCTCGGAGGTCGGGGCACGCCCGCCCGGCGCGCAGTTCGTGACGCTCATGGGGCTCGCCCACGACACCGACCTCTACGCGGCGTGGGTCCGCACCATGATCCACGGGCGATTCGATCCGCCGGAGCGGCGGTTCGCCGCCGGCGGGGCCTACCTCCGCCGCATGGGGCGCGGCCGTGTGGAGGGCGTGAGCGGATTTGCGAGGGTGCGGGAGGAGTTGGGCTCCCTTCTCTGCGAGGCCAAGCTCCCCGAGCGCGGCCAGGAGGCGCGGGAGGGGTACGAGGGCCAGGGCTACCTGCTGATCCGGCATCCCGAGACCGACGTGGTGGCACGTGCGCTGCAGCGCATCGTGGCCGGCGTGCGCGTGCTTTGAACCGCGCGCCCCGATACGGTGCGAATCGAGGACGCGCGCGTCTCGAAAGTGTCCAATGGAATGAACATTCGCGGGCGACGGGCCGCCGCGGCGCCGAGATTGTTCGGCCGGACCGTGGCAGTCAGAGCCTGAATCGCTAGGCTGTAGGCCAGGATTGGCCCGGGGGTCGCTGATGACGGGCCAGATCCCGCGCTTGACCGGACCGCACACCTCGCATGGACACCTTGTTGAAATGAAGATTCTCGGAATCAGCGGCATCGATGGCTGCATGGCGTTCAAGAAGGCGCGGTGGCCGGGCATCGAGGAACGCGAGTACCGCATCTCCCAGGGGCATGATTCGGCAGCCGCCCTCGTCATCGACGGCGAATTCGTCGCGGGGGTTGCCGAGGAACGCATCTGCCGCCGGAAGCACACCGGCGAGTTCCCGCGCGGGGCGATCGGCTATTGCCTCCAGGAGGCGGGGCTCGCCATCGACGAGATCGACGAGATCGCGCACGGCTTCGACTATGCACCGTACGCCGCGCTCTATTCCCTCGATCCCGTCTCGCGAGATCTCTATCGCGACGTGTTGTCCCGCACCGCGCTGCTGACCCATGTCCGGCGCGCCTTCCCCGGCTATCCGGAGGAACGCGTCCATAGCGTGAACCACCACCTCGCCCACGCGGCAAGCGCTTATTTCACGTCCGGCTTCGACTCCTGTCTCGTGGTGGTCGCGGACGGGATGGGCGAGGCGCACAGTATCTCGATCTACGACGCCCACGACGGGGCGCTCGATCTGCTCCATCGGATCCCTGCAGGGGACTCCATCGGGAGCCTCTACTCCCTGGTCACGCTGCATCTCGGGTTCGATTTCAATTCGGACGAGTACAAGATCATGGGGCTCGCGCCCTACGGCGACGCGAAGCGCTATCGTTCATTCTTCGCGGACGCCGTCGATCTGCTGCCGGGCGGTTCCCTTCGCATCCCGCTCCTCAGGCTGAACAAGAGCCGCGACGAGCGGGAGAACTACCTGGCGAGCCGGCGCCATCTCGCCGATCGCCTCATCGAGCCGCGCGGGCCCGACGACGAGGTCCTCGGCGCCCACCGCGACGTCGCCGCGGCGCTCCAGGAGTGCCTCGATCGGGTCATGCTCCACGTCTGCAGCCACTTCGGCCAGGCGACCGGGCGGCGCAGGCTCGCCTTGGCGGGCGGCGTCGCGCTCAACTGCACCGCGAACGGGAAGCTGCTCCGCTCGGGCCACTTCGACGAGATTCATGTGCAGCCGGCGGCGGGCGATGACGGCTCCGCCCTGGGGGCGGCGCTCCATCGCGCCTCGGTGCACGGCGAGGCGCGAAACGTGCGCATGCCGACGCCGTTCTTCGGCCCCTCGCACCCGCATGCGGCCATCGCGCGCGCCCTCCATGGCCGGACCGGGGAGGTCGAGAGCGTCACGTTTCCCTCGCTGGAGGCCGCGTGCGAGGAGGCGGCCAACCTCATCGCCGCCGGGCGGGTCATCGCCTGGTATCGGGGCCGCATGGAGTTCGGCCCGAGGGCGCTGGGCCACCGCAGCATCCTCGCCGATCCGGGCCACCCGGAGATGCGCAACCGCATCAACGCGATGGTCAAGATGCGGGAGGCGTTCCGCCCGTTCGCTCCCGCGGTCACCCTCGACGAGGTGCACCGCTGGTTCGACGTGGATTCCGGCACGGAACTGCCCTACATGATCATGACCGTCGATGTGCGGGAGGAGTACCGCCGGCATCTTCCCGCCATCACCCACATCAACGGGTCGGCGCGCGTCCAGACCGTCTCCCCGGACGACAACGCGGAGTTCCACGCCCTCCTGCGGGCGGTCGGCAGGACCACCGGCCGCGAAATGGTGCTGAACACGAGCTTCAACGTGAAGGGCCAGGCGATCGTGAACACTCCCGAGGAGGCCATCGAAACGTTCCTCGGCACCGGGATCGAGTGCCTGTTCCTCGAAAACATCCTGCTCACCAAGCGCGCCCGCACCTCCGAGCTTCCCGCGAAGTCCCGTGCGGCGCAGCTCCGCTAGGCCGCCGGCGTCCGGTGGGGTCCCGCGCGCGCCGAGGGCCTGACCGGCGAGACCGTCGCCGATCCTGTCTGATTGGTGGCGGAGCATTGGGATCCTCACGTTCATGCGCGGCGCATCGCCGCGCAAGGAGGTCGCGGCGTGGTCGTGTCCGTGGGGGTTGCGAGTGCAGCAGTGCTGGTCGGCATGCTGGTTCTCCTTCTGCTCGTCTGGAGGGCGTGGATCCTGCTGCGAAGGCGGTACCGCCGGCGCTGGTGGTTCACCTTCCCGATCAGCTACCCGCTCTTCCCCGCGCTCCTCGTCGGCTCGGTCCTCCTCCCGATCCAGGGCTACGGCCTCTCGCGCAGCGTGTTCGTCTTCGAGCGCCAAGGCGACTCCCTGCAGAACCGGGAGTTGCGCTCCTTCTTCTCCGGCGCCTACACCCTTCGCGGGGGAGGCAGGGTCCAGGTCCCCTCGGGCCCGGAGGAGACGTTTCTGATCAACGACTCCGGCTGGGCGATCGAGCTCGTGATCGCCCGCTACGAGGTCTCGGGGGGGACCACCGAACGCGTCCCCTTGCCGGTGGGCGGCGCGGCGACCCTCGAGGGGAGCCTGAACTTCCTTCCGCCGGGGGAGGACGTGCCGCAGACGATCACCTCCCATTACTTCGGCGAGACCCGCACCTACGTGCGGCGCCCCTGACCGGCCCGCTTCGCGCCGCCGCTATAATCGCGTGTTTTCAGCGAGCGTTTCCTGTTGCGATCCCCCGCCCCCCTTCCCCAGTTTCCCCCCCGGCGGGGTTCGAGCCGCGCGTGGGTTGCGTTGGCGCTGGCCGCACTGCTGCTCGCGGGCTGCCGTTCCCCCCGCCGCCATCGCGAACGCGCCGACCGCGCCGCGGCGGCCATCATCGCGGAAAAGCAGCAGGAGACGTTCGGCCGCACCGAACCCTTCACGGTCGAGCGGCCCTCCGACACCTTCCGGCGCCGGCTGCTCCTCGGCCAAGATCTCCCCACCCTGGGGCCCGATTCCCTCGGCACCGATCAACTGGAGCGGATCGACCACTGGCCGGAGAAGGACCATCCGCCGCCGGGCGGGACCCCCGAGGCGACGGTTCCCCCCTGGAGCGGTCCTGATCCTTATGCGCTCTCGCTCCACGAAGCGCTCCAGGTCGGTGCACGCAACAGCCGCGACTACCAGGCGCAAAAGGAGGCGGTCTTCGCCGCGGCGCTCGACCTGGAGTTCCAGCGGGATCTCTTCCGCAACACCTTGTTCGGGATGCTCGACGGCTTCGGACAGGTGGACCGCACCAGCGCGGACGCTCCCGACGGCGTGAAGGGGAGCGGCAGCCTGGAAGCGACGCGGCTCCTGCGCAACGGGATCCTGCTTGCGGGGTCGATCGGCATCGATCTGGTCAAGCTCCTCACCGGGGACCGGAGTTCCTCCCTCGGGCTCCTGGGAGACGCGAGCATCACGATCCCGCTCCTGCGCGGCGCCGGCCGCCACGTGGTGACCGAACCGCTCACGCAGGCGGAGCGCAACGTCGCCTACCAGCTCCGCACGTTCGAGCGGTTCAAGAAGATCTTCGCGGTGATCGTCGCGAGCGGCTATCTTGAGGTGCTGCGCGACCTCGACCGCGCCGCCAACGCCGAGGAGAACTACCGCGGGCTCGTCGTGCTGACGCGCCGCACCCGCGCGCTGGACGGGGCAGGGCGACTCCCCGGCATCCAGGTGGATCAGGCGAGGCAGGACGAGCTGCGCGCCCGCGACCGCTGGATCGCAGCCCTCCAGTCCTACCAGGCGCGGCTCGACGCCTACAAGACGACGCTGGGACTGCCCCCCGACGCGCGGCTCGCGCTCAAACGGGAGGAGCTGGAGAAGATGTCTGCGTCGGTGACGGAGCTCTTCGGCGAGGGCGAGGCGGAGGAGGGGGGCGGGGAGGTTCCCGCGGCCGACGCCCCGGTGCGCCTCCCCGCTCCCGGGCAGGGCCGGCGCGGCCCGCTGGAGCTGGAGGAACGGACCGTCGTGCTCCTTGCCTTTCAGCGGCGCGAGGACCTCGCCACGGCGCGCGGGCGCGTCGTGGACGCTCAGCGGCAGGTCTCGGTGGCCGCCGACGCCTTGCGCGCCGGGCTCACGCTCACCGGCAGCGCCGCGGTGGGCGGCGGCCGCTCCCTCGCCAGCGCCGGCCTCGCCGACGCCGACCCGAGCCCGGCCCGCGGCCTCTATACAGCCGACCTCCTCCTCGATCTGCCGCTGAAGCGGACCGCGGAGGGGCACGCCTACCGCGAGAGCTACGTCGCCCTGGAGGCCGCGGTGCGGTCGCTCCAGGCGCTGGAGGACCAGGTCAAGAGCGAGATCCGCAGCTCGCTCCGGGCCCTGCTCCAGGCGCGCGAGGGAGTGCTCATCCAGGCGCGGGCGGTGGGGCTGGCGCGGGGGCGCGTGGCAAGCACCACGCTTTTCCTCGAAGCGGGCCGCGCCCAGGTGCGCGACGTGCTGGAGGCGCAGGAGGCGCTCGTCTCGGCGCAAAACGCGCTCACCGAGGCGCTCGTGAGCTATCGCGTCACGGAGCTGGAACTGCAGCGGGACGCCGGCGTCCTCGAAGTGGATGCCGAGGGTCTCTGGAAGGAGTATCGCCCCGATGCATGAACCGCCCATCGCAACCCGCTCGCGACGCGGAACCTGGATCCTGGCCGGAGGCGCGGGCGTCGCGGCCGCCACCGCCCTCCTCCTGCTCCTCTCATCCGGGGACGGGTCGGAGGGGCGCGACGACGGCGCCGTGTTCGTAGTGCGCAAGGGCCCGCTCACGATCAGCGTAACCGAACCGGGCACCATCAAGAACCGCGAGCAGGTCGTGGTGAAAAACGAGGTGGAGGGGCGCGCGGCCATCCTGACCCTGGTGCAGGAGGGCGTGCAGGTGAAGCCGGGCGACCTCCTCGTGCAGATCGACTCCAGCCGCTTGATGGACGAGAAGAGCTCCCAGACCATCACCGTCACGAACTCCGAGGCGGCCCATGTGCGCGCCAGGGAAAACCTGGCGGTCGCGACGAGCCAAGCCGAGAGCGATGTCGCGAAGGCGGAGCTGGACCTGAAGTTCGCCGGGCTCGATCTCAAGAAGTACGTCGAGGGGGAGTATCCGCAGGAACTCCAAAGCGCCGAGGCCGCCATCACCATCGCCCGGGAGGAGGTGCAGCGCGCCGCCGACAAGCTCGCCTGGTCCAAGCGGCTGTATGAGCAGCGCTACATCTCGCTCACGGAACTCCAGGCCGACGAGTTGGCGCACAAGAAGGCGGAGCTCGATCTGGAGTTGGCGCTGGGCAAGCGGAAGCTCCTCGAGGAGTTCTCGCGCACGCGGATGATGGAGGAGCTCGAGAGCAACCTGGAGCAGGCGGGTCGCGCCCTCGAGCGGGCGAAGCGGAAGGCGTCGGCGGATGTGGTGCAGGCCAAGGCGGAGTTGACCGCGCGGGAATCCGAGTCGTTGCGCCAGAAAGGCAAGCTCGCCAAGCTCGAGGAGCAAATCCGCAAGTGCCGGATCGAGGCGCCGGTGGGGGGCATGGTCGTCTACGCCACGACGGGCCAGGGCGGCTGGCGCGGCAATTCCGAGCCGCTCGCCGAAGGCCAGGAGGTGCGCGAGCGCCAGGAGCTGATCTACCTCCCCACGGCGGCCTCCATGATGGTCGAGGTGAAGATCCACGAGACGAGCCTCGACAAGGTGCGGCTGGACCTGCCCGTCCGCATCACCGTGGACGCGGTTCCCGGAGTGACCTTCGAAGGCCACGTGGCGAAGATCGCGCCGCTGCCCGACGCCCAGAGCGTCTGGCTCAACCCCGATCTCAAGGTCTACAACTCCGAGGTCGTCCTCAAGGGGGACGCCAGCGCCCTGCGCCCCGGCATGAGCTGCCGCGCCGAGATCTTCGTGGAGCGCCACGACAACGCCGTCTACCTTCCGGTGCAGTGCGTGGTGCGGGTCGCGGGGAAGCCGACGGTCTATCTCGCCGACGGCGGCTCGGGGAAGCCGCACGAAGTCGAGATCGGCCTCGACAACAACCGCATGGTGCACGTGCTGAAGGGGCTCGTCGGCGGCGAGCGCGTGCTGAACAACCCGCCGCTCGGCGGCGCGATCGTGGGCGAGAAGCCGGACGACACCGTTCCCGCCATCCCCCCGAAGGCCGAGTCGTCCGGCACGGAGAGGCAGCCCCCTCCGAAGAAAGAGGCGGACGCGGGGGGCGCCGCCGACTGGGCCTCCATGACGCCCGAGGAGCGCCGCAAGCGGATCGAGGCCATGACCCCGGAGGAGCGCCAGGCGATGACGGACCGGATGCAGAGGCGACGGGAGCAGCCGCCGGAGGGCGGCGGGGGCCGATGAACCGTGCGGACGACCTGATCCGCCTCGAAGCGATCCGCAAGGAGTACCGGATGGGGGAGGCGGAAGTGCACGCCCTCGCCGGGGTGTGGCTCAGCTTCCGCAGGGGCAGCTTCTGGGCGCTCATGGGGCCGAGCGGCTCGGGCAAGAGCACCTTGCTCAATCTCGTCGGCTGCCTCGACCGGCCCAGCGCGGGCCGCTATCTCCTCGACGGGGAGGATGTGAGCCGCCTCGACGACGACGCGCGCAGCCGGCTGCGTCTTCGGCATCTCGGGTTCATCTTCCAGAGCTTCAATCTGATCCCGCAAATGACCGTCCGCGAGAACATCGAGCTGCCGCTCACCTACCTCGGCTGGGAGGAGGAGGCGAGCGCGGCGCGCGCCGGGGAACTGGCGCGGGAGGTGGGGCTGGAGGCGCGCCTCGATCACCGCCCCACGGAGCTCTCCGGTGGCCAGCAGCAGCGCGTCGCCATCGCGCGGGCGCTGGCCAACGATCCTGCGATCCTTCTGGCCGACGAGCCGACGGGCAACCTCGACAGCGCCACCGGGGCGCAGATCATGCGCCTGCTCGAGGAGCTCAACGCGCAGGGCAAGACGATCCTGATGGTCACGCACGAGGCCGACGTCGCGGCCCACGCCCGCTCGCGCCTGCACCTCCGCGACGGCGTCGTGCACGCCGTCGAAGGGGAGGCGTGATGCTCCGCCTCCCGCGCAACATCCGCATCGGGATCAAGAACCTCTGGCTGCACAAGCTGCGCTCCATCCTCACGATGATGGGGGTGGTGTTCGGCGTCGCGTCGGTGGTGGCGATGCTGGCGGTGGGGGAGGGAGCGAGCGCCCTGGCGCTGGAGCAGATCCGCAAGCTGGGAAGCAACAACATCCTCCTCCACGCGATGAAGCCCGCGGAGGACGAAGCCGCGGGCCGGCAGCGCAGCTTCATGAGCATCTACGGGCTCACCTACGAGGACGAGGGGCGGATCCGCGCCTCGTTGCAGGCGGTGAAGCGCACCGTGCCCGCCAAGGTGGTCCGGAAGGAGGGGAGGGTCGGGGAGAGGACGCTGGAGCTGCGCGTCGTCGGGACCACCCCCGGCTGGTTCGACCTAGTGCGGCGCCCGGTCCTCGCGGGCCGCGTCCTGGCCCAGGGCGATCTCGAGGCGTTCTCCCCGGTCTGCGTCCTCACCGAGCACGGCGCGCGGCGGCTGCTCGCCACGCGCGAGTCGCTCGGCACGTCGATCCGCGCCGGCGCCGACTATTTCGAGGTGATCGGGATCGTGGCGAGCGAGGCCGGGGCGGGCGGCGCGATCCAGACCCCGGATGCCGAGGTGGACGCCTACATCCCGCTCAACGTCTGCCGCGAGCGGTACGGCGACATCGTCGTGCGCCAGTCCACCGGCTCGCGGGAGCGGGAGATGGTGGAACTCCACCAGATCCTCGTCGAGGTGGACGACACCGAGCGCGTGGAGACGACCGCCGAAGCGCTGGGCGCCCTCCTGAAGCGGTTCCACAAGCGCGAGGACTACCGCTTGAGCGTGCCCCTCGTGCTCCTGCGCCAGGCGGAGAAGACCAAGCAGACCTTCAACCTCGTGCTCGGCTGCATCGCGGGCATCAGCCTGCTCGTGGGCGGCATCGGCATCATGAACATCATGCTGGCCACGGTGACCGAGCGGACCCGCGAGATCGGCGTGCGGCGCGCCATCGGCGCGCGCCGCGGGCAGATCGTGCGGCAGTTCCTCATCGAGACGCTGGTGCTCTCCGTGCTGGGGGGGCTCGCCGGCGTCGGGCTGGGCGTCGCGCTCCCCTGGGCGATCGAACGGAAATTCGGGATGACGACGATCGTGACGCCGTTCAGCATCGCCTTGGCCGTCGGCGTGAGCTGTGGGATCGGCCTCCTCTTCGGCATCTACCCCGCTGTACGCGCGGCCAACCTCGATCCCATCGAGGCGCTGCGGCACGAGTAATCGTAGACTCTGCGCGCATGGGCGGATTCCTGGTCTGGCAACCGGTGGGAGGGGGGCGGGGGAACGCCGCCCCCTTCGAGCAGGCGAAGGCGTGGCTGGCGGCCCACAAGGGGCTCGCCCTCTCGGAGGAGAACGCAGGCCGGGCGCTCAAGCTGGGCCGGACCAACGGCAGCGGCGCGCCGCTCTGCTCTTCTTCCCGCGGCTGGCTCGTGACGGCGGGACGCTGGCGGCATCCCGACGCGGGGGAGAGAAGCGACGCGCTCCTGCGCCTCCTGGAGACGGAGGGCGCCTCCGCCCTCGACGCCCTGGATGGGAACTACGCGCTCTGCTGGTGGGACGAGCTGTCGGCGACGCTGCTCGTCGAACTCGATCCCCTCGGCCGCCTCCATCTCTTCGTGCGCGAGACCGACGGGGGCACGCTGCTCTCCACATCGTCCACCGCGATCGCCGCGGCGGGCGGGAGCGAGGCGGACGCGCAGGGCGTCGCCGAGTTCCTGGCCTGCGGGAACTTCTACGAGGAGCGCACCCCCTTCGTGCGCGTCCGCCGGCTGCGCGGGGGGTTCCGCTACCGCTTCCGCGGAGGCCGCGCGCCGGAACTCGAGGCGCTCCCGCCCGTGCTGGGCGGGGCGGGCGTTGCGCCGGGACGGGGCGCGACGCCCGAGGAGGTGCGCGGCACCCTCACGCGCCTCGTCGGATCGTTCCACGACGGGAATTCCCGGCCCTTGTGCGACCTGACCGGGGGCTACGACTCGCGCCTGGTGCTCGGGCTGCTTCTCGCGGCGGGCGTGCGCCCGGATGTGACGGTGAGCGGCCCCCCCGATTCGGGGGACGTGCGCGTGGCGCGGCGCCTCGCCGACGCGCTCGGCCTGGCGTGCCATCACGTCCCGGCTGCCGGCGCGGCGGAAGCGCAAGCCGATTTCGCCACGGTGATGCGCGCCGCACGTCGCGCGGAGGGCTGCTACGACGCGGTCGAGTACGCGGCGATCGCCCATGTGCACGAGTGGCACAGCGCCCTCCCCTTCGATGCCAGCGTCAACGGCTCCGGCGGGGAGGTGTTTCGCAACTACTGGTGGGACGCGCGCGACCTCGCGCGACCCGGGGCCGACGCCCTCCCCCTCGGGGTCTCCCGGTTCGCACGGCTGGCGCGGGAGACTCCCTGGCTCGAGCCGGGGGCGTGGGCGGGTCCCGAAAGGCACTTTCTTGGCGTCGTCGAGCGCTCACTCGCACGCCTGCCCGGGCGTCCCATCGACGAGAGCCTCGATCATCTCTACCTCGATCTGCGCATGCAGTGCTGGCAGGGCGCGATCGCGAGCGCGACGAACCAGTTCTGGCCCAGCCTCTCCCCGCTGCTCCTGCGCGCATCTCTCGCGAACGTCGCGACGATCGGACCCCGCCCCCGACTCGGCGCATCGTTCTTGAAGCGGCTCTTGGCGGGGTTCGGGCCCGTCCTGCGCCACCAGCCCCTCGAGAGCGGCTTCCCGCCTCTCCTGCTGCGCCCTTCCAACGCCTGGCGGCATCTCCCCGGCCTCCTCAAGGTTCCCGGCCGGTTCCGGGAACGGCTGCGCCAGCGCTCCCAGCGGGCGCGCGGCGGGTCCGCGGCTTCGGAGGACCTCGTGCGGCGGCTGTTCGCCTCAGGTGCGGCCGACTATCTGCGTCCCGCCACGATGGCCCTGCGGCCCTTGCTGCGGGAACGGGAGTACGAGGCGTTCCTGGGGACGGCGCGGGAGAGCGGGCGCGTTCCCCTGGCGACGGTGGGGCGCCTGGTGGCCCTCGAATTCGCGTTGCGGGGGGCCCGTCACTCTCCGAACTGACGGTGCCACAGATTGAGCATGAAGAGCGACCAGAGCCGGTTCGTCTCGTCGCGTTCTCCCGACTGGTGCCGCTCCCAGAGGCCTGTGACGTAGGCGACGTCGAGCCAGCGGCGGGTCGCCTGGCCCTCCAGGATCGCTTCGCGCGCGAATTCTCGAAGCGCCCCGCGGAACCACGCGCCCACCGGCACGCCGAAGCCCATCTTCGATCGGTAGAGCGTCTCGCGGGGCAGCACGCGCTCCAGCGCCTTCTTGAAGACCTGTTTCCCATTCGCGCCCCGCAGCTTCCAGGAGGCGGGAAGGCCCGCCACGTACTCCATGAAGAGGTGGTCGAGAAGCGGGCAGCGCACCTCCAGGGAGACCGCCATGCTCGCGCGGTCGACCTTCGTCAGGATGTCGTCGCAGAGATAGGTCTTGACGTCGACATAGAGGAGGCGGGAGAGCCAGTCGTCGGCGGGGGCCTCGCGGTAGAGCTTCAGGAAGGCTTCGGCGGACGAGTAGCCGGCGAGTTCACCGCGCAGGCCGGGCGCGAGCGCGCGCTCTTTCTCGCCGTCGCCGAAGGCCATCATGCTCCGCGCATAGGACTCCGCGGGGGCGAGGGTGACGTTTCCGAAGAAGTCGCGGCCGCGGTGGAAGCCCGGCAGGGCGCGATACCAACCGCGCACGAGGCCGAACACGAGGGGCCGGAGGGGCGCGGGCACGAGAGTGCGGATGCGGTGCTCGCGGGCAAACGACTGGTAGCGGCGGTAGCCGGCGAAATTCTCGTCCCCGCCGTCGCCGGAGAGGGCCACGGTGACGCGCTGGCGCGCGGTCTGGGAGACGTAGTAGGTCGGGACGGCGCTCGAATCGGCGAAGGGCTCGTCGTAGTGCCAGGCGAGCCGCTCCACGACCTCCGCCTCCTGGGGCGTGACCCGGTAGACGTTGTGGTCGGTCCCGAACAGCGTCGCGATCCGCTGCGCGTGCTCGGACTCGTCGAACTCCTCCTCGCGGAAGGCGACGGAACTCGTGACGACGGGCCGCCCGGAATGGCGCGCCATGAACGCCACGACGGCGGAGGAGTCCACGCCTCCCGAGAGGAACGCGCCGAGGGGCACCTCGCTCATGAGGCGGATGCGCGTGGCCTCGTCGAGCAGCGCGAGGATCTCCTCTTCCGCGCGCGCCACGGGGATCTCGGGCCGGGAATGGAACGAGAGATCCCAGTAGCGCCTCACTTCCACTCCGCCCTCGCCCACGACGGCGTAGTGCCCGGCGGGGAGCTTGCGGACCGAGCGCAGGATCGACTTGGGGGCCGGTACGTAGAGGAAGGAGAGGTAGTCGGAAAGCGCGGTGGGATCGATGGAGCGGTCCACCCCGGGCGCGGCGAGGATCGCCTTCATCTCGGAGCCGAAGAGGAACCGGTCCGGCTCATCCGCGAAGAAGAGCGGTTTCTTCCCCAGACGGTCGCGGGCGAGGAAGAGCTTGCGGGTTCGCGCGTCCCAGATGGCGAACGCGAACATCCCGCGGAACCGCTGGAGGCACTCCGCCCCCCACTCCTCGTAGGCGTGCACGATCATCTCGGTGTCGCTCGCGGTGCGGAAGGCGTGCCCCCGGGCCTGCAACCCCTCGCGGATGGAGGTGTAGTTGTAGATCTCGCCGTTGAAGGTGATCCAGACGGTGCCGTCCTCGTTGCAGAGCGGCTGCTGGCCGCTTGCGAGGTCGATGATGCTGAGGCGGCGGTGGCCGAGCCCGACCACGGGGCCGCCCGCCGCGGGGGCGGCCGCGTGCGCCGCCGGCGGCCGCCGCAGCGGCGCCTGTGCGGGCCAGCGACCGCCCTGCGGCGCGGGATCGACGACGTAGCCCTCTTCGTCGGGGCCACGGTGGCTCAGGGTGCGCGTCATGCGCAGCAGGACCTCCGGATCGAGCGGGGACCCGCGCTTGAGGAGAATTCCTGCGATCCCGCACATGGCGATGGAGAGCCGACCACCCGGCCCCTGCGCGGCAGGGGCCGCCGATGCGAGGGGTCCGTGAGGATAGATCGGCCGCCCGCGTTCGAGGCTCAAGGAGGGGGCGGGGAGGATCTGGGGATCGGCTCCGCCATGCCGATAATGCGCCCATGGCCCGGAGCCAAGCGCCCCGCCCCCGGAAGCGCGATCGTCCCGCATGACCGACGCCAGAGCGGGCCCGATCCGGGTGCTTCACATCATGAACTCCATCGGCCTCGGAGGCCTGGAGAACGGTGTCTCCATGCTGGTGCGCCACTCCAGCGGCGCGTTCCGGCACGAGGTCCTGTCGTTCCACCGGTTCGAGGAGGGGGACCCGATCGGGCGGAACGTCCCCTTTCCCCCGGGGACGCGCCTGCATCTCCTTCGGAGGGGCACCGTCGGCTCGTTGCGCTTCCTCTGGCGGATGTCGCGCATGCTGCGAAGCATCGCGCCCGATGTGATCCACGCGCGCAATTGGGCCGGGATCGATGGCGTCCTGGCGGCGCGACTCGCGGGGCAGCGGCGGGTCGTCATGGGCGAGCATGGATGGAGCCCGGACGATCCGCAGGGTCTCGATCCGTGGCGCCGCCGCGTGCGGCGATTCGCATCGCGCAGCGTCTGCGAGTACACCTGCGTTTCGCAAGACATCGCGACCTGGCTCCAGGAGACGATCGGGATCCGCAAGCCGATCACGCAGATCTACAACGGGGTGGACACCGCGCGGTTCCAGCCCGGGGGGGCGCGGGAGCGGGTCCGGGAGGCGCTCGGGATCGGTCCGGCGACCTTCCTCGTCGGCTCGGTGGGGAGGCTGGACCCGATCAAGGACTACGGGACGCTGGTCCGGGCGGTGGAGTCCCTCCCCTCGCCGGGCCGGGACGTCCAGCTGCGGATCGCCGGCTACGGCAGCGAGGAGTCCGCGCTGCGCGCCGCCTGCACGAACCGGTCCCGCCTCCTGGGTGTGCGCACCGACGCCCCCGATCTGCTCCGTGCCTTCGATCTCTTCGTGTTGCCCTCCATCAACGAGGGCATCTCCAACACCATCCTCGAGGCGATGGCCTCGGGGCTGCCGGTCGTGGCGACGCGGGTCGGCGGCAGTCCCGAGATCGTCCAGCCCGGCGTCACGGGCGCCCTCGTGGAGCCTTGCGACGTGGACGCCATGCGCGACGCGATCGCCCTCTATGTCGCGGACCCCGAGCGCTGCGCCCGCGAAGGCGCCGCCGCCCGCCGGATCGCGCTGGAGCGCTTCTCCATCGCCCGCATGGTGGCCGAGTACGAGGCGGTCTGGGCCCGGGTCCACGCGTCGGGGCGGCGCCCGGGCTGAGCCGCGCGCCGGCGCCAGGCCGGCTGCGACTCCCGCCCGAGGCGTCAGTCCCAGGCGGAACTTCGCCGCACGGACAATCTGGGAACTTCGCCGGAGACCGCGCGCGGCGTGTAGACGAACCCGCCCCACTCCAGGAACCCGTCAGCGGTCTGCAGGAAGACGCAGCCACGGTCGATGCTCGCGGAGCGCACCCGGTAGAGGCCGACAGTGCGTGGCCGTGCGGGGTCGATGGTTCCATCAAGCACCTGCTTCGCGTGGCGTTCGAGGCGCGCTCGGCTGGCCGCGAGGCGAAGACGCAGGGGGAGTCCCATCTCCGTGGCGATCAGGAGCAATACGGCAAGCAGCGGCAGCATGAACCACGCGAACAGATCGCGCCTGCACGCGAGGGCCGGTGCCCCGCCCCCGCCCCCCCCTCGAAGCCACCGGACTCCATCGACCAAAGAGACGGTCGCGAACAGCACGCCCGCGACGATGAGCAGAGCCTGGTAGCCCAGTCCCATCACCACGTTGCTTCGGCCCGAGGCGTAGAGGACACACCAGGCGACGGCG
>Ga0187893_10001994_pt1 | contig 46312 bp, 58 predicted proteins | sample MA1701074metaG_FD_139574 | JGI IMG/M metagenome (GOLD analysis project Ga0187893, IMG submission 139574) | White microbial mat communities from a basaltic lava cave in the Kipuka Kanohina Cave System on the Island of Hawaii, USA - MA170107-4 metaG ... | reverse complement strand
GCGCTTGAGAATTTCAGCGATCTCGCATCGCGGGAGCTTCGAAGCGGCTTCGCGCGTCGTTCGGATCGGCTAGCCTGCCTTCATTCACGCGGCGCTCCGCGCCGCGTGAATAAGGCAGGCTAGACTGCTCGCGGTGGCCGACAATCCCTCCGACGGAGATCCCGGAATCCGACCGATCCTTCAGGAAATCCGCGACCTCCGTCGCGAGGCGTCCGAGGACCGCAAGCAAGCGGCCGAAGACCGGAAGCGATTTGACCTCTACCTGAAGGAGGCCGCCGAGGACCGCAAGCAGGCCGCCGAGTACAACCGACGGATGGATGAGCGGATGGCCCGGATGCAAACGGCCATGAACCGGAGCTTCGCGGCGATCGCGGGCGCTCTCCGGAACCTCGCGGAAGTCACCGAGCGGCTGGTCACGACGAACCGCGACATCCAGCGCGCCCTCCGCCAGAACACAGCCGTCCTCCTCGACATCCGCGCCATCCTCCGGCGCTCGAACGGACAGGGCCGGAACGGAAACGGCCGCTCCCGCCGCCGAGGGCTCGTCGCCGCGGCCGCGGGTTCCTCTTTTCCTTGAATCCCCGCCCTTCCCCGCTATACTCGCCTCGATGCCCCGGCGCGTGCTGGTCATCGACGACGAGCCCAGGATCCTCGAAATCGTGCGGTACTTCCTCGAGCAGGCCGGCCTCGAGGTCGAGACCTACGGCCGGGCGGAGGAGGGCCTGGAGGCCGCCCGGAAGGGCCCGTTCGACGTCGCGATCGTGGACATCGTGCTCGGCGGCCGGACGAGCGGATACGACGTGGCCGGCCGCCTCAAGAAGATCCGGAAGTCGGAAGAGACCCCGGTCCTCTTCATCTCCAGCAAGGTGGAAATGGCCGACCTCTTCCTGGAAAACTACGACGGCCGGGCGGAGTTCGTGCTCAAGCCCTTCAAGAAGGAGGGGCTCCTGGCCAAGGTGGACACGCTGCTGGGCGGCGGAGGGCGGCAGGCCCGCCTCGCCCAGAGGCCGCGGACGGGGTAGGACGACCATGACCGAAGCCGGAATGGACAACATCAAGGTCGAGTCCGCCGAACTGGCGGCCGGGGTCTGGGAGGTCAGGATCGAGGGATCGCTCGACTGGTCCAACTTCGCGAAGGTGGAAACCGCCATCGAGGACGTCTTCAAGAAGGGCGTCTACCGGCTGGTCGTCAATCTCCGCGGCTGCCGCTACATCTCCTCGGCCGGGTTCGGGTGCTTCATCAGTTCCCTCGACACGGCGATGAAGAACAACGGGGACATCGTCTTCGCCTCCACTCCGCCGGAAATCCAGGACGTCTTCAACATCCTGGGCCTGTCCAAGATCCTCCGCTTCGCCGAGGACGAGAAGGCCGCCGCCGCCCAGCTGGGGAGGAAGTAGGGCCCGGATTCCGGATTCCGGCCCCCGTTCTCACGCCCGCACGTCGATCGACGGCCCCGAGCGCTCCTGCCGGGCGATCTCGCCCCGGATCTCGATCTCGATCGAGCGGGCGTAGTCGCGCTTGGCCGCCTCCAGGTCCCCCTTCTCCTCGAGCGAGACGGCGCGGCCCGCCCAGGCGGTGACGCAGGCCGGGTCGATCTCGAGCGCCCGGGAGAAGTCCTCGATCGCCCCCTCGTGGTCGCCGCGGGCCTGCTTGGCCGCGGCACGGGCGACGAACATCACGGGGTCCGGCCTCCGCCCCCCCGGAAGAGGCGTCGCGGCGGCCGCGACGGCGGCCCGGATCGCGGCGGGCGTGAGGACGGGCTTCGGAGCGACGCCTCCCCAGGAGGCGGGCTTCTCCAGGGGGGCCGCCGGAGCAGCCTCCGGGGGCGGCGCCCCGTAGGAGGGGGCCGGCTTCGGCTGCGCCTTCGGCCAGCTGCGCGTGGCGCGCGGGATCGGAAGCGGCGCGGCCGGCTCCGACGGACGCCCCAAACCAAACAGGCCCATCGCCTCCCCCTCTCCGGGCCGGGAATGCCCCGGCCTGATGCCGTCCAAATTATAACTTATAAATTTTCCGGCGGCGCGAAATTCGGCGATCCGGAGGGAATCCGTCTACTTCAGGGCGGAGCGGACGGCCTCGCCGACCTTCTCGATCTGGCCCGCCTCGTAGGGCTTGGTCTGCCAGTTGTACTTCACCCCGTCGTCCGCCTTCCGCGGGATCACGTGGAAGTGGGCGTGGTCGATCGCCTGCCCGGAGCAGCGACGGTTGTTCATGAGGAGGTTGAAGCCCTCGGCCCCCGTCGCCTTGAGCACGCCCCGCGCCACGGCCTGCGCCGCCTTCGCCAGGTCCTGGGCCAGGTCCGCCGGCAGGTCGTTCCAGGTCTCGTGGTGGTCCTTGGGGATCACCAGGGTGTGGCCCCGCGCGACCGGGTTGATGTCCAGGATGGCGAAGACGCGCGGATCCTCGTAGACCTTCTGGGCGGAGATCTCCCCCTTCAGGATCCGGCAGAAGACGCAGGCGTCCGGCATCGTTCGGCCCTCCCCGGCCCCGAGTTCACTTCGCGGGCGCGGCGGCCCGGGCCTTCTTCCCCTTCTTCTCGGCCTTCCGGGCCGCCTCGGCGTCCCGCGCCGCGCGACCGAAGCCCGCGGACTTCATCTCCTCGTCCCGGTCCTTCCGGACCACGAGCTCCCAGATGGCTTTCCTGCCGTTGTCGCCCAGGCGGTTGAAGGCGTAGAGCCCCCGGCCGTCCCCGTCCCAGCGGGAGCCGCCCAGCTTCACGACGCGCGTGTAGCCGCCGGGCCGGTCGCCGAAGCGCTTGGCCACGTCGTCCACCACCTTCTTGGCGACCTTCGGGTCCTGCACCGTCCGAAGGATCCGGCGGAAGTTGTGGAGCCCTCCGGCCTTCCCGAGCTCGATCACGTGCTCGGCGGTCCCCCGGAACTCCTTGGCCTTCTCGACCGTCGTGATCACCCGCCCGTAGATGAAAAGGCTCGTCACCAGGTTCCGCTCGAGGGCCTGCCGGTGGGCCGTGGTCCTCCCGAGCTTCCTTCCCTTCAGCCGATGGCGCATGGAATCCCCGCCTGTCCTGAGCCGCGCGCCTCCGCCCCGGCGGCGACAGGCCGCCGGGCCCAGGCGCGCGGATCGGAGGACCTAGAATGGAGCCGGCTTCTTCCCGAAGATCGCCTCGAGATCGAGCCCGAGCTGGAGGTTCATGTCCGAGAGCTTCTTCTTCACCTCCCGCAGCGAGGTCTTCCCGAAGTTCCGGACCTTGAGCAGCTCCGCCTCCGACCGCGACACGAGCTCGCCGATCGTCTCGATCTTCTCGCTCGCCAGGCAGTTGGCCGACCGCACCGAGAGGTCGAGCTCGGAGATCGACATCGAGAGCTTCTGGCGGAGCTCCTCCTTCTCGGACTCCTTCTTGCGGAGCTCCTCCTCCTTCTTCTCGTTGATCTGGAGCTCCCGGCCGAGCTCGAAGTACTGCACGAAGGGGTTCAGGTGCTTCCGCAGGATCTTCGAAGCCTCGGTCAGCGCCTCCTCGGGCGTGACCGTCCCGTTCGTCCAGATCTCGAGCACCAGCCGCTCGTAGTTCGTGAGCTTGCCCACGCGGGTGTTCTCGACCTTGTACCGCACCCGCTTGACCGGCGAGAAGCTCGAGTCGACGGGGATGATCCCGCCCTCCTGGAGCTCCTTGGCCTGCTCCTCCGAGGTCACGTAGCGGCGGCCCCGGCTCACCGTGATCTCCGCGGCGAAGTCCATGTCCTCGGCCAGCGTGCAGAGGTGGAGGTCCGGGTTGATGATCTCGACCCCCGCCTCCGCCTTGATCGCGCCGGCCTTGACCGGCCCCCTCTTCGAGACCTCGAGCTTGAGGGTCCGGCGCCCCTCCTCGGCGACCTTGACGATGAGCTGCTTGATGTTCAGGACGATGTCGGTCACGTCCTCGACGATGCCCTCGATCGTCGTGAACTCGTGCGAGACGCCCTTGATCTTGACCGAGGTCACCGCCGTGCCCTCGATCGACGAGTAGAGCACCCGTCGCAGCGAGTTCCCGATCGTCGTCGCGAAACCGCGCTCGAAGGGCTCGGCCGCGAAGGACCCGTAGGTCGAGGTGGCCGTCTTCTCCTCGCAGCTCACCCGGGTGGGAAGCTCGAACTCCTTCCAGCGGACTCTCATGGGGCGGGCTCCTGTCCGTTCCGGGGGGCCGCACGGCCGCGCGCGCTTCCGCGGGCTCGAAGGCCCGCGCGGGCGCGCCCGTCCGGCCCCGCGCCACTTCTATCGTCTAACGTCCAGCTTCGGACTTCCTCACCGCGACATGTATTCGACGATGAGCTGGGACTCCACCGGCACCTGGAGCTCCTGGGCCGTGGGGAGGGAGACCACCGTCCCCACCCCTTGCTCCTCGGCGAGCTTCAGCCAGGACGGCACGTCCTGGTCCTTCTTGAGCAGCATCGACTCCTTCACGATCTTCCGGCTCTTCTCCTTCCGGGACGGCTCGATCACGTCCCCCTGGCCCACCTGGTAGGAGGGGATCGAGACCTTCTTGCCGTTCACCCGGATGTGGCCGTGCAGGATGATCTGTCGGGCCTGGGAGCGGGAGGCCCCCATCCGGAGGCGGTAGACGACGTTGTCGAGGCGGCGCTCCAGCGTCTGCATCAGGTACTCGCCGGTGTTCCCCGGTTTCGCGATCGCCTCGTCGTAGTAGCGCCGGAACTGCTTCTGCATCACGCCGTACATCTTCTTCGCGCGCTGGACTTCCCGGAGGTGGATGCCGTACTCCGTGAGCCGGATCCGCTTGGCGCCGTGCTGGCCGGGGGGCTTGTTCTCCTTCTCGATCGGGCACTTCGGCGTGTCGCAGCGCGTGCCCTTGAGGAAGAGCTTCGTCCCCAGCCGCCGGCAGACCCGGCACTTCGCCCCGGTGATGCGCGCCATACGCCCTAGACCCTCCTCTTCTTCCGGGGACGGCAGCCGTTGTGCGGCAGCGGCGTCACGTCCTCGATCACCCGGACGTCGATCCCCGAGGCCTGGAGCGCCCGGATCGCGCTCTCGCGGCCGGCGCCGGGTCCCTTCACCTTGACCTCGACCTCGCGGACCCCGAACTTCGCGGCCTTCTCCGCCGCGCTCTCGGCCGCCTTCTGCGCGGCGAACGGCGTCGACTTCCTCGACCCCTTGTAGCCGATCGTCCCCGCCGAGGCCCAGCAGAGCGTCTCCCCGCCCGGGTCCGTGATCGTGATGATCGTGTTGTTGAACGTGGCCTGGATGTGCGCCACCGCCTTCGGCACCAGCTTCTTCGCCCGGCGCGGCCCCGCCGCCTTCTTCTCCTCGGGCTTCGCGGCGCCCTCGGCGGGCTTCGCGTCCTTCTTCTCTTCCGCCACGTCTCCTCCTGCTTACGGCCCCCCGCCCTGAGGCCTGGGGCCTGATGCCTGTTGCCTACGTCGGCGACTTCGCCTGCTTCTTCCCCGCCACCGTCTTCCGCGGGCCCTTCCGGGTCCGCGAGTTCGTCCGCGTCCGCTGCCCGCGCACGGGAAGGCCCCGCCGGTGCCTCCAGCCCCGGTAGCACTGGATGTCCTTCAGGCGCTGGATGTTCTGGGCGATCAGCCGGCGCAGTGCGCCCTCGACCACGTAGTTCTTGTCCACGATCGAGTTGATCCGCGTGAGCTGGTCCTCGCTCAGGTCCTTCACCCGCACGTTCCCGGGGACCCCAGCCTCCTTCAGGATCCGGTGCGCCAGCGTGTCCCCGATCCCGAATACGTACGTGAGCGACACCCACGCGATCTTGTTCGCGGGAATCTCGATGCCGGCGACGCGTGCCATGCTCTATGCCCCCTGACGCTGCTTGTGCTTCGGGTTCGCGCAGATCACCCGGATCCGCCCCTTCCGGCGGACGATCTGGCACTTCTCGCAGATCCGCTTGACCGACGGCCTCACCTTCATGACTGCCTCATCGACTCCTGGATCATCGACCCCTCGCGCCGGCGACTCCGGCCGTCCGGCGATTCGTCGATGATCCAATCGTCAATCCTTCAATCCCCTAATGTTCCCGATAGATGATCCGCCCCTTCGTCAGGTCGTACGGGCTCATCTCGACGATCACCTTGTCGCCCGGAAGGATCTTGATGAAGTTCATCCGCATCTTGCCCGAGACGTGGGTCAGCACCGTGTGGTCCTTGTTCTTGACCAGCGCCACGCGGAACATCGCGTTCGGAAGGGACTCCCTGACGATCGCCTCCACGCGGATGGGTTCTTCCTTCGCCATAGACCTCCAAAACGGCCCCCTCGGCGGAAGGCATACATTAGCGATCCGCCCCGGCACTGTCAAGCGCCACCCAGCGGCGGAAATCCCTCCCGGCATGACGGTAAACCTTCCTGGTAGCTTTACCGTCATGACGGTAATCCTTCCGGGTAGGTTTACCGCCATGCATGTCACCTCCGGGAGTCCCCGGGACGTGGAGTAGGGGGCGGGCGGAACCCCGGACCCGCCCCGGCGTCCAATCTGGAGTCCTGTAAGGAGACCCCCATGAGCCGGATCGGGGCCCCCGCCGCCGCCCTCGCCGCCCTCCTCGCCCTCCCCCGACCCGCCGAGCTCCGCGCCACGCCCCGCCGCGAGCGCGGCCGCTCGATCTTCGGCGAGACCGGCTGCGCCTCCTGCCACGTCCCCGACCGGCGGATCGAGCGAGACCGCCGCTTCTTCGATCTCGAGGTGACCGGCGCGGGCGGCCGCCTCTCCGGCCGCGTGGTCCGGATCGAGCCCGGCAAGCCCTTCCTCGTCCGCGGGCTCTACTCCGACCTCCTCCAGCACGACCTCGGCCCCGCCTTCCACGAGGTCCAGTTCGACGGGAGCGTCCAGCGCTTCTTCCGCACGGCCCCGCTTTGGGGCGTGGGCTCGACCGCCCCCTACGGCCACGACGGCGCCGACCTCACGCTCGACGCGGTCATCCGTCGGCACGGCGGCGAGGCGCAGTCGACCCGCGAGCGTTACGAGGCGCTCTCCGAGGCGGACCGCGAGGCCGTCCTCGACTTCCTCTCCTCCCTCGTCCTCTACGCCCCCGAGACCCTCCTCCTCGAGGACGGCGAGCCCTTCAATCCCGAGCGCCTCTTCAACGTGCCGGGCCGCTTCGAAGGCTGGGTGCTGGCCCCCGACGGCTCCCGGGTCTTCTCTCGCGCCCTCACGAACGTCGAGGAGGCCTACGGCTGCCGCCTTCCGTGGATCGTGGACCGCGACCGCGACGGCTTCCCCGACATCCTGAGATTGACGATTGAACCATTGCGCCATTGATTCATTCTTCGGACCGCGACAGCCTTCACGCAACTCCCTGCGCCGGATCAGTCCCCGGAGATGCCCCGGGGAACCGCTCACGGCATCAAGGATCCACGGGACGCGGAGGCGCAATACGGGAAGGACCCCGGCGCTTGGACCTCAATCCCGCGTATAATCGGTCCCCATGGCCCGCGGCCTCGGCAGCGTCCTCCTCGTGCTGGGCCTCCTCCTCCTGGGTCTGTGGGGGTACTACCAGTTCCTCTGGGACGCCCCCCTCGAAGAGCCCGCCCTGCCGGGCCGGACCCCCGACCCCTCCCGGACCCCATGGACGTTCGATCCCGGCGAAATGGACCGGGTCTACCGCGAGGCGCGCCTGACCCGGCTGGCCCTCTCCTACGGCCTCCCGGGCGCCGGGGCGGCGATGGTGCTGGTCGGGGCCTTCCTCCTCGCCTCCGGGCCCGGGCCGAAACTCCCGCCCCGCTGATCGCCCGAGATGCGAGATGCTAGACGCGCGTGAGCACGTCCCGCCCTTCCGGGGTGATCAGGATCGTGTGCTCGAAGTGGGCGGAAAGCTTGCGGTCCTTCGTGATCACGGTCCAGTCGTCGGCCAGCGTCCGGACGTCGTCCGTCCCCAGGTTCAGCATCGGCTCGATGGCCAGGCAGATCCCGGGCCGGAGCACGTACTCGTAGTTCTCCCGGGGGATCGAAGGGTCGACGAAGTTCGGCACCTGGGGGTCCTCGTGGAGGTCGCGGCCGATGCCGTGCCCGACGTACTTCTTCACCACGCTGTACCCGCGCTCCTCGGCGTACTCCTGGACCGCGCGGGAGACGGCCGAGAGCTTGACGCCCGGCCCGGCCGCCTGGATCGCGGCCTCGAGCGACTCCCGCGTGGTCCGGAGGAGCTTCTCGGCCTCCGCGGTCACCTTGCCGACGGGGATCGTGACGGCCGAGTCCCCCACGTATCCCTCGTACGTCGCGCCCGCGTCGAGCTTGACGAGATCCCCCTCCTTCAGCACCCGCGAGGACGACGGGATGCCGTGCACGACCTCCTCGTTGATCGACGCGCAGATGGATTTGGGGAACTTGCGGTAGCCCTTGAACGTGGGCTTCGCGCCCGAGTCCCGCACGTGCTTCTCGAAGATCGCGTCGAGCTCCTCCGTGCTCACGCCCGGCTTCACGTGGGATCGAAGGAGCTTGAGCCCTTCGCCCACGATCCGGCCCGCGCGGCGCATGAGTTCGATCTCGCGGGCGTCCTTGATGATGGGGGCCATCGCCTCACGCCCTCCCCAGGGCCGCGCGGACCGCGGCGGCGACCTCGTCCGGAGACCTCGCCCCGTCCACCCGGCGGACGATCCCCTTCCCCTCGTAGAACGGGACGACCGCGGACGTCTCCGAGTGGTACTTCTCGAGACGCTTCCGGACCTTGGGCTCGGTGTCGTCGTCCCTCTGGACGAGCTTCCCGCCGTCCCGGTCGCAGATCCCCTCCCGGGCGGGGCGGCGGAAGGCCACGTGGTACGGCGCCTGGCAAGTCTCGCAGGTCCGCCGTCCCGTGATGCGCTCGACGACCGCCGCATCCGGGATCTCCAGGAGGATCACCGCCCCGAGCGGCCGGCCGAGCCGTGCGAGCAGCCGCTCGAGCGCCTCGGCCTGGGGGGCCGTGCGCGGGAAGCCGTCCAGGATGTAGCCCTCCGCGGTGTCGCCCTTTGCGAAGCGCTCCTCGATGACGCCGATCATGGCCTCGTCCGGGACCAGGAGGCCCTGGTCCATGAAGCCCTTCGCCTTCTTCCCCACGGGCGTGCCCTGCCGGACCGCCTCGCGGAGGATGTCGCCCGTCGAGATGTGGGGAATCCCGAGGGCGGCCGCGAGGCGGGCGGCCTGCGTCCCTTTCCCCGACCCGGGCGCCCCGACGAACAGGATCCGCATCTCAATCCAGTTTCCGCTTTCCGGTTTTCGGTTTCCAGCGGGATCGGGCGCCCGCCTCGGAAGAGGCCCGAGAGCCCGCCCTTCTCCGTGCTGGGAACCGGGAACCGGGAACTGGGATCAGCGGCGCCCCTGGATCCGCGCGTTGGGCCCCAGGAAGCCGCCGTAGTGGTGCATGAGGAGGTACGACTCGATCTTCTGGATGACGTCCAGGCCCACGCCGACCACGATCAGGATGCCCGTGCCGCCGAGGAAGGCGACGAGGTAGCGGTCGAGCTGGAGGCCGACGGAGATCAGGTCGGGGAGGAGCGCGATGAGGCAGAGGAAGACCGCCCCGCAGAGCGTGATCCGGGAGAGGATGGTGTTCAGGTAGCCGGCGGTGTTCTCGCCCGGGCGGATGCCCGGGACGAAGCTCCCGCTCTCCTTGAGCTGGAGGGCGATCTCGTCGGGCCGCATGAAGAGGTAGGTCCAGAAGTAGGAGAAGAAGATGATCATCGTGACGTAGAAGACCGAGTAGAAGAACCAGCCGCGCTGGAAGATGTCCGTCATGAAGTTGAGGCCGGGGATGGCCCCGATCAGCTGCGGGACCACGAGGAGCGACGAGGCGAAGATGACGGGCATGACGCCCGCCGTGTTCACCTTCAGGGGCAGGTAGTTCCGGCCTCCCGTCATCATCCGGCGCCCCCGGATGTGCTTGGCGTGCTGGAGCGGGATCCGCCGCTGGGCCTGGGTCACGAACACGATACCGACGATGGACGCCAGGTAGACGACGAGGATGATCACGATGAAATCGCCCCGGAGGTTCCCGTCCCGGGCCTTCCCGAACATGTCGATCAGGATCGCGGGCATCCGGGCCACGATGCCCGCCATGATGAGGACGCTCGCGCCGTTCCCGATCCCGCGCTCCGTGATCTGCTCGCCGAGCCACATGATGAAGAGGGCCCCGCCCGTCATCCCGAGCATCATGAAGACCACGTTCCAGCCGCTGTCGCTCATGAGGAGCGGGCGGCTCTCGGCGGCCTGCTGGGCGCTCCAGGCGGCGAGCTGGCGGGCGGCGAAGAAGCCCTGCACCAGGCACACGGGCACGGCGGCGTAGCGGGTGTACTGCTGGATCTTCCGCTGGCCGCTCGGCCCCTCCTTCGCGATCGCCTCGAGCGTCGGGCTCACCTTGGTCATGAGCTGCATGATGATCGAGGCCGTGATGTAGGGCATGATGCCGAGCGAGAAGAGCGCGAGGTTCCCGATCGCCCCGCCCGTGAAGACCTGGATCAGGCCGAAGAGGTCGCCGCCCGACTTCTCCATCTCCCGCGCGAAGTTCTGGATCGCCTGGGGGTCCACCCCCGGGAGCGGGATGTGCGAGCCCAGCCGGAAGACCACGAGCAGCCCGAAGGTCCAGAGGATGCGGTTGCGGAGCTCGGGGATCTTGAAGATGTTCTGGAACGACTGAAGGATCTGCATACGGTCCTACTTCTTCGGCGCCTCCCCTTGGCCCTCCGGGGCCTTCGGCGCGGGAGGCTTCGGCGCCTTCGCCTCCGCCTTCCCGGGCTTGCCCTCCGGAGCGCCCTTCCCTTCGGCCGGCTTCCCGGCCGGCTTCCCCTCCGGGGCCCGGGGCGCCTTGGGCGGGGGCGGCGGGGTCAGCTCCTCGAAGCTCCCGCCCGCCTTCTGGATCTTGGCCTGGGCGCCCTGGGTGATCCGGTGGACCTTGACCGCGAGCTTCTTCGTGAGCGCGCCGTCGCCCAGGACCTTGATCCCGTCCGCGTCCCGGCGGACGAGCCCCTTGGCCCGGAGGGAGGCCTCGTCCACGGTCTCCCCCGCGGCGAAGAGCTTCTCGAGCTGGCCGACGTTGACGATCTCGAAGTCGGTCTTGAAGACGGAGTTGTTGAAGCCCATCTTGGGCAGGCGCCGGATCATGGGCATCTGGCCGCCCTCGAAGTAGGGGCGGAAGCTGGTGCCCTGCCGGGCGTATTGCCCCTTCCGGCCTCGGCCGCAGGTCTTCCCCACGCCGGACGAATGCCCGCGGCCCTTGACGAACTTCCGCTTGCGCGGGATCTTGGCGCCGCGGACCTGGGTCAGGTTCATGGCTGCGCCTCCGGGGCGGCCGCGGGCGCCTGGGCGGCGGCCTCGACCGGCTTCGAGGGCCGGAGCGACAGGCCGCGCATCTCCTCGAAGCGGCGGATGGTCCGCAGGTTCCGGAGCGCGCCGAACGTGGCCTTGACGACGTTGATCGGGTTCGTGCTCCCGAACACCTTGGTGAGCACGTTGTGGACCCCGGCCAGCTCCAGGACCGCCCGGGCCGCCGCCCCCGCCTTGATCCCCGTCCCCTCGCACGCGGGCCGGAGGATCACCTCCGTGGCCCCGTGCTTGGTCCGGATCTCGTGCGGGATGGTCGTGCGGACCACGGGCACCTGGATGAGCGACTTCTTCCCTTCCTGGATCCCCTTGTTCACGGCGAAGGGCACCTCGTTCGCCTTCCCGTAGCCCCAGCCCACGCGCCCCTTCCGGTCGCCCACGACGACGAGGGCGTTGAAGCTGAAGCGCTTCCCGCCCTTCACGACCTTCGCGCAGCGCTTGACCTTGACGACGATCTCCTCGAGATCCTCGCCCGCGCGGCTCTCGCGGCGCTCGGGCCCCCTCCCGCCGGAACGGCCGTTCGCCATGCTTCTGACCCTCTACTTGTTTTCGGCCTTGGGCGGCGGCTTCGCCTGCCCTTCCGGTTTCGGCTTGGGCGGGCCCTGCGGCTTCTGCGGCTTGGCCGCCTTCTCGGGCTTGCCGCCCTTCTCCGCCTTCGGCGCCTTGGGCTTCTTCGGGCCCTTCTCCGCGTTCACCAGGAACAGGAGACCCCCCTTCGCCGCCGCCTCCGCGAACGCCCGGACCCGGCCGTGGAAGCGGTAGAAGTTCCGGTCGAAGACGACCCGGGTGATCCCCTTCGCCTTGGCCACCTCGGCCAGCTTCTGCCCGACGAGCTCGGCGGCCTTCTTGTCGCCCCCGTTCTTCACCTTCTCCCGGAGATCCTTCATGACCGTCGAGGCCGCCGCGATCGTCCGGCCCTCGGAATCGTCGATGAGCTGGCAGTGGAAGTGGCGGTGGCTCCGGTACACCGAGAGGCGCGGCCGCTCCTTCGTCCCGAAGACGCGGTTCGAGACGTGGAAGGCGCGCCGCTCGCGGCGCTCCCACTTGCTCCGCTCCGTCACTCTCGAGAAGTTCACGGCGCCCCCGTCTAGGTCGCCCCCGTCACGAAGGTCTTGCCCGCCTTCCGGCGCACGACCTCGTCCTTGTACTTGACGCCCTTCAGGTTGTACGGCTCGGCCGGCCGGGCGCGGCGCACCCGCGCGGCGAATTCCCCGACGTGCTGCTTGTCCACCCCCTTCACGGTGATGGACGTGGCCGAAGGGCAGGCCACGGTGAGGCCCTTCGGGACCTGCATTTCCACCGGGTGGGAGAGGCCCAGCGCCATGACCAGCTTGTCGCCCTGCATCTTCGCGTTGTAGCCCACCCCGCTGATCTCGAGCGCCTTCTCGAAGCCCTTCCCGACCCCCTCGAGGAGGTTGGCGACGTGGCTCCGCCACGTCCCCCAGATCGCCTTCTCCCCCGCGGAACTCCCCTTCGAGGCGACCTGGACCCGCTGGTCCGCCACCTTGGCCGAGAGGCCCGCCGGGAGGACGAGCTGCGCCTTCCCCGCGGGGCCCTCCGCGGAGACCGTCTGGCCCGAAACGGCGACCTTCACCTTCTCGGGCACGTCGATCGGCTTGCGTCCGAGTCGCGACATATCCTAAAGTCCCGAGTCCACCGTCCACAGTCCAGGGTCCGGATTCCCCCCAGCCCCCGCCGGGGGGACGCGGGGGGACGACGACTCGGGACCGTGGACCGTGGACTGCGGACTCCGCATCACCACACCCTGCAGATGAGCTCCCCGCCCACGCGCTCCTTGCGCGCCTGGCGGTCGCTCAGGATCCCCTTGGAGGTCGACAGCACCGAGACTCCCAGGCCGTCGAGCACACGGCCCAGCCGGCCGATGCCCCGGAACACGCGGCAGCCGGGCTTGGACACCCGCTTGATCTCGGTGATCACCGCGGCGCCGTCGGAGTCGTACTTCAGGAAGAGGTGGAGCGTCTTCAGGTACTTCCGCTCCTCGTCCACGGTGACCTTCACGTCCTCCAGGTAGCCCTCGCTCCGGAGGACGCCCGCCACGCCCTCCTTCAGGCGCGAGTGCGGCAGCGAGATCCGACGGTGCCGTCGCCCCTGCGCGTTCTTGATCATGGCGAGCATGTCGCCGACCGGGTCCGAGCTCGGCATCGCTTGTCCTCGTCCTACCAGGAGGCCTTCCGCACGCCCGGGATCTCCGCCGCGCTCGCCAGCCTGCGGAAACAGAGCCGGCAGATCTTGAACTTCCGGTGGTAGCCCCGGCGGCGGCCGCAGATCGAGCACCGGTTGTAGGCCCGGGTCTTGAACTTCGGCTTCCGCTTCTGCTTGACCTTCCACCGGATGCTGGCCATAAGACCCTTCCGCCTACTTGGACTCGCCCGCCTGCCGGAACGGGATCCCCAGCCGCTTGAGGAGCTCGAACGAGTCCGACGGCTTCCGGGACTTGACGCAGATCGTGATGTTCATCCCCTGGACGAACTCGAGCTTGTCGATGTTGATCTCGGGGAACACCACCTGCTCCGAGATCCCGAGGTTGTAGTTCCCGGCCGGGTCGAACGCCTTGGGGGAGACGCCCCGGAAATCGCGGATGCGGGGCATCACGATGGTGATCAGGCGGTCCAGGAACTCGTACATGCGCGCGCCCCGGAGCGTGACCTTGAGGCCGATCTCCTGCCCGCGGCGGAGCTTGAACCCGGCGACCGACTTCCGCGCGCGGCAGACCATGGGCTTCTGGCCGGTGATCGTGGCCAGGTCCTTCGCGGCGCTGTCCAGCGCGTTCTTGTTCTCGAGCGCCCGGCCCACGCCCATCGAGACCACGATCTTGTCCAGGCGGGGCAGGGCATGGACGTTCTCCTGCTTGAGCGCCTGGCGGAGCTCGCCCACCACCTGGGTCCGGTATTTTTCGAGGAGCCTGGCCATCACGCCTCGGGAGTCACCGCCTGCCGGCACTTCCGGCAGATCCGCACCCGCTCCCCGTCCTCCAGCCGCTTCGAGACCGGCCGCGTCGGCTTGTTGCAGGACTGGCAGAGCACCTTGACGTTCGAATGGTGGATGGGCGCCTCCTTCTGGATCCGCGCCCCGTGGGGATGCTGCTGCGAGCGGCGGAGGTGCTTCCAGATGTAGTTCACCCCCTCGACCAGGATCCGGCCCCCGCCCGCTTCCACGGACAGGACCTTCCCGGTCTTGCCCTTCTCCTCGCCGGTCACCACCTGGACGACGTCGTTCTTCCGGATCCTCATACCACTTCCGCCGCCAGCGAGATGATCTTCATGAACTTGTTGCGGAGCTCCCGCGGCACCGCCCCGAAGATCCGCGTCCCCCGCGGGTTCCCGTCGTTGTCGAGCACGACCATCGCGTTGCGGTCGAAGCGGACGTAGGAGCCGTCGTCCCGCCGGATCGCGGACTTGGTCCGCACGATGACGCCCTTGACCACGTCGCCCTGCTTGACCGCGGACCCCGGGTCGGCCCGCTTCACGTTCGCCACGATGATGTCGCCCACGCCGCCGTAGCGGCGCTTCGAGTCCCCGAGCATCTGGATGCAGGACGCCAGCTTCGCCCCCGTGTTGTCCGCCACGTCGAGGACCGTCTTGAGCTGGATCATCGGGGGTCCCTTCTACGCCTTCGGCGAGGCGGGCGCGCCGGCCGGGGCCCGGTCGGGACGGGCCGCGTGCCGCGCCTCGTCGCCCCCGCCGCCCGACGCGGACTTCTCCAGGATCCGCACCAGGCGCCAGTTCTTGAGGCGCGAGAGGGGGCGGGTCTCGACGAGCTCGACCTTGTCCCCCGCCTTCGCCTCGCGCTTCTCGTCGTGCGCGTAGCAGACGTAGAACTTGCGGAGCGTCTTCCCGAAGACCGGGTGCTGCACGAGGCGTTCCACCCGGACCTTGATGGTCTTGTCCATCTTGTCGCCCGTCACGACGCCCGTCACCGAGCGGCGCTCGTTGCGGTCGACAGTTTGCTTGGTCTCTTTCCTGGCGGTTTTCGGGGGCACGTCGGTCTCCGATACCCTTAGAGAGTGACAAATCATACTGGGCGGCGGACGCTTGTCAAGAGAATCCTGGGCGGAACGGCCGTCTTTTGGTCCAATCCGGGGCCGATGAGCCGCGGCCGACTCGCCCTCCCCGCCCTCCTGGCCGGCGCGTGCGGGATCGGCCTGGCCCCCATCCTCGTCCGGCTCGCCGGACTCGAGGCCGTGGGCCCCGCCGCCGCGGCCTTCTGGCGGCTCGCCCTCGCCCTCCCTTTCCTGGCCGCCTGGTCGCGCCTCCAGGCGGCGCCTCCCCCCTCCCGCCTCGACGCCTTCCTCCTCGTCCTGGCCGGACTCTTCTTCGCGGCCGACCTCGCCTTCTGGCACGAGTCCATCGCCCGCACCCGGGTCGCCAACGCCACCCTCCTCGCCGCCCTCGCCTCCGCCCTCGCCGCCCTGGCCTCCTGGGCCCTCTTCCGAGACCGCCTCCGCGTCCTCGTCGCCGCCGGCCTCGCGCTCGCGATCGGCGGGGCCGCCCTCCTCATGCGCGGAAGCGCGGGCACCCGGCACCTGGCGGGCGACCTCCTGGGCGTCCTCGCCGCCGTCTTCTACGCCGCCTACCTCCTCTCCGTGGGACGTCTCCGCGCCCGCTGCTCCACCGCCGCCGTCATGGCCTGGAGCGGGCTCGGGGCCACGCTGGGCCTCCTCGCCGCCGTCGGGATCGCCCGCGAGCGGCTCCTCCCGGCGACCCCCGCGGGCTGGACCTGGGTCGCCGCCCTCGCCCTCCTCTCCCAGCTCGGCGGCCAGACCCTCATCGCCTACGCGCTCGCCCACCTCTCGATGGCCTTCTCGGCCGTGTCCCTCCTCCTCCAGCCGCTCGTCGCCGCCGGCATGGCCTGGGCCCTCTTCGGGGAAGCCCTCGGACCCTGGCAGCTGGCCGGCGGCCTCCTGATCCTCTCCGGCATCGCCGCCGCCCGGATCGGGGACTTGCCAAAGCCCTAGGCCGCCCCTACAATCCCCGTCCATGCTGGACGTCCGGTTCATCGTCGAAAACCCCGACCTCGTCAAGCGAAACGCCGCCGCCAAGAACGAGAAGCGGGCGCGGATCGACGACGTCGTCTCGCTCCACGAGAAGCGCAAAAAGCTCCAGCACGGGGTCGACGAGGCGCGGACGCGGATCAACGCCCTCTCGAAGGAGATCGGGGCCGCCAAGAAGGCCGACCCCAAGGCCGACGTCTCCGCGAAGCAGTCCGAGTCGCGCTCGATCGGCGACGGGATCAGGAAGTCCGAGGAGGACATGAAGGACATCGAGCGCGAGCTCGATGGCCTCCTTCAGTGGATCCCCAACATCGCCCACGAGAGCGTCCCCGCCGGCGAGGACGCCGCATCCAACGCCACGGTCCGCACCTGGGGCGAGCCGAAGAGGCCGGGCTTCAAGCCCAGGCCCCACTGGGAGCTCGGGAAGGACCTCGGCATCCTCGACGAGGAGCGCTCGGCCCGGCTCTCGGGCTCGAACTTCCTCCTCCTCAAGGGCGCCGGCGCCCTCCTCGAGCGCGCCCTCATCAACTTCATGCTCGACCTCCACGTCCGCTCGCACGGCTACACGGAGATCTGGCCCCCCTTCCTCGCCAACCGGGACTCGATGTACGGCACGGGGCAGATCCCCAAGCTCGAGGACGACATGTACCGCCTCCGGGACGACGAGCTCTGGCTGATCCCGACGGCCGAGGTGCCCGTCACGAACCTCCACCGGGGCGAGATCCTCTCCCACGGACAGCTCCCGCTCTACTACACGGCCTACACGGCCTGCTTCCGGCGCGAGGCGGGCGCGTACTCGAAGGACACGCGGGGGATGCAGCGGATCCACCAGTTCGACAAGGTCGAGATGGTGAAGCTCGTCCACCCGGAGCGGTCCTGGGACGAGCTGGAGTCGCTCACCCGGAACGCCGAAGAGGTCCTCGAGAAGCTCGGCCTCGCCTACCGGCGGGTCCTCCTCTCGACGGGGGACATGAGCTTCGCGAGCGCGAAGACCTACGACCTCGAGGCCTGGGCCCCGGGCGTCGACAAGTGGCTCGAAGTCTCGAGCTGCTCGAACTTCACCGACTTCCAGGCCCGCCGCCTCGACTCCCGCTTCCGCGACCAGGACGGGAAGGTGAAGCACGTCCACACCCTGAACGGCTCCGGCCTCGCCCTCCCCCGGACCGTGATCGCGATCCTGGAGAACTACCAGCAGGCGGACGGGTCCGTGGCGGTCCCCGAGGCGCTCCGGCCGTACATGCACGGCCTGGAGGCGCTCAAGAGGTAGCCTAGCGCCGCGCGTTCTTCGAGCGGAGCAGCATCTCCTTCGCCTTCGGCCGCAGCTCGTTCATCGTCTTCACGTCGGCGGGGATGAACTGGAGCTTGAGGAGGGCCGACTCGAATTCGCGGATCGCGCGGTCGTACATCCGGGCGTTGAAGAAGCGCTCGCCGTGGACCATGTGGTTGGCGATCTCGACCTGCGCCTGCTCGACGCCGACGATCGCGTGCCGGACGTCGTGCTCGAAGATCCCCCCCGGGGGCGAACCGGCGACAATCTCGTGGATCTGGGCGAGCAGCTTCCGCGCCGCCAGGTTCTCGGGATGGAGCCGCACGGCCTCGCGCGCTTCGACCTTCGCCTTCTCGAAGTCGCTCTTGTTGAAGTACGCCAGGGCGAGCTCGTAGTGCCGCTGCGAGGACCGCGCGTGCGCGTCGGCGGGGACCGGTTCCCGGCGGAGCTCCTCCAGGATCCGCGCCTCCTCCGGTCCCGGCGCCTCGGTCGGCGCTGGCGCCTCCGGGGCCGTCGGCGCGGCCGTCGAACAGCCGGCCGCGAGGAGGACGGCCCAGGTCGCCCGCTTCATATCTTTATGGACGCGCCCGTCGCCCCGAACCCTCACCCGATCGGCGGGCCGAAGAGGAGAAGGGCGTCCCAGGCGAGGTGGCAGGCGGACGGGACGACGAGGTCGTCCGTCGCCGCGAAAAGCCAGCCCCAGACGAGCCCGAGGAGGACGGCGGCGAGGAGGAGGAGCGGGTTCATCGCGGCCAGGTGCGCGGCCGCATAGACCCCCGCCGCGGCGAGGAGCCCGGCCGGCCGTCCCAGGCGCTCGACCGCCCAGCGGGCCACGACTCCCCGCCAGAGGAGCTCCTCCGCCAGGACGATCAGCGCGAGCGTCGGGACGAGGAAGGCGGGGCCATGGGCGTCCCGCCACGCGAAGAGCGCGGCCGCGTGGACCGCCCAGCCCGGCCAGGCCGCGTCCAGGAAGGGGAGGGCCAGGCGGGTCAGGCTGTAGAGCGCCCCTCCCGCCGCCAGGCCCGCCAGGAGGCGGGACGGCGAGAGACGGAGCCGGGAGCGGACCGCGCGAAGGAGGAGCGAGAGCGCGCCGAGCGCGCCCATGGCGAGCGTCATCCCGAGCCACGCGTCCCGCATCCCGGCGAAGACGGCCGTAAGCAGCGCCGCCCCCAGGGCCGCCAGCCCGAGCGCCGCCCCCGTCGGCACTTCCCGTGCCGCGCGCGGCGCCGAGAAGAGCCGGAGGTCGACCGGCAGCCGCCACGCGGCCTTCTCCACGAGAGGCCGCAGGCGCTCCGGGGTGAAGGGAGCCGGCTCCACGCCCAGGTCGCGCCGCGCGGGCTCCGGGTCGCCCGCCAGGCCCTCGACCAGCATGCGGAGCTGGGCGCGCGTGGAGAGCGGCCGACGCGCGAACTTCTCCATGAGGAAGACCGGGAGCCGCATGAGGGCGACCGGCGTGGGCCGGATCGAGATCGGCAGGTCGACCGCCTCGGCCACGCGTCCCACGATCTGCCTGAGCTCCAGCCGCTCCGGCCCCACGACTTCGTAAATCCGCCCTGCGCTCGCCGGGTTCGCGAGCGCGCCCCGGACGGCGGCGGCCACGTCCCTCGCGTCCACCGGCATCATGCAGGCCGTCCCCCGCCCCGCGATCGGGAAGACCGGAGACGCCCGGATCATCGCGACCAGGTGGGCGAGCAGGTCGTCGCCCTCCCCGTAGATCACGCCCGGCCGGAGGATCGTCCACTCGAGGCCGCTCGCGCGCACCGCCTCCTCGCCCAGCCACTTGGTGTGGTGGTAGGGCCAGTCCGGCTTCTCCCTCGCGGCCGTCACGCTCACGTGGACCAGCCGCCCGACGCCCGCCTCCCGCATCGCCCCGATCAGGCGCTCCACGGCCTCCACATGCACCGCCCGGAACGTCTGGAGCCCCTCCTCCCGCTTGATCCCGGCGAGGTTCACCACGGCCCGCGCGCCGCGGAGCGCGGCCGGATCGGGGCGGAGGAGGTCGAAGCCCGTCCGGCGCGAGAGGGCCCGGACCTCGTGCCCGGCCTCGCCCAGGGCGGCCCCAACGTGCCGCCCCAGGAAGCCCGTCCCGCCCACCACCGCGACCGTCCCCACCCCCCCATTATACATGAACATGTTCATAAATAGCGTCACGAAACAGCGTCGCTGATTCGTGACGCGTCACGAATCAGCGACGCTGTTTCGTGATGCTAGCGGAGGAGGGCGCGGGAGGTGAGGGCCTCGAGGGGGCCCCACCAGACGCCGAGAAGGACGGTCGCGGCGGCGAGCAGCCAGAGGACGGACCCGTACGTCCAGCCGGCGGGCCGGGGCGCGGGTTCGGCGTCCGTCTCCCTCGTCTTGGCCAGGTACATGGCGGCGACGATCCTCATGTAATAGTAGAGGGAGACGACCGAGAAGACGACCGCCACCACCACGAGGAAGACCCTCATCCCCCCGCCCGCCTCGACCACGGGGGCGAAGACGAGGACCTTTCCCACGAAGCCCGCCATGGGCGGCAGCCCCGTGAGCGAGATGAGGAAGATCGTGGCCAGGATCCCGAGCTGCGGCGCCCGCCACCCGAGCCCCCGGCAGCCGTCGACCGTCTCGATCCCGTACTTCTCCTCGAGCACGAGGACGAGGAGGAAGGCGCCCAGGTTCATCACCACGTAGACCACGAGGTAGAAGAGGAGGCCGGACCTGGCCTGGGGCGTGAACGCCGCGAACGCCACGAGCAGGTACCCCGCGTGGGCGATCGAGGAGTAGGCGAGGAGCCGTTTCAGGTTCTGCTGGTGGAGGGCCCCGAAGTTCCCCACCGCCATCGTGAGGAGGGCCAGGAGCGCGAGCACGAGCTGCCACTCGAAGCGCCCGGCCGGCTCCCCGGGCGGGAAGAGGTCGTGGAGGAAGCGGACCAGCATCGCGAACCCGGCGGCCTTCGGCCCCACGCTGAAGAAGGCGGTGACGGGCGTGGGCGCGCCCTCGTAGACGTCGGGGCACCACATGTGGAAGGGCGCCGCCGCGATCTTGTAGCCGAAGCCCGCCATGACGAGCACGCTCGTGACGAGCGCGAGCGTGGGCTGCACGTTCCGCGAGGCCATGGCCTGGCCGATCGCCCCCACGTCGAGCGTGCCCGCGGCCCCATAGAGGAACGACATCCCGTAGATCATGAAGCCGCTCGCGCCCGCGCCGTAGATGATGTACTTGAGCGAGGCCTCGGCGCTCTTCCGGTTCTTCCGGAGGAGCCCGGCCATGATGTAGCTCGTGACCGAGACGAACTCGAGGGAGAGGTACATCATCAGGAGGTCGTTGGCCCCCGCCATGAGGAGCATCCCGAAGGTGCACGAGAGGAGGAGCGTGAAGTACTCCCCCTGCCCCGTGGCCCAGGACCGCACGGCCGGGACGGAGAAGACGGCCACGAGGAACGAGGCGCCCAGGAAGGCGAGCTTGAAGAAGAACGAGAACGAGTCCACCGCCATCGCGCCCTGGAAGACCGATTCGTCCGCCATCGAGAGGTCGCGCCGCGTGTAGTCCCAGAGGACGAGCCCGGCAGCGGCCATCCCGGCCAGGCTGAAGGCGGGCACGAGCTTCCGGAGCCCGGCGATGTCCGCCAGGATCACGACCAGGACCGTCCCCACGAGCACGAGCTCGGGGACCGCCCAGCCCAGGCTCCTCAGGATCGTCTCGCCGTCCATCGGGTTCCGCCTTCGCCCCTCAATTCGCCGCGGTCGCCAGCCACGGGAAGCCCCAGCGCGCCAGGTGCTCGGAGAGCCGGACGAGCGAGGGGTTCACCGCGTCCAGGTAGAAGGCCGGGTAGATCCCCAGGATCACGGTGACGACCGCGAGCGGCCAGACCGTGACCTTCTCCCGCAGCGTCATGTCCGACAGGCCCTCGTACTTCGGGTTGAGCGGCCCCTGGAAGACGCGGAGGTAGCTCCAGAGGAAGTACCCCGCCCCCAGCACCACGCCGGCGACCGAGACGGCGGTCAGCGTCTTGAAGAACTTCGAGCTGTTCACCTCCGGCTCGAAGAGCCCCAGGAAACTGAAGTGGAAGGAATCCAGCGCGGTCCCGCCCTGGAAGGCCCCGGCGAACGCGAGGAACTCGCCCACGAAGCCGGCCAGGCCAGGGAGGCCCAGCGACGCCATGAAGGCGAGCGCCGTCACCGCCCCGTAGTGCGGCATCACCTGCCACAGGCCCCCGAAGCCGTCCAGGTTCCGGTGGTGCGCCCGGTCGTAGATCACGCCCACGAGGAGGAAGAGCATGCTCGTGATCGTCCCGTGGTTCCACATCTGCATGAGGCAGCCCGCCAGCCCCGCCGGCGTCGAGGCGGCCAGCCCGATGAGGCAGAAGCCCATGTGCGCGACCGACGAGTAGGCGATCATCTTCTTGAAGTCGCGCTCGACGAAGCGCTCCCCCGTCTCCGCGTTCACGCGCGGGACCCCCCGGATCTGCGCCATCGCGCACATCGAGCCGTAGAGGATGTTCCACGCCCCGAACGCCATCATGTAGGGGGCGAACCAGAGGGCCGCCTCGGGCAGGATCGGGTAGCTGATCCGCATCAGCCCGTAGGTCCCCATCTTGAGGAGGACGCCGGCCAGGATCACGGAGATCGGCGTCGGCGCCTCCACGTGCGCGTCCGGCAGCCACGTGTGGAACGGGAAGACCGGGACCTTGATCGCGAAGCCGATGTAGAGGCCCACGAAGGCCAGGGTCCACCAGCCCCCCGTGAAGACCGCCGGACCCTTCTCGCGAAGCACCGTGAGGTCGAACGTGCGGGGCTCCACGTTGAAGTACATGGCGAGCAGGACGACCAGCATCAGGACCGAGCCCGCCAGCGTGTAGAGGAAGAACTTGATCGCCGCGTACTCCCGCCGGGGCCCGCCCCAGATCCCGATCAGGAAGTACATCGGGAGGAGCATGAGCTCCCAGAAGACGTAGAAGAGGAAGAAGTCGAGCGCCTCGAAGACCCCCATCATCCCCGCCTCGAGGAGCAGGAAGAGCGCGAAGTAGCCCCTCGCCCCCTTCGCGGTGTGCCAGTGCTCGAAGCCCCACGAGGCGATGATGCAGAGGAACGAGAGGATCCCCGTCAGGAGCACCATCGTCACCGAGATCCCGTCCACCCCCAGGAAGTAGTGGATGTCGAAGGCCGGGATCCACGCGTAGTTCTCCACGAACTGGAGGCTGGAGTCATGCTTGAACGAGTGCGCCACGTGGATCGACGCCATCATCGCCACGAACGACGTGACCGCGGCGATCCACTTGTAGACGGCGTTCGCCGTCCCCCGCGGACACAGCGCGATCAGGAGCGCCCCGGCGATGGGCGCCCAGATGGTCACGGACAGCGGCCCCAACCCTTGCATCTCTAGCTCCCGAACATTCTCCGGACCTGGTCCGCGAGGTGCGGCCACGTGAGCTTCACGCAGTAGGCCGCGATCACGAAGAGCCCGCCCACCAGGGCGAACGTGAGGTACTCCCGGATGTTGCCCGTCTGGAGGCGCCGGGCCCGGGCCCCGATCGCCTGCGTGGCGTTCGCGGCCGCGTTCACGCCCGCGTCGACCACCTCGTTGTCCACGATCCCGATCCCCTTCGACGAAGCCCGCGTCACGAGGGCCGTCCCGTTCACCGCACCGTCCACCACCTCGTTGTCGAAGCGGCAGGCCGACTCGTTCAGGTTGAGCAGGGGCTGGACGAAGATCCGGTCGTAGGCCTCGTCCACGCGGTACTTGTCGCGCACGAGCTCGTACTGCTCCCGGTGCCGCTCGGCGTAGTCGTCCGCGGGGACGCCGTTGCGGGTCTTGTAGACGTACCAGCCCAGCCCGATCCCCGCCGCCGCGATGGCGACCGAGGCGAACATGAGGAGCCACTCGACCGCGTGGGAGGCCCCGGCCGCGTGCACGGGCGCCGGCAGGACGGGGACCAGCCAGCGCTCGAAATGATTGCTTCCCTTCAGGATCGGCGGCACCCCGAGGAACCCGACGAGCACCGCCCCGGCCGCCAGCGCCACGAGCGCGATCCGCATCGACCAGGGGCACTCGTGCGGCTCGCCCGCGTGGCCGTGGCCGTGCCCGGCGGCGTCGTGCCCGCCCCCGCGCGCGCCATGGCCGTGCCCGGCCGGCCCGACCTGGCCCATGTCGAGAAGCGACGGGTCGTCCGGCAGCTGGGAAGCCGGCTCGTCCTCCTCGTGCCCGTGCCCCACGCCGCCCCCCGAGAAAGCCGAGGCCCCGGCCCACTTCGGGGTCGCGAGGAACGTCTTCACCACGAGCCGGGTCATGTAGAAGGCCGTGCAGCCCGCCGCCGCGAAGCCCATCGCCCAGGCCAGCCATCCCACCCACGGCGCCACGAGCATCTTGGACGAGGCCGTCTGCCAGAGGATCTCGTCTTTCGAAAAGAAGCCCGAGAAACCCGGGACCCCCGCAATCGCCAGCGTCGAGAGCGCGAAGGTCCAGAACGTCCAGGGCATCTTCGCCTTGAGGCCGCCCATCTTCCGGATGTCCTGCTCCCCGCCCATCCCGTGGATCACCGAGCCGGAGCCCAGGAAGAGGCAGGCCTTGAAGAAGGCGTGCGTGAAGAGGTGGAAGATGCCCGCCGCCCAGGCCCCCACCCCGACCCCCATGAACATGAAGCCGAGCTGCGAGACCGTGGAGTAGGCGAGCACCTTCTTGATGTCGTTCTGCGCGATCCCGATCGTCCCGGCGAAGAGCGCCGTGAACGCCCCGACCATCGTCACCACCGTCATCGCGCCCGGGCTGAGCGCGTAGACGAAGTTCATGCGCGCGACCATGTAGACGCCCGCCGTCACCATCGTCGCCGCGTGGATGAGGGCGCTGACGGGCGTCGGGCCCGCCATCGCGTCCGGGAGCCAGGTGTAGAGCGGGAACTGCGCGCTCTTCCCCGTGGCGCCGATGAAGAGGAAGAGCCCGATCCAGAAGGCCAGCCCCCCGAGGACCTTCGGGTCCCCCTCGATCGCCGCCTTCAGCTCGCCGAAGTCGACCGTCCAGATGCCCGTCGCCCGCCCGATCGTGACGAAGAGGAGGAGGGCCCCCACCGTGAAGGCGAGGTCCCCCACCCGGTTCACGACGAACGCCTTCATCCCCGCCGCCGCGTTCTCCTTCTTCTCGTACCAGAACCCGATCAGGAGGTACGAGCAGAGGCCCACCCCCTCCCAGCCCACGAACATCAGGATCAGGTTCGAGGCCATGACGAGGATGAGCATGAAGCCCGTGAAGAGGTTGAGGTAGGAGAAGTAGCGCGCGTAGCGCTTCTCCTCCGCCATGTACCCCATCGAGTACACGTGGATGAGGAACCCGATGTTGGTGACGACCAGGATCATGACCGACGTCAACGGGTCGACCACGAGCTTGTGGTCCGCCACGACGGCCAGGAACCCGCCCTCCATCCCCGGCACCCGGATCCAAGGCGCCAGGTCCGCCACGATCCGGCGGCCGTCCTCGGGCAGGGTCCGCAGCTCGAAGAAGAGCGTCCAGGCCAGGAAGCCGCTCACGGCCACCACGCCGCACGAGACGACCGACACGACCGTCTTCGGCAGCCGCCGCCCGACGAACGCCTGGAACAGGAACCCGAAGACCGGCAGGAGCGGGATCATCCACACGTCCCACCGGGGACCTGGGATCGCGGAAGCCAGGAGACCTAGGATTGACGATTGGATCATTGACTCATTGACTCATTGGCCGCCGCGCGCGGTCCGTTGTGACGCGGCAAAGATTGCCAACAACTCGTTCGCCTCCCGCAGGACGTCTCCCACTCTTCCTTTGGGAAGGACTCCGCCCTCCTCCACCAGCTCGAGCCAGAACACGGTCTCGTCCGCCTCTTCGACCACGACGCCGATCTTCGCGACGAATTCCGCCTTGGACCGGGACCGACAAACCGCCCTGTAGTTGGCGGCGACCGAAGTCGCCGACTTGAGAAGCTGCCGCCCAATGATTCTCGCCTCGTCCGTCGACGGCATCGTGCGGCACAGGCGGATCACGGCGATCGCGAACCGCTTGGCCAGGGCTTTCAGCTGTTCGGCCTTCGTATCCACGACAATGGATCACTGAGTCAATCGTCAATGGATCAATCCCGCATTTGGTCTGCCTGGTCCACGTCCACCCTTCCGAAGTTCTGGTAGATCCCGATGATGATGGCGAGCGCCACGGCCGCCTCGGCCGCGGCGAGCAGGATCACGAAGACCGCGAACACGTTCCCCGCCGCCCCGCCCTCCGGGGTGTACTGGGCGAAGGCGACGAAGTTCAGGTTCGCGGCGTTCAGGACGAGCTCGACGCCCATCAGGATCGAGACCGCGTTCTTCCGCGTGAGGATCGTGTAGACCCCGGCGCAGAAGATCACCGCGGAGAGCAGGAGCATGTGCTCGAGGGGATGCTCGCTGAAGAGGAACCTCACGCCTCCTTCACCTCCTTCCTCGCCAGGAAGGCGGCCCCCACGAGGGCGGCCAGGAGAAGGACCGAGGCGATCTCGAAGGCGAAGAGGAACGGGCCCGCGAGCGCCCGCGCCGCGGGCTCGGTCACGCCCCGGTAGACGGTGAAGTCGACCTGTTCGTCGAACGGATCGTCCGGCCGGCTCGCTCCCTCCCGGTCCCGGAGCTTGACCCTCCAGTGGAGCCGGTTCTCCCGGACCTTCGGAGTGGCGGGGTCGTCGGAGGGCAGCTTCGAGAGCTCGAGGCGGGCCTCGCCGCCCGCGATCCGGCGCCTCACCCAGTCCCCGCGCCATCCCGGCACGGCGGACACCTGGAACTCGACCTCCTCCACGCCCTCCGGCGCCCGGGGCACCCGGACGACGAGCACCGCCCGGTCCTCGTGCGTGGCCCCCTTCCCCCACCCGAGGCCCGTCTTCCCGTCGGCCTGGTACTGGAGGAGGAGGACGTCCGTCCCTCCGGCCACGGCCGGCCGGGGCTCGGGCCCGCGGGGCCACTTCGCGGCGAAGAGGACCGTGACGCCGAGCGCCACGAAGAGGCAGAGCACGGCGAAGACGGCGGCCGGCCCCGGGGTCGACTCGTTCGAGACGTTCACGTCCGTGATCCGGTGCGTGAGCATGACGGCGAAGATGATGAGGACGAGGATGCCGCCCACGTAGATCAGGACCTGGGCGGCCGCGAGGAAGTCCGCCTTCATGACCGCGTAGAGCGCCGCCGCCGAGAAGAGGACGGCGAGCAGCGCGAACGCCGAGCGGACGATGTTCCGGCTCGCCGCCACGCCCGCGGCCCCCGCGATCGCGGCCGCCGCGAAGACGTAGAAGACGACGTTCAGGACGATGTCCGAGGCCGCCATGTCACCCCTTGAGCCAGCCCGTCAGCGCCGCCCACCACTCGGCGCGCGTCTCCAGCAGGCCGATCGCCAGCAGGTTCACGAACGCGAGCGGGGTCAGCTTCTTCCAGCAGAGGTCCATGAGCTGGTCCACCCGGTAGCGCGGGAGCGTCCAGCGGAGCCAGATCATGACGAAGATGAGGGAGAAGACCTTCGCCATGAACCAGAAGATGCCCGCGACGAACTCCGGAAGGGTGCTTCCCGTGAAGGCCCCGTCGACGCCGGGCGGGGCCTGGATCGCGCCCACGAGGATCCCGACCGCGAACCCCGCGCCGGAGCCGAGCATCGCGTCCCATCCGCGCCGCGACTTCAAGTAGCCCACGGCGGCGCCCGCGAGCCCTCCCGCGATCGCGTAGCCCGTGGACGGCACGCTCGGGAAGGGAGGGAGCCAGCCGCCCAAAAAGAAGGTCGTCGCGATCGCCGAGACCACGAACATGTTCGCGTACTCGGCCAGGAAGAAGAAGCTGAATCGCATCCCGCTGTACTCGGTGTGGTAGCCCGCCACGAGCTCGCTTTCGGCTTCCGGGATGTCGAAGGGAGTGCGGTTCGTCTCGGCCAGCGCGCCGATGTAATAGATGATGAACGCGATCGCCGTGAACGGGAAGTGCCGGAGGATGCCCCAGGAGTAGATCCCTCCGTAGGCCTCCGGGAAGAGCCCCCAGGTCGCCCCCTGCGCCTGCTGGCGGATGACCTCGTGCATGTCGAGCGAGCCGAACACGAAGAGCATCGCGAGCAGCGTCAGCCCGACGGGCACCTCGTAGGACACGATCTGCGCCGCCGCCCGCATGGCCCCGAAGAGCGCCCACTTGTTCCCGCTCGACCAGCCCGCCATCAGGATCCCGATCACCCCCGCGCTCGCCACCGCCAGGAGGTAGAGGATCCCGATGTTCATGCTCGTGGGCGACCAGTTCGGGCCGTAGGGCAGCGCCACCCAGCAGAGGAAGGCCCCCGCGAAGACCACGTACGGCGAGAGCCGGAAGAGGAGCCGGTCCGTATTCCGCCCGATGATGTCCTCCTTGAGGAGGAGCTTGAGCGCGTCGGCCGCCCACTGGAGGATCCCGTGCCAGCCCACCCGGTAGGGGCCCACCCGCGCCTGCATGTGGCCCGCGATCTTCCGCTCGACCAGCGTGCTCACTCCCGCGTAGACCGCGATGAAGTTCACGAGCACGAAGCAGATGAGGAAGATGCTGAGGAACGCGTCCAGGACCGGATGGAGGCCGATCTCGAACGGCCAGGCGAGCGAGGCCAGCGCGCTCGGGCTCATGCTATTTCAGGGGGATCCCCTGGTACTCGTCGGGAAACTCGTAGTCCTTCCGGAGCGGCCAGCCCGGCCAGTCCTCGGGAAGGAGGATCCGGCGGAGGTCCGGGTGCCCCTCGAACACGATGCCGTACATGTCGTAGGTCTCCCGCTCGTGCCAGTCGGCCGTCTTCCAGACGCCCGAGACCGAAGGCACGGAGGGGTCCTTCCGGTCGGCCTCCACCTTGAGCACGGCGCGGTGGTTCTTGGGGATGGAGAAGAGGTGGTAGACCACCCGGAAGCGCTTCGTGTCGTCCGTCCCCCCGACCGAGGAGAGCAGGTCGAAGCGGAGCTCGGGATCGTCCCGGAGCCAGCGGCAGACCTCGACCAGGGACTCCCGCTTGAGGACGCAGTACGGGTCCCCCGGGCACTCGACGATCTCCGCCACCCCCGAGGGGAACTTCGTCTTGATCCTCTCGTACACCTCTTTCAGGGTGAGCGCCATGGGGGTTCGGCCCTATCGCTCGTCCCGGCGCGGCCCGGACTTCACCTCGCCGATGCTCTTGAGCCACTCGAGGTCGCCCTTCACCCAGACGTAGGCGAAGCCGACCACCAGGATGCCCACGAAGAGGAAGACCTCGCCGAGCGCGAGCAGGCGCAGCTCCGGGTCCTTGAAGATCACCGCCCAGGGGAAGAGGATCGCGATCTCGACGTCGAAGATGAGGAAGATGAGCGCGATGATGTAGAAGCGCACGTTGAACTGGATCCAGGCGGAGCCGATGGCGTCCTCGCCGCACTCGTAGGTGGAGAGCTTCTCCGCCGTGGGCCGGTTCGGGCGCAGGACCCAGCCCGCGGTGAGCGAGACCGTGATGAAGGCGACGGAGATCGCGAGATAGACGAGGACGTTGGCGAAGTCGAAGTACATGGGAACGGCCGGAATGTTACCAAAGGGGCCCCGGGCCTGCAACAAATTGGCCCGGGAGGAATCGGTTGACTTTTCGACCCCCGCCCCCTATGTTAGGCCCCCGTCTCCTCCATTTCGGAGAACTCCCATGAAGGCGCGGCTGCTGTGCGCGGCGGCGATCCTCCTGGCCGCCGTCCCCGGGTGCGAGAACCCGCCCCGGGTGGTCACCCCCGACCCCCCCACTTCGAAGACGGACGTCCGCCACCCCGACCTGCCGGCGCCGGAGGGCTTCGTCTACGACACGAACATCACGGACACGAGCCCGACCGGGGCCTTCCGCGTGATCACCCAGGCCCTCAGCGGGAAGAACCGCCGCGTGGAGGGCGCCGCCAAGTTCTACAAGGAGGTCCTGCCCGTCCACGGCTGGACGCTCGAGGGGGAGGAAGGGACGGCGGCCGGCCCGATGAAGCTGGCCTTCGTGAAGAAGGACGAGCGCTGCCGGATCGAGATCAAGGACGCCTCCCCCACCGCCGTCGCGGTCTCGCTCAAGGTGAACCGGAAGGACTAGGATGTCGGTCAGGGAGCGCGACTACCTCAAGGGCTCGGGCGACGCCCCGGCCGCCCCGGGCCGCCCGAGCTGGCTCGCGCGCGTCAACGAGTACGGCGAGAAGCACGCCACCGCGATCATCACCCTCTCGACGGGCCTCATCATCCTCACGGTCCTCATCTTCGCCAAGTACTTCTACGACCAGGCCCAGGCCGAGCGCGCGGAGTCCGAGCTGGCCCAGGCCGAGACCGTCGAGAAGCTCCTCGAGCTCAAGACCCGGTTCGGCGCCACCCCCGCCGCCCCCCGCATCGTCTTCCGCCTCGCGAACCGGTACTACGAGGACGGCCGGCTCGACTCCGCGCGCAACGAGTACCTCCACTTCCTGGAGCGCTGGCCGGGCGATCCCGCCCTGGGCCGGCACGTCACCCGCGCCCTCGCCTCCCTCGAGCGCAACCGCAAGTTCGAGGAGGAGCAGAAACAGGCGCGGCTCAAGGAGCACCGCCTCCAGACCCACCCCCGCCAGCTCCCCGACCTCAAGGATCCCCGCCTCCAGTGGGGCCCCCTCCCGCCCGAGCCCAACCCCACCGTCGAGCTCGACCTGGCGGGCGGCAGCGTGGCCGTCGAGCTCTTCGGCCAGGACGCCCCCAAGGCCGTCGCCAGCTTCGTCAAACTCGCCGGCGCCAAGTACTTCGACGGCGTGAAGTGGGACCTGGTCCGGGACGGCGAACGACTCGAGACCCAGCCGAAGGCCGAGGGCGCCACCGACGAGACGACCCCCTACGAGGCGACGCCCCGGCCCGGGGAGGTCGGCTCGCTCGTCCTCCTTCGGAAGGACGGCGGGGACAACCTGGCCGGACGCTTCCAGGTCCTCCTGAAGGCCGTGCCCGAGCTCAAGGACGCCACCGTCTTTGGGATCGTGAAGACCAACCTCCCCACCCTCCAGGCGGCCAAGAAGGACGACCCCATCCGCTCCGTCCGGGTCACCTCCAACCCCGCCCCCTAGCGTCACGTTTCAGCGTCGCTGATTCGTGACGCGTCATATTTCAGCGACGCTGTTTCGTTACGCTAGAATCGGGGGATGGAACGTGACCGCGCCGAGTTCGAGCGGCGCGTCCTCCCCCTGGAGCCCGACCTCTACGCCCTGGCCCTCGCCCTGGGCGGCCAGGAGGCCGACGCCCTCGATCTCGTCCAGGACGCCCTCCTCCGCGCCTGGCGCTCGTTCGCCTCCTTCGACCGCGGCGACCACCTCAAGGCCTGGCTCTTCACGATTCTCCGGAACGCCCATCTCGACCGCTGCCGCCGCCGGCGCCTCGAGCCCGCCCCGCTTGACCCCGGGGCCGAGCCTCCCGCCCCGACCCGCCCGCCTTCCCCCCTCGAGCGGGTCCTTCCGGACGATCTCCTCCGCGCCCTCCGGACGCTCAGCCCCTCCCATCAGGCCCTCCTCCTCCTTTGCGACCTGGAGGGGCTCCGCTACCGCGAAATCGCCGACGTCCTCGGCTGCCCGATCGGAACCGTCATGTCGGGCCTCCACAACGCCCGGACCCGGCTCCGCGGGGCTCTCGAACGGGGCCCGAAGGGGTAGAATCCACGAGCGATGTGGACCTGCGCCGCCTGCGGCGTCCCGAACGAGCCGCACGCCATCTTCTGCTCCTCGTGCGGCGCGATGCGTTACAAGGCCCCCGTCCGCGAGTCCTCGCTCCCGGAACCCGCCGCCGAACTCCCCCCTCCCGACCCGCCCGAGTTCCGGGGCACGATCGCGGGCTTCGCGGCCGCGTGGGTCGGCGTCACCCTCGCCGCGGGATTCGGCGCCTGGATCTCTCAGTCGATCCTTTCCTTCTCCATGAGGTTCAGCTCCGGCACAAGCGAGTGGTCGATGTTCGCCGTCCGGATGGCCTTCGGGGTCGTCTTCGGTTTCGTGTTCGGGGGCCTCCTGGGCACCCTCCAGTCCTGGGTGCTCCGGCGCCGCATCCAGCGCGCGGGCTGGAACGCCTGGATCTTCGCCACCCTGGGCGGGATCGTGGCGATGTCCGTGGGAAGCAACCTGATGCCCGTCTCCATGTGGGGGGACACCGGCGTCGCGGCGCGCATCGGGATGGCGTCGATCGTCGGCCTGATCGCCGGCGGCCTGGTCGGGCTCCTCCAGTCCCGGGTCCTCTCGCGCGTCGCGGCGCCGGGCGGCTGGACCGGCTGGTGGCTCGTCTCGGCGGGCGCCTTCGCCCTCGGAAACGCGGCGGGTCTCACGGCCTGGAGCCTGGTCTTCGACTCCTCGGAATACTCCTATCCGAAGCTGATGCTTGCCGGCCTGGCGAACATGCTTTGCGATTCCTCCATCACGGGGCTCCTCACGGGCCTCCCCCTGGCCCGCATGCTCCGCCGCCGCTGCCCGCCCCTCCCGGAAGCATGAGACGGCCGCCCCCTCGGAATCGCGCCGCCCCTGAACCCGGCGCGATTCCGAAATGAGGGCTTCCCATGCCCTGAAGTAAGAAGCCCCACGGCGGGGATAGGGAGGGTGTGGCCTGGGAGGCCACAGTGGGACCCGCCGTGGGGCCGAAGCCTAGTCTCGCCGGACGTCCGGATGCTGCAGCGTCACCGCCTTTCTGGCCATGCCGAGGCTCGTCCCGATCCCGATGAAGTCCATCTCCGCGTCGCCGTCGTAGAGGCCGAACGAGACGATGAGCGCCACCGGGAATCCCCTGGTCGGCGCCCACTCCACGCCCGCCCCGCCGATCATGTCCCGCCCCCCGATCCATTCCGAGACCGGCTCGAAGGAGACCTGGAGCGAGGTCCCGGCGACCGAGAAACGCTTCTCGAGACCCCGGTACCAGAGGTAACCCGCCATCACCGGGGGCAGGACCGCGAAGTCCATCCCCCGCCAGTCGTTGAAGTGGAAGGCGTCGTCCCGGATCCGCTCCTCGGCGCGGAACCGGTACTTGGAGAAGTACGTCTTCCGGAACGCGTCCCAGAGGATCTTCTTCTGGTCGTCCTCGAGCGCCTCGAGGTCCGCGTCCTCGGTCCCCTCCTCGAACCCGACCGTCGAGACGCGGGAGTCCTCGAAACGCGAGAAGTAGCGGCGCTCCCGCTCCGCGAAATGGCCCAGGAACTCCGTGAAGAGACGGCCCGAGCGCGGCTCCTTCTGGAAGTCCAGGACCCGCGTGAGGATGCCCTCGTCGCGCTCCGGAACGACCGTCTGGATCCGCGACCGCGGCAGGATCGCCGCCAGGCCGTCGAGGACCGCGTCAAAGAGGAGCTCCGGAGGGCCCAGGAGCGCGTCTCCCACGTCCGAGACCGGGTCGCGTCCGTTCCGGCGATACCAGTCCCGGACGAGCTCGGGACTCGACATCGGCTCGTAGAGCGCGTGCTCCATGCGGGGGAGCTCGGGGAGCGGCACGGGCCAGGCGAAGCGGGGCTCCGGCGGATCGAGCGAGACCGCCACGGGCGCCTCGATCGCCAGCGGCTCCACGTCCTGCGCGTAGCCCCAGGCCAGCTCCTGCGTCTCGGTCACCCGCCCCGTCTCGGGCGGGCCCATCCCCGGGATGCGGTCGATGAAGCGCTCGAGAGTGCGGAGGTGGCGTTCGATCTTGCGCTTCTTGCGCTCGAAATAGTCCGTCCGGCGGGCGCCTTCGGAGGCGGAGGCGACGGATTCGGGGCGGGCCAGATACAGCAGGAGATTGAGGCCGACGACGACCGCGACGAAGCACGTGCCGAGTCGGACGAAGGGCTTCCAGTACCGGTTACCGCGGGGGCCCATACTTCGGCCCCTTTCCCAACTGCAACTTCAACTTCCCGGCCCGCGCACCCGCGCGGGCTCGCCCCTCGACCCTGGCGGCCCTTTCGGGCCTCCACTTAAATTCTCCGCGATCCCGCGGGGAATTACAAGGCCTTCCATGAATAAGACGACAAAAAGCCTCGTTTCTTACGCGGATGACGGACGCCTGCGCGAGATTTCGGCCCCGGGTCGACGCCTGGGTCGACGGCGAGGACCGCGACCCCGGTCTCGAAACCCACCTCCGCGACTGCGCCGCCTGCCGCGCCGAACGCGACGCCCGGGCTTCTCTCAAGCGCGCGCTCTCCGCCGTCCGGCTCCCGCTTCCTCCCCGCCCCTTCGACCGGAACCTCCTCGCCCCCGCCCGCCGGACCTGGTGGCCCGCGGCCGCCGCCGCCGCGATCCTGCTGGTCGTTCCATTCTCCTCCATCCCGGGCTCGGTGCCCGACGTGGTGGCCGCCACGTCGCGCCTCCACGAGGAGGTCCTCGCGGGACGCGTGACCCTCGGCGACCTGGGCCTCCGCCCGTCGGCGTCCCGGACCGAATACCCCACCGGCTGCCCCTGCCCGCCCGACCTGGGTCCCGCCGCCCCCTTCGTCGTCTATGGAAGGGGAGACCTGGCCGTCTCCTGCCTGGCCCTCGAGGCCGACCGGCCCCGGGCCGCCTCCTGGCGCCGCCTGGGACCTCATACCGTCCTCGTCCGCCCACGACGGGGCCTCCTGGAGATCTGGATTTCCCGGATGGACCGTCCGGCGCTCGCGGCCTGGCTCGACCGCCACGACGCGACCGAACCCGGGATCGAGCCCCTCACCCTCCGCGAGTTCACCTGAAAGGCCTGCTGCCGGCTCCTCGAGTCTCGGGGACCCCAAGGGCGGGCCGACCTCACGATGGACCTCGTGGTCGGCGCCGACGGACGCGCCCCGGACACCGAGCGCCTGGTCGGAAGCCTCCGTCCGGCGGGGCGCGATGAATAAGCGCCGGGTCCCGTTCGTTAGAGGGATGATGGCCCGTCGCCTCGCCGTCCTGGCCCTCCTGTCGTTCGCGACCAGCCAGGCGGTGGCCTACGTCGACTGCTGCTGCCGCTCGTTCTGCCCCACCCCCAACCAGCCCTGCGGCGACCACGAGCACGGCCCCCGCCCCGCGAAGGACGGCTGCTGACGGGGCGGCGCGCCCGCCGCTCCGTCGGAGCGGCCCGAGCCCGAGTCCTGCACCCACCTCGCGCCCTCGAGCGAGCTGGCCAAGGTCGATCCCGCCGCCCCGCCGCAGGCGGAAGGGTCCGCCGCGGTCCCGGCCGACTCGCCCGCCGCCCCCCCTCCCCCCGATGCCAGTAAACCAGACTGGCTGGTTTGCGGGTGCCGGGGGAGCCCGCCGCGGCTCCACCTCCTCTATCGGACCCTCCTGATCTAGCCCCTTCCGGCGGATCCACTCTTTCCGCGAAAGGGGACCCATGCGCGTACTTCCGGCACTCCTTCCGCTCGCGCTCGGATGCGCGGCGGCCTGGCACGACGACTTCGACCGGCTCCGGGTCGAGCTCGACTCGATCCGCGCCCTCCACGACTCCGCCGCCTCCTCCGCCCCCGGGGCGGACCTCGCCGGGGACGTCGACCTCGAGACACTGGTCCGCGAGGCGCGGCGCCGGAACCCCGAGCTCCGGGAGTCGGCCGCCCGGAGCCGCGCCGCCCTCGAGGAGGTCCGCCGCGAAGGCGCCCTCGACGACCCGCGCCTCCGGCTCCAGACGGAGGGCCCTTCCCTCCATCAGCCCGCCGCCTTCGACCGCGCCGGGCAGAACATGATCATGCTCGGCCAGGCGATCCCCTTTCCGGGCAACCTTTCCCTCCGTTCCGAGGCCGCGCTCCGCGAGGCGGAGCGGATGAACCAGATGCGCCTCGAGCGCGAGCGCGAGGTCGTGGCACGCGTGAAGCGCGCGTACTTCGAGTACTACGCCCTCGCCAGGGAACTCGACATCCACCGGGAGCACGTGGCCATCCTCGAGGACTTCGAGAAGGCCTCCGAGATCCGCTTCCGGACCGGGGCCGCCCCCCAGCAGGACGTCCTCCGCCCCCAGGTCGAGCAGGTTCGGCTCCATGCCGACGTCTTCATGATCGAGCAGCGCCTCGCCTCGGCGCGGGCGGCGATCAACGTCCTCGTCGACCGCGCCCCGGAGTCGCCCCTCGGGCCGCCCCGGGAGCCCGCGCCCCCGGCCGACCCGGCCGACCTCGGCGAGCTCATGGCCCTCGCGCTCTCCTCCCGCCCCGAGCTCCGCGCGGCCGAGTTCCGCGTCCGCGCCGCGCAGGCCTCCCTCGCCCTCGCCGAGCGGGAGGCCGCGCTCCCCGACTTCGACGTCGAGGCGGGCTACATGCACATGACCGAGATGCGGGACGGCTGGGCCGGCATGCTCGGGATCAACCTCCCCTGGCTCACCGGGAAGAAGGCCGCCGAGGCGCGCCGGGCGGGCCACGCGCTCCGGGCCGACGAGGCGGCCCTCGAGGCCACCCGGAGCCGCGTCCGCTTCGAGGTGCGCGACGCATGGCTCCGCGTCGAGGCCGCCCGGAAGACCCTGGCGCTCTACGCGGGCGAGCTCGTCCCCAAGAGCGCCCAGACCGTGGAGGTCTCGCGCGCCGGCTACGAGAAGGACAAGGCCTCCTTCCTCGACCTCCTCGACTCGGAACGCTCGCTCCGCGACGTGAAACTGGAACGCCATCGCGCCCTCGCCGCGTTCGGGTCGGCCCTGGCCGACCTCGAGCGCGCGGTCGGCGCCGACCCCGGGAGGAAGCCATGAGCCCGAACGACGCCTGGCAGGTGACGAAGACGGTCTTCCTCCGCCTCCGCTTCATTTTCGTCTTCGTCGCGGTCGCCCTGGTCGTCGGCAACTGGGAGTGGATCATGAACGCGGCCGAGCGCCTCACGCGCGGCCGCGGGGACGACCTCGTCCAGGGCGACCACGAGTGGTTCTGTCCGATGCACCCGAGCGTCGTCCGCGGCAACAACAAGGACAAGTGCCCGATCTGCTTCATGCCGCTCTCGAAGCGCAAGAAGGGCGAGAAGGCGGTCCTCCCGGAGGGCGTCCTCCACCGCCTCCAGCTCTCGCCCACCCGGCGCCTGCAGGCGGGCGTGGCCACCGAGGAGGTCGGCTTCCGCTCCCTCGTCCGCGAGATCCGGACGCTGGGCACGCTCGAGTGGGACGAGCGGAAGATCTCCCACCCGAGCGCCCGGATCGCGGGCCGCGTGGACGAGCTCTACGTGAACTTCACCGGCCAGCGCGTCAAGCAGGGCGACCCGCTCTACAAGCTCTACAGCCCCGACCTCGTCACCACCCAGGAGGAGTACCTCCTCGCGCTCAAGACGCTCGAGGAGATCCGCCCGGGCGGCGACCCCGGGGCCCTCGACCGCGCCCGCCGCCTGTCCGAGGCCGCCCGCGAGCGGCTCCGGCTCTGGGGGATCGCCGAGTCCCAGGTCGCCGAGATCGAGAAGTCCCGGAAGTCGCAGACCCACCTCGTCATCGCCTCGCCCGTGGCCGGCGTCGTCATCAAGAAGGAGATCGACCTGGGCCACTACGTCGCCGTCGGCGAGGACCCCTGGACGCTGGCCGACGACTCCGTCCTCTGGATGCAGGCCCAGGTCTTCGAGCGCGACCTCGGGATCGTGAGGGAGGGCCAGCTCGTCGAGGTCGCGTCGGAGGCCTTCCCCGCGCGTCGCTGGACGGGCAAGGCCGTCTTCGTGGCCCCCGAGGTCCAGCCCGACACGCGCACCGCGAAGGTCCGGGTCGAGATCCCCAACCCCGACGGCGCCCTCCGGGCCGGGATGTTCGTCACCGCGGTCCTCCGGATCCCGCTCGGGAGGGCCGGCGAGGCCTTCTACGGCTGCTGAGAGAGCTGCCCGGACGTCCGTGAAGACGTCCCCGGGAAGTGCAAGAAGTGCGACATGCAGCTCGTCCTCAAGGGCGGCGTGGCCGGCCAGGAGCGCCCGGTCAGGCCGCCCGCCGCCGCGGCCGTCTACCGCTGTCCCCACGACGGCGGAGAGCGCGACACGCCCGGGCCGTGCCCCAAGTGCGGGATGGCGCTCGGCGAGGAGCACCAGGCCCCCAAGGCGCCCGCCCGGGCCCGCACGATCTACGTCTGCGACCTCCACCCCGAGGAGGTCTTCGACCGGCCCGGGGAGTGCAACAAGGACGGCTGAGCGGGCATGAAGCTCGAGGAGCGCCGGTTGGCGCCCGAGGCCAGGCTCGTCTACGTCTGCCCCGAGCACCCGGACGTGAAGTCGGACAAGCCCGGGGCCTGTCCCAAGGACGGGAAGAAGCTCGCCTACAGGATCGCGAGCGACGTGGCCCGGGTCACCGAGACCTGGGCCTGCCCGATGCATCCGGAGCGGACCGCGGGCGGCAAGCTCCAGTGCCCCGACTGCCGCGCGCCCATGAAGCACCTCGAGATCGAGGAACTCCTGGCCGTCCCGTTCTCCGCGGTCGTCGACACGGGCCGCCGGAAGGTCGTCTTCCTCGAAAAGGGCCACGGTGTCTACGACGCGGTCGAGATCCAGGTGGGCCCGCGCGCGGGCGAGTGGTACCCCGTCCGGAAGGGGCTGGCCGCCGGCGACCGCGTGGTCTCGGCCGGCGCCTTCCTCCTCGACGCCGAGACCCAGCTCACGAAATCGAGCGTCCTCTACTTCGGCGCCGCCGGATCGGACAAGAAATGAAGACGCTGATCGACAAGGTCATCGAGTTCTCCGTCCGGAACCGGTTCATCGTGCTGCTGGTGACGGCCGGCGTCGCCCTCTGGGGCGTCTGGTGCCTCTACCGGACCCCCGTGGACGCGATCCCCGACCTCTCGGAGAACCAGGTCATCGTCTGGGCCGACTGGCCCGGCCGCAGCCCCAAGGAGATCGAGGAGCAGGTCACCTACCCCCTCTCGGTCAACCTCCAGGGCCTGGCCGGCATCAAGGACGTCCGCGCGACGAGCGAGTTCGGCTTCTCGATGATCACGGTGATCTTCGACGACTCGGTGGACTACTACTTCGCCCGGAACCGGGTCCTCGAGCGGCTCTCGACCGCGGGCGCCATGCTCCCCATGGGCGTCGTCCCCTTCATGGCCCCCGACGCGACGGCGCTCGGCCAGATCTTCTGGTACACGGTCGAGGGCGAGGGGCGGAGCCTGGACGAGTTGCGCTCGATCCAGGACTGGAGCGTCCGCTACCAGCTCAACTCCGTCCCCGGCGTCGTCGAGGTCGCGAGCGTCGGCGGCTTCGTCCGCGAGTACCAGGTGGACGTGGACCCCGAGCGGCTCCGCGCCTACGGCGTCACGCTCTCCGAGGTCTTCCGCGCCGTCCAGGGGGCCAACTCCAGCGTGGGCGGCAAGGTGATCCACAAGGGCGGGTCCGAGTACCTCGTGCGCGGCACGGCCTGGATCACGAGCCTCGACGACGTCCGGAACGTCGTCGTCGCCGAGCGCCGGGGGGTCCCGATCACGGTCGATCAGCTGGGCGTGGTCCAGCTCGGCCCCGCCTTCCGCCGGAGCGTCCTCGAGAAGGACGGGCGGGAGGCGGTGGGCGGCGTCGTCATGATGCGCTACGGCGAGAACCCGCTCGCGGTCACCGAGCGGATCAAGGAGAAGATCCGGACGCTCAACCTCCCGCGCGGCGTTCGCGTGGTCCCCTTCTACGACCGGACGGGGCTCATCCAGGCCTCGATCGACACGCTCAAGAAAATCCTGATCGAGGAGATCATCATCGCGAGCCTCGTCGTCCTCCTCGTCCTCTGGCACGCCCGGAGCGCCGTCGTGATCTGCGTGACGCTCCCGCTGGCGGTGATCATCAGCTTCATCTTCATGTACTACCTCGGAATCCCCTCGAACATCATGTCGCTCGCGGGGATCGCGATCTCGATCGGCGTGCTCGTCGACGCCGGGATCGTGATGACCGAGAACGCCTATCACCGCCTCCACGACGCCTTCCCGGACGGCCGGGTGCGGGGCGACACCCGGAAGATCGTGATCGAGGCCTGCCAGCTGGTCGGGGCCCCGCTCTTCTTCTCGATCCTGATCATGCTCCTCTCGTTCGCGCCGATCTTCGCGCTCGGCGGCCGGGAGGGGAAGATGTTCAACCCCCTCGCCTACACGAAGAGCTTCGCCCTGGTCGGCGTGGCCTTCCTCGCCATCACGCTCGTGCCCGCCCTCATCCCGTGGCTCGTCCGGGGCCGCCTGCGCTCGCAGGAGGACGTGTGGCTCGTCCGCTCGTTCGTCAACGTCTACCGGCCCATGCTCGGCTTCTTCCTCCGCCGCCCGGACGGGATCGTCGTCCTCACCGGCCTCTTCATCGTGGCGAGCTTCCCCCTCTTCCCGCGCGACACGCCCTACGGGGCGCGCGTCCCCTGGTCGTTCTTCGTGATCGGGGCGCCCTTCCTCATCGCCACGACGGTGCTCCTCGTGGCCCGGCACAAGCTGGCGTGCCTCCTCATCCTGTTCGTCGCCGGGGTGACCTCCTATCGGTTCCTCAAGCCCCTGGGCGAGGAGTTCATGCCGCCCCTCAACGAGCTGGCATGGATGGACATGCCCACCTCGCGGCCGAACCTGAACATCACCCAGGCGGGCGACGACCTCCGGAGCCGCAACCCCACCCTCCGCGCCTTCCCCGAGGTCCACCAGGTCGTGGGCAAGGTCGGGCGGGCGGAGACGCCGACCGACCCCGCGCCCGTGGACATGGTCGAGACGGTCGTCAGCTTCCGGCCGGAGGCGTGGTGGCCCAAGCGCAAGATCCTCTTCGACGACGCCCTCGCCGAGGCCGAGGGGGTCGTCCGCGAGCTCCTCCGGCGCGGGATCCTGAAGGACATCCCCGAGAAGGAAATCCCCGATTTCGCGAACACCGCGGCGATGGACGCGGTCGCGCGCTACGACCGGATGGCGCGCGATCTCGCCAGGCGCCGCCTGTCCGAGTTCGTCCCGGAGAAGGCGCTCGCCCTCTCGCGGCTCCTCCGGGAGGAGACCGTGGCTTTCCTCCGCGGGAAGGGCGCCCTCCGCCAGGCGCCCGCCCCGGCCGAGTGGGTCGCCCTCGACGAGAATCTCGCCCGGAACTACGGCCGGGACTTCGACGAGTGGATTCTCCTGGAAGACGTGACCCGGGCGGTCGAGCGCGTGAAGGGGCGGCTGGTCGAGCGGGGCCTCGTCGAGGACCGCTCCGACCTCCTGGTCGACCCGCCCTCCCCGCTCGCGGGCGCGTGGGACGCCGTCCGCAGCCTCTCCGGGGCAGCGCGGTCGACGGTCTTCACCCGGACCTGGGAGCGGCTCGAGGAGGAGCACGACCGGCTGATGCGCCGGAGGGTGAAGGCGCTCGACGGGGAGCTGGCCGACCGCGCCCCTGAGGCGATGCTGCAGTTCCTGCTCGAGGAGGCGGCGGCCAAGGCGAAGGAGCAGAAGAAGCTCGCGAAGGAGCTTGCTCCCGAGGATCTCGTCGCGGTCCGCGCGGAGCGGGCCGCCTCGTTCGGGAAGGGGACGTTCCTCTGGCGGACGACCCACGACGACCTCCGCAACGAGATGGACACCGAGCTCCAGGTGCCCGGCTGGTCCAACATCTGGACCCGCCCGATCCAGAACCGGGTGGACATGCTGGCGACGGGCGCCCGGACGACGGTGGCGGTCAAGATCACCGCGAGCGACCCCGACTTCGACGAGCTCCAGCGCCTGGGCGAGGCGATCAAGGCCGCCCTCGATCAGGTCCGCGGGGCGGCGGACGTGACGGCGGAGCCCGTGACGGGGGAGAACTACCTCGAGATCACGGTGGACCGGAAGAAGGCCGCCCGCTACGGGGTGCGCCTCGAGGACCTCCAGAACGTGATCGAGGTGGCGCTCGGGGGCCGGGAGGTGACGACCACGGTCGAAGGCGCGGCCCGCTACCCGGTGCGCGTCCGCTACCCGCGCGAGTTCCGGCGGGACGAGGAGCAGGTGCGCGACCTCCTGGTCCCGGTGGGAGGCGGCGCCGGCATGGGCCCGATGGGCGGGATGGGGGAGGTCTCGGCCGCCCCGGCCGGGGCGCGGCAGATCCCGCTTTCGCTCGTCGCGGACGTCCGGATCGTCCCGGGCCCCAGCATGATCCGGAGCGAGAACGGGCGCACGCGCGCGTACGTGTACCTCAACGTGCGGAACCGCGACCTGGTCGGCTTCGTGGAGGAGGCGCAGCGGACGATCGACGCCCGGATCGAGCTGCCGGCGGGCTACACGCTGGACTGGGCCGGGGAGTTCGAGCACAAGCTGAGCGCGGACCGGATGCTCAAGGTCGTGATGCCGGTCGTGGCGCTCATCATCTTCGTCATCCTCTACCTCGCGTACCGGGACCTGGCGGACACGTTCATGATGTTCCTGGCGGTGCCGGGGGCGGTGGCCGGAGGGGCGCTCGCCCAGTGGCTCCTGCCGGCGCTCTTCAACCTGGACATGAGCGGGAACTTCAGCGTGGCCGTCTGGGTGGGCTACGTGGCCTGCTTCGGCCTGGCGACGGAGACGGCGATCGTGATGCTCGTCTACCTCCGTGAGGCGATCGAGAAGCGGGGCGGGATGGAGCGGATCGGTTCGGAGGAGGAGATCCGGGAGGCGGTGATGGAAGGCGCGGTCGCGCGCCTGAGGCCCAAGCTGCTCACCGAAGGGACGACCATCCTCGCGCTCATCCCGATGCTCTGGGCGACGGGGGTGGGGTCGGAGTTCATGGCGCCGATGGCGGCGCCGATCCTGGGGGGGATCCTGGTGGCCGACGAGGTGATCGACGTCCTGATCCCGGTGCTGTTCTACCGGGACCGGTGCCGCCGTCTCAGGAAGCGGCAGAGGGAGCATCTGGCATCTCGCATCTAGCATCTCGGAACGAGGCGGAGGCCCGGAAGTCGCCTGGAAGTCCTTGAGGGGAGGATTCCCAGGGAGCCGGGGGGCCCCCGGAATCGATCCGAGATGCGAGCTTCGAGATCCGAAGTGCTTCGAAAGGAGGAACCTCTCATGAGGAAGCTGCTGCTGGCGCTGCCCCTGCTCGTCCTCTCGTGCGGGAAGGAGGCCGAGCCCGCGAAGACGCCGCCGTCGACCATGCCCGCCCCCGCGGCGTCGGGCGACATGGCGAAGGACGTGATCTGCGGGATGACGATGGACAAGGCGAAGATGATCCGGCACGCGCACGAGGGGGCGGCCTACTACTTCTGCGCCGAGGAGTGCGTGGAGCGGTTCAAGGCCGACCCCAAGAAGCACGTCGCCCCGTGCGCCTGCGGAAAGACGAGCGCGAAGTGTCCCTGCGACCACTGCGGCCACCACCAGGGGAAGTGCGACTGCGGGAAGTAGCGGGGAGGGGCGATTCGGGTACAGGAAAGGAGGCTCGGGGACGATCTAGGGATGCGGAGGTCCAGCGAAGCCCCGGACTTTTTTCCACATCCGGGGAACTCCCGGGAGCGGGGAGTCGTTCCATAGCTGGAATAGGAGGGTATAAAAAATGGGTAAGACGACTCCGGCGCTCCTCCTGGCCCTGGCCTCCGCCTGCGCGGCCCCCCGCACCCCCGAGGCGGTCAAGCCCTCCCTCCCCCCCGCCTCCTTCCACCAGGTCACGATCCTCGAGTCGGCCCGCACCGTGGTGGGCCTCCCGCAGAACCCGGACGGCGGCTGCTGCCGCGAGGAGCATCCCCGGGTCCCCTGCGTGGTGGACGTCCGCGCGGCCCTCAAGGCCACGCCGGAGGCCCGCGAGTTCGCGTCGGCCGGCTACGGGAAGGACAGCGCCGAGTACCACGTCCTCTCGGCCCGCGCCAACGAGCGCCTCTGGGGCGTCCTCAAGCGGGTGGCCCGGCGCCACGGCTACGACGCCATCCACGAGCGGGGCAGCGTCTTCCTCAGGCCCGAGGCGACCGACGTGGCGGTGGCCGACGTCACCGAGGAGGTCGTCCACGAGCTCTCCCGGAACTGATCGAAAACTCCCGTTGACCCCGCGCCCCCGTTCCGGTAGGATCATGGCCTTACCGCATTGTTTTCCACTTCAGGAACACGCATGACCCAAAACGCCAACGGCAGGCCCGTGGAATCGTCCATCGCGGTCTTCATCGACTTCGAGAACTTCGCCCTCGGCTTCGAGCATTCCCGCCGCAAGTTCGACATCCAGAAGGTCCTCGAGCGCCTCCTCGAGAAGGGGAAGATCATCGTCAAGCGGGCCTACGCGGACTGGACCCGCTACCGCGAGTACAAGCAGGCCCTCCACGAGGCCGCGATCGAGCTCATCGAGGTCCCCAAGCGCGGCGCGGCCGGCAAGAACTCGGCCGACATCCGGATGTGCGTCGACGCGATCGACATGGCCCACTCGAAGTCCCACATCGACACCTTCGCCGTCCTGACGGGCGACAGCGACTTCTCCCCCCTCGTCTCCAAGCTCAAGGAGAACGGGAAGCGCGTGATCGGCCTGGGGATGAAGGACTCGACCTCGGCCCTCCTCGTGGACAACTGCGACGAGTTCGTCTACTACGAGGACCTCGAGCGCTCCGCCGCCGCGCCCGCCCCCGAGATCCCGGACGCGACGCCCAAGCTCAAGAAGGAAGCCTTCCAGATGATCGTGGACACGATCCTGGCCCTCAAGCGCGAGAACCGCGACACGCTCTACTCCTCGATGATCAAGGACACGCTCAAGCGCAAGCGGCCCCAGTTCGACGAGGCCTACCACGGCTACCGCACCTTCCAGGACCTGCTCGAGGACATGGAGAAGCAGGGGATCCTGACGCTGATGACGGACCCCCGGAGCGGCACGTTCGTGGTCCGCGGCTTCGGCAAGAACGCGTAAAACCGGTTGCCAGCGGCCGGTGACCAGTTCCCAGCGACCGAAGAACGGACTCCGGCCGGCGACCCGCGCGACTCCCCCCCGCCCCTCGGGTAGCTGGCAACTGGAAACTGGTAACTGGCAACTGGCAACTGGTAACCGGCAACTGGCAGCTCGTTCAGCCTTCGGTATGCCAGCTCGAGACCCCGAGGAACGCCCGGCACGCCGGGCAGAAGTAGACCTTCTCCCGGACGTAGATGGTGACCTCGGTCTCGCTCGTGCCGAGGTTCTGCCAGGTGAGCTCCTCGCGGCAGTAGGGGCAGACGAAGTCGCCCTTCTCGGAGCCCTTCCCCGACACGCGGTCGCGGACCCGCTCGGCCACGCGGCGCGCGGCCGCCCCGGACTGGGCGCGCGAGCAGGGACCGCAGACGTCCCCCTTCCCCGAGAGGGGTCCGCCGCAGAGCTGGCACTTCCTCTTCCGCCCCGCCATCCGGCCGGATTCTACCAGAAACGGGGGGCGGAACCGCGCCGCCCGCGGGCTTCCGATTTCATGCTTGACAAATTGTAAACCATGACGTATAGAATCCCTGTCACGTCGGGTTGATTTGGAGAGAGGAGAGGGGTATGCCAGACATCCGTCCGGCCGGCAGTGAGACCCTCATCGGGTCCGATGTCACCATCAAGGGCGAGCTCTCGTTCGAGGGATCCATGCGGGTCGAGGGCAAGATCGAGGGGAAGATCGCCACCCGCGGGAAGCTGGCCCTCGGGAAGGGCGCTCAGATCACGGCCGAGGCGGCCGTGGGCCAGATCGCCATCGAGGGCACCTTCAAGGGCAACGTCGTCGCCTCCGAGCGGGTCGAGCTCGCCTCGAGCGCCCACGTCCTGGGCGACCTCCGGGCCCCCAAGCTCGTCATCGCCGAGGGCGCCACGTTCGTGGGCAACTGCCACGTGTCGCCGGACGCCCTCAAGGACGTGAAGCCCGCGGAGTTCGTGGTCCCGATCGCCGCGACGCCGATCCGGAAATAGCCCGCGGCGATGTCCAAGGAAGGCGCGCGCCGTCTCATCTTCTGCCCGCGCTGCGACGCCCGGCAGGAGGTCTCCCGGGCCACGAAGTCGACCTCCTGCCCCGGCTGCCACCGGAACATCTCCACGACCGACGTGGAGATCGGCGAGTACTGCGCGAAGATCGAGATGTACACGGCCGGCGTGATCACGGTCGGCCGGAAGGGGACGCTCATCGCCGAGGTGCGGGCCGAGGGCGTCGTGGTGAAGGGCGAGATCAAGGGGCCGGTGACCTCCCGCGGGCCGGTGTCCCTCGAGAAGGGAGGCCGGCTCTTCGGCAACGTCACCTCGCCCCTCCTCCGCGTCGCCGACGGCGCCCAACTCGTGGGCATGGTGGTGACCGGCCCGCGCGCGCCCGAGCTCCTGGCCGAGGTCGAGGCGGCCCTCGCGCCGCCCGCCCGGATTCCCGCGTAATCCCATCGGGGCCGCCCGGTCCCGGGCTCCATCCCCGGGGCCGGGCCGCTCCTCGTCCCCGGGCCGCCCGAATCGGGCTGGAGGATCCGGGCCCCGCCGCCTATCATGCACCCGTCCGGGGGCCGTTAGCTCAGCGGCTAGAGCACCTGCCTTACACGCAGGGGGTCGGGGGTTCGAATCCCTCACGGCCCACCATCCCCGACGCCGGGAAGAAACAACCCTCCGCCGCGTGCACGGCGCTGTCGTAGTCCACGATCTTGGGTGAGAGGGCCACGGGATCCCCGAAGAGGGCAAGCTCGATCTGGCCCTCGCCCTTCTCGCCGACGTGCCAGACGACGTAGTCCACGAAGCGCTGGATGCCCGACTTGATCCGCTCGGGCTGGTCGGCGTTCTCCCGGGCAAACCGGTCGAAGAAGGCAAGCGCCTGCATGTGGTCCTCGACCGGAATCTCCTGGGTCTCCTCGGCCGTGAGCTCCGCCTGGAGGCGCTTCTCGGTCTCCTCGAGCTCCGCCCGCTCGGCTTCGAGGCCTTCCAGCTTCTCCCGGAGCGTGGCGAACGCCGCGGCCCCGCCCTGGGCCAGGATGTCCGCGAGATGCCCCAGCTTCTGCTTGACGTTCCCCAGCCGCTCCTGGATCCGCTCCCGGTCCTCCTTGAGCTTGGCGATCGTCTGGGAGACGAAGCCGTTCTCCTTCGAGGCGATCGAGCGGACCCGCTCCGGATGGACGTGGAGCAGCTTCAGGAACTCGAGGACCGCCCGGTCGATGGCCTCGGCCGGGACGTACCGCTTGGGGCAGGCGGTCCCGACGGACTTC
>Ga0187893_10001992_pt1 | contig 46327 bp, 31 predicted proteins | sample MA1701074metaG_FD_139574 | JGI IMG/M metagenome (GOLD analysis project Ga0187893, IMG submission 139574) | White microbial mat communities from a basaltic lava cave in the Kipuka Kanohina Cave System on the Island of Hawaii, USA - MA170107-4 metaG ... | reverse complement strand
TTTCGAACCCGGAAATCAAAAAAAGCAAACCAAAAAACCAGGGATCCAAAGACCGGAGACCGAGTCACAACTACCGACGCCGCATGACTGACTAACGACTGACCGCGGCTAGAATTCGTTCGGCGGCTCGGCGGGAAGCGCCGCCGTTGCCAAGTTGCTGAACCACCTCGCGCAGCCGATTTCGCATTTCCTCATTTCGCTGACGATCCAGCAGTGACAGAAGCTCCGCAGCGAGCCGGCGGCCATTCAATTCATTCTGCATTAGCTCGGTAACGATTCGTTTACCGGCAATCAGATTTACCAGACCGTAATGGTCAGTCGTAATCAGATTACCCAGCGTGTGCCAGTTGAGCGCTGATTCCTTGTAGACAATCACCATCGGCGTGCCTAAGAGAGCTGCTTCGAGTGTGACGGTCCCGCTGGCTACGGCGGCGGCGTCGGAAGCCGCAAGCGCTTCGCGGGTCTCATGGTGGACAATACGCAGGTTTTCAGGAAGTGTGGGAGCCAAACCCCTGGCGCTCAATATCTGTTTAGCCTCCTGCGGCGAGCGACTCGGAGCGACCACCAAAACAAACTGGACGTCGGGGCGCTCGGAAGCAATCAGGGCAGCCGCGTCTAACATAGCGGGCAGGATGCGCTGCAACTCCTTGAGCCTGCTGCCGGGGAGCAGCGAAATGATTGGCCGAGACAAATCCAAATCGTTGAAACGGCAGAAATCTTCACGGTCGTAGCGTGCAGCTACTTCACCGGCGAGTGGGTGGCCCACAAATTCGACGTGATGAACCCCACGCTCGCCGTACCATTCGGGCTCAAATGGGAGAATCGCGAGCAGTAGATCGACATGCCGGGCAATCGTTTTCACGCGATGCGAGCGCCAGGCCCAAAGCTGTGGACTGATGTAGTAGATGGTCTTTAGGCCGCGCCGGTGCAGCGAGCGCGCCAGGCGCAAATTGAAGTCCGGCCAGTCCACAAGAATTACTGCATCCGGATGTCTTTCAATCGCCGTTCGCCTCAATGCCTGGAAGGCGCGCCAGAATTTTGGAAGGGCGCGTCCGATCTCGAGTAATCCAAGTATCGACAGATCGTCGGACTGAACTACCGGCTCGATTCCCGCCGCGCGCATCTGCGGACCAGCGGCGCCAAAAATCTCCAGGCTAAGATCGGGCGCAACGTCGCGTAGCGCGCGCATCAGCGCGGCACCGTGAGCGTCGCCGGAAGGCTCGCCCGCGACGATCATCAAGCGAAGGCTTTGGGAAGGCACGATGGAAATGATAACAGACAGTGAACAGGGTTCATTTGGCATTTGGCATTCGACACTTTTCATTTTGCCATTTTCCGTGGATGGACTTGGCTGAGTAATCGAATCTCCTGCCTCCTGCCCCTGCCCCCTGCCCCTGCCTCCTGCTCCTGCCTCCTGCTCTTGCCGCCTGCCCCTGCCGCCTGCCCCTGCCGCCTGCCCCTGCCGCCTGCTCCTGCATCCTGCCTCCTGCATCCTGCCCCTGCCTCCTGCCACCTGCCTCCTGCCGCCTGCCCCGGCTTTCAACTACTCACTTGTTTTCGCTTTTTCGTGATAGCATCCCTTCGCTCTGGAAAAACAAAGGCGCGCTCTCTCTTCGACAATTTACCTTAGCGCGACGCTGGCTCGACAGTACTTCGGGAGGTCTTCAATTTCTTTTGCGCGTTGCTTTTTCCTCCAAGGGGATTTTCCGAATCCTTCTCTTCTTCCTGGCGGGCCTCATCCTGCACGTTTTTCCAGCCACCGCAGCCGGCCAACAGACGAATCCCGTCGATCGCAAAGTTACGAACCCCATTACGGATACGCCCAACGTTAATCCGCTGTCTCAGGACCAGCCCATTCGTCCGCGTCAGGCAACCAAAGCACAACCGGGCGTGCCAACTGACGAACTAAAGGTCGACGCCGGCGCGCAGAGTGCTTCCGGCCCCGAAAAGGCTCGGGTTTTTGTTTATGAAGGAAATGTCGATGCGCGCATTGGTTTGTATCGCCTGCAAGCCGACAAGGTTACGGTTTACGAAGCCACGAACAAAGTGATTGCGGAAGGCAACGTCGTGTTCGATCAGGGCGATATGCAAAGAATTACCGGCACACGGGCGGAATGGAATTACCGAACGAAGACCGGGTTCTTTGTTAATTCCACCGGTTTTACCAACCAGACCGACGACGGAACCAGAATTTATTTCACCGCCGATCGGGTGGACAAAGTAAGTCTCGATACGATCATTGCGACCAACGTGCAGGTTACCGCCTGCGACGAAGATGTGCCGAAATGGAGCTTTCATGCCAATCGAGCAAAGATCAAGACCGGAGATCGGGTACGCGTTTATTCGCCCAGCATGAGACTGAAAAATGTGCCGGTGCTTTACTCACCATATCTTTCGATTTCACTCAAACGCGACCGCGCTTCGGGTTTTTTGACACCGACCTTTTCCGGCTCGGGCAAAAAAGGCTTCCGCATCTCGAACGGCTACTACCTGACGCTGGGTCGTTCGGCGGACTTCACCCTACGCAACGACATTTTCACGGGGCGCGGCATCGGCGTGGGCGCGGACCTAAGGACCCGCGCCAACTCGCGCTCCTACTTCAACATGGGATTCTATGCAATCAAGGATCGCATTTTCGGCGCTAAGGCCAGTCCCCAGGATCCGGACCAGGGCGGTTCGAGCTTTTATGCTGACGGCGTGCATTACTTCCCGAACGGGTTTTTGGCCGCCGCCGACATCAACATCACGTCAAACCTCGCTTTCCGGCAGCTTTTTTCCGACAGCATCCAGCAGGCCATCTCGCCCGAAGAGCGCTCGCAAGTCTTCGTCAACAAGAACCACCATGATTTTAGCTTCAACTTTCTGGCGCGCACGCAGGTTACTTCGTTGCCGACTGCGCGCATCCGCCTTCGCGAACTCCCCAGCATTACGATCGATAAGCGGGCGTCGCCACTTAGCTTCTTTAAGAATTTCCCACTTTACTTTTCATTTGAGGGAGGAGCGGAAGGACTAAGCCGAAAAGAAACGATCGAGGATCCGGTTGCTTTTCAAAATGACGTTGGCGGGGCCGCTATCATTTCCCCATCACTGGTGCAACGACTTGATTTTCATCCCCGCGTTGCCTTGCCGCTTACTTTTGCCGGTTTTTCTGTTACGGCGACGGCAAGTGCGCGGGCAACATTTTACTCAAACTCGTTGGATCCCACTGACAGATCGGTGTTGAGCCGTAACCTGACGCGTGGATATGGCGAATTCGAGCTGGATGTGCGGCCGCCCGCCTTTGCCAAAGATTTTTATCGCAAAAAAGGCTTTTCGTTTCGTCATCTCATCGAGCCCTATGTCATTTATCGAAAGATCTCCGGTATCAATGAATTCGATCGCCTGATTCGCTTCGATTACAACGATGCCATCGCTGACACAAACGAGATTGAGTTCGGCATTTCAAACCGCTTCTTTACGCGCCGCTCAACTGAGAATGTTGGCGGCGAAGCGGCCCGCGCACTTGCTGAGACTAAAGGTTCTCTGTCGACCCAGCCCTATGAAGTGTTGACTGTCACGTTACGTGGGAAGTACTTCTTCGATCCCTTCTTCGGCGGCGCTTTGAAGCCGGGCCGGCGAAACCAGTTCTATCCCATCAACACGCTTTCCGGTTTCAGCTATGGCGGCATCCCCAGACGTTTTTCGCCGCTCAATATCGAAACCCGTTATCGTCCGACATCCGACATCTTTGTCGATCTGCGAACGGATCTCGACACCCGCGACGGCGGCCTGCGGTCAATCTCTACTACCTTCGGTATTAACAAACCGTTGATTCAGGCGTTCCAGAGTTTCTACTACACTCGCGCCATCGAACTGGTTCCGAGTCTGGCTCAATTCGCCGATGCGCGGGGAAATGAGCCGGGCACGCTGCGGGGCTCACAATGGAGTCCCTCAATCTTTTTAGGCAATCGCGAGCGGGGCCTATTCGGAGGAACGTCATTCTTTTTTGACTTTCAAACACGGCCTGACAGGGGAAATAGTTCGCTGATTAGTTCTACAGTCACGCTTGGTTATACCTGGGATTGCTGCGCCGTTACTGTGCAGAACTACACCTTCAATGTGGGCGTGAGAAAAGAGAACCGCGTCGTCTTCAGCTTCCGCCTCAATGGCATTGGCACCTTTGGAACCGAGCAGATCGGCCAACATTTCCGCTAAAACTGAAGACTAACCACAAATAGGGCTTTCTCTTATTGCCGGATGCTCTGAGATTTATCTATACTGTTGCGGCTCGGCCCGAGCCCTGCGGTCCGGGCGACTCAGACGCATCGCAGCGTAATGAGTGAATACCCTGATTGTCTGCGAACTATTTGGTTTGGATCGTCCGCCACTCTCTCCGATGTGCGGTATTCCAGTAGACGCCCCCGCCAACCTCGCAGCTTTTAGACTTTAATGCCAAGTATCAATTTTGAGGGTCCATTCGACATAGATCGGCGCAGCGCTGAATCAACGGCCGCCTGACCCTCAGCAATTCCTGGGAGAAAGCTTTGAAGAACTTGAAACTCATAATCATGCTTGTGGCCATCGGGCTTCTTGGTGCGGGTGCTCTACCCTTAACCCCGGCGGGATCAGCGCCACTTCCTTCAACCCAAACTAGTCCTTCCGCCATTCCGAAGGAGGCGATCGCATTTGCCGTCCAGGGGCGCCAATCCCTGCGGCAGGATGTTGATAGGATTCTGAGACGATACGATACGCTGGAACTGGAACCGCAGATCGTGGCCGAACAGGTTCGTCGCACCGGCAGGTTGATGCTGCCTACTTCGGCCGGCGCCTTTGACATGGAGCTAGTGGCCTACGATATGAGGGCCGCGCATTACCAGGCGGAGATTTCTTTTGGAGGAGGTGTAACGCACGCTCTCGAGCGCGGGCCGGCGCGCACGTACCAGGGTTCGGTGCGGGGAATCGACAAGGCCCAGGCTCGCATTACCATCGATGACGATACAATCGAGGGATTGATCATCACGCCTTCGGAACTTTATTTTGTTGAACCGGCCCAGCGATATTCAACTTCGGCCACGCGGCGAGACTTCCTCGTTTATAAACGGTCGGACGTGATTGAGACTTCGTTTGGTGAATGTGGTGTCACCATGGCTCAGAAGGTTGGCAGTGAAGCCGCGCGCTTGAAAACTGAGGCGCCGTTCGCCAGGGGAGTCGATCTTGAAGAGGTGTTCATGCCGCCCCGGACTGTCGAACTCGCGACCGAAGCCGATTTTGAATACTTCACTTTTTTCGGTAACGCCACCGCTGCAAACAACGAAATCATGAGCATTATGAACCAGGTCGAGGGAATATATAACACTCAGTTCGGTCTTCGCTTTAGTGTTGTCTTCCAGAATGTATGGGCCGCGGAACCTGATCCGTACACGGCGACGTCATCGGGCGGCCTGCTAACTGAATTTACCAATCATTGGAATGCCAACCGCGGAGCAATTATCAGGGATCTGGCCCACTTATGGACTGGAAAAAACCTGGATGGAAACACTATTGGAGTTGCTTGGCGCCCAGGATTTGATTGCCCTTTTGGCCAACTCGGATACGGATTGTCGCAGAGGCTGGCTCCATCACCGGAAAAATTTCTTTTGACGTCTCATGAGATTGGACATAACTTCAACGCTACGCATACCGATGATCCCGTTCAAGCAGGCTGTGTCGACACCATAATGGAAAGCACGCTCGGCAGCACCACTCAATCGACATTCTGCCCCTTCTCAGTTAACGAAATTGACACGCACGCCGTCGCTCGGCAGGCATGTCTATCTCAAGCACTTACACCCGGTTGTACTTATACCCTTTCTTCACCCGGCCAATCGTTCCCGAACACGGGCGGGATGGGCAACGTTACGATGACCACCACGGGAACCAACTGTCTCTGGGCGGCGGGCAGCACCGTGCCCTGGGTCACTATCAATTCACCGGTTAATAACACAAACACCGGAGTCGTTAATTTCACGGTGGCTTCGAACACCACGGGATATGCTCGGTCAGGAATTTTGAAGATTGCCGAGCAAACCTTTACTGTCAACCAGGATGGCGGAAGTGGTTGTGCGATCACGCCAATCGGTTTCGGTCAGACGATAAACGGAAATCTCGCCAATGCCGACTGCAGATCGTCACAACGAACGAATAGCTTTGCCGATCAGTACTCCTTTGCGGGTGAGGCGGGGCGACAAATAAGAATCGAGATGTCGGCGACCGGCATGTCAACTCTGGATACGTACCTCTACTTGATCGGGCCTGTGAGTGGACCATTAGGAACAGTGCTGACCGAGAACGATGACATTGTGCTTGGATCGCAAACAAATTCCCGCATTCCGGTAAACGGGTTCTTCACTCTACCTGCCACCGGTGCTTATTTGATCGATGCCACGTCGTTTTCCGACAACGAGAATGGCAATTACTCGATTACCCTGAGCGACAATAGTTCGTCAAACAGCGTTTCATTCAGCAGCGCTGCCTTAAACGTCAACGAAGGTGTTGATGGCAACGGCCTTGGCACTGAAGGAACGGGTTTGTTGACGATTACTGTCAACCGTTCGGGCGCGGATTTAACAGGATCTGCGACTGTCGACTATGCAACTTCGGAAGGCACGGCCGACGAACGCCGCGACTATACGAAGACTCGCGGCACCCTGCGATTCGGGCCGGGCGAAACCAGCAAGTCGTTCATCATCCTGATTACCGACGACGTTTTCAAGCCGGGCGACATGGCGCGCGGCCGCAACAACCAGCTCATCGTGATTGAGAACCAGAATGAGACCGTCAACCTAACGCTCAGCAATCCGATTGGAACCACGCTGGGACCGACAGCAATGGCGGTGCTGACGATCAACGATAACGACATGGTGACGGGCCCGAATCCCGTCAGGAATGAAACGCTCAACGGGCGCTTTTTTGTCCGGCAACAGTACAACGATTTCTTTGGGCGCGACGCCGACCTCGCTGGCCTCAACTTCTGGGATGGCGGCATAACCGTCTGTGGCGGCGATCTGCAATGCCGCAAGGCCAAGAGCATCGATACTTCCGCGGCGTTCTACCTTTCGATCGAGTTTCAGGAAACCGGCTTCCTGGTTCATCGGGCTTACATGGCAGCTTTTGGGAACATTAACCCGCCGACTGTGCCGGTCCCCGTCGGTCTCAACAACTTCCTTGCCGATACCAGACGCATTGGTGAGGGCGTTGTTGTAGGTGTAGGGAATTGGCAACAGCAACTCGAAAACAACAAGGTCGCTTACTTCGAAGAATTTGTTATCCGGCCGCAGTTCTTAAACCTCTACCCACTATCAATGACGCCGCAGGCTTTCGTAGACGCTCTGAACACTAAATCCGGCGGGGTACTTTCACAGGGCGAGCGTGACACACTCGTCAACCAGTTGCTGGTGGGCCAAAAGACTCGCGGGCAGGTGGTCCGGTCAGTGGCAGAAGACGCCACCATGGTGCAGAACGAGTTCAACCGCTCGTTCGTCCTGATGCAATACTTCGGTTACCTCCGTCGTAACCCGAACGACCCCCAGGACAGCAACTTTGACGGCTTCAACTTCTGGCTCAACAAGCTCAATCTGTTCAACGGCGACTTCCGCGGGGCGGAGATGGTGAAAGCCTTCATTGAGTCAACCGAGTACATTGAGCGCTTTGGGCCATAACAGTCCACAGAATTCAAGCAGTTCAGAATTCAAGCAGTTCAGAGTTCAAGCTTTAGCTTGTATGAAATTTCCAGATCAGCAACCTGAGGCCGAGACTCTGAACTTCTTGAATGTAGTTGGCTCTACTCCGACCCTCTGAGAAACCCCTTATGAAAAGTAATTTGAAAGAAACATCCAGTTCGCCAAAGAGACCATGGCGAACTTTGAGCCACATCATGGCTGCCGTGGCGATTCTCGCTCTTGGTGCCAGTATAGGATTATCAAGGCGAGCCAGTCAGGAGCGAACCCCACCTCCGCAACTCCCTGTTAGCCAAGCAACACTCAACCCGACAATCCTCAGTCTGGCGGCCCCAAAAGCGCCGGCTAGTGATCAAGGCGGTCAAATCAGGCCTCTTACCCAAGCGGAAGCCCAGCAACTTGCTCGCGGGATTCAAGAACTGCTGAATCAGTCTCAGGAGGGCCTCAAGTCCGTAAAGCATCCGGACGGATCGGTCTCGATGGATCTACAGGGCCGCTTTCAAAATGTCGCCGTGGCAAAGCAGAACGAAGACGGCACCATCTCTCAAGCCTGCGTCGACAACCTGGAATCCGCAGCCGCCTTTTTTGAGATCGATCCCCACCTTGTAACCGGTCAGACAAAGACCGGCGCACCGCAAACAGTCAGGTCCAGAGTTTCTGAAAAGCCAAGCCGCTAAAGACGTCAACCGAAACCATGAATAGAATGATTGTCGCGAACTTGCGTGCAGGCCTGCTGGCAATGCTAACGATGGTTTTTCTCGCGTCGTCTGCGCAGGGTGCGGCCACGATTGTCATTCAGAATATTGATTCTCCGGGCGAAGGGTTCAACGACTCCACTCCCGTCGCTCCGGTCGGAAACAACCCCGGAACGACTCTGGGGCAACAGCGGCTCAACGCATTTCAATTTGCCGCCAATATCTACGGCGCCATCCTAAACAGCAACTCCACAATAACGATTCAGGCAAGCTGGCGGCCTCTGACTTGTACCGCCACCTCTGGCGTGCTCGGCTCGGCTGGAAATTTTGGCTCAATTTGGCGTGACTTTCCCGGCGCTCAATTTCCCGGCACATGGTATGGCTCGGCTTTGGCCAACGCCTTAAGTGGAATTGATCGAGACCCTGCAAATGCTGAGATAAGAACGCAATTCAATATCAATCTTGGAACGCCCGGGTGCCTGGAAAACACTTCCTTTTATTTAGGTCTGGATAACAATCACGGAACGGCCATTAATTTGGTGGCAGTGTTGTTGCACGAGTTTACGCACGGCCTGGGCTTCCAGACCTTCACCAGTTCCAGTAGCGGTATACAGAATTCCGGTTTTCCCTCTATCTACGACAGATTTCTTTTCGACAACGCGACTTCGAAAACCTGGGTGCAGATGACCGACGCCGAGCGCCAGGCTTCCGCCACCAACGGTAACCTGGCGTGGAATGGGACGCGAGTAACCGCTGATTTGCAAAGCGTTCTGGCCCGGCCCCTGCTCAGGGTTAATCAACCTCCGGCGATTGCTCAAAACTACAATGTAGGGACGGCAGGTTTTGGCCCGCGCTTATCATCTCCCGGTGTGACAGCCGGCGTAGTTCAGGCGCTCGATCCGTCAGACGCCGAGGGACCATCTACAACGGATGGTTGTTCGGCATTTACAAATTCAGCCGCCGTAGCCGGAAAGATCGCCCTAATCGATCGCGGCGACTGCCTTTTTGTAACCAAGGTCAAGAATGCTCAGAACGCCGGAGCTGTCGGGGTGATCATTGCCAATAACGTCTCCGACCCTCTGGTTATTCAAATGGGAGGCTCTGACCCAACGATCACAATTCCGTCGCTCATGGTTTCGCAAGTCGACGGGAATAGCATCCGAAATCAGTTAGGGGTAGGGGTCAATGCGACATTGCTGCTTGATACGTCCGCGCCATCGGGTGTCGATGCGCAAAATCGGGCGCTGATGTTTGCCCCCAATCCCGTTCAAAGCGGCTCATCAGTTTCCCACTGGGACACTGCCGCCTTTCCGAACCAATTGATGGAGCCCAACATCAGCGGCGACCTCACTCACAGCATTGTGCCGATTTGGGATCTGACATTTTCGTTATTGCGCGATGTCGGGTGGACGGGAAACCCGATTGGCGACAATCAGTTTTTTGTCCGCCAGCACTACCGCGATTTTCTGAACCGCGAGCCTGACTCGAGCGGACTGGCTTTTTGGAATAATGAGATTGTTTCCTGTGGCTTGGACCCGGCCTGCAACGATGTGAAACACGTTAACGTTTCGGCGGCCTTCTATCTTTCCATTGAATTCCAGGATACCGGCTACCTGGTGCACCGCTTTTACAAGGCCTCTTTCGGCGACGCAGTTGGCACGTCCACTATCGGAGCGCCGCATCAGTTCCCTGTGCCAGCCGTCCGCTTCCAGGATTTTCTGCCCGACACACAGCAGATTGGGCAGGGCGTCAGGGTAGGAATCGGCGATTGGCAGCAACAGTTGGAAAGCAACAAGCAGGCTTTCGCCGCGGCGTTTGTCCAGCGGCCGGCGTTTATGGCCGCCTACCCAACTTCCTTATCGCCGGCTGTATTCGTGGACATGTTATTTACTAATGCGGGCGTCACTCCGTCGGCCTCAGATCGACAAGCGGCCATCAATGAGTTCAGCGGCGCCGGAGATACTTCAAACCTCGCAGCGCGCGGGCGGTCACTGCGGCGAGTCGCGGAGAACTCTACGTTTGCTCACCAGGATTTCAACCGCGCGTTTGTGTTGATGCAATATTTTGGCTACCTGCGGCGCAACCCGAATGATGCTCCAGACCCGGATCACACGGGATACGAGTTTTGGCTTAACAAGCTAAACCAATTCAACGGAGACTTCGTCAACGCGGAAATGGTCAAGGCGTTTATCACCTCGATCGAGTACCGGCAAAGGTTTGGTTCGTGAGATATGTCCGACACGCTTTAGCTTGTCGTTTGACTGGAAGGCCCTCAACTTTGGTTTCAAAACTCGTGGTTTGAACACCCGACAAACTGAAGAAGCCTCTGATCAAGTCGCATGATGAAAAAGCTATTCGCGATGAGGTCAGTCGGGTGATGAGGTCGGTACCACCGCGCGGTAGCGGGTGGGTCCTGCTCGCCAAAACTCAAGTATGTATTACCTAACGACCCACCCGCTACCGCGAGGTGGTACCTAAGGACCATAGCAATCGGGACTTGATCACAGCTTCCTGAAGTTTGTCGGGAATAAAAAAGGTTGGATTCGAAATTGAATCCAACCTTCCACAGAAACCTCTTTTATTTACCGCTTAGAACCTCTGGCCGTACTCGACCGAGGTGATGAAGGCCTTGACCATCTCGGCTTGAACAAAGTTGCCGCTAAACTGGTTCAGCTTACCCAACCAGAAATTGTAGCCGTCGAAGTTCGTATCCGGAGCAGTGTCAGGATTGCGCCGCAGGTAGCCAAAGTACTGCATTAAGACAAACGCTTTGTTGAACTCACGTTGTTGCAGGTTGGCATTCTCGGCAACTGCTCGCAACGCGGTGGCGCGCCTCGCAGGATCGTTGGGACCTAAGGCGAGCGCCCCCACGATCTGAGACTGCTCAGAACTGTTGAGCACCAGACCGGCGTTCATGTCGAGCCGATTTACAAACTGTTCGGCAGACAACGTGTTCGGGTAAGCGGCCTGGAACTCCGGTCGCTGCACAAAGGCGAGCGTAAAGGCGACTTTGTTGTTCTCGATCGCCTGCTCCCAGCCGGCCTGCCCGACAATGATGCCGGTGGCGATGTTCCGCGTGTCCGGCATGAAAACCTCGCGACGCACGGGCACCGGCTTTCCGACAAGATCGCCAAACGCGGATTTGTGAATGCGATAGACCAGATAACCCGTATTTTGGAATTCGATCGAGATGAAAAACGCTGCCGATACGTTGATCCGCTTGATTTCGATGCAGGCAGCATCGGTCCCGCAAGATCGAATCTCATTGTCCCAGAAGGTAAATCCGGCCGGCTCGGGCATACGGCTCAGGAAGTCCACGTAGTGCGTGTGCACAAAGAAGTCTGAGTCGTTAATCGTAATCGGGATATTGGTGCCCGGCCTGAGACGGAGCGGCTTGACCTTCAGATCGCCATAGAAAAGCTCAGAAGGTAGTCCGGGGACCTCGGTTTCCAGCCGTAAAGTGGGCGTTCCCTGTCCAAAAACCGTGAGGCTGGCAAGGCTTATTAAAAGGAAAGCGACCGCAATTCTCATTATATTGCTCCTGACGTGCATCTTTCGCTAATTCGCTAAGAGGAAAGGGACAAGAGGGTTTCGTCTCTCATCAGCGCCTTAGACGCGCCAACAAGTAGCAAAGTCTAACTTGTCGCGCGAGTTGCTGTCAAATTTAACTTGATTTTGCAGTCTGATGAACAGCGATAAACCGGGCTGCCCAAGTGCGCCCTGCCCGAATTTGGGGAGCTTGTCTTCTCCGCCTTCTGGCGCGTAAAAACTGCATTGACAAACCACCGCTTTTCGTGGTCTAAGTATGACCACATTCTGCACAGTTTCCGGCCTTTTGCGTCGCCTCGGTTCAACCGCGCCAGAAGTTGCCGCTGTAGGAGTTTTTCCATGGCCCCCTCCCACTATTCGCGGAATGGTCATCTGAGACTGTCCGCGCTCATCACAATAATCGCTCTTACTATATTTTGGATACTGGTCAAGTCACCGGCTGCCTCATCACAGAGCACATCTTTCAAGAATTTTGAGAGCCCACAGGTGCATCCGCTGGCTCTTACTCCTGATGGTACGCGCCTGCTTGCTGTCAACTCGCCCAACGCCACGCTGTCTGTCTTTCAGTTAGTGTCCGGCTCACCAGTTCTCACGGCCGAGATTCCCGTTGGATTCGAGCCGGTGAGCGTCGCTGCCCGAAACAATCGCGAAGCCTGGGTCGTCAACTGGATGTCCGATTCAATTAGCATCGTCGACCTCACCGCGGGCAACGTCGTGCGCACGATAGATGTGGGCGACGAACCAACCGACGTGATCTTCGCCGGACCGGGTAATAGCAAGGCTTTTGTTTGCGTTTCAGGAGGAGGACGGCAAACTGGTGGGTTTAGTGTCATCACCGGCTGGGCGGGCGCAATCAAAGTGTTCGACGCCGCTAACCCCCTGAATGCTCCCACCGTGATTGAAAATTTCGGCAAGCAGCCTCGAGCGCTGGCGCGCAATGCTGACGGCTCGCGCGTTTTTGTTTCGATATTCGAATCGGGCAATCAAACTACCATCGTGCCGGAAACTGTGGTGGGCGCCAACGGTGGGTTACCCCCGCCCAACCCGCCGTTGGCGCCGGGATTACCGGTACCGCCGACTACCAGCCTCATCGTCAAGTGGGACGGTGCGAATTGGAGAGACGAGATCAACAGATCCTGGACCCCCTTTATCCCTTACACACTCGGCGATGTTGATGTTCTGGTACTTGATGCTTCCGGTCCAGGCTTGTCCGCAACTATCAACGCTCAGGTTCGCGGAATTGGCACCCACCTGGGCAACATGGCTTTCGATCCGTCCACACAGCAACTCTTCGTCGCCAATCTCGATGACATCAACCAGGTGCGTTTTGAACCCAATTTGCGCGGGCGCTTTCAGGCGAGCCGAGTGTCGACGCTGAACACCGCTGGGCCAACTCCCGTGCTGGTGGACACGTCCGATTTGAACGTTCATGTTGATTTTAGCAATCCTGCCGGTTCCGATTTCGAGCGCTCGCTGAGTTTGGCATTACCCACAGACGTAGTGCGCCAGTCTGACGGCACGATCTATGTGGCGGCGACCAGCTCTGCGCGCGTCGGCGTTCTGACACCGGCGGGCGACGTAACCGGGCGGATCGCTGTGGGGCAAGGACCAACCGGCATGGCCCTGGATGAGCCGCGGCAGCGCCTTTACGTACTCAACCGTTTCGATCAGACGCTGAGCATTGTCGACACGGCTACCAAATCACAACTGTCTCAAGTCTCGATCGGATTCAATCCAGAGCCCGCTGCAGTTCGCGACGGGCGCCGCTTCCTCTACGACGCTACCAGCTTCTCGGCTCACGGAACTGTCTCGTGCGCCAGTTGCCATCTGAATGGTCACCGCGATGGCATGGTTTGGGATTTAGGAGATCCACAGGGCGCCGTTGACCCCGTGTCGACTTTCCTGCCTCCAAACATCATAGGCTCGGACAATCAGCACCCGATGAAAGGACCGATGATGACCCAGAGCCTACGCGGCATCATCGGTAATGAACCGTTTCATTGGCGAGGCGATCGTGCCGCCCTCGAAAACTTTAATGGCGCCTTCGTCTCGCTGCTGGGAGGGCGCCTGCTAAGCAATGAAGAGATGGCTGCCTTCAAGGCGTTCGTGCAGTCGCTAACTTATCCGCCCAACCCGAATGAGTCTCAAGTTCGTCCACCAAATCAGAACGGCTTCTTTAGTTTCAACAAACTATTTGGCCCTCCAAATCCCAGCGGCGGAACGATCAATTGCAGCGAGTGCCACTTGATAAACAATTTCGCAGTGGGCTCGGACAATAGAATTACTCCGAAAGCGGACCTCCATGAGTCGCAATCGGTCAAAGTCCCACACTTCCGAGGGATTTACCAGAAGCTCGGAATGAGTAAGACCCCGGGTGAGAAGATCACCGGCTTCGGTTTCTCGCATGATGGGTCGTTCGATACTCTTTTTAACTTTCAGAAGGCGCCGCAGTTTAACTTTGGTCAGGCTGGGGGCGAGTCGACCGCCGACAGTTGGCGGAGCAGCATCGAGCAGATGCTATTGCAGTTTGACAGCGGCACCGCGCCCGCGGTGGGCCTGATGGTCACGGTGGACGCCACTAACAAGTCTTTTTTCAATGTGACGAACCGCATCAACGTGCTGGCCCAGCAGGCGAGTTTGGGCTTCTGCGATCTCATCGTTCGCGGATTTTACTTTGGCAGCCCGCGCGGATTTTTGCGCCTTTCGAACGGAATGTTTCAACCCGACAGCCTCTCTGAGGCGCCGGTTAGCTTGCAAACGCTGCTGAACGCGGCTGACGCTGGCGCGGAGCTTACCTTCATGGGAGTGCCCTTCGGTGAGGGCCGGATGTTGGCGCTTGATCAGGACGGAGACGGGATTCTGAACGATGACGAACCGCGCACTTCGGTAAGCATCACCGGACGGGCCGTAAATGCCAACGGCGTCGGTCTCGCGGGAGTCACGGTTACGCTGTCGGGCACACAGACCGCGACCGCCGTCACCGATGCGAATGGCAAGTTCGTATTCAACCTGGTATCGATCAACGGTGGGCACACCATTACGCCTTCGAGCGGAGGAATGACTTTCACACCGCTTAGCAGAACGTTCACCAATCCGGCCTGGAATCAGTCGGCGATTTTTGTTGCGTCCAGCACAGCTAACGTTTCGGACTCTTCGACGTTCTTTGTCACCCAACACTACAACGATTTCCTGAACCGCGAGCCCGACGCCGCGGGCCTGAACTTCTGGGTAGGTGAAATTGAAGGATGCGGAACGAACGTTCCATGCCGCGAAGTGAAGCGCGTTAACGTCTCAGCGGCGTTTTATGTGTCGATTGAATTCCAGGAGACAGGGTTCGTAGTTTATCGAGCTTATAAGGCTGCCTTTGGAAACCTTCCCGGCAAACCGGTGCCGATAAGATTTATTCAACTGATGAATGACACGCAGCGGGTGGGGCGTAACGTTCGAGTGGGAATCGGCGACTGGCAGGCACAGTTGGAAACCAATCAGCAGGCATTCTTTAACGGTTTCGTGCAGCGGCCTGAGTTTTTGGCGCGCTTCCCCGTCTCGATGACCGCTGACGCTTTTGTTACGCAGTTGGACAACAACGTCCCCGGCGTGCTCTCGGAGCAGGAAAAAGCTCAGCATATCGCCACTTTGGGTACTATGCCCAATGATCCTGCAAGGCGAGCTCAGGTACTGCGCGCGGTGGCCGGAGACCAGACTCTCTTCAATGCCGAGTTCAACAAGGCGTTCGTGTTGATGCAGTACTGCGGCTACCTGCGACGGGATCCGGATAGTGCGCCCGACACCAACTTCGATGGCTGGCAGTTCTGGCTGAGCAAGTTGAACCAATTCAACGGCAACTTCGTCGAAGCCGAAATGGTCAAGGCGTTCATCACCTCCATTGAATACCGCCGGCGCTTTGGCCAGTGATAATCCTTTCGCAAGTGATCTCCATATTTGAATAATGTTTTATGGTTTGCTCCAGCAGTTTCTTGACTTGCGGAATCTCGCCAACAGCGTTGCGAACTTGAAATATTATTGTCAACTTCCCAGGGTCAATGGGTCACTACCGGCGTATCACTACGTTGAAATCAAAACAATACGCCATTTCCAGTCTCCCACACTTGTCGTTAATCCTTATTAACTGCTTAATCTGCGTAATTGGTGCTGTGGATAAAATTGAAGAGGCTGCCCCGAGAAAGGCAGCCTCTTGAACATTGTGAAAACTCTTAAGTCTTACAGAATTTTGTCCAGGCGCGACGCCAGTTGTCCCGCGAGATTTCCCTGTGGGTCCAGACCGCGGATCGGCTCGCCGACACTGTTGCCCTGCTTGTCTAAAATGATCATCGAGGGCAATTGATCCACCCCAAGCTTTTTCGACACTTGACCATCGGGATCGCGCAGCACAGTTACCTTAAGCCCAAACTTCTCGGCAAAGCTCCGGAGCTGTTGGTCGGACGCGTAATTCTTAGACTTTGGATCTTCCGATTCGGTGCTGACAAAGTAAACCACCACGCCGCGGTTGCTGTACTCGTCAGCCAGCTTTCTGACCCCTTGCAACTGGGTGCGGGAAAGTGGAAGCCAGGAAGCGCCAAACGCCATTACCACAACTTCGCCACGCAGACTTTCGGAAGTAACCGTTTGGCCGTCGGTGGACCGCATCGAGAACTCAACTGGTCCGTTTTCTCTGCTTTGGGCCAAAGCCAGATTAGGAACAAGTAGAGCCACTAAGCATGCGGCTGCGTATGCGTTGCACTTTGAGAGGAACATCTTTTCTCCTTTGTCTAACCCGTCTCGTTACTGAGACTTCGGGACAACACCGCGTTAGATGTGATTGCGACTGGTTTAGTTGGGTATGAAACCGGTCAAGTTACCAACGCTCCAGGTTTGGAGGCGTGCCAAAGATCTCCTCGTGCAAAGCGCGGTAATCATCCCATGTATCCAAATCCCGTGCAATGTAAGGTGAATCGACGGGCACCCGGCGAACCAATGTTCGATTGGCATCGAAGAATGCTTTCAGCCCGCGGTATGAATCGAGAGTCAGCAGATCCTGGCGCCAGCTTAAATCTACTAATACCGGATGGCCGCCGCGGCCCTTAAACTCGGGGATAATCAGCTTCTCTCCCAAATGCCATTCGTTAACTACGGTACTTATAACCGAAGGCGGAATCGCCGGTTGATCGACGAGGGCAATCAACACGGCTTTCGTTTCACCAGCCAATTGCCTGACGCCGCAGGCAATTGAGGCGCTCATCTCGCTTTCAGGATCTGGATTGAGTGCAAACTTGAGATGAACGTTTTCCAGACTCGCTTGGACTGCGTCGGCTCTATGGCCTAAGACGACGACGACATCGCTTACGCCCGCCTCGTGAAGATTCTCAATGCACCTTCGGATGACGGTCGTTTTTCCAAAAGGCAGTAAGGGTTTGAAGGCGCCCATGCGTTGCGAACGTCCGGCAGCAAGCAAGATCGCCGCGATGTCTTTACTCTTGAGCGTTGGGTCTTTGGTCTTTGGGCTTGGGTCTTTGGACTTAGGCCTTTGGTCTTTTGATTTAGGGCTTAGGTCTTTGGTTTTTGGTCTTTGGTTTGCGGTCACACTTGATGGGATTATGGCCCCCCCGTGGTCAAGGTGCAAAAGCCAAAGCCCCAAAAGCCAATGCCCAAAGGTTTAGGTCCAAAGCCCATAGTCCCAAGCCCAAAGCCCCAAGACCCAAGCCCCAAGACCAAAGCCCAAACCCCATGAAAAACATCAGTCCGGAGAAACGACTAACTCTTCGAGCGCACGGAGCGTGTACTGGCGAGCCATCTGTTTCCGCCAGTTCATCACAAAGTCAGTGTTGTCGAGTGGGCGAGCCTTGATATAGGCAGCTTCCGCGGCGGCTTGGATGTGATCTAGATCAAACGGCTGGCCAATCAGAGCGTTTCTCGCATCTTCCACTTGCAGCGGCGAAGGGGCGATTCCGCCGAGCACGATCCGGGCCTCCTTCACCGCAGTACCCGGTACATTGCCACTCGCCGCTCCGGAATGCGCCTCATCGAGTTGGATGTAAGCAGCAACCCCAAGTACCGGAAAATCGAATGCGCCGCGGCGCCGCAGCTTTTGGTAAGACGCGCGCCAGCCGTTCGTCGGAGGAAGTTGAATGTCAACCAGCAATTCGTCGGGGCGTTTGTGCAGGTAGTCGATCCCATCGTCGTTGTATAAACCGGCGGCTTCGATTACGCGCTCGCCGAGCGTGGAAGCTAACCGCAGCTTTGCTCCGATGGCGACCATGACCGGAACCAGATCGGAAGATTGGACCGCCCAGCATTTCGAGCTGCCCGGCGCCACCCAACAAATGTCGCCATCCTTCTTAAGACAGAAGTTAATTCCCTTACGCCATTCGTAATTCTGATCGTAGTAGTTGCAGCGCGTATCCAAAAGCAGGTTACCGCCGATGGTGCCCATGTTCCGCAATATTGGTGTAGAGATCGTCCGAGCCGCTTGAGCGACCACCGGGTAGTCGCGATTGATCAGCGGATGTTCACAGATGTCGGTCAGCGTTACAGAAGCCCCAATACGCACGCCCGATTTTCCCTCGCCGGTGATTTGATTGAGCTCAGGCAGGCGCATAACGGAAATGACTGTGCGAGGGGTCTGCTGCCGGCGCTTCATGTTGGGATAGAGGTCGGTGCCACCGGCTACAAACTGTCCTTCTGGCCCAGCGCCGGCCATGATCTTCACCGCCTCCGCGATAGTGCGGGGCACGTGGTATTCAAATTTGGGCAACCGCATCATGATTCGATCTGCATCGCTCGACTAAAAAGGAATATCATCGTCGACTGAAAAGGTAGGAGCTGGGGTCTCCAACGTAACCCACTCATCCTTTCACTCGTGCTCCGAGAACAGCTTGAGATTTTCGCTGTCGTCGAGAATATTGTAGCTGAGTTTCAGGTAATCAGGTCTCTCCTTGGTCCATTCCGCGACACTATCCTCGTCCTGTTTTACCGGCTCAATTGGTTCCCAGTTTCTAGACCGAAGCCACGTATCCAACTCATTACGAGTCGTAAAGAACACACGATAAGGAGTCTTTGTTAACTTAGCGAACCGCCTAAATGCTGGATGATTTGCCGTAAGTATGTTTCGAATGGCGTCATCACTATTGCGTCTTTCCTCGGTAAGGAACTCCACGAGTTGTTGAAGGGTCGATGAAACAGATTTCATCTCATCTAAAACCCGAATTTCCGAGAGGCGCTTCTGTTCCTCCAAGAAGCGTTGAAACAGACCTGCCCACTGCGCCTGAAGATAGTTCACAATGTCTGCCGTTGTCTCAAATGTCGCGATGGGATTGTTGGGCGGTAATTTCTGAAGTTCTTCGATGAATTGGTAGATTTTAATGTTATCGACAAACTTGTACTTGATGTCTAGTTTCTCCTTGTTTGGGAGATACGTAGAAAACTCAGCATGCACACCTTTTTCAATAAAGATAAAAACTTGTATACCCCGCTCCAGCGCTCGCCTCAGTTCATTCTGTGAGATGGAGTAGCCATCTTCTTGTCGCGACTCCGTACCAAATCGGCCACCTATTATTGCAACAATTATGTCGCACAGTTCCACTTCTCGATATGCGTAACTCTCCGGTGACTCATCCTTGCCGTAGGGGATACTTCCCGTCTCGTTACGAACGGGCTCGTACCCTAGATCTCGTATAAACCGCTCTAAATCCTCGCGAATGTGGCGGAGATCATAAAAAGTTGAACTAATAAAAACTCTAGGTTTGGCCATTTATAGTTTCATAGGTCTTTTTCCAGTTCCGGATAGATCATTCAACTTTACGAGCGTCAGGCCGCCACGAGATCAAGTTTGAGGCGGAGTTTCACAACTTGTGTGCGATCCGTGATATCTGTTTCAGCTCGAACTTTCCCTGTGTCGGTGACGAACTCAACGATAAATCCAGCCGGATGGTCGCCTGTCGATTCGAAAACGTGAATGACGGTTCCTACGTCGCCGCGATATAGGTCTTCCTCTGGCTTATCAACTAAAAGTGCCACTAGATCGTTTTCCTGAATCTTTTCCATTCTTTACTTACCTTTGTTGCCTCATTTACATAGCAAACTTGTCGACCACAGGAAATAAGTGGCTTAATTCACTATCCAAAAGAACCGGTCGATGGCCGTCTTTCCCTCGTATCAAGTTTCGAGTCTTTTAAGCCAACATCAACCTTTGACCTTTAGGCTCGGGAATTGGGTCTCCAAATTCTCGCGCGGTATCGATCCAAAGTTCAATGGCTTCCTCTGCGCTAGCCAACGCTGCCGCTTTGGTGTCGCCGTGAGCCATACAGCCGGGAAGCTCAGGCACTTCGGCGACGAAAGTTTGGTCCTCCCGGCTCCAGTAAATAATCACCTCATATTTGTCCATCACTCGACTGCTCCCAATCCATACTTAACAATTACATTTCTCACTTGCTTCACCTGATAGGCCTTCGCTTTGCCATTGTCCTTTTGCAAATTGATTTTTTCTTCCACGCCATGTCGCCTGAATATGTGGTGGCTGCCGCGCACCCGTTCGTCAAAGCCAAGACTGCGGAGCAACTGACACAGGTCGTCGAACCTGATGTTGGCATCGCTGCGACCATACAGAATCTGTTCCAGCAGTTTTTCATACTTGCCCATACCAGAATGCTCTAAGAATGCACGGCCACACGGGGAATCTCTTTGCCATCGCCGCCTTCAGCCGGTGTCAGCACCTTCAACGGGTCAGGCCACTCGACTGACGGAACGGAATCCGGGCCATAACGAGCCTCGCGGCCACGGTCTTTTTCCTTCAGCGCCTTCAGGACCTTCTCAGGCGTAATCGGCACTTCATCAATGCGCACACCCACGGCGTCGTAAACGGCGTTCGCGACCGCGGGAGGCACGGGCAGCAGTGGCCCCTGGCCAACTTCCTTTGCGCCAAACGGGCCATTGGGATCGGCGTCTTCGATCAAGTAGGTCTTGACGTCGCACATCTCCATCGTGGTCGGACTCTTGTACTCAAGCAGGGAAGGAAACTTGTGTACCACATTGCGGTTGCCGCGATAAGCCATCTCTTCCATCAAGATCTCGCCGAGACCCATGTACACGCTGCCTTCCACCTGGCCCATTACCAGCATCGGGTTGATTGATTTTCCGATGTCATGCGCAATCCAAATGCGCTCGACGATCACAATGCCAGTTGATGGATCGACGTCAACCTCGGCGACGGCTGCTGAATAACTGTAAGCGGGTGAAGGCCCAACGCCGGCGCCTTTATATTTACCCGGCGACGGCGGCGGTGAATAAGAGCCGACCGTTCCGATCGTGCCAAATTTTGATTCTGCCAGCACCACCGCTTCGGCGAAAGTAACGCCTACTTCAGGATTCTCGACATCAAAAACGCGCCGCTCTGCCAGCGAGATGTTCTCAATCGGAACCCCAAGTTTTTCGGCTACCGCCATCACCAGCAGTTCGCGCGCCCTTTCGGCCGCCTGAATCGCGGCGTTGCCGGTCATCAAAGTCACGCGGCTCGAATAACTGCCTAAATCCACCGGCGTCAGATCTGTGTCGGCGGCGACCACGCGGATGTCAAAAGGATCGATTCCCAGGACCTCGGCGACAATATAAGCCAGCACCGAATCAGAGCCCTGGCCGATGTCGATCGAGCCGCACATCACGCAAACTCCGCCCTGCCGATCCAGGCGCAACTGGACACCTGATTGAGGCATGTTGTTCCAATAAATCGGCAGACCCGCGCCGCAAATGTAGGAGCTGCACGCGATCCCAATACCTTTGCCGTACGGAAGCTTGCGATTTTCCGAGTTCCAACCCGAAAACTTGTTCTTCCAATCCGACCCTTCGACGACCTTTTCGATACATTTTCCCAGGCCCATGCTGCCAATGCGCAGATAGTTGGCGGTCACTGAATTCGGCTTCACCAAATGCCGTTGCCGCATTTCGGCTGGATCGAGCCTGAGCTGCTCGGCGATCTTGTCGAGGTGAACTTCCAAAGCGTAGCGAGGTTGTGGCGTGCCGTGGCCGCGCTTGGGGCCGCAGGGCGCCTTATTGGTGAAACAACGCACGCCCTGAAATTTGTATCGCGGCACCTCGTAGGTAACCGTTTGCAGCGCTCCAGTGTAGAAGGTGCTGGCGACGCCATAACTGCCGTAGGCGCCTCCATCGAGGAACGATTTGAAGTGCATTCCCGTAATCGCGCCATCCTTCTTGACGCCGGTCTTCACGTGCATCAGCACCGGGTGCCGGCCACGATGGCAATAAAAAACCTCTTCGCGGGTAAGCGTGCATTTCACAGGCCGGCCAGTGATCATTGCCAGCTTGCAAACAATAACCTCATGATTGAAAGGGTCACTCTTGCCGCCAAATCCTCCGCCGTTGGGCGTGGCGATCACGCGGATATGGCTGGCCGGCATTTCCAACACTTTGGCCAACGCGCGATGCACATAGTGTGGCGTCTGGGTCGAGCTCCACAGAGTTAACTTGTCATCCGTATCGTAATAGGCGACCGCAGCGTGTTGCTCAAGCGGGATATGCGTGTTGCCTTCGTAAAAAAACGTGTCCTCTCGAACCAGATCAGCCTCAGCAAAGCCCTGTTCGATATCGCCAAACTCGAGTGAAACCTTTTTATGAACGTTACCGCCGTCGCCATACTCGTGAATGCGCGGCTCGTCGATCAGCAGAGCTTCGTCAATCGAGGAGATCGTATTCAGCGGCTCATAATCGACTTCGATCAGGTTCATCGCATCGAAGGCAGTGTCTTCATCGATGGCCGCGACGGCAGCCACTGGATCGCCGATGAAACGAACCTTATCGATACAGAGTGCGTGCTCGTCTTGACTAACAGGAAGGATTCCATAAGGGATTGGCAAGTCCTGGCCGGTGATCACTGCAAACACACCCGGAGTATTCAGTGCCTTCGAAACATCAATCCCTTTGATTAAAGCGTGCGGAAGGTGGCTGCGCAAAATTTTTGCGTAGATCATGCGCGGGAGCACGATGTCGTCGGCGAACTTCGTCTGGCCGACGCACTTTGCCCGAGCGTCGACTTTCCGAAATGGCTTGCCGACTACAGTCAGGGGTTGTTCATGGTTCTTGCTCATTTCGATTTAAGATTTAGCTGCAGTTAGCGAAACCCCATTTAGCCGCGGATTACGCGGATATACGCGGATCTGATCAAAAGAAAACAGCAGAAGAATTAGCAACAGATGAACACCGATCTACACGGATTTAAAAACTTTCAGTGTCAAGCCGTTGAACTTTCTGATCTGAGAAATCTGTGTTCATCTGTGGCCTCGATTTAGGAATAAGCCGCGGATTCGGATAAACACGGATCTGAAACAAAAGAGACATTAGAAGAATTAGCCACAGATGAACACCGATCTTACACGGATTTAAAAGTGTCAAGCCGTTGAGCTTCTGATCTGAGAAATCTGTGTTCATCTGTGGCCTCGACTTAGGAATAAGCCGCGGATTAACGCGGATACACACGGATCTGAAACAAAAGAGACATTAGAAGAATTAGCCACAGATGAACACCGATCTACACGGATTTAAAATCTAAAGTAAATTTTGCCGCGATTAACTCGAAACATATGTTCTGAACTCAAAGGCCGAAAGAACTTTAGTCACAATCTCTATTTTCTTTAACCTCTTTGCCTTATCCGCGGAAATCCGCGTTCATCCGCGGCCTTATTCTTATTTGCGTCATTCTTATCCGCGGCTGATCTATTCCAACCCATAAACACTCTCGCGGGGTAGCTCCATTTCTTCGCCACGCATGCGGGCAGCCGCCAACTCCACCGCTTCATAGATTTTAATGTAGCCTGTGCAACGGCAAAGGTTCCCCGATAGAGCCTCCTTAATCTCGTCACGACTTGGCTGCGGATTTTTCTTTAGCAGCTCTTCTGCCACCAGCAAAAATCCAGGTGTGCAATAACCACACTGTGCGGCGCCAAGATCGGCAAAGGTCTCCTGAAGCGGATGTAGCTGGGTGCCCTCAGCCATACCTTCAATGCTCTTCACGTCGCGTCCTTCGGCGTCGAGCCCCAGCATCAGACACGACAGTATTGCCCGGCCGTCCACCAGCACGGTGCAGGTGCCACACTCGCCTAATTCGCAGCCATGCTTGGTGCCCGTCAGGTTTAAATCTTCGCGCAACACCTCGAGCAGAGTCTTGTGCGGCGCAAACGCAACTTCGGCGGGTTCACCATTCAGGGTGAACTTGATAAGGACTTTTTGTTTTGTTGTTTCGGACATTCAGTTCAGACTGAATTATTGTCACAGAAGGGGCAGGAAAAAACAAAAAGAGCAGAGAGGCGAGAACCTCAGGCTTTCGCCGCGGCGCCGTTTTTCTTGGAGGCGTTTAGCGTTGTGTTGTCAATCAACCTCGTCTTGCCAACATAAGCCGCAACCGCGATTAAAATGGGACGCTCATCGAGTCTGTCTAACTTCTCCAGAGTATCCGCGTCCGTGACACTCACGTAGTCAACCCGAGCGCTGGGTTCGGCTTCGATCATGGTGCGCACAATCTCAACCAGCTTCGCCCCGTTTCGCTCGCCCGCTTTGTAAGTCTCTTTTGCTTTGCCCAGCGCCCGATGAATCACGGCGGCTGCCTGTTGTTCTTCGGGCTTCAGGTACAGATTGCGAGAAGACATCGCTAAGCCGGAATCCTCGCGCACCGTTGGCAGCACTATGATCTCTGTGTCAAAGGCCAGGTCGCGGACGAGCCGGCGGATGATGACAGCCTGCTGCGCGTCCTTCTGTCCAAAAAAAGCAAAGTCCGGACGCACCACGTTGAGCAGGATCGTGACTATGGTAGCCACTCCCCGAAAATGACCAGGCCGTGCTGCGCCTTCCAGTTGCTCCGAGAGGCCTTCGACGTTTACATAGGTCGCGAAGTTGCGAGGGTAAATCTCCTCAATCGGCGGCGCAAAAATGAAATCTACGTTGTAGTCAGTCAGTAATGCGGTATCCTGAGTCAGGTCGCGAGGATAGTGCTCGAAGTCCTCGCCGGGCCCGAATTGGGCCGGGTTTACGAACACGGAAACTACGACCACATCACACATTCGGCGCGCCTCTCGCACCAAACTGAGATGTCCCTCATGAAGCGCGCCCATCGTAGGCACCAGTCCGATGGTCCGATCCAACTCGCGGCGAATTTTGCGCGCGACGGAACTCATGCGCTTACGACGATTGATAATCTCCATAGTTTTTAAGAAACTCAGGATTTGATCTGGGAGTCGTTTACTGGCGTGGTAAGGTCTAAATCTTCGGCCGCTTCCGCTGGCAGTGCATAAGACTCTGCGTTGGAAGGGTAAGTACCATTGCGCACGTCATCGGCATAACGAGTTACAGCATCTGAGATAGTCTCGCGTAGATTTGCATAGGGCCGCACAAAACGGGCCAGTTTACCAAAAGCGAGCCCCAGCATGTCGTGCAGGACAAGCACCTGAATATCGCAATCGGCGCCGGCCCCGATACCGATAGTTGGAATGCTGATTGTCTCGGTGATTACTTTTGCGATCTCGCGCGGCACCACTTCCAGCACGATCGCAAAAGCGCCCGCAGCTTCCAACGCGCGCGCATCTTCGATCAACTGGCGCGCGGCCGCGGCCGTTTTGCCCTGAACCCGATAAGCGCCAAGTTGGTTGATCGACTGAGGCGTTAACCCAATGTGTCCCATGACGGCGATTTCTTCGTCGACCAGACGTTTGACGAGGTCGACGCGCTTGCGGCCACCCTCGAGCTTGACTGCTTCGGCGCCACCTTCTTTCACCAGCCTGAGCGCATTCTTCACTGCCTCGTCGGCTCCGGTGTGAAAAGATCCGTATGGCATATCAGCCACCAGGAGCGCCCTTTGCACCGCCCGGCGCACAGCTTTTACATGGATCAGAATCTCGTCGAGCGTGACGGGAACGGTGTTGCCGTAGCCCAGCACGACGTTGCCCAAACTGTCGCCCACCAGGATCACGTCAACCCCCGCTTCATCGACCACGCGAGCGGTTGGATAGTCGTAAGCAGTAAGGCATACCAAACGCTCACCGCGTTGTTTGCTGGCGCGTAATGAAGGCGCGCTGACTTTTTCGGGACGCTCAGGTTTGAGATACGGCATGATTCAACTCTCAGGCCACTTCGATCCTATGGCCAATTAAATTGCCAATCACCGGCAAATCTGGAGATGTCGGCAGGGGATTTCGCAAGTGCGGCTATTATAGACGGAAAGTGGGAAAAAGGGGAAAACAGGATACGAATTTGTTATCAACTCGAAACTGGGTTCCAGCGAGTTACGCGGCTTACGTCCGCCAGATTCTTGAGAAGGTCCTCGATTGTCTTATTAAGTGTTGGATGTACGAGTTTTGGGGCCAACTCGGCCAGCGGCGTCAGCACAAATCTGCGCAGATGTAGCCTCGGATGAGGAAGGGTTAGAAATTCGGTGGCCCGAGTTTCAGTGCGGTAAAAGAGAAGGTCAAGATCCAAGGTTCGTGGCGCCATTGGAGCTTCGCGCCGGCGGCCAAGCGCATATTCCACCCGTAGCAGGCGCGCCATCATCTGTTCGGGGGGCGGAAGCGTATTTCCTCGGAGTTCCGCGATCATGTTGAGAAAGGAAGGCTGGGGTGACGTTTCCACAGGTTGGGTTTCGTAGATGCTCGATAAGTGAATTACCTCCAAACCCGCATCCAGCATCCCACGGATCCCCATCAGGAGATTAGCGCTTCGGTCGCCGAGGTTTGACCCGAGCCCGACGTAGGCGTTGACGATTGATTGATTGTGGAAGGCGGCCACCTTTTTGAACTTTTGAACTTGGTGCTTTGAACTTAGTACTTTGAACTTGGTACTTTGAACTTGGTACTTTGAACTTGGTGCTTTGAACTTGGTGCTTTGAACTTGGTACTTTGAACTTGGTACTTTGAACTTTGGACTTGGTGCTTTGAACTTGGTACTTGGTACTTTGAACTTGATACCAGCTAGATTGACTAGTTGTACGCCAATTTAAACTGAGAACCAAGAACAAAGAACAAAGTACAAAGAACAAAGTACAAAGAACAAAGCACTAAGCACAAAGCGCAAAGTACAAAGCGCAAAGTACAAAGAACCAAGTACAAAGTACCAAGCTCTAAGTTACAAACTCTGATTCAGATCTCAAATTTCAGACTTGTCTCAACTCGCAACCTTAATTTGGCTCAAGTGGAAATTATTTCGCAATTCACTGCGGTCTTCCAAGGCCGTGGTCAATCGTATTGCGTCGATCCTCGGAATGTTGGCGGCGCTTGCATTTGCCCTCCTTATCGCTGTGAGCCTGGGTATTGCCGCCTTCGCGTTGACCTCGCCGAAAATAATGGCCCAGGCAATGCAAGGCGAGAACAGCGCTGGAGAGCTTCCCTCTACAGAGTTTATCTTCTTCTCGATCTTGGCATTCTGCTTCCTGATCTGGGCCACTCTGCCGCTGAGCACGGGCAGCAGCAGGCAGTTTGAGCCGGGACGGCTGTTGATGTACCCCATCAGTTTGCGCAAGCTCTTTGCCGTCGATTTCATCAGTGAACTGACCAGCCTCCAATCAATCTTTGCCATTCCTGCCATTACAGCCATATGCCTCGGTGCAGGTCTGGGGAGTGGAAACTTAGGCCTGGCGCTGCTGGCGGTAGCGCCTATCGCGGCGTTCGGAATGGCTTTGTCGAAATGGTTGTCCATATCCCTCAGTTCGCTGCTGCGTCGCCGGCGCACTCGCGGCGAGACTTTGCTGGCGCTGATCGGTGCAGTGGCTGGACTTGGCGGCGCTCTCTTAGGCCAACTCGCGCCTGCGATCTTCAAACACGCCGAATCAATCGAAGGCTTGCGCTGGACGCCACCGGGCGCCGCCGCCTTCGCCCTAACCGGCGGCTTGCGCGATGGTCACGCGGCAGAGTACCTGGCCGCCCTAATAACCCTTACTGGATACGCGACCATTCTAATTGCCACTAGTTACCTGATCGCGCGGCGTGCTGCTCTGGGAAAAGGAGGAGCAAAACGCAAAATTGCTCCGGCGGCTCGCGATTCTAAAACCGAGGCTTATACGGGTTGGGAAATTCCTGGGCTATCGACCCAACTTTCAGCCATTGTTGAGAAGGAACTGCGCTATGTGATGCGTAACGCCCAACTCCGCATGATGGTTTTAATGCCGGTGATATTGATCATAATCCGACTGGTCAACACCAGCCGCGTGTCACGTGGTGCAAATGGCGCCCCTTCCTTCATTGCAGATTTTCTTTTTTACGGTGAGGGACTGATTCCGACGGGCGGAATCTTATACGTGTTTCTTATTTTGACCGGGCTCTCGTGCAATCAGTTTGCCTTCGAAGAGGGAGGAATGCGGGCGCTTATTCTTTCGCCCGTTCGCCGTCATCGAATCCTGGTAGGCAAGAACGTTGCCCTAATCGTGGTCGCGCTGTGCTTCTCAGTCGCCTTATTGGTGGTCAACGAGTTGGTGTTTCGAGACCTGACACCGCGCGCCGCCTTGTTTGTGGCATTCAACTTCGTCACTTTTGCGGCCTTGATGTTGGTTATTGGTAACTGGCTGTCGATTCGATTTCCGAAGCGAATGAAGTTTGGCAAGCGTCTGAACGTATCGGGCGTGGTCGGGCTACTTCTGATTCCAATGATTGGTCTTTTGGCTATGCCACCGCTGATCGCCACCGCCGTGGGTTATTTCACCGGCAGTGTGCCAATCGTGTATATTACCTTGGCACTGTTCGCACTGGTTGCGGGTTGTTTCTATTTGCTGTCGATTCATTCCCAGGGAAAGGCTCTACAGCGACGCGAAGTTGAAATTCTCGAAGCCGTTCGCGAACCTACAGATGATTAGTGGCACAGACTTTAGTCTGTGATGGATTAGTGGCACAGACTTTAGTCTGTGGCGGATTAGTGGCACAGACTTTAGTCTGTGGTGGTTATTTAGCACAGTATTTAGCCTGTGTCCTTAGAAGATTCACAGACTAAAGTCTGTGCCACAATTCCAGAGATGTCCCAGGCTCTGGGCCAAGGCATCCGGGCGGGCAGGTAAGCGGCCCCGTCATTACACAAATGGCTCGCAGAAGATTTCGCAGCAATCAGCGACACGAACCTACTACGGAACGCTCGTTCCAGGAGTACATTCTTTCCACCCCTGCTCCCCAAACCTCCAGACTTGAGCTATTACGGCTGATCCGCGGCGGCGAAGACACTTTTCTCGAGCTCAAAGTCAAACTCTCAAACACCGAGAAGATTGCCCAGGAGATCGTGGCGCTGGCGAATACCGGTGGCGGCACAATCGTCTTTGGGGTCAACGACCAGATGCGCGTTGAAGGCGTCGACGATGCCGAGAACGTACAACAGGAACTCGTGCGCATCTGTCGCGAAGAGATTTATCCACCTGTAGTTCCCTTCATCGACCGGATCGCGTTTGACAATGGACGGCGCATCGTGGCGCTCGATGTGGATGGCAAACGCCGCCCTTATCGCACGCGGGACGGCCGTTTTTACCTGCGCATCGGGGCCGAGAAACGGGAAGCCTCCCGCGAGGAGCTGTCGACGCTCCTGGATGAAACGAGGCCGGTTCGTTATGAAAATGTTGGGGTGATTGGCGCCACGATTGAAGATATAGACGAAGCTCACCTGTGGAGTTTTTTGCGTGAGTTTGCCGGAGATGTTTTCGACGAAACTTCTCTTGCCGGGTATCCGACTGCGGAAGTTCTCGAACGCGATTTGCTGTTAGCCGTCAATGACCAAACCGGGACGGTGCCCACGACTGCCGCACTACTCTTGTTTGGACACGACGAGAGCGTTAAGCAACTGTTACCGCGCTCGACCATCGTGGCGACACGATTCGCCGGTGACACCAGTCAGTCTGCAGTCGTCGACCGCGTGAAGCTTAACGGAAATTTAGCGACGCTCTATGAATCAACTCTTGGTTTCATTAGCCGCTACTGTGACTTGTGGGACAAGCGTCCGAAAAACACTCCTGCCGAGACTGAGGAAAGTCCTGTGGCTGCGCGGGCAAATTACCATCGCGGAGCAGTGGGTGAGGCGGTGGCCAATATGATCGTGCATCGAGACCTTGCGCTGCGTGAGCACGTGACGCGCGTTCATATCTTCGATCACACGCTGGAGTTAATCAATCCACGCCGCTCAGCGGGTTTTTCTCCCGTGGCGTTGAGAGCGATTCGATATGGATTGCCGGAAAGACTCAACCCACAAATCGCTGCAATCTTTTCGAACCCTGCATATGGTTTGAAGGTGCCCGTTGGTGGGCTGCCTATGATGTTGCGCGAATCGCGTCTCTTCTCAGGGAAGCGCGCCGAGACTTATGCTTTCAATGACGAATTTCGCCTGCGAATCTACGGGCGCTAGGGAGGCAGGAGGCAGGAGCAGGAGGCAGGAGGCAGGAGGCAGGAGGCAGGAGGCAGGACAGGGGCAGGGGGCAGGGGCAGGAGGCAGGAGCAGGAATAGGGTTTTGGTGTTATTTCGTGAGTTTTAGTGGATCGTGCGTTTTGCTTTCTGTGCAAAGGGCGGCTGCACCATTTGATCGATGGATCCTGTTGATGCCGGTACGAGGATCGGTAATGTAGCTACTCAGAAACAAAAGCCCTCCGTTTCAGATCAGAAAACAAACTTGACCTATCTTCCTCCCCAACGCTAAGCTCATGCACGGCGTGCAGGCCGCCTCCCGTCCGCGGGCAGGACTCGAGTCCAACCTGATCCATTTCGTCTGATTACAGGTTCCAATGCGAACCTCCTTTCGCCCGATAGAGCGGACAGCGGGCAATGACCAAAGGAGGCTCGTATGTCTGATCAGCATAATCGTCAGCACCAAGACGGTTCCAACATTCCCAGTCGCCACCTTCCGGTTCGTCCCAACCTTAATCAACTAAGGCAACAGGCAAAGGAACTGCTTCGCGCTTTTCGGCGTGGCGATCCGGCAGCTATCAACGAATTCAAGGCTTATCACCCTGAATATATTCGACGTAAGGCGGGCGGGACGCCCGCGCTCCCAGTAGATGAGTTGAACGAGATCAAGCTGGCTGATGCGCAACTCGTTCTTGCCCGCAGCTATCAGGCGCCGAGCTGGCCGCGCCTGGTTCAGGCCTGCAAACTTGTCGATGCGATCTGGCGCGACGAAATCAATGCCGTTCGCGAGCTCGTTATGAAAAACCCTCGTCTTCTTCATGAAGAGGCACTCATTCGCAAAAGCAACTGGGGACCGCCGATGAGCTATGCCGCAAACCTCGGCCGCGACCGCATTATTCAGATGCTCCACGAACTTGGCGCGACGGATCTTGAGTCTGCCCTCGAACGCGCTGTGCTTCAAAGCAAGATCGACACGGCCCGCATGCTTCACAAGATGGGCGCGCTGGAAAGATTTGGTGGCCGCCCGCCTGAAGGTGCCTTGGGTGGCGCCGCCTATACGCTCAGCGCCTCGGGCACCGCGCTCGTGTTTGAATTAGGGGCGGAGGTCTACGATGCCGCCGGCAAGCAGCTTGCCCCCGTCAACGTGGTGCTTGAGACGGACAGCCGCAAGCCAATTGAAAAGCACGAGATCCTCGAAATGTATGTGCGATACGGATTCAAGCTGCCCGATACGCCAATCATGGCGCTGCATCGCGGACGCATCGATTTGCTTGAGGAGCATCTGGGCCGTGATTCTGAACTCTTACAACGCACCTTCACCCATGAAGAGATCTACCCGCCGGAACTCGGATGTCATGACGAAGTCTTGGCGACGCAGGGGACTCCGCTGGCAGGAACGACGCTGCTGCACATGTGCGTCGACTATGATGAGATCGAGATCGGCCGCTGGCTGCTGGAGAAGAAAATGGACCCAAACGTCAGGGCGGCGGTTGATGAGGATGGCTTTGGAGGTCACACGGCGCTTTTCGGCACCGTCGTGTCGCAGCCGAATTTTTGGATGAACTATCAGGAGAAGCCGCAGGTCGCACCCTTTGCGCAGTTGCTACTGGACCACGGCGCCGATCCAAACGCGCGAGCCTCTTTGCGCAAGCAGCTTCATCCTGGCTATGCGCCCAAGTATGATCTGGCGCTCCAGGAATATCGAGACATCACGCCGCTCGCATGGGGCAAACAGTTTCACGCTAAGGTTTTCGTGAGCGAGCCTGCGATGCGGTTAATTGAGCTGTACGGCGGTCACGAATGATCCACAGATTACGCGGATAGAAATAAAAAGGGGCCAGGCAGAAACAACTGAGCGGCAGTGAAATCACTCCTGCTTGCTTAATGGAACCCCGGATTCAGCCGATTAGAACATTCTTTCAGCAACTCGCGTATACTCTTCCCCACATTCGAATCCTGATCAGAATTGGAGACTCAGTTTCATGCTTTCATTTTCTCGTAATAATTTCCAAGGCTTCCGATTAGCGTGGGTATTACTTGCTATATCGTTGCTCACGCCCTCGGTGCTGGGGTGGCAGAACGGGGGATCCGCGGCTGCCGTCGGAACCGAGAAGGCCGCGCCGGTACTTACCCCGGTGGAGCGAAAATCAGCCGCTCATGTCAAAATCGAAACCATCCGCGAGATCACCACGACCCTGAGCTCGAAAGAGTTTGAAGGCCGCGGAACCGCGCAACCAGGCGCCGACAAAGCCGCTCAATATCTCGCAGACCGTTTCGCCAGGCTGGGACTCAAACCTGCCGGCGATAATGGCACTTACTTCCAATCAATCAAGTTTAGGTCGACCCAGGTATTGCCGGAATCAATCGTCAAAGTGGGTGATGCCGCTCTAACGCACGGCGAAGACTATGTTCTGTTGCCGCCTCACACATCCGAGCAATTGAATGCCTCGGGCGGCGTGGTATTCGCCAGTTACGGCGTGGTGTCTCCTGAGCTGAAGCGTGATGATCTTGCGGGTCTCGATCTAAAAAACAAAGTCGTTATCCTTCTTGGCGGACAACCAAACGGTGTTGATGCAGCCGCGTGGCAGCGGGCCACGGCGCCGCAAACTAGAGCGATTAACATCTTTGGCCGCGGTGCTGCGGCGATCATTTTCGCCAACGCCAACATGCAGGGACAGCCTTTCGAGACCATCTTGAATTATCTATCACGACGGCGGGTCAGTCTGGCCGAGTCGCCCACACCGTCATTCAAGATTCCTCCGGTGCTGCTGGCGAGTGATGCAGCGATGGAAAGAATCTTTGCCGGCTCATCAATGACCTATGCCAAGAACCTTGAGCTTGCCAAACGTGGCGAGGCCGTTTCTTACGATCTCGGGCAGAGCGCTACGATAGCAATACGCATTAAGATGGAGGAAGCGCCGAGCAGCAATGTGGTGGCGGTGCTGGAGGGTTCCGATCCAAAACTCAAGGAAGAGGCGATTGTTTACACCGCGCACTATGACGCTTATGGAATTGATGCGGCTGGCAATATTTTCCCCGGCGCCGCGGATAACGCGTTGGGGACGGCGACCATTGTGTCCATCTCTGAAGCCTTTGTGAGGGCTTTTCCCAAACCTGCTTCGCGCCCGCGACGTTCCATCATCTTTCTTGCCGTAACCGGCGAAGAGTATGGCCTCTTTGGTGCGGAGCACTGGGTGCGAAATCCCACGTGGCCCCTCGAAAAGGTAGCGGCGAACATTAATTTTGACGGCATCGGGACGGAGGTTTACGGTCCGGTAAAAAGTATTGTCGGTTTTGGGGCAGATCAATCGGACCTGGGCACTGTCTTTGAAAATGTAACCGCCGCTACCGGAAATAGTGTCACGCCGGACCCAATGCCCGAGGAAAACGCTTTCGTTCGTTCCGATCATTATGCGTTTGTGAAAAAGGGAGTGCCCGCGCTGATGATGATGGGTGGTCCGGAAGGTGATATAGCTTTGTGGCTTCCGCGCGCGAAAAAATGGCTGGCGACTGACTATCACTCTCCCAGCGATATTGTTAAGAGCGACTGGAACTGGAGCGGTCCGCAAACACTCGCTCAAGTTGGGATGATTATCGGCCTCCGGGTTGCAAATGCCGACTCGATGCCCGCCTGGCGCTCAACATCTCCATTTAACCGAGCGCGCAATGCGGCCCGACCGGCAGGAAGTTAGCCGCGGATTAACTCGGATACGCGCGGATCCTCTTTAGTAGGCTCGCTCGTCTTAGCCCACTCAATCTTCCAGTGAAGAGCTTGAGGCAAACGGTACGCTTACTCAGCGTTCCAGGCCTCTGACTCTCGCTGACTTTTCAACTTGACTGAGCGGCAAGATCAATCGAGCTTCACAACCAGGATTGCCAGGACGATTCCTAACCGTGAGGGTGCCGCCGTGAGCCTCAGCAATCTGGCGCGATAACACCAGCCCGATGCCCGAGCCCTCGGCTTTAGTGGTAAAGAACGGCACAAAGAGATTAGCGGTGTTTGCTAAACCCGGCCCTTCGTCGCTAATGCAAAGGTCAAGCTGACCATGGCGTTGCGCCCAGCCAACTTCAACCTGGCCCCCGGTCTCAAGAGCCGCATCAACCGCATTGCGCACCAGATTGATCAACAGTTGCTCAAGTTGAGCGTCGTCACCCTGAACTGTCACCTCAGGACCTTCAATCACGCGGATGGGCGACCTCGTTTCCAACGCAGAGACACGCCGTACCAGGTGGCCGACATCAACCATGTCAAATCGCGGTTGCGGGAGTCTGGCAAGTTTTGAATAAGATTCGATAAACCGGGCCAGGGAATCGGCCCTCGATGAGATGACTTCGAGACCTCGCTGCATATCGTCCCGCCAGTCTGAAGCTGGTTGCTCGCGTCTTACCAGATCACCGAGGCTACCGGCCACCGACTTGATGGGCGCCAGAGAATTATTGAGCTCGTGTCCCAGCACGCGCAGCAGGCGTTGCCAGGCGGTACGCTCTTCTTCACGCAACGTCTGGCTGAGATCCGTCAGCACCAACAACTGATGTGGCATACCGCGCTCGCGAAACACGCTTTTGCGGACGCCCCAACGCCCAACGCCACCGGGAAATACCAACTGCATCGTACGTGTATCAAATTCGTTTGCCGCTTCGAGACATGCGGCCAAACCAAGTTCTTCACCCGTGCGGCCGAGCAAACGCGCGGCCGGCTGGGCCAGTAGTCTCTCGCCGGCGCGATTCACCAGGCGCAATCGCTGCTCGGCGTTAAATGCGAAAATGGCGGCGTCAATCTCAGACATTACAGTGCCGAGCAACGCCGTCGCTTCGAGGGCGCCGAGGCGTTGTTCGCGTAGTGTTTGGCCCAGCTCGTTTGCCTCCATTAAGACTTCGCCGAGCGCGTCACCACCCGTTGCGCGCCGGGCGCGAATCGAGTAGTCGCCTTCATGCAGGGCAGCAAGAATATTGGAAAGAGTTTGCAGTGGTCGAACGATAAGTTGGCGGAGATTGAATACCAGGCTGAGCCAGACGATCACGAGGATCAGGTTGATGGTCAATTGCAAGCGCGTTGAATACTCGCCCAGCCAAAGCAGCAGCGCGCACAATGCAATGGCGGGCAGACCGGCAAGAAGGGCAAGAACAGTGACGCGTTGCTCAAAGCTCAACCTCCCGCCGCGTTTAAGAGCAGGGTCGAGAGTTAGGAAGCTGGAAATGTTTTTCCTGGATTCTGGGAGCGTGCTCACGCCGAATATGATAACTCAAACTGTGGCATAGACTTTAGTCTCTGGGTCGTGGCATAGACTTTAGTCTGTGAGGCCGCGGCCACCTCTGATACCGTCCATAAGCATTTGAGTTTGTGATTGTAGGGCCTTCAGCTACAATGCCCGCAAAAATCTGCTGTGGGAGAATTCCCGTGAAACACTCAATCCTCATTCCTCAAGAAAGAATCGAAAAGGCTATCTACCTCATTCGCGGCGAGAAAGTGATGCTGGACCGTGACCTCGCGGACCTTTACGAAGTTGAGACGCGCGTTCTTAATCAGGCCGTCAAGCGTAATCAGGAGCGTTTTCCGACGGATTTCGCGTTTGAGCTTTCCCGCGAAGAGATCATGGGGATATCACAATTTGTGACATCCTCGAATCTGAAATTCTCTAAGTGCGTTACGGTTTTTACCGAGCAAGGTGTTGCTATGCTATCGAGTGTACTGCGCAGCAAGCGCGCCGTATCGGTCAACATCGAGATCATGCGCACCTTTGTGAAGCTGCGTGAGATGTTGGCCTCGAATACCGCCTTGGCGCAGCGACTGGACGATCTCGAAGGCAAGTATGATCATCAGTTCAAGGTTGTGTTCGACGCGATTCGAGAACTGATGGCACCATAGTTCCTGAACCCGAACAGATCTGATTGCTCGTGGGTAAGGACTCGCAAGCGACAAATTCAAATGCTCTAAGAAATAGTCCTCAGCAAAGAGGCGCTGTCACTGTCAAGCATTTATTGTTGCTTCGGAGAATGAACAGGGTTCTGCCGCGTGAACGTCGAGACCATTCGAGTTCGCCTCTGTGCGTATTACCTTTGTCGTTAAAATAAATCTCCTGATTGCCTCTCTCGCTTTCAGCGGCGCTGTCAATACCAAGTCTAATGCCGCTTTCGACGAGGTCAACTGGCCCTTTTTTAACGATGCCGCTCCCCCACAAGATGCTATCCTTCTCTACTTCGAAGACAGAGTCGCGTTTTAATTCAAAACAACGAAGGGAGATCGCATTTAGTGATACCTGGAATGCGCGTTTCAGATCGAATAAGCGCTCAATGGTGAGAGTTGAGCCTATTGTCTCTAGAAAACGATCTCTCGGCATCAGAATTTCCGCGGCAAACTTATCGCACAGCCTCTCAACCTCAGTTCCTGAATGGGGCAGGCGTTTGCCCGCTCTTTCGAGAAGCGCATGTCCCATCTCGTGGGCTATGGTAAATCTACGACGTTCATCCGAGAGGTGGATCGAATAAACTATTTCAAGCCGTTTACCATTGCGCCTCAACTCGCCGGAAAAAGGTATGTTCTCGGCACGACAATCCATAATGTCGAGCCGTGATCCGAGCGCGTCCAAATCGGTAGGCGCGGTTGAAACGTCCCGAAGAAGCTCCGAGACAAGCATCCCAACAGCAACATCAATCGTAGGCGGATTGCCCGTAGCCTTCAAAAGACTCTTGGCGTAATTACTTGTCGGTTTAACACTACCATTCTGTCTCACTTCGTTGCCCCCTAAGCGCCAAACGTTCCTTGGCCTCGATAATTAGCTGCTTCCAATATCCCGAAGGCGGCTCGCTACGTCGAGCCATCGCTGTTTGTTTTGATTGATGAAGACTTTTAAGGTGCATGTTTACAGCTTCAACGCGAACCTTGATATCGACCTCTTTACTCAACAGATCCAGGCTATGCTTCGACAGAGAATCATCCAGACAGATTGTTTTCCAAGCTGCCCGTGCAGCGAATTCTTCGTCGTGAAGAGACGTCCAAATCTGTTTGGCGGATTGATAGTCCGCACGTGCTCCCGCTTTGTCTCCGAGCATCTCTCGATTCGATGCTCGCTGGAAAAATGCTCGGGCGCGCATTTCTGATAATTCAGGGTCAGAGCCGGTAGGAACTTGCAATGCTGTATCATAAAAGCCTGATGCTTCTTTTCGATTTCCACTCGCAACTTCAAAATCACCGCTGAGGATTATGAGGTCGACGTAGTCCTTGCTCGTTTCGTCCACAATCAGCTTATGGGCTTTCCTTATCGCGTCTTCAGCCTGATGTAACTCTTTTGCATTCAAATAGGTTCTTCCCAGGAGACTGTAGCAATCACCAACCTCGGGATGGCTTGGACCAAATTCAGCCAGTTGTTCGAACTTTTGAATTGCTTGTTGCAGCAATGACTTGCTTTCCTCGAGCTTGGCCTGCTTGTCTTCGCCATCTCCCAGCGGTTCTGCCTCCATTCGACACAAGCGGCCGAGGCATTTCAGGCAAAATGCAAGTGTTCTATCTAGCCTCATGTCGCAGGCCAACTTGTAGGCGTCGTTAGCATCCATGCGAGCCTTTTCGACCTTGTGCAGTCTCTGAAATGCCCAAGATGTTCCACAGATTAAAGCTCGAGCTTCAGCTTCAACTACATCTCTGTCACGATCTCGGATTTCCCGCGCCGCCTTAATAGATAGGTGCGCCACAAACCATACGAGCCTTTTATTTCCGATGCGTTTCACGCGCTTGTTCTTATCTAGTCGTGTAAACACGCTCGCAACTAATGCTGCGTGCGATGTTCTGCACTTTTTTGCGAGCGCAATTACATTATCAACGTGCGGGAGAATATTCGTGTTAACTGGAGTACTGTCGATAAAGGAAAGCAAACTGGAGAGGGCCCTCGCCAAAATGTCCTGTTCGTTGACGGCGTTGATCGCCGTGGGTAACGGTTTCATAGACCAAAGACCTTCGTCCAACGTCACCACACGGGACTCCTTGAGATCGTGAATTTCGATCTCGATGTCAGATTCAGTGCAGTTAAGTGCATCAGCTATAACTTTAGAAGGAATACCTTGCTTGCACGCCTGCATGATAATTAGAGCCGCATTGGCCGTCTTTGAAATGTCGCTTGTATCAACGGGCGCCGGAGTTTGAAATTGAATCTCAAGTCCGCGGGCCTCTTCAATCAACTCAATAATTGAAAACGAGCCTCGCTGAGGAACTGCTTCATGAAATTTTTTAAAGAGATACTCTCGGAGTCTTCTTCCGCCGCTTTCCCCAGCTAACTGGCGGGCACGAAATTCAATATTCTCTTTCAATCGATACTCGGGCTCCTGATCTACAATCATTCGACCAAGTAGCTCGTGCGCTTTCATACCCAGCCGAGCGAGATAAGGATCGTCCGGAATGATTCCTTCAGCGTCCACCTTCGTTCGGAATTCGTTCTCTTTGCCATTGGCTTCTACGGCTATTCGAATCAATCGATCCAAGTTGTCCAAGTGTTTGCCAGCACCTTTGCTGTATACGAGGTAAAACTTCCGTGCTGGATTCGCGTTACCGTCTACCGCGCACCGTTCGACCCATTCCTGAATGTCTTCGCGAGTGGGTTTGAGCTTGATTTCAAACAGCGAATTGTCAGGATTAAAACCAACATCCCAAGCAGTAAGTACACCTGACGCTGACACGCGTGGTTCGAGCATGACCTCCCAGATGCGATGTGGCGCACAAAGTGCCCGCGATATGTAGTCCAGAGTTTGCTCGATTGCGAAGTCGATTTGATAATTCAATCCGTGACCTGTACTTGGCCCACCCTTTGCGCCGGACAGACTAATCTTGAGGCTCTTGCGCTTTTTTGATGAGGATCTTTTTGGCATAACGCTAAACCAAGTGGTGGATTATAGGGCTATCACCATTTACGGGCAATTACCACAAGCTTGTAAAGCGTTTTTTCATTAACAGATAGGAAGGTTGCGAATGAATTGGAAGAGACTTGGCGAAGTCTCGTCAGCGGAATCATGTTAAACGTTGACCACTTGCACAGTCCAAGGGCGTGAACTACGCTGTCAAACGGTTGCTCACGCGCGGTATCTGTGGGAGGCATTAGTTTTGCGTCGAAAGCACAGTAAGTGAGAAATGTGACCAATGATAATGAGTTAAACCTATGGCAACCCATACTTCTGCAGGCGGCGGTATAACGCACTGCGGCTCAGGCCCAATGCTTCTGCCGCGCGATTGGCATTACCGCCAAACCGGGTCATCGCTTTCTTAATCAAAAGCCGCTCGACCTCCTCGAGACTCATTTCGTCCATCTGAGACGAGACTCCCGCCTCGAGTCCTGACTGCAACGCAAGATCCAAGGTCGTGACCACTCCGCCAGTAGACATCAGCACCGCGCGTTCGACGACGTGGTCCAGCTCCCGCACGTTCCCCGGCCAGGAATGATTGCTCAGCGCCTCGAGCGCGCCCGGTGTGAAGCCGCTAAGACTACGGCGATAACGCTCGCTGTGTTGTTGGAGAAAGAGTTTGGCCAAAGGCGTGATGTCCGCGCGCCGCTCGCGCAAAGGTGGGACGTCAATCTCAACCGTGTTAAGCCGAAACAGCAAGTCCTGGCGAAACCTGCCCTGGGCCACTTCCGCGCGCAGATCCGCGTTGGTGGCGGACAATAGCCGGGCGTTTACTTTGTGAGTCTTCGACGATCCGACGCGCTCAAACTCGCCGGTCTCGAGAACCCGCAGCAGCTTTGCCTGCAGGTTCAAAGGCACGTTGGCAATCTCATCCAGAAACAACGTGCCGCCGTCCGCCAGCTCAAAGCGTCCGATGCGATCCGACCTGGCATCCGTGAAGGCGCCCCGCACATGTCCGAACAATTCGCTTTCGAATACACCTTCGGCGAGCGCTCCCGCATTAACCGAGATCATGGGCTTCGAGGATCGCGGCGACAGTGAATGAAGAGTGCGCGCCACGACTTCTTTGCCGGTTCCGTTCTCGCCGGTGATCAGCACGTTCGCGTCAGCCGGCCCGATGCGGGCAACGAGATTCATCACGGCTTTCATGCCAGGCGATTCGGCAATGATTTTTATGGGTCTGGCGCCTCCGCCGTCCGCAGTGTCGCGCCAGGCGAGGTTTTCAGCTTCCAGGCGCTCCCCACGTCGCAGCGCCGCGGCCAACTCGACCTGCGTTCGCAGGACCGTCAACAACCGGGCATTGTCCCAGGGCTTTTGGATGAAGTCGCGAGCGCCGCGGCGCATCGTCTCTACGGCCAGGTCGACGCTGCCCCAGGCCGTCATTACGACCACCGGCAACGTGGGATCCTTGGCCTTAATCTTCGTCAGCAGATCAAGTCCTTCGCTGCCCGAAGTTGTATCTCGGGCATAATTAAGATCCATCAGGACGACGTCGAGTTCCTGCGAGTCAACCGCCTTGAGGACGCCGGCAGGAGACGAGGCGGTTTCGATCGTGAAATTTTCGCCTTTTAAGAGCAGACTTAGAGCCGCCAGTACGTCAGCCTGATCATCTGCGACAAGAATTCGAGGCATAAACGTCAAATGTCGAATTGCGGATTTCGGATTGCGAATTTGCGCTTACCGATCTTGCACCTACCAGCTGTCGGAATCAAACAGCGAACCGAGGACAAATGGCGAAATCTCTAAATCCGCAATTCATTTGTCCGACAAACTTCAGTTTGTCGTATCCTGCAGATGGATTCCAGCCGAGCTAATCGACAAGCTAAAGCTTGTCGGACATTAATGGCACCTATGAGCTTTGCCTTGCTGATTCGTGTTAGCCGCGTTGATCTTTGGCCGCATTTTTCTTTCGTATGGGCGCCACCTTCACCGGTTTTCTATTCCATCGGCTGTAACGTGGCTTACTCGTAACGGAGCGAGACGACCGGCTCAACTTTCGTTGCTCGCCTTCCCGGCAGGTAGCAAGCTAACAGCGCTACCACGATGAGCAATGCTGAGATTACTACGAAGGTTGCCGGATCAGTTGGCGGTACGTTAAAGAGCATGGTCTCCATAAAACGAGTCAGGGCAAACGCTCCGATCAGTCCTAATACCACTCCGATTACCGCCAGCGTCATTCCCTGGCCCAGCACCATCCGGAACACATCGCGCGGCTGCGCGCCGATGGCCATGCGGATGCCGATCTCGTGCGTCCTCTGCGTTACGGAGTAAGACATCACCCCGTAGATACCGACCACAGCCAGCACCAACGCAATGCCCGCGAAGATGCTGAACAGCGTCAGATTCAAGCGTTCTGAGGCGATCGACTCGGAGCGGATGTCTTCCATCGTACGAACGTTATAGATTGGCTGGTCCAGGTCGACAACCTTGACCTGTTGCCGAGCACCTGCTACCAGTTGATTCGGATCACCGGATGACTTAACGATCACCGTCATGCCGCTAAAAGGGAGCTGCGCATACGGGAAGTAGCCCTGCACCCGATTTGAATCCTGCGTCAGACCTTCCATCTTGACGCGCCCGACTACGCCGACGACTGTGAGGCGAGGCGCGTCGTTATCGCTTCCGAATCTGATTTGCTTGCCGATGGCCTCTTCGTTGGGCCAGTAACGCCGCGCAAACTCCTGGTCAATAATAATTGCGTTTACTCCGGCGATCATTCTTTCACCCTCATTTAGTTTGCTTAGATCGCGTCCAGCCAGAAATGAGCGGTTATCGTGCTCAGTGAAATACCGGCCGCGCAGTAACGGAATGCCCATCGCGCGGAAGTAATCAGGCGTAACCGTGCAAGCCTCCATTAAAGGTGTTTCATGAGGGGGTGGAACTGGCCGGCCTTCAACTATGAATGAAGTCTGCCAACCGTTATTTCCCAACGGCAGACCCGAGGCGGCGGCGACCGTTTGGACCCCGGGCAAGCTGCGAAGGTTCTCGATCAGTCGCCCAAAAAACTCGCTGCGCTGCACCTCGGCTGCGTATTTCCGTTGGGGCAGCGCGACGGTGAAACTCGTGAGCTGAGCATAAGAGAATCCGGGATCTACATTCTGCAAGCGGTAAAAGCTGCGAATCATCAAGCCGGCGCCAATTAGCAGGATCATCGTGGTCGCAACTTCGCCGACCACCAAAGAGCTCCGTAACCAACGTCGCCCTGTTGTACCACGACCAGTTTCTTTCAAAGTCTCATGAACATCGACCTCACTCGACTGGAGCGCTGGGGCCAGACCAAAGAGAACTCCTGTCAAGAAGGAAAGGCCGACGGTGAAGCCCAGGACTCTGAGATCAAGTCCGATTTCACGCGCCCGGGGGATGGCATCCGGACTGATATAAAGAATGAATTGAATTCCCCAATAGGCGATTAGCAGTCCCAGTGCTCCGCCGATCAGAGCCAGCAAAACGCTTTCCGTGAGCAATTGCCGCGCAATGCGCCCGCGACCTGCGCCAACGGCAGCGCGAATGGCCATCTCTTTCTGACGCGCAGTAGCTCGCGCCAGCAGCAGGTTGGCGATGTTGGCGCAGGCAATCAGCAGGACGAAGGCGACGGCGCCAAACAAGACCCACAAAGCCCATCTCGCATCGCTCACATAGACCTCCAACAGGGGCCGGATCCGGACACGATTACCGGAGTTGCTCTCGGGATACTGTTTTTCGAGATTGACCGCGATGTTCTCCATATCAGCCTGGGCCTGCTCGATCGTGACGCCTGGTTTCAAACGCGCCACGCCGTAAAGGCCGGGATGATTACCACGCTCCTGCCAATTCGGATCGCCGGATAGTTGGCCCACGGGAACCCACATCTCGATGCGGCTCGGATAAAGAAAAGCCTCCGGCATTACTCCAATGACGGTGTAACTCTTGCCGTTGAGGATTAGTGACTGATTGATAATATCCGCTTGCCCTCCGAAGCGGCGTTGCCACAGGCCGTGACTCAGGACAACGACTGGTGGGCCGCCGGGCTGATCCTCTTCATTTGTGAACAATCGTCCCAAAGCGGCATTTACGCGCAAGGCCGAAAAAAGATCTGCGGAAACTTGGGCGGTGGGGATGCGCTCGGCTTCGCCGGCGCCGGTCAGGTTGTAACTATTACGGTTATAGACCCCCAACTTTTCGAAGACCTGATTTTGATTTCGCCAATCCGTAAAGTTGGGATAAGAGATTGACATCCCGTCCATCACCTGGCTGCGCTCGTTGAGAAATACGAGACGTTCGGCCTCGTGGTAAGGCAGCGGCCGCAGCAAGACCGAGTTGACCACGCTGAAGATGGCGGTGTTGGCGCCGATTCCCAGCGCGAGCGCGAGAATAACTACAAAGGTTATTCCCGGATTTTTGAGCAGCATTCGCGCGCCGTAACGTATGTCTTGCCAAAGGGTGTACATGGTTTCTCCTTAGAATTGCGGATTGCGGATTTCGCACAGGCGATCTTGCGTTCAGCAGTCCATTCAGTTTCCGAAATCGAGATTTGAATCCGCAATTCACAATCCACTCACAAAATTCGCAATCCGCAATCCGCAATTCGCACTTCGCACTCCGCAATTCGCAATTCTTATTCGTACCTTAGCGCAATCAGCGGATCGACCTTGGTCGCCCGCCGAGCCGGAATATAAGAAGCCAGAAGCGCAACCGCGAACAACGTTCCGATAACAAAGGCAAAGGTACCAAGGTCATTGACCTGCACCTCAAAAAGTATGCTCTTTAAGAACCGCATCAGACCGAACGCCGCCAGGACTCCAATCGCGATTCCAATCAAAGACACCCCGAGTCCCTGTTTCAATACCATCTTCAAAATGTCCGAGGTTTGCGCGCCCAGGGCCATGCGCACTCCGATGTGATGCGTCTGTTGACTGACGGAGTAGGACACAACTCCGTAGATCCCGATTGAAGCGAGAAGCAACGCCATACCGGCGAAGATGCCAATCAGCAACGCCGGAAACCGCCGCATGAACGTCGCCGGAGAGTCGGTAATCAGCTCGTTCATCTCGCGCATGCTGAATAGTGCCGCGTCCGGTTCCAGCAAACGGGTCTCGTTGCGTATGGCGCCGGCAACACTCGACGGATCGGCATTTGTGCGAACTACGAGGTTCGTCATCAGCGCCGGTCCCTGACGATACGGATAATACAGGACTGGCTTGATAGCCTCGTCGAGGCCCGTGATTTTGACATCGCCCACGACCCCGACGATCAAATCGGCTGGTCCCTGGATGCTCGCATAATTGATGCGGCGTCCGATGGGGTCGCGGCCGGCAAAAACGCGATCGGCGATCGTCTTTCCAATAATTACGACGCCCGCAGAGCCTTCTTTGTCGCGTTCATCGAAAGTGCGGCCCGCAATTAATGGAATGCCGAGAGTTTGGAAATAGGTCTCGTCAACTACGCGGATATTGGCCTCAGTCTCCTGGCCCGGCGGCGGAACCGGATCGCCTTCGACGAGGAATCGAGTGGTGTTGCCGCTCTGTAGCGGCAGCATGTTCACTGTTCCCGTCCCCGAGACTCCGGGAATCGACTGAACTCGTTCTTTCAATTGCTGGTGAAAATTCAAGCGCATCGAGGGTTCGCGATATTTGCCGGGAGGCAGGGCAATAGCCATGGTTAAAACATTGTCCGAATTGAATCCGACGCTTGCCTGCAACAGGCGCAGCAGGCTCTTCATCATCAGCCCGGCTCCAATCAGGAGTACTACAGCCAAAGCGATCTCCGCCATCACAAACGCGCTCCGCAGACGCTGCTTGATGCTTCCGGCAGTAGTGCGGCCGCCTTCCTTCAAGACTTCGTTTAGCTGCAGCCGTGACGACTGAAGCGCGGGCGCGATGCCGAACAGCACTCCCGTGAGTAAAGAGAGTCCGAAAGAGAATCCGAGTATGCGCAAGTCAATCCCCAGTGATTTTAGAAATGGCAAAGCGTTGAGCTGGCTCTCCGGCAGCGCTCCCACAAGGACATCAATTCCCCAGTAAGCGATCAATAATCCTGCCAATCCACCGGCGAGAGAAAGCAACATCGATTCGGTCAACATCTGTCGGATCACCCGCCAACGACTCGCGCCCAGCGCAGCCCGAATTGCCAGTTCCTTCTCCCGGGACAGGGATCGAGTGAGTAGCAGACTGGCGATATTGGCACACGCAATTAACAAGACAAACCCGACTGCACCGAGCAAGACCAAAAGTATCGGTTTAACATTTCCCACAACTTGCTCCTGCAATGGCACGATGCGAAGGCCCGTGCCGGCGTGCGATTGGTTGTGTTCCTGCTCGATGCGTTTGGCGATCACGTCAAGTTCGGACTGGGCCTGCTCGAGACTCGCGCCGGATCTAAGCCGCCCGATGACATTGGTTCCATGCATAAAGCGTCGTGTCAGTTGTAGCTCACTTGGTTGATAAGTCACCCATACATCGGCCCGCCTCAGCGCAAACTGAAAACCGGCGGGCAGCACGCCAATTACCGTGTAGCTCTCACCGTTGATTGTGAGCGCCTGGTTAACAATCGCCGGATCGCCACCAAATTTACGTTGCCACATTCCATGAGTTAGAATGGCTACCTTTGGCGATCCCGGCTGATCTTCACCGGCCTGGAAGGTGCGCCCAATGGCCGCTTCAACTCCGAGCAAAGAAAAGAAATTCGCCGACGCTGATGGAACAAACACACGTTCCGGTTCGCCGCGCCCGCTCATGATCCCGCTGCCGCCGGTATAGGCGGCAATCTCAAAGACTCCGTTTTGCTGATAGTCCTGGTAATCCGGATACGAGAATTCGCGCTGAGAAAACTCCTGTTGTGGCCTTGCTTCCCAAAGGTGATAGAGCTGCTCTGGTGATTTATATGGCAGCCCGCGCAGTAATGCCGCATCGACGACAGTAAAGATCGCCGTGCTGCCGCCGATGCCGAGCGCCAGAGTGATAATGGCTACTGCCAGAAAGCCGGGTCTCTTCACCAGGGTGCGAAGTGTATAGCGCAGATCCTGGACTAGTTTGTGCATCAATTATCCTCCCCTTGGGACTCTGAATTTCGGATTGCGGATTGCGGATTTGAAGTTTTCGCTCACGGTTTTCAAATCCGTTCTCGATTTGCAAATTACCGAGTCACAAAATCCGAAATCCGCAATTCGCAATTCGCAAT
>Ga0187893_10001991_pt1 | contig 46331 bp, 43 predicted proteins | sample MA1701074metaG_FD_139574 | JGI IMG/M metagenome (GOLD analysis project Ga0187893, IMG submission 139574) | White microbial mat communities from a basaltic lava cave in the Kipuka Kanohina Cave System on the Island of Hawaii, USA - MA170107-4 metaG ... | reverse complement strand
GAGCTGTACCTGACTTTCGAGAAGCGGTTCTCGAAAGGTTGGAACCTCAGCGTCAGCTACACTGGCCTGAAGCTGCGCGAAGCGGATTACCTGCATTACGAGTTCGATACGACACCTACGGAGCGCACCTCGAACGACGGGCGACCGCATCGCTTTATCGGTACCGGAATCTATGAGCTGCCGTTCGGCAGGAGCAAGCGGCTCCTGGGCGACGCCGGGCGTTGGTTGAACTACCTGGTCGGAGGCTGGCAGCTCGCCTCCACCTATGAATATCAGCCGGGCCCCCTTCTGGACTTCGGCGGTAACATCTTCTACTACGGATCCGACGTCAACGACATCAAGAACGTCAACCGTACGTTTGAGACGTGGTTCAATACCGGGAACTTTGAAAAGAACGCGGCGCTAGGTCCGAATTCGTTTCATCGCCGCGTCTTCCCTACCAGAATCGACGGCTTGCGCCGCGATTCGACCAAGCAGTGGAACGCGAACGTCGCCAAGAACTTTCCGCTTGCTGAACGGATGAACCTCCAACTCAGACTGGATGCGCTGAACGTCCAGAACCGCTCCCAAATGGATCAACCGAACCGCGACCCGTATGTTAGCAACTTTGGCCGGATTACGGCCCAGACCTCCGCGACGAACCGCTGGATTCAAGTACAAGCTCGCCTTACTTTTTAGTCCTCGGACCCTTCCCAGGCAGCCCTGCCGGATTCTCGTGAGTCCGCTCGGAGAACCGGCCGCGCAGACTGCTTGCGAGTGATACACTCGACTCGCCGTACCGCTCCCGCATCTGATCGGCGGCCTTCAACGCCTTGCTCCACCGATCCGACTTGCCCTGATCGAGCAAATTCATCTGTCCTCCAGACTTCTCGAACCCTGAGGTATGGACCCCAAGGAGACGGATCGGCTTCCCGGTCCAGTTCCGCGAGAAGAGGGCTCGAATCTCGGTCAGGATCTCGTTGTCCACCTGCGTTGGCCGCGCTAACGTGTGCGCTCTGGTGAAAGTAGAAAAGTCCTTGTAGCGCAGCTTCAACTGGATGGTTCGTGTCCATAGCTCATGCTCGCGAAGCCTGCGGCCCACCATCTCGCTCAGCCGCGCCAGCGTCGCATCGATAAGCGCGCGCTGGGCGGTGTCTTCGCCGAAGGTGTGCTCGTGGCTGATCGATTTCGGATCCTCGTCCGCACCGAGCGGTGTGTCAAACCATCCACCCGCGTCCAGGCCTCGCGACTTCCCAGCCAACGCCAGGCCCCACTTGCCGAATCTCTGCTCGAGAAAATCGTGGTCCAGTTGCGCCAGGTCGCCAACTTTTCGGATGCCCAGGGCATGTAGGTTCTTTTCAGTCACCTTACCGACTCCTGGAATCTTCCGCACGTCGAGGGGAGCCAAAAAACGCGCCTCCATTCCCGGAATAACCCACAGCACACCGTTCGGCTTGGCCTGATCCGAGCAGACTTTGGATACCATGCGGGAGGTCGAGATGCCGATGGAGCAATTGAGCGACGTCTTGGCCTTGATCGCTTCATGGAGCCGGTGGGCGGCTGATAACGGTGGTCCATGAAGGCGCTGCGTTCCGGTGAGATCGAGATAAGCTTCGTCAATCGAGGCCATCTCCACAACCGGGGAAAATGACTGCAAGACTTCGTAGACGCGGTGGGAGTATTCACGATAGCGGTGGGGATGGCCATCCACAAAAATCGCATGAGGACATTTCTGATACGCCGTGCGCAAAGGCATGGCGGAGTGCACTCCGAATTTCCGAGCTTCGTACGACGCAGCAGAGACAACACCGCGCTCAGTCGGACGTCCGCCGACGATCACGGCTTTTCCTTTGATCGATGGATCAAACAACTCCTCCACCGACACGAAGAACGCATCCATATCGAGATGAAAGATTGTGCTCATCCTCAGCCAATACATTGTGCCGAGATCACGCGTGGCCAGCCCGCCAGGTCGTGGGTCACGCCCTGCTCGCTCCAGTTGTGGGCGAGTAAAGCCAGAATGCAATCCTGCGCGCGGTACCCGATCTCGATGACCAGCCATCCGCCCGGCCGCAGAACCCTGCTTGCATCCGAGATCAGCCGCTGGTAGATTTCGACACCAGTCGGACCGCCAAACAGCGCCACGGGAGGCTCGAAGTCCCGCACCTCACGCTGCAAGACGGAGCTTTCGGAGTCCGGTATGTACGGCGGATTCGACAACACCAGGTCGAAACAAGCCGTGCCGAACGCTGAACCGAGATCGCAATTCACCAGCCCGATCTTTGCACCCAATGCCAGCGCGTTACGCCGGGCTACCGCGAGCGCATCAGCGCTGATATCACTGGCCCACGTTTCCGAATCCGTCTCGAGCTGCCAGGTCACTCCGATTGCGCCCGACCCGCACCCGATGTCCAGAGCACGTTTCGACTCACGCGCGCGCTCCAAGGCCACCTCTACCACATGCTCAGTCTCAGGCCTCGGGATCAGCACATCGGGATTCACCGCGAAAGGACGTCCGTAGAACTCCTGCGTCCTGGTAATGTACTGTGTGGGCTTTCCATTCAAACGCTGGTGCAGATACCGGCCAAAGTGAATCCAGGCCAACTCGGTAAGCGGTTCCTCCGGATGCGCGTAGAGATAAGGTTTCTCGCGGCCCAGAGCGTGGCACAGCAGCACTTCCGCAGTCAGTTTAGGCGCGGCGACGGAGCCCTTCTCAAGTAACAGGGTTCCCTGATCGAGCGCCGCTTTGACCGTCAAGCACATACGCAAGCCCTGCTATCAGGATAGCCACCAACAGGACCGGCACGAACACGCTCAGGGGATGCCCCAGAAACAGCAGCAGGCACGGTATCGGAGAGGCCGCGGCAAAGGCGAGCCCGCGGAGCGGTTTCGACGCCGGATGGACTGCTAACAGGAACGCCGGAAGGAGGGCCAACGTGAGGTCCTGTGCGTAGGTATGATGCGCCGTCAAGAGGCCGCCGAGCAGCGCCAGAGCGAAGGCGCTTTCAAACGAGAGGAGCCTGCGCGCACAGAACAGGATAATGACCACGCTGACCAATCCGAGAGCCAGTTCCAATGGGGGATGATCACCGCCGGTGACGAACCAAACGAGGTTCCGGAGGGTAGTCATTCGGTCGGCGCCAGCGTGTAATTCAGGACTCCGGACTGTGGCGAGAAATTGCGCGGGCCAATCCAGCCCCGCCGTTAACGTGCTCACGATCAGCAAGACCGCCCCGCCGGCCGCGCCGCCCAGCAGGTACTTCCAGCGGCGGTGCGCGATGACCACGAGCGGAACCAGCAAGAACAGGTGAAACTTGATCGCAGCGAGACTCATGAGAAGGCCAGCCAGAAAATCGCGGCGCCGGCGGGCAAGTAAAAGCGAAAAACCGGCGATCGCTGTGACGATGCCCGAGTCCTGGCCATTCGCGAAGTTCACCAGCAACGCGATCGAGAAGGCCGCCGCGACGAGAGCTTGAGGATAAAGCCGGGTGTAGAAGTAGAGGAACGATCCTACGGCGGACAAGCTGATGACCTGGAAGATCCAGTAGGCGTTGGTGTAGGGCAAGGAAGCAAGCGGGGAGAGCAGCAGTGCGTAGAACGGGAGCCTGGTGTAATACACACCTTCCAGATAGTTAGTGCCACCGGTCACTTCCCGATGAATCCGCTTGCTCGCTTCGGGGTTATAGAGATCCGGCGATCCCGCAAGGCGTGCGCCGGCGTATAACTGAAGAAAATCATTCTGTCCCGAAACTCCTCGTTCCCACAACGGGAAGGCGAACACGCAGAGCAAAGCGAGTCCCAGCAGAGCGACAACAGCGTTCCACCGCAGGGATGATTTCATGGAATCGACATGGATTTACGGTAACTCAGGAGCGCCGCCAGCGGGATCGCCAGCAGGAAAAGCGGAACGAAAGTGGTCCAAGGATAGGTATCCAGCAAGAGAAACGCAACCGGCGGTAGACTGGCTGCGATTGTGACGCCCAGCAGGAGCTTGGGCGCCCGCGCGATCGCAAACAAGGCAATCGAGAGCAGAAGCAATGTCAGATCCTGCGAATAAGCGTGATGGGCAATGAGAATCCCGGCTGGCAGAAGCAGCGCAAAAGCGAGACGGAAGTCGCGTATGCGCCAAGCAAGGTACGCGTAAAGTCCCACTACGGCGAGACTCATTCCGATCTCAAGCGGCATGTTTTCACGGCCGGAGAAAAAGTAGGCCCAATTGCGGAGCGTGGGCATCCGGTCCGGGTTGAGGTGAATCTCAGGACTACGCAGCGTGGCGAGATATTCGAGAGGCCAGCGAAGCCCCTGTGCGAGGAAACTAAGCAATACGAGAATCGCGCCTCCGATCGCGCCTCCAGCCAAGTACCGCCATCGTCTGTGGACGATGGACAGCAGGGGCACAAGAACAAAGAAATGAAACTTGATGGCGGCGAGGCTCAGCACCAGACCCGCGAGAAAGTCGCGATTGCGGTGAGCCAGTAACACTGAAAATCCCGCCAGAGCCATTGTTATTCCGACGTCCTGGGCATTGGTCAGATTGATGAGCAGAGGAACGGACAAGGAAGCCAGCACAATGGTTTCCGGATAGAGTCGCGTAAAGACAATGAGAAACGCCGCGATCATCGCGATCGAAAATGACTGCCAGATCCAGTAGGCGGTGTGATAGGGGAGGTAGGCAAGCGGCTTCAGGAGGAAGGCCTGAAACGGCGGTCGCGAATAATATACTGACGGATAGTAGGTGTGTTCACGGGTAAAGGTTTTTTGGAGCTCCTTACAAGCTTCGAAATTGTAGAGATCCGGCGTGCCCACCAGCCGCGCGCCGCAGTACAACTGCATGAAATCGTTCTCACCGGAGAAAACACGCTCCCGCAACGGGTAGCCCCAGGTAATGTAGAGCAGGACGCCGATCGCCAGGCACAGTGCGTTGAACCAACGCTGGGTGCTCATGAGTGGCTGATGTCCCGAGATCGCGAAGCACCGGCACGAATGGCGGTGCAGCAGGCTGAGAGCCTGCGCCACGCAGACAAACGGGAGGCTTGTCCCACACAGCGGGCCAACTGTAGAACTGATCGCGGCACTAGGCAGCCTTGTCGTTGCCCTGTTGCTTGAGCTTCTCGGCCTGATAGTGGTTGGTGAGGGCATCGATGACCGGCTTGATCCGGCCATCCATAACAAGGTCGAGCTGATGGAGCGTCAGGCCGATCCGGTGATCGGTAAGGCGGTTCTGTGGAAAGTTGTAGGTGCGGATCTTCTCGGACCGGTCCCCACTCCCCACCATCGATTTCCGCTCGGCGCCGATCTCGGCTTGCTGCTTCGCCAACTCCCGGTCATAGAGGCGCGCTCGCAGTTCCCGCTCGGCTTTGGCGCGGTTCTTGATTTGCGACTTTTCGTCCTGGCACGACACCACGAGCCCGGTCGGAATGTGGGTCAAGCGCACGGCGGAATAGGTAGTGTTTACCGATTGCCCACCGGGACCGGAAGAGCAGAACGTGTCGATGCGGATGTCTTTCGGGTCGATCTTGACATCGATTTCGTCAGCTTCAGGCAGCACGGCAACGGTGATGGCTGATGTATGGATACGACCTTGAGTTTCCGTTTGTGGCACCCGTTGAACCCGATGGACTCCGCTTTCATACTTCAGCTTGCTGAAAACTCCCTGTCCGGTCACAAGCGCGATCACTTCCTTGAGTCCGCCTACGCTCGATTCGCTCTGGGAACTGATTTCCACGCGGTATCCTTCGCTCTCCGCCCACCGGCAATACATCCGGAAGATTTCAGCGGCAAACAAGGTTGCCTCATCCCCGCCCGTTCCTGCTCGAATCTCAACAAAGACGTTCTTGTCATCGTTGGGATCCTTGGGAAGCAGCAGAATGGTCAGTTCCTTTTCGAGCTCGCTGATTAACGGTTCTAAGCGGGCGATGTCTTCCTCCGCCATGGCGCGCAGATCGGCGTCGGTCTCTCCCAGCATCTGTCGCGCGCCGCGCAGATCGCTATCGGCCTTTTTCCATTCGCGGTATTTGGATACGACGAAGCCGAGATCATTGTGCATCTTGGCGCTTTTCCGGTACTGATCGGAATTGCCGATAAGCGCGGGATCCGCCATCCGCGCCGTCAATTCCTCGAAGCGCTTTTCGATATCGTCGAGTTTGTGGCGGAATTGCATGCAGGAAGGAGGGAGGGAGGAGCGGCTTTAAGCGATGACCGCCTGCCCGCCTTGTGATTTCTCGAGGCTCATCGCCCCGTCGAGCGCGATGATAGCGATCTCGGTCTGGTCGTTGGAGGGTGGTTGCGTCGTGATCCTTTGCAGCCACAGGCCCGGCGAGGTCAGCAGCGACAGCAGACTGCCGCGGCGTTTGGCCGCGAACCGGATCACCTCGTAGCTGACGCCGGCGATCACCGGAAGCAGCAGAATGCGGGAGGCGAACTTCGCCGCGAATCCTTCAAAGGGCAGCACCGTATAGATCGCCATTGAAATAATCATGACCGTAATCAGGAAACTGGTGCCGCAACGGGGATGCCAGGTCACGAACTGCTGAGCGTTGTCGACAGTGACCGGTTTGCCCGATTCGAAATTGAACACAACGCGATGCTCGGCCCCGTGATATTCGAAAACACGGCGGATGTCCTTCCATCGCGACATCAGAAACAGGAAACCGAGAAAAATCAGAATGCGGATGATTCCATCGGTGACGTTGAATGCCACTTGACCTTTCACTTGTTCGAACGTCCCGCCGATTTGCGTGGTGAGCCATAGCGGGACGAACTTATAAGCAAAGATGAAAAACGCGAGCGACACGGCTAGCTGGATTCCCATCAAGGCATTGGAAAATGCCGGCTTCTCTTTCTTGCCGGGCTCTCTCTTCCCCTGCTTGGCCTGCTCTTCCTCCATCGCCACGTTGGCCGAAAACTGAAGCGACTTGATCCCGAGCGACATCGCTTGACCCAGAGTGCCGAGACCTCGCAGCAGGGGATACTTGAACAGCGGATACTTCTCCGATACCTTGGCTAGCGGTTTGGTTTCCGTCACCACAGTGCCGTCCGGCTTGCGCACCGCGATGGAGTAGCTGTGCGGGGCTCGCATCATGACGCCCTCCATCACGGCCTGCCCGCCGATAAGAGTCTCCTCACCCGATTCAAGGACAGGCAGAAGCTGGATGCGGGCCGCCATGCGGCATAGCTCATTGAAATTCACTGTGGGAAGCCTCTCCATTCAAGTATATCAAGCCCTCAAAGCAGCCTCACCAAAAGGGTTGACTATCCGAATCCCGCGAATTGCGGTCCCATCCTGCATGTCCTCCGACAACAAGTAGGAACATCGGGCGCTTGCCGCTGCGGCGAGAATCAATGCGTCCCAAAACGAGATGCGGTTTAACACAGTGATGTCAATCGCTTCCCGGATCAGTTCGGTATTATTGACAACCACTTCCAGTTGCTCGAATCCAGTCATCGAGTGCTTCGCCTCCATTGGATCCACTCCAATCTTCCTGACTACCGAGACGAAGTATTCTTGAAGCACCTGAGTCGAGATTACAGCCCGCCGTTGTTCAGCCAGTTTCCGGTAGAGTATCCGGCAGCGTTCCTGCTTTCCTCTGTTGGAATAATCTGCCAGATACACAAGCACATTGGTATCGAGAAAGATCTTAGACATCGTACAGATCTTCGCGTCTCCAGCGTTTGCCCCGGCTGTTGGCCTTCATCCGATCCATTTGGGCGAATTGCTCGTCAATCCAGTCAGTCGAATGAGATAGGACCGTCCTTCGCAACAAGTCTCGCACCAGCGCATTCAGTGATGTGCCATGCCGTTCGGCGTAAGCACGACCTGCCTCCAGAGTCTCCTCGTCGATTGCCAAGGTAATGTTCTTCATCCTCACATCCACATATCCAGTGTACACAACTCCTGTGGGGGCAGGCGATCCAAGCTCGTCACCCGGAGGGCCAGCCGGTCTCTCACTGCTAAACTAAGGCTTCCGGAGACCAAATGGCAGCTAGTCCGCGACGCAAGTCGCTTGTAGTGGATGTCGGAGGTGTCAAGGTCGGTGGGAACCACCCGATCGTGGTTCAATCGATGACCAACACGGATACCGCCGATGTCTCGTCGACAGTTAATCAGGTCATGGCGCTGGCCAACGCAGGGTCGGAACTGGTTCGTGTCACCGTCAACACCGAGGAAGCAGCCCGGGCCGTTCCCAGCATCGTCGAAACACTGGACAAATTCGGCGTCCGCGTGCCGGTGCTCGGCGATTTCCATTACAACGGCCATATCCTGCTGAAGAAGTATCCTGATTGTGCGCTGGCCCTGGCGAAATACCGCATCAATCCCGGCAACGTTAACATCGGCAAGAAGCACGATGACAACTTCCGCACCATGATTGAATGCGCCGTCGAGTACGGCAAGCCAGTGCGGATCGGGGTGAACTGGGGGTCGCTGGACGGCGCGCTGCTGACGCGGATGATGGACGAGAATTCTGGTAAATCCGATCCGGACGACGCGCGTACGGTGACGCTGAAGGCGATTGTTACTAGCGGGCTCCTCTCAGCGAAGGCGGCCGAAAGCTACGGCTTGGCTGCGGATCGCATCATTATCAGCGCCAAGGTCAGCAACGTCCAGGACTTGGTGGCCGTGTATCGCGACCTCGCTGCCCAGTGCGACTACGCTCTGCATCTCGGGCTGACGGAAGCGGGCTTAGGTTCCAAAGGAATCGTATCCACGTCGGCAGGTCTCGCGATTCTGCTGCAGGAAGGGATCGGCGACACGATCCGCGCTTCGCTTACACCGCTTCCTAACGGCGATCGCGCCGAAGAAGTGATCGTCTGCCAGCAGATCCTGCAGGCGCTCGGGCTGCGGAACTTCAGCCCGCAGGTAACGGCTTGTCCAGGGTGTGGCCGCACGACGTCGACCTTTTTCCAGGAGATGGCGGATCAGATCCAGACATTCCTGCGAGAACAGATGCCTGCCTGGAAGAAGTCCTATCCGGGTGTGGAAGAGTTGAAGGTGGCAGTAATGGGGTGTGTGGTGAACGGACCGGGAGAGTCAAAGCATTCTCACATTGGGATTTCGTTGCCGGGGACCTTCGAGGAACCGGTGGCTCCGGTTTACGTAGATGGAAAACTTCGTTGCACGTTGCGGGGCGATGCGATCGTGCCGGAGTTCATACATATTCTGAACGAGTATGTTGCCGCCCGATATGGATCAAAGCAGCAGCCAGCCGGCATCCACCTTGGTCTTACTTCTGTTGGCCACGGATGAAGCCGTCTACAACTCCGATCAGTCCATTGAGTTTGTCTCCGATTTCCTGAACGGTTTCGCGCAGCTTCGCGTCGCTTTGTTCGATGCGCTGCATGTTCTTTTCCATGCGCTCCATGTTCGCTTCCATGCGCTCCACACGGGTCGCGAGGCGGCGCTCGCCCTCGAGTGACAAACCCAGCAGGTCCATCATCTGGTCCTGGACGGCGGCGAGTCTGCCAACGTTCTGTTCCAAGCGCTCGATGCGCTGCTCGGTTGTCATACCTCAATACTAAAACATCTGTGAACTTTACCCCCCTTTGGAGTCGTGGAACGGCAAGTGGCTTGCCTACATACATCGGTCTTCGAAGCGGTCTTGCTGTAACGAGGGAATCCCGATGAGATCTACTTTAACTACTGATTCTACTGTAGATACAGCCCAGCTAATCAAAGTGTTGAGCGCATTCAAGAAGGGCGACTTCCGTGTCCGAATGCCTGAAAATGAGACAGGTGTCTCAGGAAAGGTCTGCGACCACCTTAACGAGGTGCTCGACCTGTGCCAGAGCATGACTCAGGAGTTCTCCAGAATCAGTACATCGGTGGGGAAGGAAGGCCGAATCTCGCAGAGGGCCGTCCTGCATGGTGGATTGGGCGGCTGGGCCGCCTGCATCGATTCCGTCAACAGCCTGGTGACAGACCTGGTCCAGCCATCCACCGAAGTCGCCAGGGTGATGGGCGCTGTGGCCAAAGGTGATTTATCTCAGCAAATGGCCTTACAGGTCGACGGAAGGCCGTTGAAAGGCGAGTTCCGTCATACCGCCCAGGTCGTCAATACGATGGTCGACCAGCTCAATTCATTCGCATCCGAAGTGACCCGTGTCGCGCGCGAGGTGGGTACGGAAGGAAAACTAGGCGGTCAGGCGCAAGTTCACGGCGTCGTCGGAACCTGGAACGATCTAACAGTCAGTGTAAACTCGATGGCGATGAATCTGACGACGCAGGTCAGGAACATCGCCAATGTGACCACGGCCGTTGCCAAAGGCGATCTGACGACAAAAATTACGGTCGATGCCCGAGGGGAAATTCTGGAGTTGAAGAACACCATCAACACGATGGTGGACCAGCTCAGCTCGTTTGCCTCGGAAGTAACCCGCGTTGCCCGCGAAGTCGGCACGGAAGGCAAACTGGGCGGCCAGGCCGAAGTAAAGGGCGTAGCGGGTGTTTGGAAGGACCTGACGGATAACGTAAATTCGATGGCGGGCAATTTGACCAACCAGGTCCGCAATATTGCGGGTGTCACCACGGCGGTGGCGCGGGGAGATCTTTCAACCAAAATCACGGTCGACGCTCAAGGCGAGATCCTCGAGCTCAAAAACACAGTCAATACGATGGTCGACCAGCTTAACGCGTTCGCTTCGGAGGTCACGCGCGTGGCGCGAGAGGTCGGAACCGAGGGCAAGCTCGGCGGCCAAGCGGACGTTCGTGGGGTTGCCGGAACCTGGAAAGACTTGACCGACAGTGTCAACTCCATGACCGGCAACCTCACAGCTCAAGTGAGAAACATCGCTGAGGTCACTACCGCAGTGGCCAAGGGCGATCTGTCCAGAAAGATTACAGTGGATGTTCGCGGTGAAATTCTCGAGCTGAAGAACACGATCAACACGATGGTGGACCAGCTCAGCTCCTTCGCTTCCGAGGTAACCCGCGTGGCGCGCGAGGTGGGCACGGAGGGCAAACTGGGCGGCCAAGCCGAGGTGGAGGGTGTCGCCGGAACCTGGAAAGACCTGACCATCAGTGTCAACTTGATGGCCAAGAATCTCACCAACCAGGTGCGCAACATAGCCGATGTTGCGACAGCAGTGGCAAAAGGCGATCTCAACGCCAAGATTACCGTCGATGCCCGAGGCGAGATCCGGGAATTGAAGAACACGCTCAACACGATGGTCGATCAGTTGAACGGCTTCGCATCGGAGGTGACGCGCGTGGCGCGCGAGGTCGGGACGGAGGGCAAGCTGGGCGGCCAGGCCGAGGTGAAGGGTGTTGCCGGCACCTGGAAAGATCTTACGGATAGCGTGAACTTCATGGCCGGCAACCTGACGGCGCAGGTGCGAAATATCGCCGAAGTCACCACGGCGGTCGCCAAAGGAGATCTTTCAAGGAAAATTACAGTGGATGTTCGAGGCGAGATTCTCGAGCTGAAAAACACCATCAACACGATGGTGGACCAGCTCAACGCGTTCGCTTCGGAGGTCACGCGCGTGGCCCGTGAGGTCGGCACAGAGGGCAAGCTCGGCGGCCAGGCCCATGTCAAGGGCGTCGCAGGTACGTGGAAAGATCTCACCGATAGCGTGAACTCCATGGCCGGCAACCTGACGAATCAGGTTCGCAACATTGCCGAGGTGACCACCGCTGTCGCGAATGGAGATCTCTCGAGAAAAATCACCGTGGATGTGCGCGGCGAGATTCTGGAGCTGAAGAACACCATCAACACAATGGTGGATCAACTGAACGCGTTCGCGTCCGAGGTTACCCGCGTGGCCCGGGAAGTGGGCACCGAAGGCAAGCTCGGCGGTCAAGCGCAGGTTAAAGGCGTGGGAGGCACGTGGAAGGATCTAACGGATAGCGTGAACTTCATGGCCGGCAACCTGACGAACCAGGTTCGCAACATTGCTGCCGTTACCACGGCTGTAGCGCGCGGTGACCTCTCCACCAAGATCACTGTCGACGTTCGCGGCGAGATCCTGGAGTTGAAGCACACCATCAACACGATGGTGGATCAGCTCAACGCGTTCGCTTCGGAGGTCACGCGCGTGGCCCGTGAGGTGGGCACGGAAGGCAAGCTCGGCGGTCAGGCCGAGGTACGCGGCGTCGCTGGCACCTGGAAGGACTTGACCGACAGCGTGAATTATATGGCCAGCAACCTGACGAACCAGGTCCGCAACATTGCCGCCGTTACTACCGCCGTCGCAAACGGAGATCTCTCGCGTAAGATCACGGTAGACGTTCGCGGCGAGATCCTGGAGCTCAAAGATACCATTAACACCATGGTCGACCAGCTCGGTTCCTTCGCCTCGGAGGTTACCCGCGTGGCCCGAGAGGTCGGCACCGAAGGTAAATTGGGCGGCCAAGCCGACGTGCGCGGTGTGGCGGGCACCTGGAAGGATTTGACGGACAGCGTCAACTTCATGGCCGGAAACCTGACCTCTCAAGTCCGCAATATCGCTGAAGTCACCACGGCCGTAGCGCGGGGTGATCTCTCCCGTAAAATCACAGTCGATGTGCGCGGCGAGATTCTGGAGTTGAAGAATACCGTAAACACGATGGTGGACCAGCTCAATGCCCTCGCCTCGGAAGTTACGCGCGTGGCGCGTGAAGTCGGCACGGAAGGCAAGCTGGGCGGCCAGGCGGAAGTGCGTGGTGTCGCCGGCACCTGGAAGGACCTCACCGACAACGTCAACTCCATGGCCGCAAACCTCACCACACAGGTGCGCGGAATCGCCAAAGTCGTCACCGCCGTGGCAAACGGCGACCTGAAGCGTAAGCTTGTGCTCGAAACCAAAGGTGAAATTGCCGAGCTCGCCGATACTATCAACAACATGATCGACACGTTAGCGGTTTTCGCCGATCAGGTGACCACGGTCGCGAGGGACGTTGGCGTCGAAGGCAAGCTCGGTGGCCAGGCGAATGTGCCCGGCACCGCGGGAATCTGGCAGGACCTGACCAACAACGTGAATCTGCTGGCGGCCAACCTCACGACGCAGGTTCGAGCCATCGCTGAGGTTTCTACCGCCGTCACGAAGGGAGACCTCACACGATCGATTACCGTCGGTGCACAGGGTGAAGTCGCGGCGCTCAAAGACAACATCAACCAGATGATTGGCAACCTCGCGGAGACCACGCGCAAGACAAATGAGCAGGACTGGCTGAAAACAAACATCGCCAAATTCACGCGTATGGTGCAGGGCCAGCGCGACATTTTGACCGTGTGCCAGCTACTGCTCTCCGAGCTGACGCCTCTGGTTGGGGCGCAGCACGGCACGTTCTACATTACGGACTCGATCGAACCGGGAGCCGCGGAATCAATGGAGCCTGGCGCCCAGGCTTCCTCCATAAAGTCGCTGAAACTGATCGCTTCCTACGCCTATGCCGATGTCGATGGGGTGCCGTCCCGCTTCCGGATCGGACAGGGACTGATCGGGCAATGCGCCCAGGAAAAGCAGCGTATCCTGGTGAAGAACGTCCCTTCCAACTACATCCGGATCTCATCCAGCCTGGGAGATTCCACTCCTCTCAGTATTGTCGTGCTGCCTGTGCTCTTCGAAGGCAACATCCGCGCCACCATCGAGCTGGCTTCCTTCCGCGAGTTCAGCGACATTCACCTCGCCTTCCTCGATGAGCTTACAGACAGCATCGGGATCGTGTTAAACACAATCGCGGCGACGATGCGAACGGAGGAGCTTCTCAAGCAATCGCAAGCTCTCACGGAGAAACTGCAGAGTCAACAGCTTCAGCTCCAACAGAGCAATGCCGAGCTGGAAGAGAAAGCTCATTTGCTCGTGGAACAGAAGACAGAGGTTGAGCAAAAGAATCGCGAAGTGGAACAGGCCCGTAAGGCGCTGGAAGAGAAAGCTGAGCAACTGACGCTGACTTCGAAGTACAAATCCGAGTTCCTGGCGAACATGTCGCACGAGCTTCGGACACCGCTCAACAATCTTTTGATTCTGGCGCGCATGCTATCGGAGAACCCCGATCGCAATCTTCTTCCCAAGCAGGTGAAGTTTGCAGAGACGATTCACTCCTCCGGGACGGACCTGCTCGCGCTCATCAATGACATTCTGGATCTTTCCAAAATCGAGTCCGGCAAGATGGAAGTCGATCTCGCGAGCGTCCGGTTCCGAGAGCTGGAAGATTATGTTTCACGCACATTCCGCCATCAGGCCGATGGCAAAGGACTGGATTTCTCAATCGCCCTCGCGCCGGACCTGCCCGACACCATCCTGACGGACGCCAAGCGCTTGCAGCAGGTCTTGAAGAATCTCATCTCGAATGCCATCAAGTTCACCGAGCGCGGATCGGTGTGCTTGAATATCCGCGCTGTGAAAGAAGGTTGGAGAAGCGACCATCCGGTTCTGAGCAGGGCCAAGTCGGTCATCGAGTTTGCTGTCACCGATACAGGGATCGGAATTCCGAGCGACAAGCAACGTATCATCTTTGAAGCGTTTCAGCAGGCTGACGGCACGACCAGCCGGAAGTACGGCGGCACGGGCCTGGGACTCTCGATCAGCCGCGAGCTCGCGCGGCTCCTCGGAGGAGAAATTCGCTTGTGGAGCAAACCGGGCGAGGGCAGCACTTTCGTCTTGTATCTGCCGCAGACATTTCTCGCCCCAACGTCAACCAGGTCCGCCACAGCTCCGTCTGTTTTTCCTGTCGAGAGCGATGCCGGCCCGCAAGTCTATACCGAGCCGGTACTGGTGATGCCTTTTCGGGAGCCGGAATCATCAGATCAGGAGGTTTTGATCGAAGATGACCGGGCATCCATTCGATCCGAAGCTCCGATCCTTTTGATCATCGAGGACGATCCGACTTTCGGGCGAATCCTGCTCGACATGGCTCACGAGCGGGGAATGCAGGCTTTGATCGCCGCTCGAGGCAGCGTGGCGTTGTCCCTGGCTCGGGAGTTCGGGCCCTCGGCCATCACCCTGGATATTTCCTTGCCGGACATGGCGGGGTGGACCATCCTCGATCGCTTGAAGCATGATCCCGCTACCCGCCATATTCCTGTGCACATCATCTCGGTGGATGATGATCAGCGCCGGGGCCTGGCATTGGGCGCGATGACATACTCCGAAAAATCCTTGGGAAGCGGCGACGCCTTCCGCGCGGCTTTTGACACGATCGATCTTTCGTTCCGCCGTGGAATCGGCAGGCTATTGGTCGTGTCGGGAGACCCGGAACGCTCCGCAACGATGAGGGCGGCGGTTGCGGCGGGCGACCTGCAAATCGTAACGCTTCCAGGCGCCCAGGCGGCGCTGGCGTTTGCGCGCGAAAGCACGGTCGACGGGATCGTTCTGGACATCGACAGTGTAGATACGGAGCCGGCGCTGTTCATCGGCGAAGTTCGGGCCGGCACACACCGATTCACGCCGCCGGTCATTGTATACTCGGAGCGTCTCACCGCGGAAGGCTTACTGGACGTGAAGCGGCTGGCAAGAAACAGTACGGTAACGTATGCGACCACTCCAGATTCGCTGCTGGATCAAACAGTTCAGGTTCTGCACCGCCGCGACACAGATCTTTCGCCATCGCAGCGGGAGATCATCGACCGGATTCGTCATGAGGATGTCGGTCTGGCTGGCAAGAAAGTATTGGTGGTTGACGACGATTTACGGAATATCTTCGCGCTTAGCAGTGTGCTGGAGCAGCACAACATCGAGGTGCTTCATGCCGAGAATGGCCGGGCTGGCGTGGAATTGCTGAAAAGGAATCCGGATGTTGATATCGTGCTTATGGATATCATGATGCCCGAAATGGATGGTTATCAGACGACGCGCGCCATCCGCAACATTCCCGAGTTTCGGTCGCTACCGATTATTGCGTTAACGGCAAAAGCTATGAAGGGCGACCGCGCCAAGTGCCTGCAGGCCGGAGCGACCGACTACGTTACCAAGCCGGTAGACCTCGAGCAGTTGCTTTCGGCATTGCGCGTCTGGATGGCTCAGCCGGAGCGCTTGATTCAGCGAGATAAGCACGCCGAGGTGATAGCCATCGCGGAGGGAGGGCGGAAAGGAAGTTAGATGAGCCCATCGCCGGTCATGGAACAGGAATCGGCACTCCTACCGGACGGAAAGGTAAAACTCCTGCTCGTCGATGACAATCCGGATAACCTTGTCTCTTTGGAAGCCGTCCTGGAGAGCCTGAATCAGGAATTGATCTTGGCCCACTCTGGCGCGGAAGCCCTCCGCCTAGTGCTCGAGCACGATTTTGCGGCGGTGCTTCTGGATGTGAAGATGCCGGATATTGACGGCTTGGAAACCGCGGAGCTGATGCGTTCGCGCAAACGATCCCGGCTCACACCCATCATTTTCATGACCGGTTATCGGGATGAAGAGCAGCTTTTCCGCGGCTATGATCTCGGCGCCGTGGACTATCTGTTCAAGCCCATAGTCCCGCAGGTCTTGCGCTCTAAGGTATCCGTCTTTGTGGAGCTGGCGCGGACGGCGCAGGTTCAACGGGAACAATCGGCGCACTTGGAAAAGATGGAGCGTAAGTTCCGAGAGTTATTGGAGGCCACGCCGGACGCGATGGTGATTACGCGCGACGATGGTCAGATTGTTTTGGTGAATTCCCGCGCCGAATCTCAGTTCGGCTACACCCGCCCGGCACTGTTGGATCGAAACATCCGCGGGTTGGTCGAAGGTTGGTCGTGCCATATGGCGGAGGAGTCTCCATCGCGTCAGGTCGAGTGTACAGGTCTACGCGCCGATGGCGGACAGTTTCCCGCGGCGGTCACCTTCAGTCCGCTTCAGACCGAAGAAGGCAAGCTGGTGATCAGCGCCATCCGGGACATCACCGAGTCCAAACAATACGAAGAAAGCATCCACCGCCTGAACGCGGAGCTGGAGAGCCGCGTGGTGGAGCGCACCGCGGCGTTGGTGCGCGCCAACGAACAGTTGACGCAGTTTGCGTATGCGGCGAGTCATGACTTGCAGGAGCCGCTTCGAATGGTCATCAGCTTCACCCAACTTCTAGCCGAGCACTACAAAGGCAAACTGGATCCTTCCGCCGACCGGTTCATAGACTATGCCGTACAGGGCGCCTTTCGGATGGACGAGATGCTCAATGCGCTGCGCGACTATCTGCAAGCGGCTGAGACGACCGAAACGGACGCGCCGGTTGAAGTCGATGTCAATGTTGTCCTCAAGAAGGCAATGCTCAACCTGGAAAGTGCCATCAGCTCGTCGGGTGCTTCCATCGAAGCCTTTGACTTGCCTGTGGTAGTGGGTTATGAAGGTCCCCTGGTTCAGCTTTTCCAGAATCTTCTCGCAAACGCAATCAAGTACCGCAGCCAGGCGCCACCCCGAATCCGCATCTTTTGTAAACGGATCGATGATGAGTGCACATTCTCGGTGGAAGACAACGGCCTCGGGATTGAGCCGAAGTATTTTAGCCGCATTTTTGGAATGTTCAAGCGGCTGCACGGCAAAGAGTATCCGGGAACGGGAATCGGGCTGACGATCTGCACTAAGGTAGTCGAACGGCACGGGGGCCGGATCTGGGTGGAATCCGAGCAGGGGCGCGGATCGACATTCCGCTTCGCGATTCCAAATCGAAAGGCAATCGGATGAGTGATTTTCGGGTTCTTTTGGTCGAAGATAATCCGGCCGATGTATTCCTGGTGGAGGAGGCGCTTCGGAAGAATCAAGTTCCGTACAAGCTTGCCAGATTCGAAAGCGGCGAAGACGCACTGGCAGCACTCGATCGGGGGATCCACTGGGAGAATTCCGTGGCTGCCGCTCCCGATATCGTTGTTTTGGACTTGAATACTCCGCGGATGGACGGACTGGAGTTTCTACGGATCGTTCGTGAGAAACCGCAACTGAGACAAATACCCATCGCCGTCCTGACATCATCCCAGTCTCCTGCTGACAGGCGGGACGCCAATGCGCTCGGTGCTGCATGTTTCATCCGAAAGCCGGCCCGGCTCCAACAATTCTTGAGTGAAGTCGGTATTAGCCTGAAAAGCCTTCTTGAGGGGAAAAGGGCCGAAATTCATGAAAACTGAAACTCCTCACTCCACAGAGGAAAAGTTCCTTCAAACGGCTGCCCATGACCTTCGCTCTCCTCTGGTGACGATCACCAACCTTGCTCAGTTGCTTACCTTGCGTTACAGAGGGAAGCTGGATCCGAAGGCCGAAGAGATAATTGACATGATCGCCACCGAGGCGCTGCATGCGGATCTGGTGGTCAAGGGACTGATGGAATACCTCAGCTATACGCCCGGAACGGCCGAGGAAATTGCCGATCAGGTAGATATGCACTGCGCCCTCGAAAAGGCCTTGACGGACCTGGCGACCATGCGGGAGGAGACCGGCGCGGCGATCACCGTTACTGAGTTGCCGATCGTGCGCGCTCGCGAGAGCGACATGGTGCGAGTTCTTCTCCACTTGATCAGCAACGCAATTGCTTTCCGCGGGCAGGCTCCGTGCCAGATCCAGGTTTCCAGTTCCATCGCCGAAAATGGCAGCGCAGTATTTTGCATTCGAGACAACGGCCTTGGCTTCAATCCCAAGTTTGCCGATGAGATCTTCACACCGTTCAAGCGGCTGCACGGAAGAAGCCGCGGGGGAAGCGGCCTCGGTCTTACGCTGTGTAAGAAGATCCTGGATCAGTACGGAGGCCGGATCTGGGCGGAATCCGAAGAAGGCAAGGGATCGGCCTTCTACTTCAGTCTCCCATCCGCACGGATCCGGCTGCCGGCGGATGAGCCGGTGCACGTGACGGCCGGTGTGGTCTGACCCCAGAGAACCGAATTTGACAGTGGGCCGAAACATCGGCTAGCTTAGTTAGTTGTAGTCACCTTCCGGGAGTATCCTGTCTTATGAAAACCCAAATCCCGTCGGCGAAGGAGATTGTGCGTAAGTGGCATGTGATTGACGCCGATGGAGCAGTTCTGGGGCGCGTGGCAACGAAAGCCGCCCGCCTGTTGATGGGCAAACACAAACCGACTTTTACGCCGTTTTTGGACACCGGCGATCACGTGATTGTAGTCAATGCGGATCGCATCAAGCTGACGGGCAATAAAGAAAACGATAAAATGTACCGCCATCATTCTGGCTATCCAGGTGGGCTGAAAGAAACGGCGGCGTTCCGGTTGCGCGCCGTGCGGCCGATAAAAATGATCGAGCTGGCGGTGTCCGGGATGCTGCCCAAGACGAAGCTTGGTAAGCAGATGTACCGGAAGCTCAACGTATATGCAGGCGCCAAACACCCGCACGCGGCGCAAAAACCGCAAGCGACCGAGGCGCAGGATTAGGAGAAGTTTTTCGTGCCAGCACTAGTGCAAAACTTGGGAACCGGACGGCGCAAGACATCCGTCGCGCGTGTCTTTCTGCGCCCCGGCCAGGGCAAGATTACGATCAACAAACGGCCGATCGAGAGCTATTTTCCGATGGAGACGTGGCGCGCCATCGTCCGCCAGCCTTTGTTGGCCGCCGAAATGGCCGATAAGTTCGATGTGATGATCACTGCCTCGGGCGGAGGGATGTCAGGGCAAGCGGGGGCCATTCGACTGGGAATCGCGCGCGCTCTGTGCAATTTCAACTCCGAGCTGCGCGGTAAGCTGAAGCAGTTGGGAATGCTGACCCGCGACCCGCGGCAGCACGAGCGCAAGAAGTACGGACAAAAGGGCGCGCGCAAGCGCTTCCAGTTCTCCAAGCGCTAGCGATTCGGTTTTTGCGGTTCCGTACACCGGAGCTGCGTTCTTGCGGCGAGGGCAAATCTCGCTTTGGACCGCCCTCGTCCGTTGACCCGCCATTTAACAGCCGCCAGATGCCTGTAACGGGGGCGTCTTGGGCCAAGATTAGCCATGATCAGCAAGGAGGCAGATTTTGCCGTCGATTTCGATGAAAGAATTGCTCGAAGCGGGCGTTCACTTCGGGCACCAGACCAAGCGCTGGAATCCAAAGATGAAGGAATACATCTTTGGCGAACGAAACGGGATCTACATCATTGATCTCCAGAAGACCTTGAAGCTCTTCAAGGACGCGATGCGATATGTCGCCGAGCAGGCTTCGCAAGGCAAAACCATCCTGTTTGTCGGCACCAAGCGGCAAGCTCAGGAAGCCGTCGCCGAGGAAGCGGCGCGCTGCAGCATGTTTCATGTCAACCAGCGGTGGCTGGGTGGTTTGCTCACCAACTTCATCACGGTGCAGCGCTCGATCCGCCGGTTCAAGGACCTGGATGCGATGGCGAGCACCGGCAATTGGGAGGGGCGGGCCAAGAAAGAAGTAGCCCGGCTTGACCGCGAACGCAAGCACATGACGCAAAACCTGTCCGGCATTCGTGACATGCAGCAATTGCCGGACCTGCTGTTTGTCATTGACTCGAGCAAGGAGGACATCGCCGTCAGTGAGGCGCGCAAACTGGGGATTCCCGTCGTGGCCGTGGTCGACACCAATTGTGATCCGGATATGGTCGATTACGTGATCCCCGGCAATGACGATGCCCTGCGGGCCATCCGGCTGTTCACTAACAAGATCGCCGAGGCTGTGATTGAGGGCCGCGCTCTTGCCACTGAGCACGACTTCGCCGCCGAGCGGATCGTCACCGAAGAAACACCGATCGAAGAGACCGCGCAGGAGTACAGCCAATACTTCGAACCGCAGTACGCGGAAAAGCTCATGTCGGAGAGCCTCATCGAAGAGGACCTTTCCCAGCTCAACATCCCTCGAAAAGCGCAACTGGAAGCGCTCGAAGATTAGACTGAGAATCCAGACATTAGAAGTCAGGTACCAGAAGACTGAGCAGGTAGGTAACTCATGGCAGAAATTCCCGCGTCACTCGTAAAACAGCTCCGTGAAAGAACCGGGGCCGGCATGATGGACTGCAAGAAGGCGCTTGAAGAAGCCAAGGGCGATTTGGCGGAGGCCGAAGTCATATTGCGCAAGAAAGGCATTGCCGCCGCCGCCAAACGCCAGACGCGCGCGGCGCGCCAGGGCGCCATTGGAAGCTACATCCACACCGGCGGCCAGTTGGGCGTGCTGATCGAAGTTAACTGCGAAACTGATTTTGTGGCGCGCACGGACGACTTCCAGAGCCTGGTGAAGGATCTTGCGATGCAGATTGCCGCGGCCGATCCCAAATGGATCCGCCGGGAGGAAGTTCCGGCCGGCGTCCTGGCCAAGGAGCGGGAAATCGCCGCGGATCGCGCACGGAACGAAGGCAAGCCGGAGAAGGTGATCGAGAAGATCGTCGAAGGACGCCTGCTGAAGTTTTACGAGGAGGTCTGCCTGCTGGATCAGCCGTTTGTCCGCGACAATACCATGACGGTGGAACAGTTGATCAAGACGCGCATTACCAAGACCCAGGAAAACATCGTCGTCGCCCGTTTCGTCCGGTTCAAGGTCGGAGAAACGGCTCCGGCCGAAGAGGCCCCTGCTCAGTAGAGGCACGCTCATGCCAAAGCCCAAGTACGAGCGGATTCTACTCAAGCTTTCCGGCGAAGTACTGGCGGGAGGAGGGGGCTTTGGAATCGATACGGACCGGGTACACGCGCTGGCCGCCGAAGTGGCCGAAGTGGCGCGCGCCGGTGTGCAGATCGGACTCGTGGTGGGCGGAGGCAACTTTTTCCGTGGAGTGGCTGCCGCCGCGAGGAATATGGACCGCGTTTCGGCCGATCATATGGGGATGCTGGCAACCGTCATCAACGCTTTGGCGCTGCAGGATGCGCTCGAAAAAGAGGGTATCCCGACACGCGTCATGACCGCCATCGAAATGCACCAGGTGGCCGAGCCCTACATCCGCCGGCGCGCTATCCGGCATCTCGAGAAGAAAAGGATCGTGGTGTTTGCCGCCGGCACCTCGAATCCTTATTTTTCTACGGATACCGCGGCGACGCTGCGGGGCCTCGAAATCAAAGCGCAGGTTGTGGCCAAGGCCACCCGCGTCGACGGCGTTTTCGATAAGGACCCACTCAAGCACGACGATGCCGTGCGCTACGACACAGTTTCCTACCATGAGATCCTTTCGAAATCATTGCAGGTGATGGATGCCTCGGCGGTCGCCATGTGCCGCGACAACCAGATGCCCATCCTGGTTTTCAATCTTAACCACCATGGCAATATAATGCGTATGGCGATGGGGGAACCCATCGGAACGCTGATCTGCTAACGCCACGCTGATACACAAACTCAACTTCCAGGAGTTCCGCATGACGGTGAAAGAAATCGAAGCGCAGGCCAGACAGCGCATGGAGAAGGCGCTGACCGATCTGCTCCACGTGATGTCGACCATCCGGACCGGACGCGCCTCCGTCAGTTTGCTTGACGGAGTGCGAGTGGATTACTATGGCACGCCCACTCCCTTGAACCAGGTGGCCACGCTTCACGTGCCCGAGCCCAGTCTGATCACAGCCCAACCCTGGGATGCTTCGCAGATAGGGGCCATCGAAAAGGCCATCCGCAGCGCCGACCTCGGCCTCAATCCGCAAAACGATGGCAAGCTGATCCGGATCCCGATTCCACCCCTGACGCAAGAGCGACGCAAAGATCTCGTCAAACACCTGCACAATGTGACCGAGGATCATCGCGTAGCCTTGCGGAATGTCCGGCGTGACGCCAACGAAGCCGTCAAGAAGCTTCTCAAGGACAAGTCGATCTCCGAGGATGACGACCGCCGCGCCCACGATGAAATCCAGAAGATGACTGATGGGCTGATGCAAAAGCTAGATAATGCCGCTAAAGCTAAGGAAAAGGAAATCCTCGAAGTGAAATAAGGCTTGGCAGCGAAAACCAAGCGTCCACAGGAGTATGGAAGCAGCACGCTGAAGCGCGCACCACGAATCTCTGAATCGGCATAGTGTCGCTCGCGCTGAGCTTCAAGCGGCGCGGCCTGGCCCGGCCAAATAACGGAGCATTTTCTCGATCGCCGCACCCCGATGACTGACGGACATCTTGCGCGACTCGTCCATTTCGGCGAGCGTACACCCATAAGGCGGAAAGAAAAACAACGGATCGTAGCCAAAACCGAGGCCGCCTCTTTCCTGCTCGAGGATCTCGCCTTCCACTAACCCGTCGAATGTTTGGATCAGTTCCCCATCTCGCGCCAGTGCAATCACGCAGATAAACCGCGCAGACCGCTGCGTCTTGCCACGCATGCTCGCGATCAGCCGCTCGTTGTTCGCCTTGTCACCTGCGTACTCACCCGCATAGCGCGCCGAGTACACGCCTGGCGCCCCCTCGAGGGCATCCACGGACAACCCGGAATCATCCGCGAAGAGCAGCCCTTGGCAGTGCCGGGAATAATACTCTGCCTTAAGGATTGCGTTGTCCCGAAACGTAGAGCCTGTCTCGGCAGGCGCCGGAAGCAACCGCAGCCCCGCCACAGACTCGATCTTGATGCCGGCGCCAAAGTGCGATGCGGCTTGCTGAAACTCGCGAAGCTTGCCTGGGTTGGTGGTTGCGCAATGGAGTTTCATCTCCTGCCCAGGATTTCCTTCTGCATCGCGATCAATTCTTCGATCCCAGACCGGCAAAGGCCGACCAGCTTCTGAAATTCCGTCTCGCCGAACGTTGTCTTCTCTCCAGTAGCCTGTAACTCGACAAACTCGCCGGCGCCGGTCATCACGACATTCATGTCAACGTCGGCCTGCGAATCTTCCTCATAGCACAGATCGAGGACAGGATCTCCTCTCACGACCCCTGCGCTTACGGCTGCGACGTAGTCCCGAAGCGGGTTCTTGTCGAGCGTCTTGAAGTCGAGCAATTGCCGGATTGCCAGGGCCAGCGCAACATAGCCGCCGGTGATCGAAGCCGTCCGGGTTCCACCGTCAGCCTGGAGCACATCGCAGTCCACAACAAAACTACGCTCTCCGAGCGCGTTTACATCCACTACGGCGCGCAGCGAACGCCCGATGAGCCGCTGGATCTCCATCGTCCGCCCCGATGGACGTCCCTTATTGACTTCGCGCGGGGTACGCGTTACAGTCGCGCGCGGCAGCATCGAGTATTCCGCCGTCACCCAACCCCGTCCCGAACCGCGCAGCCATTGCGGTACGCTTTCCTCGAGCGTCGCCGCGCACAGCACGCGCGTGTTGCCCATTTCGATCAGCACTGAACCCTCGGCGGTCACAATGTAACTCGGAGTCATCTTCACCGGACGCAGTTGATGCGCCTGCCTTTGATCCGGACGCAACGTTCCCTCCTTTAACCGGACGATTTCAGCATCGCGTAGAAAAACAAGGTGAACAGCACGATTCCAGCCAGGATCAAGATCAGGCACGGAATCAGCCCTTTCATCTGCGATGGTTTCGGTTTGTTCTTACCTGCCGGTTTGAACTTCGCCATCTGCGCTACCTCGTTTTCAAGTGCACCGCCACTTGCCGGAAAAACTCATCCAGCGCCTTCAGCGATGCCGCGCTCAAGTCCCGCAATACGAGCGCCGCCACTGCGCGCCCCCGGTCGGCCAGCGCAAGTTGCGTGGCCAGAAACTGCGCGTTGTGATATTCCGCGTCATAGCTCGCCGTCGGAATCGACTCCGATTTGTCGGATAGGAGAACCGTGGAGAAGCACTTTCCGTGGCCGATGATCATCTCGTGATAGGAGTGGTTCATCGCCGGCCCTTCGTATACATCGACCGGCATCTGGAGATGTGCACGAATCGCATCCGCTCCGCGATCCAGACACCGGCGCGCTGTCTTGCCTTGGGGCGAGTAGCGTGTGTCGCCAAAGAAGGTGAGCTCCCCATGATCGATCTTCCTCTGCTCTCGCAAGCGCATCCAGAATCTTGCATAGGCCTGTGGCGCCGTTTTTTCTTCTCCATCCAGGATTCCCTTGAGATACGGATGATGAAGCCTGAGCCCCGCCCGGTAGACGATCGTCGATGCCGAGTCTTCGAACCGTTTCCAGCTCCTGGTGGACCGGATACCACCCGCTTCCTGTCCTTCCTTGTGGAGCTTGCTGGTAATCGCTTTGTACAACTCGACGCTGGGCTGCGTCACGAAGTTCATGTCGCGCAGGTAACCGAGCCCGAACACCACGTAATGGATGAACTGCATATATCCGGAAAGGGGCATCGCTCCCGGCACAGTCAGCACGGCCGTGGGATAACCGGCCCGCCGCAGCATCGCGATTCTATCCGTATCCGTCCGGCGTTCGTTCTTGCGCTGAATCGCGAGGAACACACGGTCTTGGAAACTGTCTTGCGTCCGCCGGTAATACGCCATCCGGATCTTCTCCCCGGTAATGATTTTGATCCCGAGGTCCTCGCTCTTGCCCAGGCTCTCTTCAAAGTCCTGCTTGGTCCAAATGCCCGCCCCCTCCCACGAATTCGGCAACAATAGCGTCGCCTTATCGCGGCCGGCCTTGCCCTGGGCCTGCAGGAACGCGGCGAGGCGCCAGGCAGTGGAGATCGTATCGCGGTCAAGATATGTGCCTTCGATCCACTGGCGCAAGTCCACGCCTGCCAGTCCCAGGGGATACAGACTCCCGCGTGTCAACGGCCCGCTGTGACGGCCCGCGGTAGTATTGCCGCTGTCCAGTTGAAGTTCGACACGGTGGTACCCCCGCGGTCCCGCAAACCGGTCCAGAAGCGAGCCGGGCAGGGTCATATAGATGAAATTCGGCCGGCTGTCGATCTTGTGTTTCTGGAAGAGCGCGTATAGCTTCTCGAGATTCACAACGGGCTCGTACGAAGTCATTCCCATCGCCATCCCGACGACCAACGTCGACTGCAGTCCCCGCGTCAGATTCCCGGCACAACGCTTCTGAATGTCGTCCAAGATGTGCTTCAGCTTGGCGGGATCCGTTGAGTCGAGTACATACACGCGGGGCCCCTTGGCGAGCAACCCGACTGTGCTATACATTGACTTGTCCTCGGCCGACCCACCCATCCCGGCCCAGATCAGAAAGCGCAACTTGGTTCCATGCGCCTTGCGGATTCGATCCCTAATCTCTTCCAATTCGGTCTGGATTCGTTCGGGCCAGTCGCCGGCCTGTTGCGCGCGCCAGCTCAAGTGCAGCACTCCATAGCTGTTCTTGGTGACGCGCCCTTTAGCGTTGATCTCGGTTCCAATCGGAATCAACTTGTTCCTGGCCGGGTCGAGCGATTCCAGGCCCTTTCGCAGCACGCGCGCGTCGAGCGACTTCAAGCGCGCCAGGATGTCGTTCTGTTCAAAGGGGAGGTAAACAGACTGAGACTCAGGAACATCTCGATACAGGGATAGAACAACCATCTGGATCTATCTATGATAGAGGCTTGTGATCCAACTGTTGCAGGTTTCTTTGGTCCTGGCGCCGTTCCTCGTGATTTCCTGCGGCCGGACCGCTCCGTTGCCGCTTCCATCCGAGTTGCCGGGCGGCTGGGTGAAGGCCTCGGAAGAGAAACGGAGCGAATTGCCGCCGTTGGTCCGGCAAATGGGCGGCAGATCGGGGACTGTGGCGCGGTACAAGGGCTCCGGCGAAGTGGTGGTCACAGTCTATGAAACGGGCGGGCAAGCCGCGGCTTTCGAGCTGGTGCAGAAGTGGCGCCCGGAGGGAGGGAAGCTGTACTTTCATAAAGGTCCGCGATTCGTTTTGCTCGAAGGGGCCGATCAGGCCTTGCTCAACCGGCTGGAGAAAGCGATTGAGGCGGCACTACCTTAGCGCGCGGATTCAGAAGTTCGGCAACGTATGGGATGACCGCTCCCTCGCGGTCGCGGCTCGGAAGTCGCTTGATACCGAGCCGCGACCGCGAGGGAGCGGTTTGTGTGGGGACACAGAATACGTGATCGTATTTATGAAACGGTGTACTTAGCGCCAGGCTACCTGGCCACCAAAGGGTAGCTACTTCCGCTCGCGTTGGCCAGGTCCGGTTGCCCCGGCCTTGATACGCGCCAACGCAAACTGCGGATTGACGGAAGCTTTGCCGAGCACGAGTTGCCCGACGTGCTCGCCCAGCGCAGGGCCGAATTTGAAGCCATGGCCCGAGCCACCGCCGATGAGCCATGCATTGTCGCATGCCGGGTGACGATCGACGATCAGGCCGCCGTCGAGGCTCATTTCGTACTGGCATACGCGGGACTCGAGCAGCGGCGCGTCCTTCATCGAAGGGAACCGGAAGGCCAGATAGCGGCGAATGGAGGCGAGACCTTCGGTCGTGACCATTCGGTCGCCCGTAGTCGGGTCAAAGGGCCCACCCGGCGTGTCCTCGGCGATCTTGAAACCGCGCCACTGATTGCCGGGAATCCCGTAGAACCGCGTCGGGCTATTGTCGACCCAAGCGGGGAACTGATCCTCGGTGAAGCTGACATCTCCGCGAGGGGTCCCGAAGTAGAACACTTCCTGGCGGGTGGGTGTGATGCGCGCACCGATTTCTTGCGGGAACAGTTCGCCTAGCCAAGGCCCGCAGGCAAAGACATACACGTCCGCTTCCAAGATCGAGGCGTCGGACAGGCGCAGCGGTTTCATTTTCCGGCCTCCGATCTCACCAGGCGTGATCTGGCTCTGGCGATAGGCGCCGTTCTCGGCGAGGAAGCCTTCGAGTACGGCTTGGCATGCCCTGCGCGCCAGAAGAAAGCCGGCCTGTCTCTCATGCACCGCCCAGCGCAGTCCTTCGAAGTTGACTTGCGGATAACGGTGCTTGAGGTCGACTTGCTCGAGCACGTCTACAGGCAAGCCAGCCGTGCGGATGTTTTCGATCGAGGCCTTCTCATAGGAGTCATCAACGGCGGCCATCCACAGCGCGCCGTTGGGATAGAAGAGCTTCACGCGCCAGCGGCGTTCGTTCTCGTTCCATTTTGGGATAGACCTCGCCACCAACTGTGTGTAGACGATATTTGGTCCGTAGGAAGCACGGATCACTCGCGTCTCATCGCCAGAGGAGGCACGGGAGTTTCCTGGTCCCCATGCGTCGAGCATTGTGACCCGAGCTCCAGCGCGTAGCAGGTGGAGTGCGGTCCAACCGCCGAAGGCGCCGGCGCCGATGACAGCGACACGCAAGGGCATAGGTCAAAATTACCACGGAGAGCTTGATTTGACGGGCTCTCGGCGCACATGCTAGGATAATCGCTTCCCGGTCTACAACCTCCGATGGAATCATTACTAGCCGCTGTGCGCGAGCTGTTGATTCGCGCTCTACCTACGTTCATCATTGTCTTCCTTCTTTGGCTGTATTTGAAGAAGATGCTTTTCGCGCCGCTCGAAAAGGCGCTTCAGGAGCGGCAGGCCGCCACAACTGGAACGCGGAAGCGGGCGGACGAGAGCATCCAGAGAGCCGAGGCCAAGGCGGCCGAGTACGAAGAAAAGCTCCGGGCGGCGCGCGCCGAAATTTACAAAGAGCAGGAGGAGATGCGGCGCGGATGGCGCGAGGAACAGACCGGACGGATCAACGAAACGCGTGAAGAGGTGGGAATCTCGATCCAAGCGGCGCTCGCGCATATTAACGAGCGCAAGCGGGAGGCTATCGCCGGGCTCGAAACGGAAAGCGAAGCGCTGGCGGAGCAGATCACTCGGACCGTGCTGGCCGGGAGAGCCTCCTAAATGCGCGCCTGGCTCAGTCTGCTCTGGCCGATCGGCTTGGCCGCTGCCGAGCATGCAGCCCCGGGAGATCACGGGGATCCCTTCCTGGCTTGGAAGTGGGCCAATTTTGCGATCCTCGCGGGTCTGCTCGGATGGCTCATCGCGAAGACCGCCGGCCCATTTTTCCGCAATCGCGCGGAGGACATCCGGAAAGCGATCGCGGACGCCCAAAAGGCTCTAGCCGAAGCCGATGGTCGCGCCGCCGCGATCGAGAAGCGCATATCGAATCTCGGAACCGAACTGGATGCCCTGCGCGCCAACGCACGCAAGGAAATGGAAGCGGAGTCGGCGCGAATCCAGGAAGACACGAGGAAGGCCATGGCGAGGATTCGCGAGGGCGCCGAAGTCGAGATCCTCTCGATGACCACGCACGCCGAGAGCGAATTGAAGAGGCACGCGGCGGATCTGGCGCTCGATCTGGCAAGAAAGAAGATCGAGGGGGCGATGAACCCGGAAGTGCAGGCATCGCTCGTCCACCGCTTCGTGAACAACCTCCGCCAATCCAGCGGATCGATGAACTAAACCCTTATGGCATTGGCCGTCGCAAATCGATACGCAAGGGCTCTCGCCGATGTGATCTTCGCACCGGAATCGAGGATCGAAGCGCCGCAGGCGCTCGATCAGTTGCGCGGATTCTCGGAGTTGCTCGCGGCTTCGGGCGAGTTGCGGAGCGTATTGCTTTCGCCAGCCGTTCCGGTAGCTCGAAAGCGTGCGGTAGTAGGTAAGCTCGGCGAGCAGATCGGGATTCACCGGGTGATCCGGAACTTTCTTTACGTCGTCATGGATCACCGGCGTGTGGGTGTTTTCGGCGAGATCGTGGCGGCGTTCGAAACCGTCATCGACGAGCGCATGGGCCGCGTGCGTGCGCTGGTGACGGCGGCGGCGCCTTTGTCCGAACCCGAGCAGCAGGCGCTGGGAGCCGAACTGGAGCGAACGACTCGCAAACAGGTGAGATGTGAGTTCGAGGTGGAGCCGGGACTGTTGGGCGGCGTCTCCGTACGCATCGGTTCCACGATATACGACGGTTCGGTGCGCGGGCAGCTTGCGGCCCTGCGCCAACGTCTGGCAATGGAGTAGAAGGAACAATACATGGCTCAAGTGAGAGCGGATGAAATCGCGCGCGTACTGCGCCAGGAAATCGAGAATTACGATGCGGCAGTGAACGTTAGCGAAGTTGGCTCGGTGATCTCGGTGGGCGACGGCATCGCGCGCATCCACGGCCTCGAGAAGGTGATGGCGGGCGAGCTGATCGAGTTCCCGCACGGTGTATCGGGCATCGCGATGAACCTGGAAGAAGACCAGGTGGGCTCGGTTTTGATGGGCGAGTATCACGAAATCAAAGAAGGGGACGAAGTGCGCCGGACGGGTCGCATTATGTCCGTGCCCGTTGGGGAAGCGATGGTCGGGCGTGTCGTGAACGGGCTTGGCCAGCCGATCGACGGCAAGGGCCCTATCCAGGCGTCGAGCTACTTCCCGATCGAGCGCCTTGCTCCCGGCGTTGTCGAGCGAATGCCGGTGAAGGAGCCGTTGCAGACGGGCATCAAGGCGATCGACGGCATGATTCCGATCGGGCGCGGGCAGCGGGAGTTGATTATCGGCGACCGGCAGACGGGCAAGACATCGGTGGCTGTGGACACAATCATCAATCAGAAGGGCGGCGACGTGATCTGTATTTACGTCGCGATCGGCCAGAAGCGGTCGACCGTGGCGCACCTGGTGAAGACTCTCGAGGAGTACGGCGCCATGGAGTACTCGGTTGTTGTCGCGGCGACAGCCTCTGATCCAGCGCCGATGCAGTACATCGCCCCCTACGCGGGTTGCGCGATTGGCGAGTACTTCCGCGACAAGAATCTCCACGCACTCTGCATCTACGACGATCTGTCCAAGCACGCGGCGGCATATCGGGAAATCTCGCTGCTGTTGCGGCGTCCGCCGGGACGCGAAGCATTCCCCGGCGATGTGTTCTATCTGCACAGCCGGCTGCTCGAGCGGGCGGCCAAGCTGAAGACGGGAGGGTCGCTCACTGCGTTGCCGTTCATTGAAACGCAGGCGGGCGACGTTTCGGCCTACATTCCGACGAACGTGATTTCGATCACCGACGGGCAGATCTTTCTCGAAAGCGATCTGTTCAACTCCAACGTCCGGCCGGCGATCAACGTCGGCATTTCGGTTAGCCGTGTGGGTGGCAACGCCCAGGTGAAGGCAATGCGGCAGGTGGCCGGTTCGCTTCGCTTGGAGCTGGCTCAATACAGAGCGCTCGCGGCTTTCGCCCAATTCGGATCGGACCTCGACAAGGCGAGCCAGCAACAGCTCAACCGGGGCCGCCGTCTGGTCGAGATTCTGAAACAGGGATTGCATGAGCCCCTGCCGATGGAGAAGCAGGTTCTGATCATCTTTGCCGGCACGAATGCCTATCTCGACGACATCACGGTGGAAGACTGCCGCCGGTTCGAGAGCGAGCTATACCAGTTTGCCGATAACGCACATCCGGGCGTCATGGCGGCGATCCGCGACAAGAAAGCCATCGACGACGAGCTGCGCGGACAGGTGCAGGCGATGCTGAAGGAGTTCAAGCAGCGGTTCACCGCGGGCAAGTAACCCATGCCTTCCTTGATTGACATCCGGCGGCGCATCCGCTCGGTCAGGAACACGCAGCAGATCACCAAAGCCATGAAGATGGTGGCGGCGGCGAAGCTGCGCAAGTCGCAGGAACGCGTGGTGGCGGCACGCCCGTATGCCGCGATTCTGAATCAAGTGCTGGCCAACGTTGCCGGCGCGGTTCAGGGGGCTGATGTGAGCCACCCTTTGCTCGAACGGCGCGAGGAGAAGCGGATCCAGATTGTGCTGCTCACAGCCGACCGCGGATTGGCGGGCGCGTTCAACGCGAACCTGATCAAGGCTACCCAAAAGTTCATGCGCGACAACAGTGGGACGACGGTGGCGATCGAGTGCGTGGGCCGAAAGGGCCGGGATTTTTTCCGGAAACGCGCCACAGTGTCGGGTGAGCATCTGGGCATTTTCAACAAGGTGCATTTGTCCGATGCGGTCAGCATTTCGAAGGTAGTGTCGGACCGCTATGCCAAGGGAGAGACCGACGCGGTCTATCTGGTTTACAACGAATTCAAGAGTGTGATCGCGCAAAGGATCATTTTGAAGAAAGTGCTTCCGGTGGACCTCCCAGTAGGCGGACCGGCGCGCGACTACATCTACGAAGAGCCGCCCCTGGACCTGCTCGGCTCGCTGTTGCCCAAGTATGTCGAGAATGCCATCTACACCGCGATTCTCGAGTCGGCGACCAGCGAACACGCGGCGCGCATGACCGCGATGGACGCGGCGACGTCGAACGCGAGCGAAGTGATCGACAAGCTGACCTTGTACATGAACCGCGTCCGTCAGGCCAGCATTACGAAAGAAATTATCGAAGTGGTCAGCGGCGCAGCCGCATTGGAGTAACCTTGCCATGTCAACCGCAACAGCAACCCTCGCCGGAAAAGTGATTCAAGTGGCCGGGCCGGCCGTGGACGTACAATTTTCCGAAGGCCGGATACCGGTGATCAACACGGCGGTGCGGATCACCTCGGACGGGTTCAACGTGCCCGATCCGATCGACATCGTCTGCGAAGTGGCTCAGCATTTGGGCGAAGGCCGGGTGCGGACGATCGCGCTCAAGCCTACTGAGGGACTGGTGCGCGGGATGCCGGCGACCAGCCTCGGCGAGCCGGTAATGGTGCCGGTGGGGCGCGAGACGCTGGGGCGCGTGCTGAATGTGCTGGGCGAGCCGGTGGACAAGATGGGTCCGGTGCACACGAAGAAGCGGTATCCGATTCACCGTCCGGCGCCGGCGTTCGACGAGCAGTCGACTGCGCAGCAGATGCTCGAGACGGGTATCAAGGTGGTTGATTTGATCGAGCCATACCTGAAGGGCGGCAAGATCGGGTTGTTCGGGGGCGCGGGCGTCGGCAAAACGGTCGTGATCATGGAACTGATCAACAACATCGCCAAGGCGCACGGCGGCGTTTCCGTTTTCGCGGGCGTGGGAGAGCGGACGCGCGAAGGAAACGACCTTTGGCTCGAGATGCAGGAGTCCGGTGTTCTGGATCCGAAGGATTACACCAAGTCCAAGGTGGCCCTGATTTATGGACAGATGACCGAACCGCCGGGAGCTCGATTGCGCGTTGGATTGAGCGGTCTGACCGCGGCCGAGTACTTCCGCGATGAAGAAGGCCAGGACGTACTGCTGTTCATCGACAACATCTTCCGCTTCACGCAAGCAGGCTCGGAAGTGTCGGCGCTGCTGGGCCGTATGCCATCGGCTGTGGGGTACCAGCCGAATCTCGCGACCGAAATGGGAGAGTTGCAGGAGCGGATCACGTCGACCAAAAAGGGCTCGATCACATCCGTGCAGGCAATTTACGTGCCCGCCGACGACTATACGGATCCCGCGCCGGCGACGACGTTCGCGCACCTGGACGCGACGACGAATCTTTCCCGCGAGATTGCGTCGTTGGGCATCTATCCGGCGGTGGATCCGCTGGCATCAACATCTCGCATCCTGTCGCCGGAAATCCTGGGTGAAGAACATTACAACACTGCACAGCGGGTGAAATTGACCCTGCAGCGCTACAAGGATTTGCAGGACATCATCGCGATTTTAGGGATCGACGAGCTTTCCGAGGAAGACAAGCAGTCGGTCAGCCGCGCGCGCAAGATTCAGAACTTCCTGTCGCAGCCATTCTTCGTGGCCGAGCAGTTCACCGGATTCAAGGGCAAATTTGTCAAGCTGGCGGACACGATCAAAGGCTTCCAGGAGATCTGCGACGGCACACACGATGAAGTGCCGGAGCAGGCGTTCTACATGAAGGGCACGATCGATGAAGTGCTCGAGCACGCCGAGCAGATGAAGAAAGGGAGCTAGTTCGTGGACACGAGCTTCCGGCTGGAAGTGGCGACGCCCGAGCGGCTGCTCGTCAACGAGATCGTCACGGAAGCGACGATCCCGGGCGAGCAGGGTTATCTCGGAATCTTGCCGGGACACGCGCCCTTGCTGGGGGAACTGGGGACGGGCGAGTTGTCCTATACGCCGCAGAACGGGCAGAAGCGCAGTATGACTGTGAGCGGTGGGTGGCTGGAAGTAACAGGGTCCCATGTCCGCGTGCTGGCGAACTCGGCCGAGCATCCCAATGAGATCGATTTGGCGCGGGCCGAGCAGGCGTTGAAACGGGCGAATGAGCGCGTCCTCAATCCCATGCCGGGCGTAGATATCGCGCGGGCGCTGAACGCGGCCAAGCGGGCGAAGGCGCGGGTCGAAGCGGCAAAGTATGCGGAGTTGGGGCATTAGCTGTTGCTGTCTCTCGCAAAGACGCAAAAGAACGCAAACCAAATACCTATACTTGTGGCTCAGATGCCTCCTTTTCCGGGTTGAGGACGCCAAGGAGAGCTTCGCGAGCCTCGGGTTCGAAGGTGGCCGCGAGCTTTTCCAGTTGGGCGGACACGCTACCGATCACTTCCCCCGGCGAAGCCTTTGATTTAGGGTGGCTTACGCGACGTGGCTTCGAATCGTTGAGAGCATCTTCGGTGTCCAGGTAGAGCTCGTCGAGCGCATCATTCCAGCACTCGATCCTCCTCTTCTTTCCGCTTCCGACGCTCATTTGCAGCCGCCGCAGGTCTTCCATCCCCTTATGAAATGCTCGCCGCTCCGAGACGTCATAGCGTTGGAGGAGCATGATCCGTTTCGAAACCTCGGCGGGGAGGTCCGGGTCGAATGGATTCGGATATTTTTGCAAGATGCCATCCTGCCAGATGCCGATGCGACGGAGTTTCCAATGAGCCTCAGCCATCTGCGTGACGAGAATCTGTTCGGTGGCGTGCTGCGTGCGCCACTCGGAGTCGAGGGAAGTTTGCAGTTGTTGATACTCCTCCTCGCCTTCGGTTGGGAGGAGGCGGAAGCGGCCGGTGAGACCGTGGTCGAGACGGTTGAGAGCGGAACGGGCCTTGCCGTCCTCGGTTTTTGGCCAGTCGATTTTTGGGCATTGGCGCGATTGCGGGAAATGATAGAGTCGAACATAAGAGTCTCCTTGGTCGAAGGATTAGCACGGTGGTCAAGGAGTTCAGACTGGGGAAAAGTTGCAAGTTGATGAGGGAAAAGGCTCAAATATTTTGAAATGGCTTGTGACCGCTTCCATGATTGGTTGAAGAAAGTTGCTTCTCCGTGGGTGTCGTTCACAGGCGCGATACGGGCATTTTCCGGGAAGTTGGCTAGAGGGGTCAGAGCACGAATTCTAACTGACCAATCTCCGAGTCGCCGACGATCCGGACAGAGTCTGGATAATTCCCTAGAACCGGACTTCTGGTCATCGCTCGGGTAGCCCAATTGCCCGCGCGGTCTCGTGGTCGATTTTATCGAACGTCGATTGGGTCGAAGAGCGTGGCCGATCGGTTCTCATCCGTCGCGTGGATGTTGCCGGATTCATCGACGACGAAGCTGTGCTTACCAGTTTTTCCGAATTCAACGGGGCGCGCGAAAAGCAGGTAGCTCTTGATGTCGCCATCGCGGTTCGCGGGGCCGGGCTGGTAGGTGATTCTATAGCTGCCTTCGGAGATGTAGCTTCCATCATCAGCAAACTCGTGGCCGGGAAAGTTGTCGTTAACCAACCCGGCGTGATCCGCATTTGGGCGAGCCCATGACGGCGGCTGCCCGAGTACTTTAAGAGTTTCGGGAAATCCGCGGTGATACTGGCTCTCATACGCCTGCAGATGATCAAAGAAGCCGGACAGGTTTGAGCGTGCCATCGCTTCGTGGAATTGTATCGGCATGGCAGTCCCGTGCCCCCCGCGGCTAAACGCTGCCCAATTGAGGATTACATCGTAATCCTCGATGTCCTTCTCCACTTCGAAGCCCGATCCCATGTTTCCTGCGAAGAACTGATAGCGCCCGGCCGGAATCGATTTGAATTCGTAGTGCCCATCAGACTCGATGGGAACGCTCATCTCGAACGGATAAGCGTCGCCTCGTTTCAAGATCATTCTCGCTTTGAAAGTTTGATCTGCCGGCGGCGGGGTCGCCTTGCCCCGAACCGCGTATGTCGGGACTCGCTTCATGGTGAGGCGAACAGGGCACGTCTCTGAATCCACGGGCATTTCAAGACTGCTCGCGTCAGCCAGATGCCGGCCTCCCGAGGCGCCTGCAAAGGCTCCTTGCTCGTCGATCCGGCGCGCACTCAGTGCGTAGCGGCCTTCCGTGACGTTCTCCATCCGGAACTCGCCTTCCTTGCCGGTGATCGCATGATTCGCAGCTCGGAGTTCCTGTTTCGGCAAAGGAAGCGGCCAGAGGAAAACTTCAGCGTTCGCCATCGGGCCTCCGCCTTCGGACGTGATGCGGCCACAAACCGAGCCGATCCGGCGAGTACGCGGCACCCCCACCTCGCTCATCGATGCACCAACGAGCCGGGGCTTCCTTTCGTTGCCGACATCAAACGCAATCCGATTGCTGACCAACGTCCGCGCCTCATGCACACCCCCGCCGTATCCGGCGAGAAACTCGTACTCGCCCTCGGAAAGCTCGAATTGCAAGGGAATATCGAAACTCTCGCCCGGTTCCATATCGAATGTCTTCGGAATAACGATTCCATTGGCCAGCCACATGCGTACGGTTCTACCTTTCCCATCCACGGTGCAGGAGCCGCCCACGGGATATTGATGCATGAAGTTGATGTTGGTGCGCGTGACGGCGACGTAGGACGGACCGTCCGACGGAGCAAAGCACTCGAGGCCTTGCTTCTTTGCCAGCAGGGTCGGCCCGATCGCTTCCGTGTCGACGCTTCGCTTCACGCTTCCCGTGTTTCGCAATTCGATGATCAGTTCAGGAGCGCCGGGCGCGGAGAAGTTCGCAAGCACTTTCAACCCTAGGCCATCGAGCAACGGGGGCTTGCCGAACGTGGAAGAATTTGGCTCTTCGGACGGCCCCAGCACCTCGAGCTTACGAATGAGTCCGTCCCCAGGGTTGATCGGCTGATGCACCTCCTTGGCGTCGACGAGAATTGGCTGATCGGCGTATCGGCGCAGCAGTTCTTTCGCCGATTCGGAAATCTCCATTGCGCGGGCGCCGCTATACAGGTGGCACCCACCCCACCGGTCGAAGACGACGACACCGTTGTACTTGCCTGGGCCCAGAATTCCGCCGAAGACTGTGAGAGCAAAGAAGCAGCTTATGTACAGAGATCCCCGCCGTAGGCTCATGAGAGCTCTCCTTAATGTTCTTAGCAGTTTCGACGCTTTAAACTACGCGTGCGTTCAGTCTTAATCCTCGCATGCGGGGAGATTGCGAGAAACGGCATTAGCGGAAGTTGCACGGCTCCGGCCGGATGACGCGCCACTCGGAGAGATCGCCACAGAAAAGCATCGCGCGTTGCCCCGTATCTGCGACTCTCATCGCTAAAGAGGATTGCGTCGTACGGCTTGTGCCCGGAATTGTCACCGATGATTTGACATCGGTTGGCAGCTTCAGGGCAGGAATTGTTGATCACACATTGATCACACCGGAGGGTTCCATAGGGGTCATTGCTCGGAAAAGGCGGTCGTGCATCCACGTTGAATCAGCTACTTACGACTGGATCGGACTACTTCGGACAACCTGATTCGGGTTCGATTCCCGTTAGCGCTACCACCTATCTAATTGATTCCGCAATAGTTAGTACCGATTAAAGAGCTTTGTGCTGCACTTTGCTGCGCTCCGATCTAGCGGAGGTGGAGTTGTTGCCACGCGAAGCGTCCGCCGTCTCTGGCGGCTTCGTTCAACGCCGTTTCTGACCAATGTACGCGTAGCCGACGATGCGAGCCAGTCGAATCGCAGCCATTCTAAGTTCGACTATCCCTGCGGGTAAACGCTAGGCGTGCTGATCGATCGAGGTGCGATACTCAGCAAATGACGTTTGCTTCTGCGGACGACTGGGAACGCTTCCGCTACAACGTTAAGAACAAGAATCGATACGTTTTCTGCCCATCCATTCTGGAAGAGGTTGAAACAAACTTCAAGTTTATTTCCAGCGAGGAGTTCCTGAGGTGGCTTCTTTTTTCCCTTAGAACATGGAATCGATTTGTCAAGCTGGAAAAGGGCACAACCCTTTGACGCGCGCAGCTTGGCGGGACTCCCTATAAACCACCACCAGATTCTCGGCTCAACGAAGAGGGCTCGGAGGTGCCGTGCCCAGGTTTCCAGTGCAGGGACATTCTCAAACCTCATGATCGCGCTCGAATGACCCCACATTCAGATAGGGCGAAAGAAGCTCGAGTAAATCCAAAGGGCATACCGTGTCTAAACACTGCTACGGATCCACAGACTGCCGGATTGTGCCGGCTTATGTTGAGTCCCAGAGCGGTGGGGCATCCGTGCCGCAGCGTCGTTTGTACTTTCTGTCAAGCGTCACAGGGCGTTCAGGGGGCGTGGTAGGAATTGAAGGGCTCGCGGCCTGCTACCATATTTGGCGATTATGGTCACGACCCAAGGAAGCCGGACTCAACACAGAGCCCTTCTCTCCGTCGCCCCTGCGCTTCTCTTGCTCGCTGACGGGGTTGCCGCCCCGCTCTGGGCGAACGACTCCAAGCACTTCGCCTCGCTCTCCTATCGCTTCATCGGACCCGCCATCATGGGTGGGCGCGCTACCGATGTCGAAGGCGTTGCGGGGGATCCCAATGTCGTCTATGCCGGCTTCGGCGGCGGCGGGCTCTGGAAAACCACCAACGGTGGTCATACGTGGACCCCCATCTTCGAAAAGCAGGGGACCTACTCGATCGGCGACTTCGCTCTCGAACCCAACAACTCTGAAGTCATCTGGGTCGGGACTGGAGAATCCAACACACGCAACAGCGTTTCGTTCGGCGATGGCGTCTACAGATCCACCGACGGCGGCAAGACCTGGAAGCATCTCGGTCTGCGGGAGACCGAACGGATTTCGCGCATCTTGATCCACCCCACTAACCCACGCACTGCGTGGGTCGGCGCGCTCGGGCACGCTTTCGGACCTCATTCCGAGCGCGGCGTCTTCGTTACTAGCGATGGCGGCGCATCTTGGCAGAAGACACTCTATTTCGACGACCGCCACGGCGTCTCCGATATGGACCTCAATCCCGCGAATCCCAACATCCTCTATGCGGCGCTCTGGTATTTCGACCGCAAGCCCTGGACTCACACCTCGGGCTCGGCTCAAGGCGGCGTTTTCCGTTCCATCGATGGCGGCCGCACCTGGAATAAACTCACCAAAGGACTGCCCAAACTTCTCGGCCGTATAGGGGTGAAGGTCGCGCCATCCAATCCCAACACCGTCTACATCATCGCTGAATCCAAGGAAGGCACTCTGTTCCGCTCCGACGACGGCGGCGACACCTTCACCGAGGTAACCAGAAACAAGGAAATTGTTTCTCGCGGCTTCTACTATTCCGATCTTCGCGTTGACCCCGGAAACGAAAACAAACTCTACGCGATCGCCACCAACCTCTGGGTTTCAATCGATGCCGGAAAGACGTGGAAGTCCATCGTCAACGGGACTCACATTGACTATCACGCTCTCTGGATCAACCCGTCAAACCCCCGTCATATGTGGAACGGCAACGACGGCGGCATCGCGTACTCAAACGATGCGGGCGCCACTTGGGAGCCAGTCTATAACATCCCCCAAGGCCAGTTCTACCAACTCCACGCCGACAACCGCCTACCCTTCTACTACGTCATGGGCGGTCTGCAGGACAACGGCTCCTGGAGCGGACCTGCGCGCACCCGCGAGCCCGCCGGCATCCTCAATGACGACTGGCGAATGGTGCAGTTCGGCGATGGCTTCCACATGTTCAACCACCCGGATGACCCCGACGTTTACCTCTCCGAGGCGCAGGGCGGCACCGTCGCACGTACCGATATGCGCACCCGCGAAGCCCAGCTTGCTACACCTTATCCGATTTCCGTTACTGGTGGTTCCGCCGAAGAAGCGAAGTTTCGCTTTAACTGGAACGCACCGCTGGTTTCCTCCGCGCATCACAAGGACACCGTATACCTCGGTTCCAACGTTCTGTTCCGCTCGACTGATTTCGGCCGGACATGGAAGGCAATCTCGCCTGACCTTACCTCGAACGACAAGTCGAAACAGAAGGCCGCCGGCGGCCCACTCTGGTTGGATAACTCGACCGCCGAATACCATTGCACGATCATCTCGATTGGAGAATCTCCCCTCCGCGCAGGCGACCTTTGGACTGGCTCCGACGACGGCAAGCTCCACCGCTCCACCAACGGCGGGGCAGATTGGACGGATCTCACTGGTACCCTCAAAGACCTCCCCGTCCCGTTCGCCATCACCCATATAGAGCCCTCCCGGACTTCGCCCGATGTCGCTTACCTCACCGCCGAGCGTCACATGTTTGACGACTTCCAACCCTACATATATCGCACCCCCGACGGTGGCAAGTCCTGGAAACGGATTACGAACGCGCTCCCCGATCGTGCCTACCTCCACGTGCTCCGCGAAGACCCTCGCAATGCGCGAATTCTCTACGCCGGGACCGAGATAGGTTTATACGTCTCCTGGAACGAAGGCGCGACTTGGTTCCCTCTCAACGCGAAGAACCTGCCGCCGGTCGCCATCCACGACATTCGCATTCACTCTCGCGAGAACGATCTGATTCTGGCCACTCATGGCCGGTCGGTCGCTGTCCTGGATGACATCGCTGCGATCCAGCAACTCGCCAATCCGCAGTCTACCCAACTGTTTCCTCCGCGACCGTCGCTTCGCTACGCTGCAAGGTTCACGCGCTACGGCCTCGGAGGCGCGGTCTACAAAGGACCAAACCCCCCTTATGGATCTCTCTTAACTTACTTTCTCCCGAGGACGTTGGATGAGAAAGCTAATCTTAAGCTTCAGATCCTGGACGGCGAAGGCAAAATGATTCGGGAACTCAGCGCGATCCCACGCGAAGCAGGCGTGCAACGCGTAGCCTGGGACCTAAAGACGGAAGCCCCCGCCGCCCGAAAGCCTCCTACAGAGTTCGACCAGGAAACCGGCCGCACCCCGAAAGGTTGGGAAGTGCTCCCAGGCGCCTACAGGATCCGATTGATTGCCGCCGATCAAACTCTCGAACAGAATCTCGAAGTCCGTCTCGATCCCACCACCCGCACACCGGAATCAGAACTCCAGTTGCGACTCGAGACTGCCTCACGCCTCTGGAAACACATCGACGAAGGCAACAAAGCGCTCAAGCAAATCGACTCTCTCCGCAGCCAGCTCGAACAGACCAACAAGCTCGTCAAAATCGCGAAACTGGACGATTACAAGAGGGAACTAAGCCGCATCGAATCCCAAATCGCCCGTCCCAGCGAAGCCTCCCGACTGGAGGCTGCACCGGGCCTCCTCGAAAAACTCGAGGGCCTCTTCGCGACCGTCGAAGGCGCGAACGCCGCGCCCACCGAAGCCATGCAGGAAGCCTTGGCTGGTCTTGAGCCTCAATTCACCCAGCGTCTAGCGGAGGTGAAGAAGTTTCTGGGGTCGGGCCTGACTTCCTGGAATGAAGACCTGCGGAGGTTGGGCGCGCCGAGCCTTATCGTTCAGCAGTGATCTCGCGCGGCAGTTGCCTCCCCTAACGGCTCAGCCACAACTCCATCGTGCGGGTCACCAGCGGAGCTGCTTCCCAGTGCGCCCAATGGCCCGCGCTCGGAATCGTCACGAGGGTGAGATCCTGTTCCAGCCACTCCCAGGTGTTGTTCAACGCACCCGGCAGCAGTGCCCAATCCTTCAAGCCATGAAACATCAGGACCGGCATCTTCGCCTTGATCACCGTCGGGATCTCCTGATACGGCTCGCGTGGGTAGTTGCGCTTGTAGTAGTTCAGCATCGCCTCGAAGTCGGACTTTTTGAACGCCTCGAGATACGCCGGCCGCACATCCGCGGGAGCCAATGCGGCCAACGCTTCCGGTGTCAGCTTGGAATGCGCGTCTGGTTTCTGGAAGTCCCGGGCATATTGACTATTTTTCTGCTGCGTGGGATTGTTGGCCAGCTCGCGCGTCAATCCCTTCGGATGCGGTAAATTCACAATGATCAGCTTCTCCACCATCTCCGGAACGTTGATTGCAAGCTGCCACGCCACTGCCCCGCCCCAGTCGTGCCCCACCACGATCGCCTTGTCGCGCCCGGCATGCTTGATCACAGCGACCGCGTCGCCTACCAGAAGCTTCATGTCGTAGTTCTCGACGCCCTTCGGTTTGTCGCTCAGGTTGTATCCGCGCAGATCGAGCGCCACCGTGTAGTAATTCTTCGAAAGCGCATCCATCTGGTGCCGCCACGAGAACCAGAAGTCCGGGAAGCCGTGGAGGAATAGTACCAGCGGCGCATCCTTGGGACCCAGCGCCGCGTAGTGGATCTTGACTCCGTTCGAGTCCGCGTATCGATGTTCCGCTGCTTTGTCAAGATCGGGCATAGCAAAGACAATCCCCGCGCAAAATAGTACAGTGATAGCGCAATTTCTTATACTCATAGGGATGTCTCTTGCTACATATAGCACGGCCTCCAGCCTTCAACCCGCCGTCGAGGCCGCGCGCCAAAAGCTCGATGCCAACGTCCGCGAGATAGTTCAGTGGCACTTCAACCCCACAACCGGATGCCCTTTCTGGCTCGAATATGCCGAGAAAACTTTGCGCTGGGATCCCCGCAAAGAGGTCCACTCCTACGGCGACTTGGACAAGTTCCCCTTTTTCGAAGACGAATGGCTGCGCGGCGGCCCCATGGAAAAGTGGGTTCCCAACGGACTCAAAGGCCAGCCCGTTTACGTTTTCGAAACCGGCGGCTCGACCGGAGTCCCCAAGTCCCGCGTGCAGATCAACGACTTTCGCGTCGACTACGAACTCTTCTCTGAAACGCTTCCGGACGAGTACTTCCCCAAAGGCGCCGACTGGATCTCGATCGGCCCCTCCGGTCCCCGCCGCCTGCGTCTGGCTGTCGAGCACCTCGCCCAGCATCGCGGTGGGATCTGCTTCGGCGTCGATCTCGATCCCCGCTGGGTTGTCAAGCTCATGAAGTGGGGCGACTACCAGACAGCCGAGCGCTACAAGTGGCACGTCATCGATCAGGCGCTTACCGTCCTTCGCGCTCACGATAACGTAAAGTGCCTGTTTACCACGCCCAAGCTCCTCGAAGCAGTCTGCGAAAAAGTGAAACTTCACAAAGTCGGCATCACAGGCATCTTCTGCGGGGGCACTGAAATGACACCGAAGTTCCACCGCTATGCCGTCGAGGAACTTCTGGGGCCCGAAATCTACTTCGCACCCACCTACGGCAACACCCTCATGGGCCTCGCCGTCCACAAGAAGCCCGCGCCCGAAGATAATTGGGCGATCATCTATTACCCGCCCTCCCCGCGCGCCATGCTCGAAGTGGTCGATCCTGACGAACCTCGACGGCTCGTCGACTACGGGGACACCGGCCGTGTCCGGCTCACCACCCTGACCAAGGAGACATTCATTCCCCGCTTCCTCGAACGCGACGAATGCGAGCGTGAAGCTCCGTGCGAACAATACCCGTGGGATGGAGTTCGCAATGTCCGCCCTTTTTCGGGCTTCCAATCCACGGTCGTTGTGGGGGTGTACTGAGCCGCGCGTGAGCAAACGGTGGATCATCTTTGTGAAAATTCTTTCTATCACCGGTGGCGCCGGCCGAATGTACTGCGGGTCCTGTATGCGGGACAACAATCTGGCAGCCGAGCTCATCGCGCAGGGGCACGACGTCATCCTTCTGCCCCTCTACACTCCCACCCGGACCGACGAGCCCAACGTCAGCCAGCCACGCGTGTTCTTTGGCGGAATCAGCATCTACCTCGAACAGAAGCTCGGTCTCTTCCGCTGGACTCCAAAATTCCTCGACCGCCTCTGGGACCGCCCCTCAGTCATCAATGCCTTCGCAGGTCGCGGAGTGGAAGTCGCCCCAGCGCAACTCGGCGCAATGACTGTTTCGATGCTCGAAGGTCGCGACGGCCGCCAACGCAAGGAGGTGGATAATCTTGTCCGCTGGCTGCGATCTGAACCCGCTCCCGATGTCGTCACACTTCCCTACACTCTGTTGATCGCGCTCGCCAAGCCTATCAAGCAGGCCATCGGCCGGCCGGTGATCTGCACATTGCAGGGCGAAGAACTCTTTCTCGAAGGTCTTCCGGAGCCATACAAATCGAGATCTCTTGATCTCATTCGCCGCCAGATCAACGAAGTGGACGCCTTCATCGCCGTGAGCCACTACGAGGGCAGGTTCATGGCGAACTACTTTGGGATCCCGCCCTCGAAAATTCACACCGTCCCACTCGGAATCAGCCTGCAAGGCCACGGACCCGCCACCGCCAAACCCGATGTCTTCACCATCGGCTATCTCGCTCGTATCGCCCCGGAAAAAGGACTCCATCTCTTCGCCGAGGCCTACATCGAATTCCGCAAGCGCTCTCCACCCGCCCGTCTTCAAGCCGCGGGTTATCTCGCGCCCGAAAACCGAAAGTATCTCGCCAGTGTCGAAGAGCGGCTTCGTCAGGCCGGCATGATCGAGGAATTCAAGTACTGGGGTGAAGTCGACCGCGACGCTAAGATCCGATTCCTCCAGCAACTCCACGTGTTCTCGCTCCCCGCCACCTACGACGAACCTAAAGGAATCCCTGTGATCGAGGCGATGGCCAACGGCATTCCAGTGGTCCAGCCGCGCCGGGGCGCCTTCCCTGAACTCGTGGAAGCAAACGGCGGTGGCCTTCTCGTCGATCCGGATTCTCCCGTGGCGCTCGCCGATGCCTGGCGCAGTCTCCGCGACGATCCTGCCCTCGCCAGCGAACTCGGCTCAAAAGGCGCAGCCGCGGTACCCGCCCAGTTCTCTCTCGTCACCATGGCCCGCCGCGCGCTGGAGGTATATGGGAGGCAATCCGCTGTACTGGCTGGCATCGCCGCGGGCCACAACTGAGCCTCAGTAACTTGGCGCACACTTCAGCGTGCTGCCGTGGGCGTCAGCACGCGGTTCCCAAGCCCGACCGGCGCCTCCTCCACTTGCGGCTGCCATGCCAGTTGACGCCGGACCTCCGCCGCCGACGGGCTATCAGCACCCGTGTGACGAATGACGATGGCAAGCTTTTGTTCGAGCATAGCCCGGGCCTGCGGAGTGTCCCCTATCCTGGCGAGCAGGTCGTGAAGTCGATCGATATGGTACTTCCCTGAAGGATAGAGACGAGTCCAGTTCCGTGCAATGATCCCCGCCGCTTCGACTGCGAACCTCTGAACAGTCGTGGGTTCCGAGATTGGTCTCGACTTTTGAAATGGGAAAAGCACTTCCGTGAAACCGGTTTCCAGTTTTCCATCCGATTCAGCGAGTAACAGTATCTGAAGCGCGTAGGTCGTTGCCTCGTCCCACCTGTTTGCGGCGATCAGTTCTTTGATCCGGGTTACACTGCCGTTCTCCACAACCACACTCGAAATCACACATCCGAATCCGAGTTCCTCCCGGAGCCCTGACGCAATTTCGAACAGTCTTGTGGCGCGGTCGATCTCGGTCTGATCACCCGTCGCTGATGCTGCAGAGAGCCAATAGCCGGAAGCGATTCTCACGCCAGCCATGTTCTCGCGCCGAAAGTAAAAATCTGCGAGGTACTCCCATGAATCGTCGCCGCCTGCCTCCCAATATAGCCGTTCGGCTTCCTCGAGTCGCGACTGACCCTCCAAAAAAGAGGCCAACGTCGATAATCTGCGAGCGCGCAAATCCCTGGACTTGGCGGTGGAGACGGCGTAACGCCATACTTGTTCCGCTCTACCTGTTTGATTCGTGTATTCGTAGAAACGCCCCAGCTCGGCGACGGTATCGACGGATCCGCACAGTGGACCATGTATGACTTCGTCTCGGAAACGTTCCCTAAGTTCCAGGAAGGTAGACTCTTCGCGGTCAGTTTCTCTCGCTATCGTCAATTCATCGCCCAACCGCATCAACACGCAGGCAAGATCTTCCGTGCTCTCCTGTCCGGTCCGCCTCAACGCATCTCTCATCGACTCCAGAGCATTGATCGCGAGAGGCCCCGCTCCATCTTTCGCAACTCGCCAGTGAAATCCCAGCGCAAGCGGATCCGCACGGTTGCGTCTTCTTGCAGGGTGGAGGCGCGGTCAAGCGCCGTACGATACACCTCCATCGCGCGCAACTCTTCACCACGTCTCACAAACAGAGCCGCGACAGCACGAACCATCGGAGGATAATCGGCGCTCTCGATGCTGGTCGCGGACAGCACGTCATATACCCGCGAGAGAACCTGTTCCCGCCCGGGGAATTGCCCCTTCGACAGCAGATCCTCTGATTGTTGAAGCAAGGTATGCACTGGCTCCGGCGCTCGTGCTTGCCCGAGCAAACAAACAGTCATGGCCACACATGCCGCACCTACCAAGAATGGATGTCTTAACATGCATCCGTAGACGCCGGAATGTATTCAAAAGTTTAATGAATTTAACGAAAATTTATGATGTGAATTGTCATCACACTGTACCCGCCGCTCACATCCCGCGCCACGACTCCGGCCCAAACGCCTGCGCTGCCGCCTCGGGCATCCACAACAAACCGTGCCCATATGGGCAGATTAGCTCCGAGCCGAGTCCCTCTAGGAGTGGATTCGCGTGGGTTCCCATGCGAACGGGAGTCGTCATCCGCGATTGGCACACGCGGCAGCGCATGGTCTGGTCGCGCCAGCACCACCAGAAACCAAGGATGAGTACAATTGGGCCGAGCCAGAAAATTACGATGGCGGCGAAAAAACCACCGCTCCCGGGATAAGCGAATGACTGGCGGGCGAGCACCTCGGTCATGATTGCACCAATGCTCCACACCAACGCCATT